>Ga0214472_10004275_pt1 | contig 15066 bp, 14 predicted proteins | sample RVTome_6_FD_207662 | JGI IMG/M metagenome (GOLD analysis project Ga0214472, IMG submission 207662) | Soil microbial communities from uranium-contaminated site in the Upper Colorado River Basin, Wyoming, United States - RVT140D175 | ecosystem: Environmental > Terrestrial > Soil > Contaminated >...
TCTGGAAAAGGAAGGCGTGGCGGCGACCGAGGTCTCGGCGCACACCGGCTTTCCCGAGATGCTCGACGGGCGCGTGAAGACGCTGCACCCGAAGATCCACGGCGGCATCCTCGCGCGGCGCGACTCGCAGGCGCACATGGCGGCGATCGAGCGCGCCGCCATCGCGCCGATCGACCTCGTCGTCGTCAACCTCTACCCCTTCCAGGCCACGGTCGCCGATCCCGACAGCCGCCTGGAGGACGCCATCGAGAACATCGACATCGGCGGCCCGGCGCTGCTGCGCTCGGCGGCCAAGAACCACGCCGCGGTCGCGGTGGTGGTGGACCCCGCCGACTACGCGCGGGTGCTCGAGGAGCTGCGCGCGACGGGCGAAGTCTCGGCGCCGACGCGCTTCGCGCTCGCCACCAAGGCCTTCGCGCACACCGCCGCCTACGACGGCGCCATCGCCAGCTACCTTTCCTCGCTCGACGCCGAGGGCGCGCGCGGCGCCTTTCCCCGGGTGCTCTCCCTGCAGTTCGAGAAGCTGCAGGACATGCGCTACGGCGAGAACCCGCACCAGGCGGCGGCCTTGTACCGCGACACGCAGCCCGTGCAGGGCGGGATCGCCTCGTTCCTGCAGATCCAGGGCAAGGACCTTTCCTACAACAACGTCGCCGACGCGGACGCTGCCTGGGAGTGCGTGAAGAGCTTCACCGAGCCCGCCTGCGTCATCGTGAAGCACGCCAATCCCTGCGGCGTCGCCGTCGGCAAGGGCGCGCTCGAGGCCTACCGCAAGGCCTTCCGCACCGATCCCACCTCGGCCTTCGGCGGCATCCTCGCCTTCAACCGCGCGCTCGATGCCGCGGCCGCCGCCGCCATCGGCAAGCAGTTCGCCGAGGTCATCATTGCGCCGCGCGTCGATGCGGCGGCGCGCGCGGAGTTCGCGAAGAAGCAGAATCTGCGCGTGCTGGAAGTGCCGCTCGCGCACGCATCGAACGTGCACGAGTTCAAGCGCGTGGGCGGGGGGCTCCTGGTGCAATCGAGCGACGCGCACGTGCTGCAGGCGGCGAGCCTGAGGACCGTGACGCAGAAGAAGCCCGGCAAGACGCAGCTCGCGGACCTGCTGTTCGCCTGGCGGGTGGCGAAATTCGTCAAGTCGAACGCCATCGTCTTCGCCAGGGGCGGCATGACGCTCGGCGTGGGCGCGGGGCAGATGAGCCGGCTGGACAGCGCGCGCATCGCCGCGCTCAAGGCAAAGGCCGCGGGCCTGACGCTCAAGGGCTCGGTCGTCGCCTCGGACGCGTTCTTTCCGTTCCGCGACGGGCTGGATGCGGTGCTGAAGGCGGGCGCGGTGGCGGTGATCCAGCCCGGGGGCAGCGTGCGCGACGACGAGGTGATCGCGGCGGCGAACGAGCGCAAGGTCGCCATGGTGTTCACGGGCATACGGCATTTCAGGCATTGAGGTGAAGCTCCTCGTCATCGGCTCGGGGGGCAGGGAGCATGCGATCGCCTGGAAGCTCGCGCAGGGATCGCGCGTGCAGAAGGTCTACGTGGCGCCGGGCAACGGCGGCACGGCGCGCGAGAACGGCGTCGAGAACATCGGCGCGACGTCCATCGCGGATCTCATCGCCTTCGCCAAGCGCGAGTCCATCCATTTGACGGTCGTCGGCCCCGAGGCGCCGCTCGCCGCCGGCGTGGTGGACGCCTTCCGCGACGCGGGCCTGAGGATCTTCGGCCCGACGCGCGCCGCTGCGCAGCTGGAAAGCTCGAAGGACTTCGCCAAGCGCTTCATGGCGCGGCATTGCATCCCCACCGCGCGCCACGCCACGTTCGAGGACGCCGCGGCGGCGAAGGCCTACGTGCAGAAGGAAGGCGCGCCGATCGTGGTGAAGGCCGACGGCCTCGCCGCGGGCAAGGGCGTCGTCGTGGCGGGCAGCATCGAAGAGGCGCACTCGGCCATCGACGCGTTCCTCGTCGCCAACAAGCTCGGCGCCGCCGGCGCGCGCGTGGTGATCGAGGAGTGCCTGCAGGGGGAAGAGGCGAGCTTCATCGTCATGGCCGACGGCGCGCACGCGCTCGCGCTCGCCACCAGCCAGGACCACAAGCGCCTGCGCGACGGCGACGCGGGGCCCAACACCGGCGGCATGGGCGCCTGCTCGCCCGCCGCCGTGGTGACGCCCAAGGTGCACGCGCGCGTCATGCGCGAGATCATCCAGCCGGCGATCGCCGGCATGGCGAAGGACGGTACGCCGTACACCGGTTTTCTCTACGCCGGCCTGATGATCGACGCGGCGGCAAACCCGAAGACGCTCGAGTTCAACTGCCGCCTCGGCGACCCGGAGGCGCAGCCGATCCTGCTGCGCCTGAAGTCCGACCTGCTCGAGCTGCTCGATGCCGCGCTCGAGGGCAGGCTGAACGATGTCGAGGCCGAGTGGGACCGGCGCGCGGCGCTCGGCGTGGTGCTCGCCGCGCACGGCTACCCCGAAGAGCCGAGAAAGGGCGACCGCATCGAGGGGATTCCCGCGCCGTCCGCCGATTGCCGCGTCTTCCAGGCAGGCACGCGCGCCGTGGGCAAGGACGTCGTCACCAGCGGCGGGCGGGTGCTCTGCGTCACCGCGCTCGGCGACAACCTGCGCGCGGCGCGCCGCCGCGCCTACGAGGCCGTGGAGCGCATCCGCTTCGACGGCATGCAGTACCGCAAAGATATAGGACATCGCGCTTTGCGCGATGTCAGCGGCCACCCTGCGCTGAAGAAGTGAACCTCGCCGCCGTCAGCGACTGTTTTCTCGGCCTGCAGGCGGCGATCGTCGCCGCGCTGGAGACGCTGGACGGGGGCGAATTCCGCGTCGATGCGTGGACGCGCGCCGAAGGCGGCGGCGGCAAGGCGTGCGTCCTCGAGGACGGCGCGCTGTTCGAGCGCGGCGGCGTTAATTTCTCCAGCGTGCAGGGCGCGAGCCTGCCGCCTTCGGCGAGCGCCTCGCGGCCACAGCTCGCGGGCCGTGCCTTCGATGCGATGGGCGTGTCGCTCGTCCTGCACCCGAGGAATCCCTATTGCCCTACGGTGCACCTGAACGTGCGCTGCTTCGCGGCCGGGGATATCTGGTGGTTCGGCGGCGGCATGGATTTGACGCCGTACTACGGATTCGAGGAGGACGCGCGGCACTTCCATGCGACCTGCAAATCCGCGGTGGGAAAGGAGCTGTACCCGCGATTCAAGCGCTGGTGCGACGAGTACTTCTTCATCAAGCACCGCAACGAGCCGCGCGGCATCGGCGGCATCTTCTTCGACGACCTGAACGAGCCCGATTTCGACACCTGCTTTTCTCTCGTCCGGTCGGTGGGCGATCATTTCCTCAGGGCTTACGTGCCGATCATCGAGCGCCGGTGCGGCGCGCCCTACGGCGAGCGCGAGCGCGAGTTCCAGGCCTACCGCCGCGGGCGCTATGTGGAATTCAACCTGGTGTACGACCGGGGAACGCTGTTCGGCCTGCAATCGGGCGGGCGCGCCGAGGCGATCCTCATGTCCCTGCCGCCGCGGGTGGTCTGGCGCTACGACTGGAAGCCGGAGGTCGGCTCTGCCGAGGAAAAGCTCTACAAGGTGTTTCTTAAGCCGAGAGATTGGGCGTAGCGGCTCAAGACGTTATTTCGCACCCCCAGCTACCCAGCAGATGCATGCGCAAAAAAATGCAGCCGGGTGAGTGATTAACCCAACGAACCGCAAACTTGCAGCTCTCCCAACCGCGACGCAATTGTAATGCACGATTTCGGCAGTGAGCTCGAATCGATTGCACTAGCGCATTTTTCATTAAGGCAGCTCGGCGGCGCGGCGATAGTGCCGCTGCGCCTCCGCGCCGCGCTCGAGCCGGTCGAACAGCCGCGCGAGCTCCAGCTGCGTGGCGCGCGACTCCTCGAACGACAGGCTCGTCTCCAGGTAGTTCTGCGCCTTGCCCCAGAGCTCGGCGTGCGCGCACAGCCGCCCGAGGGCGCCGAGCAGCTGCGGCTCCGCCTCGTGCTCGAGGAGCCAGCGTTCCGCGCGCTCGATGCGCAGCCGCGCCTCTTCGCCGCGCGCGCCCGAATCCATCGCCGGCAGCTCGCCGTACAGGGCGGCGAGCGCCGGCGCCCATTCGGCGGCGAGCGCTTTTTCGACGGCCTCGCGCGAAAGCGTCGCCAGCCCGAGCGCGAGCGCGTGGCGCGCCGCGGCGCCCGCCACGCGCGCGATCGCCTGCTCGCGCGAGCCGATGCGCCGCCAGCGCTCTTCGAACGCCGAGCGCTCGGCCGCCGACTGCGCCAGCAGCTCGACGTGCGCCTGCACGCGGTACTCCTCGGCCACGCCCGGCGCGATGGCGTCGCGCTTGGCGAGCTGCGCGGTGAGCCGCAGCACCTCCTCCCAGTTGCGCAGGCCGCGCTCGGCGCGCAGCAGGAGCCGCAGCGTCGCGATGCGCCGCGCCCCCGAGCCCTGCAGGCTCTTCAGCGCGTCGCGCGCGCTGCCGTAGTCGCGCTCCGCCAGGGCCATCACCGCGCGCGACAGCAGGCCGGCGGTGCGCTGGCCCAAGTCCAGCGCGCGCGTCAGCCACTGCTCGCGCCGCTCCGGCACGCCCAGCTCGTGCGCGGCGCGCGCGGCGATGACCGCCGCCAGGCCGGGCGCCGCGTCGCCGTCGAAAGCGCGCGTCGCCTCCTTTTCCGCGCGCGCGTAGCGTCCCTCGAGCCACGCCTGCAGCGCCGCGGCCAGCGCGGCCTGCGCGCGCTCGCGCCGCCGGCGCGCGCGAAAGGCGCGCACGTACCCGGGCAGCGCCAGGGTGTGCTGCAGCATGCGCACGACGATGAATGCGGCCACGAACGCGAGCAGCGCCAGCACCGCGTAGAGCAGCAGCGACATCTCCAGCCGCCACTCCGCATAGGCGAACTGCACGTAGCCCCGGTCCAGGCGCCCGAAGACAGCGAGCGCCGCCGCCGCGGCGAATACCGCCAGCAGCCAGAAAAGACCCCTCATCCCGCGGCGCGGTCGCGGCGCGCCTTGAAGTTGCGCACCGCGTCGAGGCTGTCCGTGATGGAGGGCGGCTCGAAGCTGATCGGCGAGCCCTGCAGCTGCTCGAGCCGCGCCAGCGCCTCCTGCGTGGGCCGCGCGCGCCGGTCGTAGTAGCGCTGCAGCCACTGCCGGGCGACGCGCAGGTCTTCCTCGAAACCGGCCTGGTTGCGCGAGAGAAGCGCAAGGCGCGCATTGAGCAGCCGCAGGCGCAGATTCTCGCGCAAAAAGTAGGCCTGCTCGGGCGGCAGCAGCGGCGGCTGGGGCGCATCCACGCGCCGCACGACCACCAGCTCCTTCAGGTCGCGCCAAAGACCCGCGCCAAAGCGCGCCATGAAGCCTTCGCCCGCCGCCGCCGGCGCCGCCCCGGGCGCATCGCGCGCCAGGCGGCCTTCGAAGGCGAGCGGCAGATCGTCGATCGAGGCGAGCAGCGCATCGAGGCGCCTGCTCATGCCCGCGAGGTCGGCCGCCGGGAGCGACTTCAGGCGCTCGATGTCGCGCGCCAGCGCGCGCCGCACCGCCTGGAACTGCGGGCGGTCGGCGCGCGACAGGCGGCTTTCGGCAAGCTGCAGCGCGAGCAGGGCCGCGCGCACGTTGCCCGAGAGCTGCAGCTGCTGCTGCGCGATGGCGAGCACCTGCTCGATCTCGGCGAGCTGCCACTCGTCGCGATTGCGCGACAGCTCCTGGTACAGCGTTTCCAGCGCCAGCTGCTGGCTCTGCGCGTCGGCGACGCGCGACTCGAGCGCGACGAGCTTCGCCTGCATCTCGCGCGCGGCCTCCTGCGCCTCGCGCGCCGCGGCGCGCGCCTCGCGCGCGTCGTCTTCGATGCCGCGCAGGCGCCGCGCCAGCTCCTCCTGCGTGGCGCCGAGGCGAAGCCGCGAGTCGTAGTACATCCAGCCCGAGGCGCCCAGCGCCGCAGCGATTAGCACGGCGGCCACGATGCGCGGGGCGAGGCTTGCGTCCTTGACGGGCGGCTGCGCCTGCGGCGCGGGCGGCTCGGGCGGCGCCGTCTGTTCGTTCGTCTCCACGCAAAGCTTTTACTTCGCGCCGCCGAAGTATGCAAGCAGGCGCGCGAGCATTTGCGCGTCGCCGGGACCGGCCACCTCGACCGCCGCGAACCCCATCTCGCGCGCGCGCCGCGCCACGCGCTCGTGCGGCACGAACAGCGGCGTGTCGCGCAAGCGCGCGTGCCCGAGCAGCGCCACGAGGTTCTCCAGCGTCTCGCTCGAATTCGCGCACGCGGCGTCGAGCGTGCCTGCGGGCGCGGCCCCGGCCGCGGGACGCGCGCGCCGGTAGCACTCGACGGCGCTCACGCGCGCGCCGCGCGCGGCGAGCGTCTCGCCGAGGAGCTCGCGTCCGCCCGCGCCGCGCAGGATGAGCACGCGCGATCCCGCGATGCGCCGCATCTGCGGCAGCGCGAGCAGCGCCTCGCTGTCGGCGCCTTCCTGCGGCGCGATGATCCTGCGCACGCCGCGGGCCTCGAGCTCGCGGCGCGTGCCCGCGCCCAGCGCGGCGACCCGCACCCGTGCGGGCCAGGGACGCGCGAGCAGCTCGAGCGCCTTGCGCGCCGCGCTCGGGCTGACGAACACCGCCAGGTCGAACTCCTGCAGGCGCGCGAGCGCCGCGCGCGCCGCGCCCGCGTCCTCGGCATCGCGGATTTCGATCCCCGGATAGAGCACCGGCTCGCCGCCCGCGCGGGCGATGAGCGCGGCGAGGCCCTGCGCCAGCTCGCGCGGGCGCGTGACCAGGATGCGCCGGCCCGCCAGCGCGCTCACGCGTCGAGCGCCGCCAGGATCTCGCCGGCGCCCTGCTCGCGCAACTGGCGCGCCGCTTGCGCGCCCAGCGCCTCCGGATCGTCCGCCGCGCCGGAACATTCGGCCCGCGCCATGCGCGTGCCGTCGGGCGCCGCCACCAGGGCGCGCAGCCGTAGCCGCCCGTGCGAGTGCTCGGCGTACGCGCCGAGCGGGATCGTGCAGCTGCCGCCCAGCGCCAGGCTCACGGCGCGCTCCGCGCGCACGCAGGCCGCGCTCGGCGCGTGCGCGAGCGGCTCGAGCAGCGCACGAACATCGGCGCGCGATGCGAGGCATTCGATGCCGAGCGCCGCCTGCCCGGGCGCGGGCAGGCTCTCCTCGAGCGACAGGCAGCGCCGGATGCGGGCCTCGAGCCCCAGGCGCTTCAGGCCCGCCGCCGCGAGCAGGATGGCGTCGTACTCGCCGCGGTCCAGCTTGGCGATGCGCGTTTCGACGTTGCCGCGCAGCGTGAGCAGGCTGAGATGGGGATGGCGGGCGGCGAGCTGCGCCGCGCGGCGCAGGCTCGAAGTGCCGACGCGCGCGCCCCGCGGCAATGCCGCGAGGTCCTCGTGGCGGCTGCAGACGAGCGCGTCGCGCGGATCGTCGCGCTCGAGGATCGCGGCGAGCATGAAGCCCGCGGGGAGCGCCGCCGGCACGTCCTTCATGGAGTGCACCGCGAGGTCGGCCCGGCCATCCACCAGGGCCTGCTCAAGTTCCTTCACGAACAGCCCCTTGCCACCGACCTTGTCGAGGCGCTCCTCCAGCAGCTCGTCGCCGCGCGTGGACAGGGCGAGCAGCGCCACGGCGACGCCCGGGTGCCGCGCCTCGAGCCGCGCCTTGACGTGCTCCGCCTGCCACAGCGCGAGCCGGCTGCGGCGCGTGGCGATGGTCAGGCGCGCGAGCATTCAGCCCTCCTTCGCGAGCAGCCGCACCTCGGCCCACTGGCGGCGGCTCACGGGCAGGCGCTCGGGCACCCCGTCGAGCACCACGTTCCAGTGCGGCTCGTCGCCGCCCTCGGCCGCGCGCTCGAAGCCGCGCACCGCGCTTTTCGCCACCAGGCAGTTGCGGTGCACGCGCACGAAGCGCTCGGCGAACTCGCGCTCCAGCGCCACCAGCGACTCCTCGATCAGGTGCTCGCCCGCGCGCGTGCGCAGGGTCACGTACTTCAGCTCGGCGCGCAGGTAGACGACGTCGCGCAGCGGCACGAGGTGGATGCGGTTGCGCTCGGTCACCGAGAGGTATTCGCGCGCCTGCGCGGCCGCCTTCGCCAGCTGCTCGCGCGCGGGCGGCCCGGCGCCGCGCGCCTTGGTGAGCGCCGCGGCGAGGCGCGACGCGCGCACCGGCTTCATCAGGTAGTCGAGCGCGTTCAGGTCGAACGCCTCGACCGCGTACCGGTCGTGCGCCGTGACGAAGATCACGGCCGGCGCGATCTCCAGGCCCGAGAGGTGCCGCGCCACCTCCAGCCCGCGCATGCCGGGCATCTCGATGTCCAGGAGCAGCACCTGCGCGCGCGTCGCCGGCAGCCGCTCGACCGCCTCGAGACCGCTCGCCGCCTCGCCCACCACTTCGGTGGGCAGCTCCGCGGCGATGTCGGCGAGCAGCTCCTTCAGGCGCTCGCGCGCCGGAGCCTCGTCGTCGGCGATGAAGACCCGCAGCATCGCTTCAGGCATGCGCGGCCTGATACGGCACCTCGATCTCCACCACGTAGCGCGCGCCCGCGACACGCGTGTCGATGCGCGCCTCCGCGTCGAAGAACAGCTGCAGCCGCTCGCGGATGTTCGCGAGCGCCATGCGGTTGCCGGCGCGGTGCGCGTGCTCCTCGATGTACGGGTTCTCGACGCGCGCGAGGACGCGCGCGCCGCGCCGCTCGATGCGCACCACGACGCGGCCCTCGCCCGCGCCCGGCTCGACGCCGTGGTAGATCGCGTTCTCGAGCAGCGGCTGCAGGATCATGGGCGGCATCAGGGCGTCGCGCGGCGCCGCGTCCAGCTCCCAGGCGACGACCAGGCGCTCGCCCAGGCGCAGCTGCTCGAGGTTCACGTAGCGCTCGAGCAGCGCGATCTCGTCCGCGAGCGGCACGAAGCTGCGGTTGTCCTGCATCAGCACGCGGAACAGGTCCGCCAGGTCCTCCAGCGCGCGCTCGGCGCGGCGCGGATCGCGGCGGATGAGCGACAGCACGGCGTTCAGGCTGTTGAAGAGGAAATGCGGCCGGATGCGCGATTGCAGCGCTTGCAGCCGCGCCTCGGCCAGCGCGGGCGAATAGGCGCGCGTGAGCAGGCGCAGGTAGGCGAGCAGCAGCAGCGCGGCGATCGCCGCAAGCGCGAGCGTGCGCGCGAGCCCGGCGGCGGCGTCGCCCGCGGCCGCGCTCGCCACGTGCAGCGTGCCGCTCACCGCGACAGCGAGCGCCACCACCGCCGCACCGCCCTGCCAGTACGGCAGCCGCGCGAGCGCGGGCGAAAGCGCGTAGAGCACGGCGAGCGTCACCGCGAGCGCCGGCTCGAGCCGCGCCGCCACCAGCAGAAAGCGCTCGAGCGCCGCGCCCCAGCCCGGCACGGTGGCGAGCACCGCCGCGAAGGCGAGCGCGTTGACGCCGAGCAGGATGCGCGCCACCACGCCCAGGTTGCGGAAGTCCGGCAGAGCGTCGGCTGTGAAGTTTTGCTTTATACTCATTGGCATAGCGCGGCGCGCCGCGATCATCTCCAGTATGCCCCATGGCCCCTCCTCGCACCAAGCGCACGCCGCGCCCTAGAGCGGACGCCGGGAAAGCCCCGGCGCCCTGGTCGGCGCGTTTCGGCGAGCCCGTGGAGGACCTGGTGAAGCGCTTTACCGCCTCGGTTGCCTTCGACCAGCGCCTCGCGCCCTTCGACATCGAGGCCTCGCTCGCGCACGCGCGCATGCTCGCCGCCTGCGGCGTCATCCCGCGGGGCGACCTCGACGCCATCGAGCGCGGCATGGCGGCGATCCGCGGGGAGATCGACGCGGGCGCCTTCCCCTGGTCGCTCGAGGCCGAGGACGTGCACACGAACATCGAGCGCCGCCTGATCGAGCAGGTGGGCGAGGCGGGCAAGCGCCTGCACACGGCGCGCTCGAGGAACGACCAGGTGGCGACCGACGTGCGCCTTTGGCTGCGCGCCGAGATCGACGCCATCGACGACGCACTCGGCCGCCTGCAGGAGGCGCTGCTCGCGCAGGCCGAGCGCCACGCCGCGCTGGTGATGCCCGGGTTCACGCACCTGCAGGTGGCGCAGCCGGTGACCTTCGGCCACCACCTGATGGCCTATTTCGAGATGCTGGAGCGCGACCGCGCGCGCTTCGCCGAGTGCCGGCGGCGCGTGAACCAGCTGCCGCTCGGCGCCGCGGCGCTCGCCGGCACCACCTTCCCCATCGACCGCGCGCGCGTGGCGCGCGAGCTCGGCTTCGACGGCCTGTGCGCCAACTCGATGGACGCAGTGTCCGACCGCGATTTCGCGGTGGAGTTCTGCGCGCACGCGGCGCTGGCGATGACGCACCTGTCGCGCCTCGCCGAGGAGATCGTGCTGTGGGCGAGCCCGCGCTTCGGCTTCGTGCGCCTGCCCGACCGCTTCTGCACCGGCAGCTCGATCATGCCGCAGAAGAAGAACCCCGACGTGCCCGAGCTGGTGCGCGGCAAGAGCGCGCGCGTCATCGGCTCGCTCGTAGCGCTGCTGGCGCTGATGAAGGCGCAGCCGCTCGCCTACAACAAGGACAACCAGGAGGACAAGCAGCCCCTGTTCGACGCCGCGGACACGCTCAAGGACTCGCTCGCCGTGTTCGCCGGGCTGGTGGCGGGCCTGGAGCCGGTGCCCGAGGCGATGCGCGCGGCGGCGCTCGAGGGCTTCGCCACCGCCACCGATCTCGCCGACTACCTGGTGCGCAAGGGCGTGCCGTTTCGCGACGCGCATGGCGTGGTCGCGCGCGCGGTGCGCGAAGCCGAGACCGTGGGCTGCGACCTCTCGGGCCTGCCGCTCGCGGTGCTCAAGCGCTTCTCGGGCGCGATCGGCGACGACGTCTTCGCCTGCCTGTCCCTGGAAGGCTCGGTCGCGGCGCGCGATCACCCCGGCGGCACCGCGCCCCGGCAGGTCAGGGCCGCGGTGGCGCGGGCGCGCAGCCGGCGCGCGAAGGCATGAACGACCCCGTCGCGGTCCCCGAGCGCGTCGGCAAGTACCCGGTGCTGCGCGAGATCGGGCGCGGCGCGAGCAGCGTCGTGTACCTGTGCCACGACCCGTTCTACGGCCGCAACGTCGCCGTCAAGGTGGTGATGCCGGAGGCGTTCCAGGACAGGGACAAGGGGCGCCTGTACCGCAAGCTCTTCGTCACCGAGGCTTCGCTCGCCGGCAAGCTCCAGCACCCGCACATCTGCCAGATCTACGACGCGGTGGCCGACGACCGCGAGCAGTACATCGTCATGGAGTACGTGGACGGCGGCACCCTCGAGCGCCACGGCGACGCGCAGGACCTGCTGCCCATCGACCGCGTGGTGGAGATCATCTTCAAGTGCACGCGGGCGCTGGAATTCGCGCACAAGATGGGCATCACGCACCGCGACCTGAAGCCGGCCAACATCCTGTACACCGGCGAGACCGACGTGAAGGTGTCGGACTTCGGCGCCGCGCTCATCGCCAGCGGCGACGTGACGCAGGTCACGGCCATCGGCTCGCCCGCCTACATGTCGCCCGAGCAGGTGAAGGAGCACGCGCTCGACCACCGCACCGACATCTATTCGCTCGGCGTGGTCCTGTACCAGCTGCTCGCCGGGCGCCTGCCCTTCCAGGCCACCAACAACTTCAGCCTCATCTACCAGATCGCCAACGTCGAGCCGCAGCCGCCCTCGTCCTACCGGCCGCAGATCCCGGCGGCGCTCGACGCCATCGTCAAGCGCGCCATGGCCAAGGACCTGGCGCAGCGCTACGCGATCTGGGAGGACTTCTCGCTCGATCTGGCCGAAGTGTTCAGGAACGAGGGCCTCGGCGGCCGCAAGGAGACCTTCGCCGACTCCGACCGGTTCGAGTCGCTGAGAAAGCTGCCGTTCTTCACCAACTTCGCCGATGCCGAGCTGTGGGAGGTGGCGCGCATCTCCAACTGGCGCACCGCGGCCGCGGGCGAGCTGCTGATGAAGGAGGGCGAGCCGGGCAACTTCTTCTGCATCCTCGCCGACGGCCAGGTGCGCATCACGAGGAAGGGCAAGCTCCTCAACATCCTGCACACCGGCGAATGCTTCGGCGAGATGGCCTACCTCGCCAAGGACGAGCAGCTGCGCGGCGCCGACGTCACGGTGATGGACGAAGCGAAGATCATCTCGGTGCCGACGCAGAAGCTCGCGCAGGCCTCGGACGCCTGCCGGCACAAGTTCGACCGCGCCTTCATGGAGATCCTGGTCGAGCGCCTGACCCTGGCCAACGCCCGGCTCTCGGGCGTGTGAGTGCCATGCGCCGCCGTTGCGTGATTTCCATCCTGCCCCGGCGCAAGGGCAATCTGCTGAATCTGCTCAGGGAGATCGGCCCGATCAAACTCGCGGCACGCGATCAACCCGGGTGGACGGACCGTCGCGCGGATGCCGCGCTGCGCCCGGCGCGCAAGAAGCGCGGTCGGTGAATTGGATGTTCGACACCAACGCCGTTTCGGCGTTGGTGCATCACCGCGCGGGCTGGGAGCAGCTCGCGCGCCGAATTGACGGACTTAGTACAGATCAACGTCTGATCTCGACGATCACGCTCTCCGAGCTGCAGACGATGATCGCCAAGGCCGAGGCCCCCGAGGCGAAGAGAATCCTGGTATGGCGGGTGCTGCTCAGCTTTCAATTTCTGGATTTCGACGAATTGGCGGCGGTGCATGCGGGCCGAATTCGAGCGCACCTGGAGCCGCGCGGGATAAAGATCGGGCCGATGGATACATTGCTGGCCGCGCATGCATTGAGTATTGGCGCCACCGTAGTTACCGGGAACATGCGGGAGTTTGCGCGGGTGCCCGGTCTCGCGGCGGAGAGCTGGCTTCGTTAAACGCATACGCGTAGGCAAATCAATCCGAGGCTGCCCACGCCACGTTCCATGAAATCCCCCTTGGTGCTACGCAGCCCCGGCGCAGAGTCGCACAATGGCGCTTATGTCGCATCGAGAGCCGCTATTGGGGAAACAGCGCGCCGCAGGTTCCCCGCCTGCGGCGCGCTGCCTTTCACGCCCCGCGCCGCCCTTTCCCCGGGCCGGTCCCGGGAGCCCATCCCGCGAGGTGGCCGCCGCTGCCTGGATACCCCCGGGGCACCCCGCCTTGACAACACAGTAGAGGTATGCCAGCGTGAAGTTCCTTCCGGGGGATTCAGAGATGGCAATGGGGCTTCGCCCACTTCTGGCACAATCGCTGGCGCCCCAGCGACTCCAGACGCGGGCTGGGCGGGATCGGTCCAAGTCCGGTCCCGCAGAGGAGGAGTGAACCATGAAAACCGCTGTCGGCTGCTGCGCTGCACTCCTGGTCGCCCTGATAGCCTTCCCCGCGCAAGCATCGGCGGACCTTGTTCCATACGACGACTTCGAAGCTGAGGGCATCGACCAGGATAAGTGGTCTGGTACGCAATCCGGAATCCTTCTCGACGTAGGCCGGGAGACCGATGGACCGCGAGGGTTTCGCAAATTGCGCCTGGTCGCAAGCGCCTTTGGGCTCTTCGGGTCCACGGTTCCCGACGTGGGGGACTCTCTCGGCCGTGTCCGCTTGCTCTTCACCAATCCCAGCGCCGTCACGACCATCGAAGCCAAGGTGGAGGTCCGCGAGGTTGAGGCGACGGGGTGTCCCGGGAACCTCACCCCCACGAGGGCTCAGACACGTATCTCCGGCTTCTTCTTCAAGTCTGCGGCCGTCACCCCACCGAGCGGCATTAATGACGTGCTGGCCTTCGTCCGTATCGAGCGGTCTTCGAATACGGACGACCCCGAAGGAATGCTGCGTGTACTGGGCGTTGTCTTCCACTGCGCCGACCCGGATTGCTTTGCGGGTACGGTGCTGAATCCCGGTAACACTGACCTGGGCACCATCATGAAGAAAGAGGTGACCACACTCCGAATCGAGTGGGATCAGCTCAACCATCGATTTATCTTCCAGCGGGACGACCAGCCCGAGGTCATCGCCCCGTATGACGTGGCGGACGAGCTCCCGCCCGACATCGTGCAAAAGCGTCTCGAAATCGCCCATCAAGTAGCGAACTGTACGGCGACACCAACGACACCACGGCCCGCAGCCTTCATGGAGGCCCGCTTCGATGATGTGGCTGTGAATCCGTGATTTACCGGGGGGTCGCTACCTTCACTTTTGCAGCGACCCTCGCAGCCACTCGCTAGACGTAAGGCAAACCCCACGAGCGGCTGGCCCGGCGCTGCGCCAGCCGGCGTAGCGCACCAGGTGTTCGAAGCGATCCGGCATGTGAGCGCAAAGCTGCGCCAGCCAATCGGCGCCGGACATGATCTGGAAGTTCCGCTTGAGCGTCTTGTGCGTTCTTGAACGGTAGATGACGGTGCCGGATACCGGCTCGTAGGACATCTTCTCCAGCGAGAAGGGCGCGCGCAACATGTACTGCGCGAGCCTGCGCCTGCCTGCCGCGTCGCCCGCGCGAACGCGTACGCTGTTGTGCGCGGAGAACCCGGTGTGACGCGGCGCCCGAACCGCCCGTCCTCAACTTGGGCGCATGCCGGGCGGCGCATTGATAAAGCGCCGTCGCGCGCGGCTTGCGCGGCCGGTATACCCGGCCAGCGGACGTCTGCGGCGCATGCAAGCATCCTTGCATGCGTCGAGCAACGCATTCCTACCGCAAAAGGGAGTACAGCGAGCGCCGCCATTACCGCGCGGCATTGTAAGCAGACGTAAGTACGCAGACCGCGATCTAGGCCTGCTGACGAAGCCCTTCCAGCAGCTTTTGCAGTTCCCCGGACTCGTACATCTCGCGCAGGATGTCCGAGCCGCCGACGAATTCGCCGTTGACGTAGAGCTGCGGGATGGTCGGCCAGTTGGCGTACTGCTTGATGCCCTCGCGGATCTCGGGGTCGGCGAGCACGTTCACGGTATAGGGGTTGTGAACGCCGCAGGCCTGCAGCACCTGAATGGCCATCGCCGAAAAGCCGCACTGTGGCATCTGCGGCGTGCCCTTCATATAGAGCACCACCGGATTGGAGGTGACTGTTTCCTTGATGCGCTGTTGAGTGTCCATGGCTACGATTTTAGTCCTCCACCCGAGACCCGGGCAATGCCTGCAAGATCGGGCCAGGTGGCGATGTCTTC
>Ga0214472_10004276_pt1 | contig 15066 bp, 14 predicted proteins | sample RVTome_6_FD_207662 | JGI IMG/M metagenome (GOLD analysis project Ga0214472, IMG submission 207662) | Soil microbial communities from uranium-contaminated site in the Upper Colorado River Basin, Wyoming, United States - RVT140D175 | ecosystem: Environmental > Terrestrial > Soil > Contaminated >...
GCGCGACGATGCCGAGGTTGTGGGTGATGATCACCATCGCGATGCCGAGATCGCGCGAGAGATCCTTCATGAGCTTCAGGATCTGCGCCTGGATGGTGACGTCGAGCGCGGTGGTCGGCTCGTCGGCAATTATGAGCTTGGGATTGCAGGAGAGCGCGATCGCGATCATCACGCGCTGGCGCATGCCCCCGGAGAACTGGTGCGGGTACTGGTCGAGCCGCCGCTCGGGGTCGGGAATTCCGACCATCTTCAGGAGCTCCACCGCGCGCGCGCGCGCTTGCGCCTCGCTCATGTTGAGGTGAATCAGCAGCGGCTCCATGATCTGGAAGCCGATGGTGAGAACGGGGTTCAACGAAGTCATCGGTTCCTGGAAGATCATCGCGATGTCGCGGCCGCGGATCTCGCGCATGGCGTCTTCTGTTAAATCCAGGAGGTTACGGCCCTGGAACAGGATGCGGCCGGCGACGACGCGCCCGGCGGGACGCGCCAGCAGCCGCATGATCGCGAGTGAGGACACCGACTTGCCGCAGCCCGATTCGCCGACGAGCGCCACCGTCTCGCCCGGCTTAACCTTGTAGGAAATGCCCTCGACCGCGCGCACCACGCCGCGCGTCGTCACGAAGTGGACGTGCAGGTCCTCGACTTCGAGCAGCCAAGGGCTTTGCGAGGCGTCGGGCGCGGGCACGCCGCGCGCTGCGGTGGGCTGGTCCATCCTCCGGGGAATGCTGCTTGTTGTGTTTGGTTCAGGCTAGATACCACGATGTGGATTGTCAAGTCGCATTAAAGCCGGGCCCTGCAGGCCGGTTTGAGCGCGCGGAAGCGGAACTCTCCGGACGCGCACCGGCACTAACGAAGGTCCACAGCCGGAGCTTCCATCGTTGCTGCGAGCCCTGAGAAAGCTGTTCGATGAGGAGCCATCGCCCGCGCGAATGCTGCCGGGGCACGAGCGCCGGCACCTGCTGCTTGCCGTGGCCAGCCTGCTTCACGAAGTCACGCGCGTGGACCTCGCGAGTTTGGAGGTGGAGCGCGCGACGGCCGAGCGCGCGCTCGCCGATCTGTTCGAGCTCCCGCCGCGCGATGCGGCGGACGTCCTCGCCGAGGGGCGCGAGCGCGCACAGCAACTCACGTCCTACTTCGCGCCGGTGAGCGTGATCAAGCGTGACCTGCCGATGACCGAGCGCGTGCGCCTGATCGAGCACCTGTGGCGCATTGCGTACGCCGACGGCGGGCTCGACTCGCACGAGGACCACTACGTGCGCAAGATCGCGCATCTGCTCTACGTGCCCAACACCCAGAGCATGCTGGCGCGAAACCGGGCGCGCGGCACGCCCGGGTCCGGCGGTCGTGAATCGTGAACGGAGCATTCGCCGGCCATCGCGATGAGTAGACGCACGCTCATGAGCCTCTCCGCCTTGCTGGTGATCGCCGGAATCGCGGCGCTGGTCGTGGCTGCGCGCGGCGGCGTGAGCGACTGGCGCAATGCGAGCCGTGCGCCGGTCGGCCTCGCGCCGGATCCCGCGGCGACGCCCGAGGCGGTGGTGCAGGTGTATGCCGCCCGCGCGGTCAGGTGGCGCGGCTATTTCGGGGTTCACAGCTGGGTCGCCGTGAAGCCGGCGGGAGCACGCGCGTACACGGTCTACGAGGTGATCGGTTGGCGCCTGCGCCACAGCGATTCGGCGCTCGCGATTCGCGAACGCGGCCCGGACGAGCGCTGGTTCGGGGCGGAGCCGGAGCTGCTCGCCGACAAGCGCGGCCCGGGCGTGGACCAGCTGATCGAGCGCATCGACGCGGCCGCGCGCGCCTACCCCTACGCGGCGGAGTACGGCGTATGGCCGGGCCCGAACTCGAATACTTTCACCGCGTGGATCGCCCGCGCCGTGCCGGAGCTGGAAGTCGACCTGCCGCCGACGGCGATCGGCAAGGACTATCTGCGCGACCGCTGGTTCGCTACCGCGCCGAGCGGCCGCGGTCTCCAGGTTTCGCTCTACGGGCTGCTCGGCTTCACCGCGAGCCCGGTCGAGGGCGTGGAGATCAACGTGCTCGGCCTCAACTTCGGCATCGACCCGTTCTCACCGGCCGCGAGATTGCCGATGCTGGGCCGCGTGGGCGTGAGCCGGATCCATCGGCCGTGACGGCGCGCATTGGCCGCGTGTCGCCAATCGGCAAATAAGATTCCGCTGCGCATTCAAGCGATTGTCCGGCGCCACGCCACGCGCGTAGTCCCGCGGCGACGGATCCCGTGATCGCGCACGCGGCCCGCGCCGGGTAACCCGCTGATTCCGTGCGATTACGTGCATCTGGCATGAATGTCGCTGGAGCCCGCGGTCACCGCAATCTCCATGGAGGCAATCATGAAGACGATCTCGGCTTTGATCATCCGCTACGCGCTGCCCGCCGCATCGGCGGCCGCCTTGGCGCTGGGTCTTGTCGCCTGCGAGCAGAAGCCGTCGTCCGACAGCTCCTTCGACAAGCTCGTCCAGAATGCCGGACGCAACCCGGCGCCTGCGCCCGATGCGGCCACGCGAAAATCCCCTCAGGACCAACGCGCCACGGGCGACGCGGCCCTGGCGGCACGGGTGAAAGCCGCGATTGCCGCCGACCCGGCACTGCGGTCGCTCACCGTGGACGTCAACGCGGCGGACGGCATCGTCACGCTCTTCGGCACCGCCGACACGCCCACGAGGAGCCATCAGGCCGCGATGCTGGCGCTGAACGTGGAGGGCGTGCGGTCGGTGAGGAACAAGATGGTGATCGTCAGGGGATCATGAAATCCGCCAGCACTCATGGCGGGGAGCGCGATCGGTGATTCGCGCATCGTGATCCGGGTTTCCTGAAGCTGCCCTCCTTTCAAGGAGGGGTGGCCGGGAGCGCCGGGGTGGTCAGGCGGATAGCTCATCGCTCCCTCGCGATCCCGCTGCCCCGCCCGGTTTTCCGGTCGCCCTTCCCCTGAAAGGAGGGGGCCGCTCTCGCCGGTAGCCGCGTCGCTCGCCCGCGCTAGTCGGCGCGAATGTTGTTGTCGCGCACGACCTTCGCCCAACGGGCGTGCTCGGCGACGATAAATTTCTGCAAGCCTGCGGGGCTGCTCACGACGAGGTCCATGCCGAGCATCCCGACGAGCTGCTTGCGCACCTCCGGCAGGTTGAAGATCTTGACGAGCTCGGCGTGAAACTTGTCGAGGACCGGCTTGGGCGATCCGCCCGTCGCCAGGATCCCCCACCAGGCGAGCGCCGAGAATCCCGGAAATCCCTGCTCCGCAACCGTCGGCACGTCGGGCAACGCGTTCGAGCGCTTGTCGCCGGTGGTGGCGACCGCGCGCAGCCTGCCGCCCTTCACGTACGGGGTCAGCAGCGCCACCGTGCCGACGGCGAGCTCGATGTCGCCGCCGAGCGCGGCCACGGTCATCGGGCCACCGCCCTTGTAGGGCACGTGCACGATCCGGAAGCTGCCCGCTTGCTGCACGAGGGTCATCATGAGGTGCCCGAGACTGCCGCTGCCGACCGAGCCGTAGGTCACTTTGTCCGGCCTCGCCTTCGCCGCCTGGATCACGTCCGCAAAGCGCTTGTAGGGCTTGGCCAGGTTGGTCACGAAGGCATAGGGCGCGGTCGCGACCAGCATGACCGGCGCGAGGTCCTTCACCGTGTCGAATGGGAGGTTGGGGATCAGCAGGGGGTTCACGACGTGCGTATCGAACACGAACACGTAGGTGTAGCCGTCGGGCGTCGCCCGCGCCGCGATACCCGTGCCAATCGAGCCCGATGCACCGGTCCGGTTGTCGACGATGAACTGCTGACTCAACGTCGCCGAGAGCCGGGCGCCGACCAGCCGCGCGAGGGGATCCACCGTTCCACCCGGTGGGAACGGCACGATGAATCGCACCGGCTTCGTGGGCCAGTTGACCTGTTGTGCGAATGCGGGCAGCGCCGCCAGCGCGGCGAGCCATCCGATGGCCGCCCGAAACATGATTGCGCGCTTCACGCGTTTTCCTCCTATCGTTGCAAACGGATGGATCGATTCTATCCCAGTTATTCGCAATCGGTGACCGGCGATAGAGCGCCATTCACCTTCGGTCACGGCGTCACGGCATCTCCGCGTCGCCAGGCGCGCTCGACGTAGGCGCAGTGCTTGCAGCCGGGCGCGGGATCCGGCGGCCGCGGCGCCTCGAGCGTCGCGCGCACCGCGCGCAGCGTGTCCTCGACCCATGCATCGTCGCCGTCGTAGGACAGCAGCCGGATCGTGAACTCGAGGCGCCCGTCGAACGCCGCCCGGTCGCGGCGGCCGTTGCAGTACACGAACCAGCCGCGCCGCGCGATGCTCTCGCCCTGCCGGCGCAGCAGCCACTGGTAGAACTCCATCTGCCGCTTGTAGGCGCCCTGCCACGGCTCGTCGATCGTGACCTCGGCGGCCTTCGACGTCGCCTTGTAGTCGGCGACGATCAGCTCGCCGCTCCCGAGGTCGCGCCACAAATCGTCGATCGCGCCGAATAGCTCCAGCCCGGTGCGCTCGTGCAGCGTCCGCACGCCCCGGAAATTGTTGCGCCAGGTCTCGAGCTGCGGGTGCGCGTGCGGCACCGCATGGATGCCGGCCCCGGTCATGAGCGGGTGCGGCGCGCCTTGCGCGCGGTAGTCGTCGAACTCGCGCTTCAGCAGCGCGTCGACAGCGGAATTGAGATTGAACGGCGGGCCCGACGGCCGCCCGATGCCCAGCCTGCGATCGAGATAGAAACACCTGGGGCAGTCCACGTAGAGCTCGATCTTGGAGCGGCTGAGCGCAAACGACTCGCCCGATCCCGGATCGAAGAGCTTGGAACGGGCCACAAAGTCTGCCTTCTGCCTTCTGCCTTCAGGAGACGCCCTCGACGATCCGCAGCTCCCGCTCCACCGCATCCTTGCCCAGCACCTTCAAGGCTGCCTGGTAGGCGGGGCTGTCGTGCGCCGCGATCGCCTTCTCCAGGCTGTCGAACTCGATCATCACCGTGCGCTGGTTCAAGCCCGCTTCGTAGACCTTGGCCGGCATCCCGCGCACGAGGAAGCGTCCGCCGGCGCCCTGAACTGCCGGCCCGGCGAGCTTCGCGTAGGCCGCGAGCGCGTCCGGGTTCTTGATCGAGCGGTAAAAAGCAATCCAGTATGACTTGGCCATGGAGCCCTCCTGAGGTTGAACGGTACTCGCGGTGGGAAAGCGATCGATTCTACCCGCTACCCTTTGAATGCGCCCGCACAGGGGATAAACTGGACGCGTTGCGAGGAGGAAACCATGAATGCCCTCTCGATTCTGTTCGCTGCCGCTCTTGTCCTGACCGTGACCCCGGATGCAGAGGCCCAGAAGTATCCGACGAGGCCAATAAGATTGATTGCGCCGTTTCCGCCGGGCGGCGGCACGGATATCCTCTCGCGGATCATTGCCGTGCCGGCGACCGAAACGCTGGGCCAGACGGTGGTGGTCGACAACCGGCCCGGGGCCGGTGGCGCGATCGGCGCCGAGCTCGCGGCCCACGCCGAGCCCAACGGCTACACGCTGATACTGGTCTCCAGCAGCTACGCTGCCACCGCCGCCTACCGCAAGCCCACCTACGACCCGATCGACGGCATCGACTCGATCATCCTGATCGGCACGACCGGCCTCCTGATGATCACGCATCCGTCCGTCACCGCGAAGAGCATCCCGGAGCTCATCGCCTACGCCAGGACCAACCCCGGCAAGCTCAATTACGCCTCGGTCGGCACCGGCAGCGTCAGCCATCTTGCGCACGAGTCGTTCCGGCTGGCGACCGGGGTAAACATCGTTCACGTCCCGTTCAAGGGGGGCGGCCCGGCATTGCAGGGCGTGATCGGGAATGAAGTGCAGATCGGCGCCGTCAGCATCGTGCCGACCATTCCCCATGTCCGGGCGGGGCGGTTGCGCGCCATCGGCGTCACCACCCCGAAGCGCTCGGCACTGCTGCCCGATGTCGCCAGCATCGGCGAGACCGTCCGGGGATTCGAAGTGACCCACTGGTACGGCATGTGGGCGCCCAAAGGCACGCCGAAGCCCGTCATCACCCGGTGGAATCAGATCGTCGCGAAACTGCTCGACACCGAAGTCATGAAAAAGCGCGCGCAGGCCGAGGGGCTGGACGCAGCGGGCGGCCCGCCCTCGGAGTTCCAGCTACGCCTGCGTACCGACGTCGAGAAATGGCGTAAGGTGGTCACGGCGGCGAACATCAAGTAACGAACGACCGGCCCGGACCCGCGCTCACAGCGTCGGGCTCTGGTATTCGCCGCCCAGGGCGACGAGCCCCCACGGCGGCAGCTGCGCGTCGGTGCTGAAGCTGAAGTGACCGGCGGCGGCACGCTGGTCGCGGAAGACGCGCTGCAGCGGAGTGTGGTCGTAGATGCCGTTGGCGCCGGCCATCTCATGCAGCGAGTCCACCGCCTCCACGGTGAGCTTCGCCGCCATCGCGGCGTTGCGCTTGTAGCGCAGCCGCGTTTCGACGTCGAGCGCGCCCCCCGCCTCGTAGATGCGAATGGCCTCCAGCACGTCGTTGCGCAGCAACAGCCCGGCCGCGTCGATTTTCGCCCCCGCCGCGCCGATGCGCAGCTGCACCGTCTGGAAATCGCGCATTCTCGCCCCCTGGTAGCTGGTGCTGCGCGATTTCACCAGCTCGATCGCGATCTCCAGCGCCGCGCGCGCGTTGCCCACCAGGCAGCCGCCGATGCCGTGGCCGCCCAGCGCCGAGATCGGGATGCGGTTGTGGGGATTGGAGTTGTGCTTCAGCCCCGGCCAGGTATGCCCGGGCTTGCCGACCTGCATGGAGATCGTCCGGTACGCGGGAACGAAAACGTCCTTGCAGCGCACCGTCTTGCTGCTGGTCGCGCGCATGCCGAGCACGTGCCAGTCGTCCACCACCTCGTAGTCCGCGAGCGGAACCAGGCAGAACAGGTAGTCGACGGCCTCACCGCCCTCGCGCAGCACGCAGGCGAGGAGGTTCCAGTCGGAGTGGTCGGTGCCCGAGGAGAAGTTCCATTCGCCCGACAGCATCACGCCCCCGTCCACCGGCACGCCGTGGCCCTGCTGGAAGGCAATGCCGGAGGCAACGCACACATCCGGGTTCGGCCCCCACACTTCTTCTTGTGCCTTCCTCTCGTACCAGCCGACGGTACGGTGGTGGGAGGCGAGGTTGTGCACCGTCCAGCCCACGGAGATATCGCCGCGTGAGAGCATTTCCGGCATGTCGTAGTAGGCGATGAAGGGCAGCTCCATCCCGCCCCATGTCTTGGGCTGCAGGTAGCGGATGAGCCCGCTGCGGTTGAGCGCCTCCATCACCGGCGGCGTGAGCCTCCGCGCGCTCTCGCATTCCGCAGCGTGGCCGCGTAAAAAAGGAATCAGCTCGCGCGCCCGGCGCATCGCCTCCTCGTAGCCCACCCCGGAAAAATCCGCGGCCGGCGGCGCGGCGCCGTGCTGCGTGCTGTTCCGCGCTCCCGTCATCCCGTCACTGCGTGCGGACATGCGGCCATCTCAAAAGAAAACGCCCCGTGGACACACAAGGTCCCCGGGGCGCTGTTACCCAGGCACGCCGGCTCAGCGCCGGTCGAACGTCCTTCCGTTGCAGGTTGATCCACTGTTCGAGCCGTGCTGTCCGGTACTGCCTTGATGGTCTCTCACGGGATCACCTCCTTTCGTGGTTGACGAGCCGCTAGTCTATCAAACTCTCCGATGGCATACTGCCCGCTGCCCGTCACGCGACGTCACAGGAGGGAACGATGCCCGCGAAGCACATCAGGATCCGCTCGAGGAACGGCGGCGAATTCGACTGCTACCTTGCGACGCCCGCAGGCGCCGGAAAGGTCCCGGCCATCGTGCTTGCCAGCGCCGTTCATGGCGTCGACCAGGACATGCGCGCGATTGCCGACCAGTTTGCATCCCAGGGCTATATTGCAGCGGCGCCCGATCTCTTCTGGCGCACGGTCCCGGGCCCGCTCGCGCGCGACGACGACCGCTCGAAAACGCGCTCGCAGCCCCGCCTGGAGAAGATCCGCACCGGCGAAGCCGACATGGCGGACACCCTGGCCGAGGTGCGCAAGCTCCCGCAGTTCAATGGGCGCGCGGCGGCGATGGGTTTCTGCTACGGCGGCCCCTACGCGATTCTCGGGCCCAAGCGCCTGGGCTACGACGCGGGCATCGCCTGCCACGGCACGCAGCTGGGGGACTTCGTCAAGGATCTGGAGGGCGTGAGCCAGCCGGTGTGCATCATCTGGGGCGACCAGGACCACGCGGCGCCGCCCGAAGTGCAAAAGGCCTATCGCGAGGTGCCCTCACGCATGAAAAACGTCGAGGTGCACATCTTCCCCGGCGTGCTCCACGGCTACATGATGCCGGGCAACGCGAAGGCGTTTCACCGGGAGACCTGCGACTTTTCCATGGCGCGCGCGCTCGCGATCCTGAACGGCCTGCGCGGCGCGGGGGAGTCGCTGCGCAAGGCCGGCTGATCAACCGTCATCGCCACCCAGCCTGTCCTAAGCGAGCCTGTCCTGAGCTTGTCGAAGGGTCGAAAGGTCACTCGTCACTGACCTAGTGGCAAGCGCGCGCTCGAGCACGCGCGCGACGTGAACAGCTGAACGGCGCGACCCGTCCCGGATCTGGTGCCGGCAGCTCGTCCCGTCGGCGACGATCAGCTCGCCGGCGGCGGCCATGCGCACCCGCGGCAGCAGCGCAAGCTCGGCCATCTTCATGGACACGTCGTAATGCTCGGCTTCATAGCCGAACGCTCCCGCCATGCCGCAGCAGCTCGACTCGATTACCTCCACCTCCAGCCCGGGAACCAGCGCGAGCGCCTTGCGCACGGCCGGCATCGCGTCGAGCGCCTTCTGGTGGCAATGGCCGTGGAGCAGCGCTTTCTTTTCCGGCAGCGGCGCGAGCTTCAGGGCGAGCCGCCCCGCTTCGTGCTCGCGCGCAAGGAACTCCTCGAGCAGAAAGGCGTTCATCGCCAGCTCGGCACTTGCGACGCCCGGCGCCAGCGAAAGGAATTCGTCGCGCAGGCCGAGCAGGCAGGAGGGCTCGAGCCCGACCACTGGAACGCCGCGCTCGACGTAGGGACTGAGCGTCTCGATGACGCGGCGCGCTTCGATCCTCGCCTCCTCCACCAGCCCGGCGGCGAGGAAGGTGCGGCCGCAGCAGAGGGGGCGGCCGCCGTCCACGGCTTGCGGCATGCGCACGGCGTAACCCCCAGCCTGCAGCACCGCGAGCGCGGCGCGGGCGTTTTCCGGCTCGAAGTAACGGTTGAAGGTGTCGACCAGCAGCACCACCTCCAATCCCCCCGCTTCGCTTCCCCCCTTTGGCAAAGGGGGGCTAGGGGGAGCAGTCATTCCCCCCTTTGGCAAAGGGGGGCTAGGGGGAGCAGTCATTCCCCCCTTTGGCAAAGGGGGGCTAGGGGGGATTTGGTCGCGCCGCCACTTCGGCAGCGAGCGTTCGGGCGCGAAGCCGAGCCACTGCTTCGAGACGGATTGCAATGCATTGGCAAGCGGCGCGACGCGCGCGGCCCACGGCGCGTATCTCGGCAGATAGGCAACCAGCCGGTCCCGGACCGGCAATGCGTGGCGCTGCCGGTAGTGATGGAGGAATTCCACCTTCATCTTCGCCATGTCCACGCCGGTCGGGCACTCGCGCCGGCAGCCCTTGCACGAGACGCACAGCTCGAGCGTCGCGTAGAGCTCGTCGGAGCCGAGCGCGTCCTCATTTGCGTTAACCTCGAGCTGCCCGGAGAGCGCGAGCCGCAGCGTGTTGGCGCGCCCGCGCGTGAGATGCCGCTCCTCGCGCGTGACGCGGTAGGACGGGCACATGGTCCCGGCGTCGAACTTGCGGCAGTGGCCATTGTTGTTGCACATCTCCACCGCCTTGGCGAAACCCTCGCCGCGGTGGCCCGCACCCGCCTCGTGCTCCGACCAGTCGAGCGCGGTCTTGATCGGGATCGTCTTGTAGCCCGGCGGAAAGCGGAAGAGCGAGCGATCGTCCTGCCGGGAGGGCCGCACGATCTTGCCGGGGTTGAGCAGCCCCCTGGGGTCGAAGAGGTCCTTGATCTCCTCGAACGCGCGCGTCAGCTTCGGGCCGAAGAACGGCTCGATCCACTCCGAGCGCACCAGGCCGTCGCCGTGCTCGCCGGAGTAGGCGCCCTTGTAGTGCTTCACCAGCTCCGCCGCCTCTTCGGCGATGGCGCGCATCTTCACCGCGCCGTCCGCCCGCATGTCGAGAATGGGACGGACGTGGAGGCAACCGACGGAGGCATGCGCGTACCAGGTGCCCTTCGTGCCGTGCTTCTCGAACACGCGCGTCAGGCGGTCGGTGTATTCGGCGAGATGCTCGAGCGGCACCGCGCAGTCCTCGATGAAGGACACCGGCTTGCCGTCGCCTTTCATCGACATCATGATGTTGAGCCCCGCCTTCCTCACCTCCCACACGTCGCGCTGCGCCCGGGGGTCGGTGATCTCGACGACGCCTCCCGGGAAACCGAGTTCGCCCATCAGCTCGACGAGCTGCCGGAGCTTGCGCACCTGCTCGTCGCGGTCGTCGCCTGCGAACTCCACCAGGAGGATCGCGTCCGGATCGCCCCGAATCGCCTGCTCCACGGTGGCGCGGAAGGCGGGATTCGCGCGCGCGAGCCCGATCATCGTGCGGTCCACCAGCTCCACCGCGGCAGGCCCCAGCTTCACGATGTGCCGCGGCGCCTCCATTGCCTGGATAAAGGTCGGGAAATGGCAGACACCGAGCGCCCGGTGCTTCGGGATCGGCGAAAGATTGAGGTGGATGCGGCGCGAGTACGCGAGCGTGCCTTCCGATCCGACCAGCAGATGCGCCATATTGCAGGGCACTTCGTTCATCCGGTCCAGGTTATAGCCGCCGACGCGGCGCAGGAGCTTCGGCACGCGGTGCTCGATCTCTTCCGCTTCACGCGCGGCGATGGACCGGATTCGCCCCACCAGCTCGGCGTAGCGCTTCGGTCCGGCGGGCGCGCCCGCGTCCGCCGGCACTTCCCCGAACTCGTACTCCGATCCGTCGGCGAGCACGGCGTCGATGCCGCGCACGTTGTGCACCATGTTGCCGTAGCGGATCGAGCGCGAGCCGCAGGAATTGTTGCCGGCCATGCCGCCGATCGTCGCCTGTGCGCTGGTCGAAACGTCCACCGGGTACCACAGCCCGTGCGGCCTCAGGGTTGCGTTCAGCTGGTCGAGCACGACGCCGGGCTGCACCGTCACGGTGCGCGCGTCCGGGTCGAGCTGGAGGATCCGGTCGAGGTGCTTCGAGTGATCGATGACGAGCGCGGCGCCCACGGTCTGGCCGCATTGCGAGGTGCCGCCGCCGCGCGGCAGGACCGGCACGCCCTCCTCGATCGCAATGCGGAAGGCCGCGAGCGCGTCCTCCTCGGTCTGCGGCACCACCACGCCGACCGGCTCGATCTGGTAGATCGATGCATCGGTCGAGTAGCGCCCGCGGGACGCCGCGTCGAACAATACCGCGCCTCGGACCTCTCGCCTAAGCCGCGCGGCCAGCGCCGGATCACCGGGTTGGACTTGGCGAGAGGTCATGGGCGCGGGTGACTTCGTCACTCTTCAAAGATGGCTCATATACTCTGGGCCTATAATACCCTCTCACCCCCGGAGAAACGCGATGAAGTACCAGAGCGGCCGCCATTTCCTGCAGATACCCGGCCCGACGAACGTGCCGGAGCGAGTGCTGCGCGCGATCGACAGCGCGACCGTGGACCACCGCGGGCCCGAGTTCCAGGAGATGAGCCGGGAAGTGCTGGCGGGCCTGAAGCGCGTCTTCAAGACGAAGGGCCCGGTCGTGATCTTCCCGGCGTCCGGCACCGGCGCGTGGGAGGCGGCGCTCGTCAACACGCTCTCCCCGGGAGACCGCGTGCTCATGTTCGAGACCGGCCACTTCGCGACCCTGTGGCTCAACATGGCGAAGCGCCTGGGCCTCGACCCGGTGTTCGTGCCCGGCGACTGGCGCCGCGGCGTGGATCCCGCGCAGGTCGAAGCGAAGCTCGCCGAGGACAAGGGCCGGCAGATCAAGTCGGTGATGGCGGTGCACAACGAAACGTCCACCGGCGTCACGACGCGCATCGGTGACGTGCGGAAGGCCATCGACCGCGCGCAGCACCCGGCGCTCTTCATGGTGGACACCATATCCTCGCTCGCCTCCATGGACTACCGCCACGACGAGTGGGGCGTCGACGTGACCGTCGCCGGCTCGCAGAAGGGACTGATGCTCCCGCCCGGGCTCTCATTCAACGCGGTCTCCGACAAGGCGCTGGCGGCGTCGAAGTCGGCGAAGCTGCCGCGCGCCTACTGGAACTGGGAAGAGATGATCGCTTCCAACAAGGACGGGTGGTTTCCCTACACGCCGGCGACGAACCTGCTCTACGGCCTGCGGGTCGCGCTGCAGATGCTGCTCGAAGAGGAAGGGCTGGAGAACGTCTTCAAGCGTCACGACCGTCACGCCGAGGCGACGCGCCGCGCGGTGCGCGCGTGGGGGCTGGAAATCCTGTGCGCGAACCCCGCCGAGTACTCGAGCTCGCTCACGGCGGTGCTGATGCCGGAGGGCCACAGCGAGATCGCCTTCCGCCAGGTCGTGCTCGACCACTTCAACCTCTCGCTCGGCTCCGGGCTGACCAGGCTCCGCGACAAGGTGTTCCGCATCGGGCATCTCGGGGACTTCAACGACTTGATGCTGTGCGGGACGCTCGCCGGCATCGAGATGGGTCTGGAGCTCGCCCGGGTGCCGCACAAAAAAGGCGGCGTCGACGCCGCCATGTCCTACCTCGCGTCGCAGCCCGCCGCTGCCGCCACGAAGAAACGCGCAGCGGCCTGAGCGCCGCGCCGCGCGAAGGATGAAGCTGCGCGACCGCATCGGCGTCGATCTCGGCCGCAAGATCCGCCTCGAGGCGGGCATCGAGTGGGCGGCGAAGAACGGCGTCCGCTTCATCGACGTCCAGCTCGACACCGCGGAGAACGCGCTGCCCACGTTCGATGCAAAGCGTTGCGCCGCGGTGCGCAAGCTGCTCGAAAAGCACCGCATCCGGCTGGGGCTTCATACGAATTCTGCGGTCAACGTCGCCGAGTACTCGCCGCACGTGGCGGATGCGGTCACCGACTACCTGAAGCGCTACGTGGACCTTTTCCCGAAGCTCGGCGCGAGCTGGATGGTGGTGCACGCCGGCTACCATTTCACGAAGGACAAGGCACTGCGCATGAAGGCCGGCCGCGAGCGCCTGCAGCGCGTCGTCGCCCACGCCGAGAAGCGCAAGGCGCTGGTCCTCCTCGAGAATCTCAACAAGGAGCCGGAGGACGCCGAGGTGCACTACCTCGCGCACACGATCGAGGAGTGGCAGTACTACTGGGACATCCGGTCGGCCGCCTTCAAGCTCTCCTTTACCGCCAACCACGCGCACCTCGTGCCGGACGGGATCGAGGGGTTCGTGAAAGCGCTCGACTTCAGGCGGGTGGGCGAGGTGCGGCTCGCCGACTGTTACCGCAATGGCCACGAGATTCACCTCAAGCCCGGCGCGGGCAACCTCGACTTCGGCCAGATGTTCCGCTTGATCGAGGGCAAGGGGTACAAGGGCCATTACACCAACGCCTTCGGCTCGCTCGGCGACATGCTCGCCGGGCGCGACCATCTCGTCGACAAGGCGCGCGAGGCCGGCGTGCCCGTGGACTGACCCCTCCCCCCGTTCGCGGAAAAGCGGTATGCTGTGGTCCGGCGTTCATATTGTGGAACGCCGGCATGGCGCCATTGCTCGTCCAACGGCCGCGCGCCGACCGCGGGCACCGGCCGATGCGACAAATAAAACACCGAGGAGAAAATCATGGTACGCACGGTACTCGCTTCACTGGTCTCAGCGCTGCTCCCCATTCTTGCGCCCGCCGCCGGCGCACAGGATTATCCGACCCGGCCGATCCGCCTCGTGGTGCCGTTTGCCCCCGGCGGCGGCACCGATATCAACTCCCGCATCCTGGCCGAGCCGCTCGGCAAGGCGCTCGGCCAGACCGTGGTGGTGGACAACCGCCCCGGCGCCTCGAGCATCATCGGCACCGACATCGTCTCGAAGGCGACGCCCGACGGCTACACGCTGCTGATGAACACGATCAGCATGGCGATCAACACCGCGGTCTACCGGAAGCTGCCGTTCGACGTCCGGCGCGACCTTGCCCCGATCTCGCTCGTATCGGATCAGCCCAACATTGTGGTCGCGCATCCCACGCTCCCCGCGAAGACGCTCCAGGAATTTGCCACCCTCGCGCGCTCCCAGCCGGGCAAGCTCACGTTCGGCACGCCCGGCCCCGGCACCGGCATACACCTTGCGAGCGAGCTGCTGCTGATGAAGATCAACGCGGAACTGGTGCACGTGCCGTACAAAGGCACCGGACCGGCGCTCACGGCGCTGCTCGGCAACCAGATTTCGGTTTATGTGTCGACATTTGCTTCCGCCCTGCCGCACGTGAAGGCGGGACGCCTGCGCGCCTACGCCGTCACGACCGCCAAGCGCGCCGCGCCGCTGCCCGACGTGCCCACGGCCGGGGAAGCGGGCGTGCCGGACTATGTCTACGCCACGTGGTACGGCTTGCTTGCACCGGCCGGCACGCCGCGGCGTATCGTCGACAAGCTCAACCAGGCGACGGTCGCGGCCCTTCATTCCCCGGAGTTGAGGAAAGTGTTCGCTACCCAGGGCCTGAATCCCACGCCCTCCACGCCCGCGCAGTTCACGAGCTACCTCCGATCCGAGGTCAAGAAATGGACAGGGGTGGTCCGTACCGCCAAGATCGAGCAGCAGTAACGAAGGAGGATTCATGCGCCACCGTCTCGTCGTCGCCGCGCTCGCCGCTGTATGCACCCTTGCGCCGCAGCTCGCCGCCAGCCAGGCCTATCCCGGCAAGGCCATCCGCTTCATCGTGCCCTTCGCCCCCGGCGGCGGCAACGACATCCTCGGCCGCATCGTCGCGCAAAAGCTCAGCCAGTCTTTCGGCGTGCCGGTCGTCGTCGACAACCGCCCCGGCGCGGGCGGCACCCTTGGAACCGATATCACCGCCAAGTCGC
>Ga0214472_10004279_pt1 | contig 15062 bp, 15 predicted proteins | sample RVTome_6_FD_207662 | JGI IMG/M metagenome (GOLD analysis project Ga0214472, IMG submission 207662) | Soil microbial communities from uranium-contaminated site in the Upper Colorado River Basin, Wyoming, United States - RVT140D175 | ecosystem: Environmental > Terrestrial > Soil > Contaminated >...
GACAGATATCCATTCACATCCTTGCTGGACCATGCTCTTACCCAATTATTGACATTATTCGTTACCATCTGCGTGATTTGATGAGGTTGCAGTTCTTTTGCTTCAGGCGCCGGTTTTGATTCAGGGACTGGTGCTGGTTCCGGATCAACTGCCGCAAGGGTCGGGGGTATAACTACCGGCTCTGGCTCCGGTGCTGGTGCTGGTTCCGGCTCCGGGACAACTGGTGGAACTGGTGGAGGTGGAGCAGATGGTTTTGATTCAATCACATCAGGGGTCTTCACTTCAGCAACAACTGCAACAACAGGAGTTGCTGCCACAGGCATAGAAAACAATTCGTTTATCAATGATAACTTTTCACGTGCAGCGATATTACTGTTATCAAGTTCCAGCGCCTGATTGTAGGCATGGCTGGCCATCTTGGCATAAATATCACCAATATTTTCATGCGCAGTTGCATAACTGGGGTGAGTGTTGATGGCTTTCTGCAAGACCTCTCTGGCCTTTTCGAATTCTCCCTGTGATGCATATATTACGGCAAGATTATTATAGGGTTCCGGCAAATCAGGATTATTTTTGCTCAGCAGCAGGAACGTTGCTTCAGCTTCCTTCAGCTGATTAGCTCTGGTATGGATCAATCCCTTCATGAAAAGAGCCTGGATATTTTCCGGGTCTTTGGCAAGTATGGCCCTGGTTTCAATCATGGCCTGTTCAAGCTTGCCTTCAGTGATCATGCCCTGAATTTGTTTCAAATCCGTCTGTGCCTGGACGGGCTGAAAAAATAACAGGGAAACAAGCCAGAAGAATGCAGCCAGTTTGCAGGATAGTCTCATTATCGGTTGATCGCCCATTGGTTTTATTTGCGAAAAATACACATACCGAACTATACATATACCATTATCTATAATGCAAATGGTGCCCCGAGAGGGAATCGAACCCCCAACTGATGATTACAAATCAACCGTTATACCATTTAACTATCAGGGCAAGGGGGGCCGGTTTCGGTTCCCTCATGACAGGGTTGGCGCCGTATTCTAGGGGTTAAGTTACGGCAAGGCAATTTCACTGCATTGAACAGGCACGGAATTATATCTGGCCGGATACTCGGTGAACATCTTTGTTAACACATCCTGCTGATCAGTCAATTTGATGTCCAGCCAGTAAACAGCTTTTGCATCACGATACGGGATGACTACCGGCTGATAACCCTTGTCTTTCAGTTCATTCAGACGCTGATTGACAGATGCCTGGGTTGAAAACAGCCCCAGAGAGATTGCATTTTGCAGATCACCGGTTTCGATCAAGCGGTAATCTGTGATGCCCTTGCTTTTAAGATCTTCAATAGCCTGTATTGCGCTGTCCCGGGAAGCCTGTGGCTTCAGATAAATCCAGAACAACTGGTGTTCCTGTCCGCTCTCGAAACGCTGTTTAATCGTGACCTGATGTTCCTGAAACCAGCTCATGAGATCATTAACCTGACTTATGTTGGCAAGCGGGCCATAGGAAAAGCACATAATGCGCTCCGGCAGGATTGTGGCCGGGATACCCGGAGCAATGATATCGGGCAATTCTGTTACCAGTGCATCTGCAATATTTACGTGAATTCCCGCATCGTCCATTTTTAATACCGCACCGGGTGACACATCTTCTTCACTGATAATACTTGTATCATCTTCAATAGTTACCGCTACTTCTTCCCGCCTGCCCGGTGGAGGGGGTGCTGATGGTAACTCATGCACCAACACCAGTTGTCTGGTTCCTGCTGTAACCTGCAATGCCCCCCTGCTGTTACCCATATTAATCCGGGTCTGGCGATCCAGTTCCCAACCAAAATAGATCAGATTAACTGCAAAAAACACAATGAATATCCATTTCATGGTTGATTACTGGCAACCAGTACCAGTCCTTCGAGTACAAGGTATGGTTCATGAATAAATTCATCAATAAGGAAGTTCATTACCCTTTCCGAGTCGCCACCCGTTATCAGGCATTTCAGTTTTCCACCATGTAAACGCTGCATGTCCCGCAAGACATGTTCTATCAGCGAGACAACAGCCATAGTACAACCTGTCACGACTGCCTGTTCCGTATTACTGGCCAGCCCTGCTGATGACTGTATATCCTTTATATAAGGTATCGCAGAGGTGGTTTTATGCAGGGACTTTTGCATCATTGAAATTCCAGGCATGATCAAGCCACCAAGATGCCGGCCTTGATCATCCAGCCCGTCGATCGTGACTGCTGTCCCGCAAGATACAATACACGCTGGTGATCCATATTTATGCCATGCAGCAATAACTGCCAGCCACCGGTCAATACCCAGTCTGTTAATTTCCGTATAGGCATTGGTCACACCTGATACCTGCTTTTCCACAACAGCAAAGAAGGGTTTTTTGTGCCAATTCAGGTCAACCCAGCGGACAAGTTGTTCCGCAACTTCATCTCCCGCCACATTGGCTACCCAGACCTGCTCCGGCTCCGGCAGTTTCTCCCACACCTGACCAATACTGCCCGCAATATCTGATTTATCATAAGTAAAAGCCTGATAACCCGACAATCCGTTATTGTCCTGCTGTATAAATTTAATCCGGCTATTACCTATATCGACCAGCAAATTCATGGCTGCAACTTCAAGCTGATTTCACCCGAACTGAATTTTTCCAGTTTGTCATTGACTGACATCAACAAGGCGCCTCCATCATCAATACCAAGTATCAATCCATTCACGGTCCGGTTTTGCATAAGTAGATTCGCTGATTTTCCTTTCGCACAATCATAATGCCGCCATTCATCAATAATTCCACAATCATCCTGCCCTGCATAATTATTCATCAGCCGTATGATTTCCGATATCAAAATTGCAGTAAATTCATTACGTGAAATTGCAGGATTTTGTATCGTTGTTATATCCACCCATGGCTGATCAATTTCATTGCTGGTGTTTAACGCTTCAGGAAATGAATAATTTATACCTACTCCTATAACCACATAACAAGGCCCGGCTGATTCAGCGCGCATCTCAACCAGCGTGCCACCCAGTTTGCGGTTTTGCCATATTACATCGTTTGGCCATTTCAGCCCCGCATCGGCTATCCCGGCCCGGCACAGGGCGCGCATAACTGCGACACCTGTGCCTAATGATATCAGGGCAAGTGGATCAGGCGCCGGATCAAAATACCATCCTATAGACAGGTATATACCGGCGGCAAAGGGTGATATCCATTCATTGCCCCGCCGTCCCCTGCCCTGGGTCTGATATTCTGCCAGTGTAATATGACCTTGAAAGTCATGATGACCTATTCTGTTCAACAAATACTGATTGGTAGAATCAACCTCCATATGCAGAGTGCATTTTCTGATTAAAGGTCGAATATCAGCATCAAAATACGAGAACAACTTTTCCTGATCAAGCAACTCCAGTGGCTGTGCGGTGCGATACCCCTTGCCTTTTACCGGGTAAATGACCAGCCCGGATTGACGCAGTGATTTTATTCTTTTCCATACTGCAGTACGTGATATTGAAAGATGTGCACCAATTTTCTCGCCGGAGTGAAATTTACCATCAGCAAGAAGAGACAATAATTTATTCTGGAGATTCATACGTTAAATATGATTAAATTCAATAATCATTTTTCAGGCAGAAAGTGAACAGGTTTTTTGCTGATACATCTACAAACTGAGCAGCAATGGTGCCGGGCAGGGAATGTGCGGAATATTAACAGGCTGTTATAAACAGATTTTACCAGTGGCGAATTTAATATTAATTTGTTTTTATTTCCATTTAATCATCAATAATCACATCACTGTCCTGTCATCATCATCTTCATCACCTTTGTCCGGCCGTATGGTGGCATCATCATTTTCATTAACCATATCATCACCATCAGAATCCAGCATTAACGTTGCATCTTCAGGTTCATGATCGTTCTGTTCTTCGGAAGCGCCCTTGATTACTGTATCCTCTTCATCTGGATCCACGGCCGAATCGAGGCCCCCGGTTAAATCAAAATCAGGTTCCGGCAAGTCGTTATCACCAATGGAATCCCCCATGCTGCCGCGTGCAATAGTTGGCTCTTCTCCCATGGCAGCAGGATTTGTTGCCATAACTGTCTTGGAAATCATGGTCATACCCGCATCCACCATTTCCGGCATGATAAATTCAAATTCACACTTGTGCAGTCTTACCCTGTCACCATGTTTAAGCCGGGTTTCGCTGGTGATCATCTGATCATTTACAAACGTTCCGTTGATACTGCCCTGATCAATAATCCAGTAGGCAAAATCCTTGTACTCGATCAATGCATGACGCCGGCCTATGGTGGTTTGCGGAATGACAATATAGTTAAGATGTTCAGTATCTGTGCCCGCAACCCGTCCAAACATTGTCGGTTTGTTTCCCAGTTTGTATGACGTTTGAGTAGTATAATTATTTATGTCATTCACATAAGCTTCCTGCGCATATTCTTCCTCAGTCCCTTTCTTGCGACTACCCCTGATCAACATCAACACCATGATGATCACTGCGATAATCAGGACACTGAGTGCAACCAGGATCATCATCGACCGCAATTCTTCTTCTTCATCCATACGTTGGGCGGGCACAGGAACTTCTATAATTACAGGCGGTGGTGGAGCAACCTGTACCGGCGGCGGCGGTTCTACGGGAGCGGGAGTGATTATCTCAGGTTCGGGTTCAGGAACTTTATTAATTAGCGTGCTGACCTGTTCATAGATGTTCTGCAAATCTTCTATTTCAAGAACCCGGTAATATTCACCGCCGGTTTGCTGGGCGATGGACTGTATCAGCAGAAAATCTGCGTTATCGGTATAGGCAATACCGAATATCTTGATGCCGGTATTGGCAGCATCGGCAGCGAGTTCATTTCTGAGCCATTTTGCCTGCTCTATATCCCTGTTTTTATCACCAGTGTCGACTTCGCCGTCCGTCATGAAAACAATGGACTTGAGCGCGTCAGGTCTGCCTTTGGTTTTAAGTTCATAAATGGCGCGCTCAACGGCGGCAGGGCTTTCCGTCCATGGCCCCTTGTAATCAAGCTGACCGAGACTATTGAGCATGCCGCTACGGGTAGCATCATTCACTTCTGTCAAAGGCATAGCCAGCTTGACAGCCTTGTCGAAAATTATGATGGCTACACGGGTTGCTTCATCAAGACTTTGTATAAATTTTTCCGCAGCCTGTTTGCCGATAAACTGCGGATCGTTCTTTTTCATGCTGCCGGAATTATCCAGCACCAATACCACATCTTTATTCGGGGGGCTGTCAGGAGATACAGTAGTGAGTGGAAATTCTTCTTCAGCCGGCAGCATTTCAGACTCGACTGCAATATCCCCGGAAGCAGCTTCATCCGGTGTGGATTCCGGTCCCGGATCATCCGCAGGCACAGTTGTTTTTGCTCCCAGTGCCTCCACAGCCTGTAGCGCAGGGTCATTCAGCAGGTCTTCAACTTCAGACCAGGCAGGTGATACGGCCAGTGCTGATATCAGCAAGAAAAAATAGAAGTGCCGGTAAATCATGTTTTCAGTTTTTAAGCCCTCAATCAGGGTATTAAAGATAACACGTTATATTAATTATCTGAATTTGTTAATGAACTTATCATGTCAAGTCTTCGAAACTGCCAGGGTCGCTGCCCGTGGCCACTGGCCGTCCCGGTGCGAAGCACCAGTCACTCCATGAACCTGCATACAATTTCGGCGCGGATAATCCGGCATGGGCGGCTGCCAGCAGATTATGACAGGCTGTCACCCCTGAACCACAATAAAACACTGCTGCAGAAGACGGGACGCTGGCCAGAAACCCTCGAAATTCCTGATGTATCTGCTTGCTGTCCTTGAAAAAACCCCGGCTATCAAGATTGTCTTTCCAGAAATGGTTAATTGCGCCCGGGATATGGCCGGCAGCCCTGTCCAGCGGTTCCGCCTCTCCCCGGTAACGCACTGGATCCCGTGAATCAATCAACAGTTCAGCGTGCGGTACCTGATCTGCCGTAATCATCCATTCCCTTCTGACCCTACCCTGAAAATCACCGGGTTTGTTTATTTGTTCACCGGGCTGAACCGGTAACTCTGCTTCCAGCCATGCCTGCCAGCCACCATCCAGTACCGCAACTGTTTCATGACCCATATAGCGTAACAACCACCAAAGCCTGGCAGCAAATGAACCAGAGACCTGATCATAGACAACTACTTGCGTGTCTCTGGAAATACCCAGATAGTTGAACAACTCGTTGAGTTGTTCCGGGGTTGGGAGTGGATGACGTCCATGATCGGTAACCGGCGGGCCGCTCAAATCATCATGCAGGTCTGCATAGACTGCGCCCGGTATATGTGATTCAAGATAGGCATCCCTGCCAAATGATTTGTCCGTCAGATCATAACGGCAATCGATGATCACCCAGTCCGGGTGATCAATATTTTCGTCCACTGTGGTGATATCAATGATAGTTGTATACATTACTTTTCTATCAATACTGTGTTTCCCGGTAACAGGCGACGGAGCCAGATTATTATCATGTTAATGTTTTTCTGCTGCGTTGTGATTTATAACATAATCACAGCTTTCATGTGCAGCATCACCTGAAAATATTATGACCAGATATCATACTTTTATCATTATGACGTTTATCATGAGCACTCTAAGTGGCTGTAGTACGCTCAGCTATTACGCGCAATCAGTAAATGGACAACTTGAAATCCTGCAGAAACGTCAGCCAATAGATGCATTGATAAATAACAATAGTTTACCTGGGGACACTCTTGCTCAATTGACCCTGAGCAAACAGATCAGGGATTTTGCCATAAACGAACTTGGCCTGCCTGACAATAATAGTTACATTGATTATGCCGATCTGGAACGTGACTTCGTCGTCTGGAATGTCTTCGCTGCTCCAGAGCTGTCACTGCAAAGCCGGCAATGGTGTTACCTGATTGTTGGCTGCCTGAGCTACCGGGGTTATTTTTCTGAGGAGGGTGCAAATACACTTGCAAATGAACTTGAGAATCAGGGTTACGATGTTTTTGTGGGTGGCGTCACAGCCTATTCGACCCTGGGTTGGTTCGCTGATCCGGTATTGAATACGATGCTGCGCTTTGGTGACACATACCTTGCCAAGGTCATATTTCACGAACTTGCGCACCAGAAGGTCTATATTAAGGATGATACGGAAATCAACGAGGCATTCGCCGATACAGTTGCTGAGACTGGTGTGCGCCGGTGGCTGAATGGTAACAACCCCGTTACATATGAACAATTTGAAACGATACAGTTACAGGAAAATGAATTTGTGGAACTTGTACTAAAGTACAGAAATCAACTTGATGATCTTTACAATTCCGGAATGACAGATACACAAAAACGTATGCAGAAATCTGTTCTCCTTGAACAAATGAAAAATGAGTACCAACAAATGTACCCGGATAATAATATACATCGTCGTTACGATTCATGGTTTGCAACAGGTCTTAATAATGCCAAAGTGATAGCTGTTGTGACCTACCGGAAATATATGCCCGGTTTCAAAAAAATGCTGCTGGGCGTTGATAACAACCTGGATGCTTTTTATAGTCTGGTAGATCAACTTCGTCACTGTACTTATGAACAACGCAGGGAGATTTTGCTGTCAGGCAATATTCAATTCTCATGTCAATCCGGCTGAATAACCAGATTTCCGTTAACCTATTAATACCTGGAATATGTTTGCTGGTTTTTATACTGTTGTGCACTTTTCATAACTTCATCCATGCAGCAGATCAGGCCGCTGCCAGAAACAAGAATCCCTTGCATGGCCCCGCTCTTGCAAAGGGTGTATTACTGGTTGCTGGCAAAAAGCTGCATGACCCCAATTTTGAAAAGACAGTGGTATTGATTACTGAATTTGATAACAAGGGTACCACTGGACTGATCATTAACAGACGTACAAACATTTCTGTAGCTGAGACTTTGCCTGAGCTTAAAAAAATGGTCCCGGGACTTGAACATCTTTACCTTGGCGGTCCGGTGGCACTGAACAGTATCAATTTACTGATCAAGTCAGAACAGCCTGTGGCAACGACACAACCAGTTACGGACGGTATATATCTGATAAACACTCTGGGCCAGTTAAATCAACTGGTACCAGATGATATTGAAGCGGGAAATTTAAGGTTGTTTTCAGGGATGGCAGGCTGGGCACCGGGCCAACTCGAATCAGAATTAATACGTGGTGACTGGTATCTCTGGCATACCAGCGCAGAGACTGTTTTCAGTCCACAACCCGGGATGTTGTGGGATGAACTCATTCAGATTGTCTCCGCGCAATGGGTAAAAAGATCATGGCCAGACTTCGGACAAACTGTTATTAGTAGTGGAAATATGCTTTAATTTGAAATCAAGATGTGAAATAGTGGTACCGGATATTAACTTATTGAATACTCTAAACCTTTCACAATTAGATTATGTATAAATTATTCTATATATATACAGTCTGATATTTACTTAAGGAACAAGTAGACACTACCATGCTGAATAAATTTTTCTCAAAACCTGTCGAACTTAATCTTGGAGATCAGGTACTCAGCTTTTGCTCCATCCCTGACTTTGAATTTTGCCTTAATGGCAGGACATCCCTGCCTTCAAAGAAAATAACGGAACTGGTAAAACTTTCAACCCAGAAACTCAAGAATGAGGCTGTCACCATCAAGGACATAGAAAAGCGCTTCGTTAATATACTTTCACGCTCCATCGAAAACCCAAACAGTATCAATCAGGCACTCCGGGAGCTCGATCCGACCATATTTTCGCAGGATCACAACTGGAGAAGCATTATTGGCGCCCTGAATGAAGGCGGGGATGAACTCAACCCGTTCCGCCGCATCGCGCTGGTCAAATATATGCAATATCTGGCTTCCCGGCAGGAGATTATCAAATACCTGTATTCTGAAAAGCAGTCCCAGATCAGTAATGGCACAGTCAAAGCTGCTGAAGAAAACGAGGAATCAGCAGATAAGCTGAGTGGCACCCTGATACTTGAAAGCACCTTATTTGAACCGGTGAAGGACAGCAAAAGTGATGAGTTTGAACGTATACCCAAGGGAGAAGTTATTTCTCTTAAAATTTCACCCGGCAAGGATATTGATATAAGACTGTCTAAACACAGGTGCATGCTTTCCAATAAAAACGGGATTGAGTTTGTCGACCAGGCAGGCAATCGACATCCTCTGATCAAGGGCAGAAATGTGATTGGAAGGGATACCTCCAGCACAGTCAAGATTGATTCATCCCTGCGGGACATTTCCAGACTGCACCTGTTAATAGAAAATCAGGGAAATAACACTCTGCAACTGACAGATATGTCATCTCATGGCACCTTTATGCATCCATCATTGCTGGCTCATTACACCACCTGATACGTTAAAATCCGCTCCATAAATTGAAAACTTTTGGAATAACAACCAGTTGCGATTGGGAGTGCCTGACAGGTGTATTTATTTCAAAACGTGATATCAGTATAACCAGTTAGTGTTTATTGGAATATGTGATTCTGTTAGAATCCTCCTCCTTTTCCAAAACCTAATCATTGGCGAATAAAAATGACTGTTAAAGAATTTAATGCAGCACAGCTTGCCCAGGAATATTTACATAAAGACCCGGCTGAAATCATAAAACTGGCACTCAATAGTTTTGATAACATAGCTATCTCCTTTAGCGGCGCAGAAGATGTTGTGCTGGTTGATATGGCGGCGAAGATCAGCCCGAAAGTTAAGGTATTCTCACTGGATACCGGCAGACTGCATCCGGAAACCTACCAATTTATTGAACAGGTCAGAAATCATTACAAGATTAATATCGAGATACTCTCACCTGAACATGTGGCACTGGAAAAATTTGTAAAGGAAAAAGGATTGTATAGTTTTTATAAAGATGGCCATAAGGAATGCTGCGGGATCAGGAAAGTGATGCCGCTGCGTAACAAGTTGAATACACTGGATGCATGGATCACCGGTCAGCGTAAAGATCAAAGTCCCGGAACCCGGGCTGATGTACCGGTCGTGGAAAAAGACGCTGCTTTTTCTACCGATACTCATGCCTTGATTAAATTCAACCCTCTGTCGTTCTGGACTTCAGCACAGGTCTGGCAATACATCAGGGAGAATGATGTTCCTTACAATGAACTGCATACACGCGGTTATATCAGTATCGGTTGTGAACCTTGCACCAAACCGATATTACCCAATCAGCATGAACGGGAAGGCCGCTGGTGGTGGGAAGAAGCCACCATGAAAGAATGTGGCCTGCATGCAGGTAATCTGAACAAGAAAACAGGATGATTCACAAAATGCGTATCTTCATGATCAAAAAGATCAGGAAAGATGGATCATCTTGCCGTAAATGCGCAGAGGTGGAAAAAAGGCTGCAGGAAGCCGGGCTTACCGGGAAAATCGACAGGATCATCATTGCAGATGAACGAGATCCGGGAAGTGAGGGTATGCGCATTGCTGCAGAATATAATGTTGACCGTGCCCCGTTTTTTATGGTCGAGGAAGACGGCAAGACGACTCGCATTTACACTGTTTATATGAAATTCCTTAAGGAAGTCCTTCAAATCGAGGCATCTGAACAGGATGCTATCAAGGACATCATAGATGCCAATCCGGACCTTGATTACATCTAGAATAGTTACCAGTCACAAGTAATAAGTCACAAGAATTAAAATCATAGTTTCACAATTGAATACCTGCTTGTATCCCGCCGTTTAACTTATGGAGAATAACTTGTATCTGAATTAACGTTCAGGTAATTCCACATCCTTGAATAGCTGATCCAGTTCTTCCTTGCTTACAGTTTTCACCGCTTCATCAACTACTGCCCGGGTCAGATGTGGTGCAAATAATCTGATTAACTCATACATGTAACTGCGCAGATAGGTCCCGCGCCTGAAGCCTATCTTGGTTGTACTTGGCTCGAATAAATGACTGGCATCCAGGGCGGCCAGGCCGGTATCTATCTTCTGATCATATGCCATGCTGGCAACAATACCCACACCCAGTCCGAGTCTGACATAGGTTTTGATCACATCTGCATCTGTGGCTGTGAACACAACCTTCGGTTTCAATCCTGCTGCATTGAATGCCTGATCCAGTTGTGACCGTCCGGTAAACCCGAACACATAAGTGACGACGGGATATTCAGCAAGTGCTTTCAGCGTCAATTTTTTGTGTGATGCTAGCGGATGATCATCACGCACAATCACACTACGATTCCAGCGGTAGCATGGCATCATAATCAGATTGTCGAATAACTCCAGTGCTTCAGTGGCGATGGCAAAATCCACCTGACCTTTTGAAGCCAGCTCCGAAATCTGTACCGGAGTGCCCTGGTGCATGTGCAGGGAAACATCCGGATAGCGCCCGATAAACTGCTTGATTACGGCAGGTAAAACATAACGTGCCTGTGTGTGTGTTGTCGCAATCGACAATTCGCCTTTGTCCTTGTCTTTATGTTCCTGGGCAATCTGCTTGATATTCGCAACCTTATCCAGAATCTCACCTGCGATACTAATAATGTGTTTGCCTGCCGGTGTAATCTCCGTTAAATGCTTGCCGCTACGGTGAAATATCTGCACACCCAGTTCATCCTCGAGCATGCGGATCTGTTTGCTGATACCAGGTTGCGAAGTAAACAGGCTCTCTGCTGTTGCTGAGACATTCAAGTTATGGCTGGCAACCTCCCATATATAGCGCAACTGTTGTAATTTCATGTTCTGGTTACCATTTATGCGAAAATCATATAAAAATAGGCTTAATAATTACTTTTCAGTATAGAAAAGGGCCGCTATATTACAAGCCATTTTTGTCACGGCATCTTCATTAACTGGAATCAAGGTATGGAAATTGGCTATACAGTAGCAGGGTTTATTGTTGGATTTATCGTTGGTATGACCGGTGTCGGGGGCGGGTCATTGATGACGCCTGTCCTGGTATTGTTCTTTGGCATCAAACCGGCTGTAGCGGTTGGTACCGATTTGCTTTACGCCGCAATCACCAAGAGCGGCGGCATTTTCGTCCATAATAAAAAAGGTACGATTGAATGGCGTATTGTCGGACTATTGTCTATGGGCAGCGTACCTTCGGCCGTAGTGGCAGTTTTTGTGCTCAAATATCTGGAACAGGCCGGAATCAATTACGACAAATTGATTACCTCTTCACTCAGTGTCGCCCTGATCCTGACTTCTATCGTTTTGCTATTCAAGGACCAGTTACAAAAATTGGGACAAAATGAACGTTTTGATACCATTCGTGCCTTGCACAAACAATTACAAACACCCATGACGGTTGTCGCCGGAATCATATTAGGCATGCTGGTAACGTTATCATCCGTTGGTGCGGGAGCATTGGGTGCTGCCATCCTGTTCTTTCTTTATCCCCGATTACCTTCGATCAAGATTATTGGCACTGACATTGCGCATGCTGTTCCGCTTACAGCAGTCGCCGGACTGGGTCATATGCATCTTGGTACAATCGATTTCACCATATTGGCCATGTTGCTCATGGGATCCTTACCTGGTATTTATCTGGGCAGCCATTTTGCCACTCGGCTGCCCGAACATGTGGTTAGACCGGCACTGGCTTCCATGTTGTTCCTGATTGGTGTCAGACTGGTTTTCTAGAAAGGACTTTTAATAATTTTCAATAAAAAACCCCGGGCAATACTATCGCACGGGGTTGTGTTTTTTTGCTGTTACTTTTGTTATGTATGCGCCTGCCGGTAATCCTCTATCATATGGGCCATACGGTCCTTGAGCAGCAGTTTTTCTTTCTTGATATTTTCCAGCGAATAATCGTCCATCGCTACCACACCTGCGTTCGCTTCTTTAACACGTTGCTTCAACATATCGTATTTGTCATAGAGGCGCTTAAAGTCATTATTTTCCGAAAGTAAAGAGTTAACTATATGCTGATCATGTTCAAACATAGGCCCCCCTGGTGTTAAGGAATACATATCGTGCTGTTTATAGAATGGTAAAAGAAACACTCTCTTTTCGCGGCGCAGGACGGCCTCGCAGAGACTGTGCATTGGTATGATTTTAAGCTCGTATATTTAATCATTGGTCCCTATATATAGAAACTAGCTCAACTAACCCCATCAAGCAAGGTTTCTGACTATCACCATATCAAGTTATTTATTACATAAAAATCAATGTATTATATAGTTTTTTGTGGGATACAAAGGCATCCTCTATAATCTACCTGCTAGTAGATAGAAAATTTAAGCTAAACTGGAAATTGAAAATGGGTACTAATTCTGTACATAAGATAATGTCTGTTGCACAGGAGTTGGTGCAACAGAACGGTTATAACGCATTCAGTTTTCACGATATAGCCAGGAAACTTGGGATCAAGAGTGCCAGCATCCATTATTATTTCCCCACTAAATCTGATCTGGGCAAAGCGCTGATACATCAGTATCGGATGGAGGTCGATGATAAATTAAAATTGATAGATACCACATCAAATTCTACTATCGAGAAGCTTGACCATTTTTCAGAACTTTTCCTCAATTGCCTTCAGTCGAAAAACAAAATGTGTTTGTGCGGTATGTTGGCAAGCGACATTAATACCATGCCGAATGAAATAAGAGATGAAGTGCGGTTATTCTTCATTGGATGCGAAAAATGGCTCGCTGAAACTCTTCGTGCGGGGCAGCAAATGGGAGAAATCAGAAAAGCCAACCATCCAGAGATACTTGCCAGGTTTATACTGGCTGGCATGGAAGGAGCTATGTTGTCTGCCCGGTCTTTTGAAGATCCTGAACGTTTCAATGACATAACATCCCAGATATTCTCAGTGATCAGGCAATCCTGAACGTATACATAAATCAGGCGTCTCAATATATTAATCAGGAATGTAAATTTAATAACAACCTCACTGGTGCTAAAACACTTATGATTCTGTTCAATATAGTTTATGCCCTATTGCTCTGTGTATTTATGCCATCAGCGCATGCTGATGATGATAATTCTTTTAATCTGACTGAAATCTCGCCTGGTAATTATCTGCATCATGGTATACACGCCGGTTTTGGTGAGATGGGACATGATGATATAGCCAATATTGGATTTATCATCGGCGAACAATGTATTGCCGTGATTGATACCGGAGGCTCGGTAACCACTGGCCGTCATCTGCTTGCGGCCATCCGGAAAATTACGGACAAGCCAATATGTTATGTAATCAATACTCACATACATTACGATCATGTGCTGGGCAACCTGGTATTTGCCGGAGACAAACCTGAATTTATCGGCCATGCAGAACTGGCAGGTGCTATAGAAATTAACCGGGAATTCTTTCTTGAAGAATTCAGAACAGAACTGGGTGAATCACCCTCAGAAGATTCAATTATTGGTCCTGCCATAACAGTGACAGATTCGCTATCTATTGATCTCGGCAACAGAAAATTATTATTAACAGCCTGGCAGAAGTCACACACTCATACCGATCTCACTGTTCTGGATGAACTGACAGGCACATTATGGACAGGTGACCTTCTGTTTCGTGAGCGCATTCCGGTGATAGACAGCAGCCTCAAGGGCTGGTTGGCTGTCATGGAAATATTTCTGACTCTTGATGTCACCACCATCATTCCCGGCCATGGCCCACCTGGCAATAGTTGGGATGAAGCCATGACAGCACAAAAACACTATCTTGATACACTTCTCAAAGAAACCCGCCAGGCAATTGCTGATGGTCTGTTCATGGAAGAAGCCATCGATATGATTGGTAATGAGGAAAAAGATAAATGGTTACTGTTTGATCAACAGCACAGGACAAATGTCTCCCGCGCTTTTATTGAACTTGAATGGGAGTAAGGTAATCCCTGTCTAATCTTCAATTTTACTTTTAAAATCCGGGATGGATGAAGGGTCCCCCGCTTTCATGTAGCGTTTCTCATGATCGAGTGCGGTCACATTTTCATAAACTCCATCATCCCGCTTGACCAGCTTGGTAAATCCAACTGACTTGAGCTCAGAGTTACCGGTCGGAATACAGATTGCCGGGGCTGATAATAC
>Ga0214472_10004281_pt1 | contig 15059 bp, 12 predicted proteins | sample RVTome_6_FD_207662 | JGI IMG/M metagenome (GOLD analysis project Ga0214472, IMG submission 207662) | Soil microbial communities from uranium-contaminated site in the Upper Colorado River Basin, Wyoming, United States - RVT140D175 | ecosystem: Environmental > Terrestrial > Soil > Contaminated >...
TGGCTGTTCAGTCAGCTTTTGCTGGAAACAGTATTGAAGTGACTGATGCATGGATTAACGAAGCGCCGCCCACGGTGAAAGTCCTGGCAGGTTATTTCTCAGTCAGTAACCTTTCGAATGAAGCAGTTGACATTGTGGCTGCCAGGAGCCCTGCGTTTGAAAAAGTTGAATTTCATCTGACTGAAACCCGTGATGGTGTAGCCAGCATGCAGAAACTTGAAGCTGTTACCATTCCTGCACAATCGGATTTCAGTTTTATTCCCGGCGCATATCATCTGATGTTATTCAATCCGGACAAAGCTCCGAAGTCTGGTGAAGTAATTTCATTGCAATTGACATTTTCCAATGGCGTCAGTATTGATGTTGAAGCCGAGGTCAAACGCGGCGAATTGCCGCCACATCACCATCACCATTGAGTGAGTTTGTTTGAATAATAATATGTCAGCCAGTTTTACGGATTACATCAAGGTATTGCCTCAATATCTGACACCTCAACATACACTTTCCCGGCTTACTTACCATATAACCCGTTGTGAATGGAAGCCGCTGAAAAATTTCCTGATCAAATCCTTTATTGCATCCTTCAAGGTGGACATGACTCTGGCAAAACAGCCGGACGGCACCGCCTACAAAACATTTAATAAATTTTTTACTCGCGAACTCAGGCCGGATGTCAGGCCAATCTCTCAGGACAAAAATATTATCATCTCGCCGGTCGACGGCAGCATCAGCCAGATCGGAAAAATAGAATCAGAAGAAATCTTTCAGGCCAAAGGCAGATACTATAACCTTGATACGTTACTTGCTGGCGATGTAAGTGCTGCGGATTTCAAAGTTGGTCAATTTGCTACGCTATATCTCTCCCCTCGCGATTATCACCGTATTCACATGCCGCTGGATGGCAAATTGGTCAAAATGATTTACGTGCCCGGCAAACTGTTTTCGGTAAATTCCCACACTACACGTGTTGTTAATAATCTGTTTGCCAGGAACGAACGCGTCGTCTCAATATTTGAAACTGAAATCGGCCCCATGGCCATAGTGATGGTTGGTGCGATGAATGTCGGCAGCATGGAAACTGTCTGGGCGGGTGAAATCACTCCGGCAAAAAAAAGGAACATCACAATTACAGACTATAAGGATCAGCAGATACAACTCAAACGCGGTGAAGAGATGGGCCGCTTTAATATGGGTTCAACGGTTATTTTATTGTTTCCAAAGGGAAAATCAGAATGGCTGATATCATTAAAACCAAATGACAATATTATTATGGGTACGCCACTTGGCAAAATAACCAAGTGACGTACCCATTTTTATCAAGAAGCTTGCCACGCGGCAGCGATGACAGATTGAACGTTGTCAACATCTTCCTGTGGCACATTAAGATTGCCCTGGATTTCCGGGTTGAATCCTGCCATCGCTTGTACTAATTGATGTACCTGGCTTTCCAATAAAATATAACTGTCATCCAGCGTGACAAAACTCTCGATCTTTTGATTAGGATTCAAAAACCAATCTTCAACTGTAACCCAGTCAGAAGTATCTCTGACCCCGATTCTGAGATCTTCACCTGCCTGCCAAAACCAAAGGGAGTCATGATTGGTATCGGAGAAATTGATTTCATCTGCTGTACCAGCACTGTCATTGATGATGTCCAGCCCACTGCCTGATTCAAACCGATAAGTGTCATTCCCGCTACCACCAATCAGCGTATCATTACCAGATCCTCCAACCAGATAGTCATTCCCGGATTGCCCGGTAAGGCTATCGTTACCTCCTTCTCCATATAAATAATTATTTACTCCGGTTGTTCCGGTTAATGTGTTATCACTTGCCGTTCCATGGATTTCAATATTCTGAAGGCCTGCGCTATTTAATGTAGTCGCATTCCATATCGTCCCGTCATTGAACCGCAGTTCCTCCACCCGGTAGTAACTGTGGTCATACCAATTTAGTATCTTGATCTGGTCTCCTTCATTCCCTACCTTCACCACAAGATGCGATCCATCCCGTGTTACCACCACGTCCGCTTCGGTAATCCCGGCCCCCAACTGGAGGCGATCACTATACGAGTAATATCCATCCCGCTCGTCAATGATGTCCTGGCCATCACCCAGATAAAAATAATAAAAATCACGGAAGCGGCTCCCCTTCATCGTGTCGTTACCCGTCCCTCCGTAATATCTCGTATAACCACCAGTGGTGCTGCCGCCACTGCTCGTCAGGTAGTCGTTCCCTGCACCACCATACAAAATATCAATCCCGCTACCACCATCCAATGTGTCATTTCCATCACCACCATGCAGAGTGTCGTTGCCACTAAAACCATTCAAAACATCATCGCCAGCATCTCCATGCAATGTATCTGCTGCACCTGCACCATTCAAGACATCATTTCCATTACCACCGTACAATATGTTATTTGTCCAATTGCCACCATTCAGAGTGTCATTGCCATCATGCCCATAAAGCACATTATTCTTGGAATTTAAACCCGTCATAACGTCATCGCCTGCGGTGCCATGCACCACTAATCCCATGCTTTCCAAAGTGCCTACATTCCATATTGTCCCATCAGCAAAATGTAACTCCTCAACTCGGTGGTCACTGTTTGTAATACTACTCGTCCCATACCAACTCAGTATATTGATTTGATCACCATTGCTGCCAATATTGATCAACAGGTTTGTTCCACTACGCGTTACCGTCACATCCTCGGGGGTAATCCCTTCTCCAAGGTATATCTTGTCCTGAAAGGTGCTGGTGTAATATCCATCCCTTTCATCGATCACGTCCTGCCCATCCCCCAGGTTGAAGTAGTAATGATCCGCATAAACACTTCCTGTCATCGTGTCGTTACCCACGCCGCCATAAAATCTCGTGATAAGGCTGTTGGTTCTGTCAGTCGTCAATACATCATCGCCAGCTCCACCATCCAGAATGTCATTGCCTTTACCACCGGCCAAACTGTCATTGCCTTCGCCACCAAACAAAAAGTCATTGCCTGTACCTCCAACCAGATTATCTACTCCAGAATTACCCAATAAAATGGTACTGCCTGCGCTTAAAGTAAATATTGGGATAATTCCAGCATTACTCATTTCCAAAGTATCTGAAGAAAAATTATACGTATAACCAGTATCATGAGTTTGATGGAGCAATCTGGTTAAAATTGCTGATCTTAAATCCCCATAAGCACTATTTAGTATGTTTGCCTGAGCAGATCCAGGGTTATTTCCGTTATTCCATTCTGAATCCAGCAATGCTTCCATTGCTGCCAGTTTTCTTGCGTCTATATATGATCCACGGCTGGTGGGGGAGAGATCAGCCACTCCTGCCCATTCATAAATTATGTTATCTACCAGTGCAATTGCTGCAGCTGTTCCCTGTGTTGTGCTGAAGTCAATATTTTCAAATTGATTGACCAGATCCATCAGGTCAGTATTCTGGCTCATGGCAATATGCAGATCTGCCATCTGTCCATACCCTCTTAGCTTGGGTAAGAGCAGCGCCTCAAGCTTGAGTTCATATTCACCAACATAACGGGTGTTAACATTATCAACTTCAAAATAGACATCTCCAACATTCCCCGTAGTGCTATCTAATCGGGTGAAGGTGGAGACTAAAGGAATGGAATGACCATTTACGGTCTGAGATGAAGTAGTTGCATTGAGATTGATACTAACAATCCCTAATTCGGATAAAGTCTTGAGTTCAGCATTTTCCGACTTACCATCCTGGTTAATATCCTGCCAAATACGCAGATCTCCGAATTGGGTATCATTGCTGTCTATGACGTTATCACTATTGGTATCAAAATCAGCTAACGCTGCAAACCCATCTGCCGCTGTGCCACCACCATTGACAGGAGTATTGTTACCAAACAACTCAGTACCATTATCAATGGTGCCATTGTTGTTGCGGTCATATACCAACAAACCATCATCCGCACCCACCCAGCCAGTCTGTTCTGCATAATCATTAGCATTCAGATCGAAATGAATGGAAGAACCATCTAAGGAAGACAGTTCGTATCCGTCACCATCCAGATCGAAAACCAGAGGTGAAGCCGTTGTTTCTGCCAAGCCAAATTTCTGAAGTATGCCTTGGATGAAGTCGCCAACCCCATCTACAATATCATTTAATAGCTGTTTTGCCGCTTCTAATATATTTTCGAAGATCTCATCCCCGTTGGTTGCCGCATCTTGTAGGGTTTGACTATCTAAACGTTTCAACATATCCAAAATATCTTTCAGTAGTATTTCTCTTGCCTGTTCTGGATCGATATCGTCGAATACATTTGATTCTGTTTTTCTGTCAGGCTCCATTCCCAAAAAATCTGGCCAATCGAGTCCATATTCATCTTCTAAGATATCCCCAACCGCTTGGGTAAATATCCCATCAAATGCAGTCTCTGGCGGCAAGTCATTCTCAGTAACTGCATCCCTATAACTTTGTTCTATTTGTTCTTGATTTGGCCAGAAACCGGTATCTCTCATGGTTTGAAGGTAATTATTCAGATGATCTCTGGCGACATCGCCGAACTTTTGCTCATATGCACCTTCCCCTGCAGTATTATTCCAATGTTCCTCCACCAAAGTTCCGTAAAAATCTCCCGCAGTCGTGTCTGGCCTGGCAACTACTGCATGCGCATTATCTGCATATGTATCTCCAAATGCTGCTAATGCGTTCCATGCGTCCCCATAGGCCCCAGAATTAACCATGTTCTGTATCGCATCAATTTGACTTGCAGTTAAGTTATGAGATATCGGCATTGTCTTCTCCTTGAAATATTATGAATTTATTCTTTAAACATAGATAATAACTTCAGTACATTTTGATGAATTTCCTGATACTGACTTAAATGTTCCTGGCCAAAAGAATATAAAATTCTTAAGCCATCATGCTGAGAATATACCTTGCATCCCGGAAATTTCCCTTCGGCATAAACACTACAACTCAGCCTGTAATATTCTGTGTTTTTCCAATCCTTCCTTAGGTAAACATCTTCCCAGTCTGTTTCTTTACCAATACTATTGGTACCACATCTCATGTTAACGAAATGTATCAATTGATCTGAAAATTCTGACACACCCACTTTTTTCCAACAATTATTCCTTAATCCATAATCAACAACACGATTATAGTAATCTTCCAATGACAGATTATCACTTGCTTGGATATATAACCTAAGTGTTCTACCCCAGCCAGATCTCTCAATACATTTGCCTTCACTCTCTGGCTTCAAATCAGGCAAACAAAGGTCCAGAGAAAACGCCCTGTCTGATTTATTAATACGAGAAAAACGACTTATATATTTACTATCAATGACATATTTATCGTCTGATATTACTACCACAGCATTTTTATTTCTTACAGCATTGCTGTCACTCTGCTCAGAGCATGCGTTTATAAATAGAATCAAGAATATTATTCCAAAATAATAAGTTACATATCTTTTCATGATATTTATTAACCTCTTTATAAAATTACATCTTTATTTTTTATAATATACACTTACTATTATATCGAATATTTCATTAGGTCTATTTTCTACGAGTTGTTGCATGCCATCCAAGCAACCCAAAAACCTAAATGGGTCACCCATTAGCCGCTGAGCTGCAGTCAAAGCATCTAATTGATTCCCATCAGGAGCATCTCCAGGACCACCACGCACAGCAATGTGATTGATTGGAAATACTTCAGCAGGAGAATAATCCTTTTCTGATCGATTCTCTTCTCTGGCTAGCAAAATATCATCAAGGAGAGTTTGCGCCATAGCAAAATTAATCGGTGTGAACAATCCTGATACAAATATTATCCATTTTATTTTCAAGTTGGCGTCCTTTTTTCACTTAATCATTGTTGGAATTTTGCAATCTAGAATCGATAAACTACGGAAATACAGGAGTAATAATTCCAAGAGCAGAAAAGATGCTTTCCCTTCAAGATGAATCTTCATGATATATCCTCAAAGCTCCTTCGGTGAACGAATACTCTTGAATACCAGATTAAACCATAAATTAATTTTTTCAAAGAAAAATTTTCCAGTATTATTATTTATAGAATATTACTAAAAATGCTTCTTAACTATTTGTATTAATTATTCCTGGCGCAATTCTTCCCATTTTATGACTCGTTTTGTTTACCAGCATTGTGCTGTGCAAGATGCTTTTTCAACTCATGCCGCCAGATAAAACCGGGGATTGCAAAAATCATGAAGAGAAAAAACCCGACAACATAAAATTCCCATTGCTGGGTGTGAATTACGCCAGTGGCTTTTTTTTCCATACCCAGTGCTAGCAAGCCGCAAATAAAATATAAAACCAGCCATTCGACCAGACGCATCCAGACTTTCTTCCGGTTATCTTTGGGCTGTATAAATATCAGAAACCGCTCGCTAAACCATGGCAGGTTGGCAACAATGAAAAGCACAGCAATTAATATCCAGACAGAGGTTGAAGCAGACATCCGGATTTTATTTGATTAACGCGGCCACACAGACCGCCATGAGTGATCCTGGCATCAACCCTATCACCAGTATAACCAGTCCATTGATACTCAATGCCAGACGCATCTGTCTTGATGACTTGATGGCGGTCATGTTTTCCGCCTTGTCGAAATACATGAGTTTCACAATGCGCAGATAATAATAGGCGCCGATGATTGAGAAAACCACAGCCAGCGCGGCCAGCCAGACATAACCCATATCGACGATTTCCTTCAGCACAAACCATTTTGCCCAGAAACCGAGAAACGGCGGTACTCCGGTCATGGAAAACATCAGGATCAGCATAATAAAAGCAAACCACGGACTCTTGTCTGAAAGTCCCTTCATATCATCGAGATTATCTGACTCAAAACCCTTGCGACTCAGAAGGATGATAATACCGAAAGCACCGGCACTCATGAGTGCATAGGTAATGACATAAAACATGGCGGCGGCATAACCTGCTTCAGTACCGGACAGGATCCCCAGCAACAGAAAACCAACATGGGCAATCGTGGAATAGGCCAGCATGCGTTTAAGATTGGTTTGCGAGATAGCAATGATATTGCCTGTCGCCATCGACAATATGGCGAGGATAACCAGCATTTGTTGCCAGTCAATCAGCAATGGCTGCATTCCATCTACCAGCAAACGGATGGCCATGGCGAATGCGGCAATCTTGGGTGCACTGCTGATAAACAATGTCACGGCAGTGGGCGCACCCTGATATACATCAGGCACCCACATGTGGAATGGAACTGCACCAAATTTGAAAGCAATACCAACGATAATAAACACCAGCCCGAAAACCAGCAGGGTATTCTGCTCTTCCCGGGCAGAGAGTAACCGTGATAACTCGCCCAGCTCCAGCGTGCCGGTCACACCATAGATGATCGAAATACCATACAGCAACATACCTGAGGCCAATGCGCCCAGCACAAAATATTTCATGGCAGCTTCAGATGCCGGTTGCGAATCCTTGTGCATGGCGACCATCGCATACAATGACAATGAAAGCAGTTCCAGGCCAAGGTAAATTGTCAGCAGGCTATAGGCAGAAATCATCACCATCATGCCGAGTACTGCGAACAATCCCAGCACAAAATATTCGCCCTGCATCCATTCGTGTTTTTTCAGATATTCATTTGAATACAGGAAGACAAAGAAACTCACAACACAGACGATAACCTTGAGTACGGTGCTCATCGGATCACTGACAAATGTTTTTCCGAATGCGTAGGTTGTTTCACCTGTGTATAAATATATTGCCATCAAGGCGGTAACAATCAGGATCAACTGGGCAAGGACATAAGTGACTTTCCTGTCGGTATCCCTGCTGAAGGTGTCGACCACCAGTAGTAAACAGGCACTAACCAGTAATATGATTTCCGGTATGGCTAATGTGATATCGGCAGACCAGTTCATATACCTGCCACCTTCGATTGCATGATGTGTTCGAACAGATGTGTGAGTGTCGGGTGCATAATCTCGAATAAGGGCGCTGGCCATACACCAAACAACAGCACTGCAACCGCCAATACGGACAAAATAAATGTCTCACGTGAATTAATGTCCTTGAGTTCTGCCACATTATCATTGGCAACATCACCAAAGATCACGCGCTTGTACATCCAGAGTGTGTAAGCCGCACCGAGTATCAATATTGTTGCTGCAAGAAAAGCAATCCAGAAACTGGCTTGATAACTTGCAAGTATCACCAGGAATTCACCCACAAACCCTGAAGTACCGGGCAAGCCGGAATTGGCCATGGCAAACAGCATCATGAAAGCAGCGAAATGCGGCATGGTATTGACCACACCACCATAATCCTTGATTTCGCGGCTGTGTACACGGTCATACATTACTCCCACGCACAGGAACAATGCGCCGGAAATAAACCCGTGTGAGATCATCTGCATCATGGCCCCTTCCAGCGCCATGATGCCGCCACTTACTGAATTGGTCGCAGCGTAAATACTGAACCCGACAAAAAATCCCAACGTCACAAATCCCATGTGTGAAATTGAGGAATAGGCAATGAGTTTTTTCATGTCCTGCTGTACCAGTGCAACGAAGCCGATATATACGATCGCGATCAAGGACAGCACTATCATGAAATTGGCAAAATACAGGCTGGCATCCGGTGTGATCGGCAAACTGAAACGAAGAAAACCATAACCGCCCATTTTCAACATGATGGCCGCCAGTATCACGGACCCACCGGTGGGTGCTTCCACATGCGCATCCGGTAACCATGTATGCACCGGCCACATCGGGATCTTGACAGCAAAGGCCAGCAGGAAAGCAATAAAGATCAGCTTCTGTGCCATATCACCCAGAGGGAACTGGTGCAGTTCCAGAATATTGAAAGTGTCTGTCTGGGAATACAGATAAAGAAACGCTACCAGCATGAACACAGATCCCAGAAAGGTATACAGGAAAAACTTGATGGTGGCATAGACACGCTGTGGCCCGCCCCAGACTCCAATGATCAAAAACATCGGGATCAGCATGGCTTCCCAGAAAACATAAAACAGGATGGCATCCTGTGCGGCAAAAACGCCATTCATCAATCCTTCCAGGATCAAAAAGGAGGCCATGTATTGCGAAATTCTATTTTCAATGACTTCCCAGCCTGCCAGTACTATCAGCACGGTGGTAAATGTCGTCAGGATTATCAGCGGAACAGCAATGCCATCCACACCCAGATGATAATTAATCGAGAAAGCCTCAATCCACGGTGCAAGTTCAATAAACTGCATCTTATGAGTGCCAGTATCAAAATAGAAAACCAGGAATGCTGACAATATAAATGTAATGGTGGAAACACCCAGTGCCAGATATTTGACGGTTTCTTCCTGCCGGTCACCCGCGTAGAGCACCCAGATGCCACCGAGGATCGGCGCCCAGATGAGCAGACTTAAAATTGGCAGTTCGGTCACCATTCTGTGCAGTTCCTAGAGCAGCTTGTGTACAAAAATAGCCAGCAGTAACAGCAGGCCAATGATCATGGTGAATGCATAATGATAGAGATAGCCGGACTGGACCTGCCGGACTACCCCGGAGAACCATCTGACAGCCTGTGCTGAACCATTCACCAGAACTCCATCAATAATTTTTACATCACCGATCTGCCACAACAGCTTGCCGATGCTTCGCGTCCCGCCGGCAAATACAAACTGGTTCAGATCGTCAAGTCCATATTTCCATAACAGGAGCTGATGTATTGGTTTGAAAGTACTGGCGATCTTTTCCGGGAGTTGCGGGAACTTGATATAGAGCAGCCATGCGACAATCACACCGGCAAAACCCAGATAAACCGGCGGATGTTTGAAGGCATGCAGTGTAAACGTCCAGATACCGTGATAATTCTCGCCTATTTTCGCCAGTACATCATGTGAACCAGCCACGAATATCGCATCACCAAAATATCCTTCAAACAACATGGGTCCGATGAGATAACCACCGATAACGATGGATGGAATGGCCAGCATGATTAACGGCACAGTCACAACAGCAGGTGACTCATGCAAATGTTCCCAGGTATGCCGATCCATATGTTCCTTGCCGTGGAACGTCATGAAGAACAGGCGGAAACTGTAAAGCGCGGTAATGAATACCCCGGTCAATACGGCATAGTAGGCAATCCCCGCCGCAGGCAATGTGGAAGCATGCACCGCTTCTATGATCGCATCCTTGGAGAAAAACCCGGCGAAACCCGGGAAACCGATCAGTGCCAGCGTGCCGATAAAACAGGTGAACCAGGTGATGGGCATATATTTATAGAGTCCTCCCATCTTGCGCATGTCCTGTTCGTGATGTATGGCGATGATGACGGAACCGGCAGCCAGGAATAGCAAGGCCTTGAAGAAAGCATGCGTTACCAGATGAAAGATTGCAGCAGCATACGCAGAAGCACCCAACGCCACGGTCATGTAACCCAGTTGTGATAACGTGGAATAGGCGATAACACGCTTGATATCATTCTGCACCAGACCCAGCAGTCCCATGAAGAATGCGGTAATAGCACCGATGATCAAAATGAAATTCAATGCTGTTTCGGAAAGTTCATATAACGGCGACATACGGGCCACCATGAAAATGCCGGCAGTGACCATGGTAGCGGCATGGATCAAGGCAGAGATCGGTGTCGGGCCTTCCATGGAATCCGGCAACCACACATGCAAGGGAAATTGTGCGGATTTGCCCATGGCGCCAATGAAAAGGCAAATGCAGATCACTGTCATCAATGACCAGTCATGGCCGCTGAATATTGTTACGGTGATATCCGCCAGTTGTGGTGCCTGCGCAAAAACTTCACTGTAATCCAGTGTGTTGAAATACATCAGGACTGCGGCAATTCCGAGCAGAAAACCAAAGTCCCCTACCCGGTTCACCAGAAATGCCTTGAGATTGGCAAAGATTGCGGATTCACGTTTGTACCAGAAACCAATCAATAGATAGGATACGAGACCAACCGCTTCCCAGCCGAAGTACAGTTGCAGGAAATTGTTCGACATCACCAACATCAGCATGGCAAACGTGAACAATGAAATGTAACTGAAGAAGCGCTGATAACCGGGATCATCGTGCATGTAGCCGATGGTGTAGATGTGGATCATCCATGAAACAAACGTGACCACCACCATCATAGTGACTGATAACTTGTCTACCAGGAAACCGGCTTCCAGACTGAGATCGCCGCTGACCAGCCAAGTATAAACGGTAGCGTTATAAATATCCCCGCCATCGAACATGATATGTTTGTAAGCAATCAATGACAGGATGCTGGAGATACCGACGCCAATGATAGTCACCCAGTGTGCGCCACTGCGGCCAATAGTTTTGCCGAACAGCCCCGCAATGATCGAGCCTGTCAGTGGTGACAGAACGATCCAGAGGTAAATTGTGTCCATGTTTTCAGTCATGTTTAACCTTTCATGGAATTCAGATCATCAACATTAATCGTGCGCCTGTTCCTGAACAACACCATCAGGATGGCAAGGCCTATAGCAGATTCCGCAGCAGCAACCGTCAGGATGAAAAACACAAATATCTGCCCGGTAATATCGTTCATAAAATGTGAGAACGCGATGAAATTCATATTGACGGCAAGCAACATCAATTCAATACACATCAACAGTACGATGACATTCTTGCGATTGATAAATATGCCTGCCACACTGATGCAGAACAGGATGGCAGCAAGGATTAATACATCGGATAACTCGATCATTGCTGCTGCTCCGATTGCATTTTCACAATCTTCAACCGATCTTCTTTCCTGGCCTGTACCTGCATCGACGGCTGCTGTGATTTGGTACTGCGTGGTTTGCGCATGGTCAGAGCAATCGCAGCAATAATGGCAACCAGCAAAATCACGCCGGCGATTTCGAAGGGATAGAGATAATCCGTATACAGTGTTTTACCCAGTTCTGTAGTATTGCTGTAATCCGGAGCACGTGCCGTAACTGGAGCAGATGTATCCGTCTGGAAATATTCAGAGCTGACGACCAGCCCCATGGCAGTCATCATCAGCAAGGCGACAATTATTCCAACTGGCAGATAGCGTGTGAACCCTTCACGCAAACGGGCGAGATTGATGTCCAGCATCATGACCACAAACAGGAACAACACCATCACCGCCCCGACATAAACCAGCACCAGTGCAATGGCCAGAAATTCTGCCTGCAGCAACAGCCAGATGGCGGCACTGGAAAAGAATGACAGGACCAGGAACAACGCGGCAAATACCGGATTACGGACAGTAATCACCATGCTGGCGGAAAAAATCAATAATCCCGCGAAAATATAAAATATGACTTGTTCGATCATTCTTTAGTGTTTCTTCTTTGTTGTTCTTCTTTGTTATTCTTCCCTGACTCCTGATTCCTGAATTTTGTATTCTGGACTCTCCGGTGTCTGACCGTGAATTCAGAAACCTGAATTCAGTAGTCAGTATATAATGTCGATATATTATTTATCGATACATCGCATCTTTCGCCCGGTCTTCTGCAATCTGTTTCTCAGCCAGGTCACCAACAGCCAGCAATTTATCCTTGGTCATCAGCAGGTCGCCCCGTTTTTCTCCGTGATATTCGAAAATTCGTGTTTCAACAATCGAATCTACCGGACAGGATTCTTCACAAAAGCCGCAGAAGATACACTTGGTAAGATCAATATCATAACGGGTTGTGCGTCTTGTTCCGTCATCACGCTGTTCTGATTCAATGGTAATGGCCACGGCCGGACATACTGCCTCACATAATTTACACGCTATACAACGCTCCTCACCGTTGGGATAACGGCGTAACGCGTGCAGGCCACGGAAACGGTTTGATTGCGGTGTTTTCTCTTCCGGATATTGCACCGTGATCTTGCGCTTGAACAAATGCCTACCGGTGAGACGCATGCCTTTAAGCATCTCCCATAGAAATAAACTTTGAATATAATTTTTGGTAGTTTCTAACATTTTAACTTGTATCTGGTATCTGGACTCATCATCAGTTAAACCACGGCGGTACCTGTAAAACCACCAGCACTGCCGCCACAATCAACCACACTATTGTAATCGGGATAAATACCTTCCAGCCCAACCGCATGATTTGATCATAACGATAGCGTGGGAAGGTTGCACGCAGCCATAAAAACACCAGCAGGAAAAATGAGGTCTTGGCCAGCAACCAGAATATACTGGGTGCACCTAATACCGGAATTCCCTGAAAAGGTGACAACCAGCCACCAAAAAACATGATCGAACACAATACTGCGATCAGTATCATGTTGGCGTATTCCGCCATGAAAAATACCGAGAAGGCGATGCCGCCGTATTCCACATGAAATCCTGCCACGATTTCCGATTCACCTTCCGCAACGTCAAATGGTAAACGGTTGGTTTCTGCCACACCGGAAATAAAATACACCATCATTAACGGAAACAGCGGCAGCCAGAACCAGTGAATAATACTCCCGCTCTGGGCCGCAACAATGTCGCCAAGATTCAGGCTGCCGGAGGCTATCAGCACGCCTACCAGTGCAAAACCCATGGCAATTTCATAAGAAACAATCTGTGCAGCGGAACGCATGGAACCAAGGAAAGCATATTTTGAATTGGACGCCCAACCGGCAATGATAATGCCGTACACCGCGAGTGAGGTAAGCGCCAGGATATACAATAAACCGGCGTTGATATCAGCAAGTACCAATACATCATTAAACGGGATCACCGCCCAGGCAGCGAGTGATGGGGCAACGGAAAGTATGGGTGCAATAATAAATAATGTTTTGTTGGCGCCGCTTGGAATAATGATCTCTTTAAAAATCAATTTCATTGCATCGGCAATCGGCTGCAACCAGCCGCGAGGACCGACACGGTTTGGTCCGATACGGGCCTGGATATACCCTATGATCTTGCGTTCAGCAAAAGGCAGCCATGCTACGGCGATCAGTACAGGCACCAGTATGGCGAAAATTTTGACGAAGGTTTCCATCGTATACAGCGCATAAGGCTGTATACCAGCCGGGAACAATGCACCGCTGACGGGATTAAGCAGAATATTACGCAACCATTCCATCATCACGATTTGCTCAATTTAATTTCGCCATACCATCCACCCAGTTCAGCATGGCATGGCTGTGCGGCCTGAATTAATACAGATTTATCTGGAATACGATCATCGATCACTACCGGCAATGTCACAGCATGTTCATCCTGTTCCACCCTGACTTTATCACCATCACGCATACCGAGTTGACTGGCAAGCACTGCATTGATATGCGCTTTCCCATCAGTCACATCCGCTGTCTGCTGCAAGGATTTTGCCCGGCGTGTAACCGGATCAATCGCATTCATTGGAATATCGCTGATACGTTGCAGTCCGGAATATCCTGATGACATTTCCGGTGAATTCCAGTTCAAATCATTGGATGGTCTGATATCAGCAATGGTTTTCTGCAACTCATCACGGACTTCAGTGGAAGTATTGTAATCAAATCCCGGCAGATTAAACAGATTGCCCATGACACGTAATATTTTCCAGCCCGGACGCGCCTCGCCTGCCGGTGCAACCACACCATTAAAACTCTGGCTACGGCCTTCATTATTAATGTATGTTCCGGAAGTTTCGGCAAACAATGCAATTGGCAATAACACATTGCTACAGGATTTCATGGTATCAGTTTGATACGCAGTCATACTAACCACAAAACCGGCTGCGCGTAATGCCTGTAATGCCTGCCGGCCATTCCAGCAATCAAGCTCCGGTTCAATACCCATTAATATGTATCCTTTTCTACCTTCAGCAAACATGCTGCCGGCATCCAGTCCGGTCTTGTCAGATTTTGCACCGCCGGGTTTGCGATGTGGTAATACACCGGCAAGATATGCTCCGGCACTGTTGGCGGATTCTGCCAGGAAGCCGAACTTCACATTGGCCAGTTTTGAAATCTCACCAACGATTGCGCGTATTGTTGAGAATAGCGGATGTGCTGTGGCGAGGTTACCCAGTAATACTATTCCATTAGTTGACTCTTTCAACTTGTTTGCTATCAGCCTGTGTTCATCACTGGC
>Ga0214472_10004282_pt1 | contig 15058 bp, 10 predicted proteins | sample RVTome_6_FD_207662 | JGI IMG/M metagenome (GOLD analysis project Ga0214472, IMG submission 207662) | Soil microbial communities from uranium-contaminated site in the Upper Colorado River Basin, Wyoming, United States - RVT140D175 | ecosystem: Environmental > Terrestrial > Soil > Contaminated >...
CTCTCACCCCCCACTTTCGCCCTCATTTTCCGGTACAGGCGCCGGGCACATCGACTCCCCCGTGTAATCCCGATTCGCATACCCGTACACTCCACTCCCCAGCGGTTCCAGGATCGTCTCCGCATGCGAATCGGCGAATCCGGCGGCGGCGGTGCAGGCGGCGCCGAGGCCGCCGCTGTTGTAGGCGTTCCGGAACAGGATCGCCATCTCGACGTAATCCCGGTACGCGCCGCCGGCCGGATAGGTCGACTCCATCTCCGCCAGCGCCGATTCCACCGCAGCCGGGTCCTGCAGGGCGACGGCGATGGCAAAGATCCGGAAGCGGGCGTAGGCTGCCAGGCCGGCGCGGCCCTCAGCGCCGAGGGTCCAGTCGTCCAGGCCGGCCTCGTCGATGACACGCCGGTACTGTGTCACGGCGTAGTCGTAATCGGCTCGGGCGGAAGCGTCGTCGGCGTCGTGGAGGACGTGGATCCGGTACGGTGACGGGCTGAACAGCTGCTGCTCGAAGATCCAGGCGGAGGCGCCCGGGTCGTAATCCCAGATCCAGGTGGCCGGGCGCTGCGGCCCGGCGCCGACCGAGCCGAAACCGGCGGTCGAGATCTCGAGGCGGAACAGGCCGTCCCCGTCCGGGTCGGAGGTGCGCATCGTGGGAAACGGCAGCTCGGTCGTATTGCCTACCAGCCGGTCGGTGAACCCGGCGCCGTCGTAGCTCAACACCTGGAAATCATCGAAGCAGGTGTGCGCCCCGCACAGACCCTGGCTGACGACCAGTTCGACCGCGCTGTCGGCGTTCAGGTCCCGCCAGCCCCAGATGTGGAAGCCGAGCCTGTATTCCGACGCCCCGCGCTGGTTCAGGACGAGTTCATACTCGGCCAGCCGGCAGGCGTAGATCAGCAGGCGCGAGTCGAGGCTCTCGCTCTGGGGATCCACCAGGGCGACGCCCACGTCGTCACGGCCGTCGCCGGTGAAATCAGCCACCACCACCGAGACAGGCTGCGCCGCCACCCCGCGCACGTTGAGAAGGTCGGACAGCGCCACCGGGCTGCCCCCGGCGTTCAGGTAGGCCAGCACGGCCTGCGGGTAATCCGCATACCCTGCCGCCGATAGGTCCGCCGGGACGATATCCGTCCGGCAGGCCGGGCTGATTGGCCGCGGCGTATCAGTCGGTGTAGGTAAAGGCGACTCGGTCTGCGGAGTGAAAGGGATCGAGGTTCTCGACGGCTCGACCGTTTCCTCCGGGGACACCCCCACCAGACCGCAGCCCAACAGGAAAAACGGAATAATCAGGACGAGCCAGTTTCGGAGCGCCATCTTGGAAGAGAAATCCTGCACTTTGCACTTTGCACTTTGCACTTTGCACTTTGCACTTTGCACCTCAGATTATACTTGACCCATGTCCGGCCCCCCTCCCTACCTCCCGGGCAACCCTCGCACCGACCCCTCCCCGCTCGACCGATTCCTGCCCCCGTTCCCGGCGGGGAGCGCGTCGGCGTGGCTGGCCGCCAGCGTGCCGCCCGGCGGCTGGGTGCTCGACCCGTTCGGCGCATCCCCCGACCTGGCTCTCGAGATCGGCCGGTCCGGCCGGCGGATCCTGGTGGCCGCCAACAACCCGATCGCCCGCTTCGTCCTCGAAACCCTGGCCGCCGGCCCGGCGGAGGGCGATTTTCAGGCTGCCCTCGCCCACCTGGCCGCCACCCGGATCGGGGAGGCGCGGCTCGAACCGCACCTGCTCGAACTGTACCGGACCCCTTGCCATGCCTGCGGATCCCTGGTCAGCGCCGATGAATTCTTGTGGGTGCGCGATGCGCCGGCGCCTTTCGCCCGGGTCTACACCTGCCCGAACTGCGGGGCTGCTGGGGAGCATCCCGCCGTCCCGTACGATGCAGAGCAGGCCGAGCGAACGGCGGCCAGCCGGTTGAACGTCGCCCGGATCCTCGAGCGCGTCACCGCACTGGACGATCCGGACCGGCAATACGCCGAGGAGGCCCTGCGTCACTACACGCCACGAGCGGTCTACGCCCTCGGCGCGCTGGTCAACAAGCTGGACACCTTCCAGCCGGAGGAGCGCGACCTGGTCTCAGCCCTGCTCCTGACAGCCTTCGACCAGACGAATACCCTCTGGCCCTACCCTGCCGAACGCCCGCGGCCCAAGCAGCTCACCGTCCCGCCCCGGTACCGGGAGCGGAACGCGTTCCGGGCGCTGGAGGCGGCCGTACAGGTCTGGACGGCCGGCGCCGGTGAACCTGTCCCGGTGACCCGTTTTCCCGAGCTGCCGGAGGAAGCCGGCATCTGCATCTTTGAAGGCCCGATTCGGGATCTCGCACCGAGGCTGCCAGGCCTCGACTTGAGGGCCGTGATCACCGCCCTGCCCCGCCCGAACCAGGCCTTCTGGACGCTGTCCGCGCTGTGGGCTGGATGGCTCGACGGGCGCGATGCGGTGACGCCGTTCAAATCCGTCCTGCGCCGCCAGCGGTACGACTGGCGCTGGCACACGACGGCGCTGCACGCCGCCCTAAACCACCTGGCGCCGCATCTCCCGGCCGGGCTGCCCGGGTTCGCCCTCGTCGCGGAGTCCGAACCGGGGCTGCTGATAGCCGGTCTGACGGCCGGCGATCGCGCCGGCTTGGACCTGGCAGGACTGGCGCTGCGGGAGGCCGACCGGCAGGTCCAGGTCCATTGGCGGGTGAAACCGGCCGGGGATGACCGGAGCCGGTCCTTCAGCGAGCCGGAGCGGATCACGGCTGCGGCCAGGAGGTTCCTGGCGGACCGGGGCGAGCCGGCTCCGCTGCTGCCGATCCTGGGTGCGATTTTCAGGGATGCGGCAGCTGCGGCTGGGGGGGAACCCGCCCCGATCGAACCGGACGACGGCTATGCGCAGCTCATGGACGCCCTGGACGACGCCCTGACTTACCGGGCCGGTTTCCTGCGCTACAACGCCGGCAAGGAGCTCGACACCGGGCAGTGGTGGCTGCGGACCGAGCCCGGCACACCACCCTTGGCCGATCGAGTCGAGACCGCCACCGGCAGCTTTCTGCTCGAGCATCCCGGCGCTGATCTCCCGGCGATCGACGCGGCCCTGTGTGCCGCCTTTCCCGGATTGTCCACCCCGGACCGCGACCTGCTGCTCGCCTGCGTCGATTCTTACGGCTTCGAGACCGGCGGCGGTTGGAGCTTGCGCCCCGAGGACGATCCGGTCAGCCGGAAGAACGAGCACAGCCACAACCGCGGCCTGCTGCTGCAGCTGGGCGAGCGGCTCGGGTTCGCGGTTGACCCCGGGCCCCCGCTGACCTGGTCCGACGGCGAAGGCCGCTACCTGTTCCACATCACCACGACGACGACCCTCGGCGAGGCGCTGCTCGCCGAGCAAACCGTCCCCGCCCGGCGGGTCATCGTCCTGCCGGGCAGCCGGTCGAACCTGCTGCTGTTCAAACGACGCCGGGACCCGCGGCTGGATTACCTGTTGGGCGAATGGAGCTTCGTCAAGTTCCGGCACCTGCGGGCGATCGCGGCCAACACCCTGGTCACGCGCGAGAACATCGACGAACAGCTCGCGGCGGACAAACTGACGTACGAATCGCCGCAGCTGAATTTATTTTGAGTGCTGAAGACGATCACAATCTTTGAAAAACTGAGATCCGCACGGGGCTTTGCCCCGTGCGGATCTCAGTTTTTCAATCCCTGGTCCCAGTCCGCCAGCATCCCCGGTGTCACCGCCGCGCCGCCGCAAACGATGAACAGCACCGGGTCGTAATCGGCCACCGGGCCGAGGCGCTCGTACCCGGCCGCCAGGGCCGCCCCACAGGCCGGTTCGACCAGGACGCGGTGGTCCCCCGCAAACGCAATGCAGGCGTCCAGCGCCTGCCGGTCGCTGACCACGAGCGAGGTCACCCGGTGCCGGCGGGCTGCTTCCAGCGCCTCCCGGCAGACCGTCCGGGCGCCGAGCGTCGTGGCGATCGAGGTGATCCCGGGCAGGGTCACGAGCTCGCCGGCGTCCAGCGCCTGCGCAAACGAGTCAGCGCCCTCGGTCTCTACGGCAAGCACCGGGATTTCCGGCCAGCCCACACCGTCCATTCCAAGCAGCAATCCCGATAAAAGCCCACCTCCCCCGACTGAGACCACGATCAGGCCGGGTTTCAGCCCGGCGGTGTGGACCTCGTGGACGATCGAGCTGTGCCCGCGCCAGACGGCAGGATCGTCAAAAGGGTGAATGTAAGCGCTGCCGGTCTCGTCCGCGTGGCGGACCGCAAAGGCGTGAGCGTCGTCCCACGCGTCGCCGTGGACGAGCAGATGGGCGCCCTCCCGGCGGATCAGGTTCCGGGCGCGTTCGCCGGTCCGTTCTGGGACGACGATGGTCACGTCCAACCCGAGGAACCGTCCGGCGTAGGCCACGGCCAGCCCGGCGTTCCCCCCCGATGAACAGACGACCTTTTCGACGCCGTCTGCCCGGGCCTGCAAACAGGCCGCCCCCATGCCGCGCGATTTGAACGAGCCGGCAGGTTGGAAAGCCTCCATCTTCAAGACAGCGCGGCGGCCGATGCGTTCGGAAAGAGCCAGGGATTCCCAGAGGGGGGTTTCGACAAAAAGTTGCATGCGTGTACGTAAAATTCGATAACCGCTCCGGTGAAACCGGAGCGGTTATCGAATTTTATAACCCCTCCTCCGGCTCCACGTGCACCGTCACGCGGTGAATCTGCGGCACGGCGTTGAGCAGCTCACGTTCGATCGTTTCAGAAAGGGCGTGGGCCTCCGCGAGGGAGGCGTCCGACCGGCTGGAAAGTGTGGCGGTGACACCGATCCGCTGGCCGAAACGATAGGTCTGCAGATCGAGCAGCCTGCCCTTCCCCGTCCGGTCGACGATGAGCCGCTCGATGCGGTCCCGCAGGCCGACGGGGATGTCCGGGTCCGGGTGCAGGACCTCGTCGGGAACGGGTTCGAGGTGGGCGATCAGCCGGAACGGGCGCCGAGCCCCCTCCCTCACTTTCTGTTCGAACTCGTCGGCCAGCGCGTGGGCTTCCTTGAGCGAAATGTCCGGTGTCATCTCGAGATGCAGTTCCACCGAGAACGAGCCGTCTTCCTCTGCGTTGACGTGCAGGTCGTGGAACGCGAGCCCCATCCCGTCGGCGATCTGGCGTAGGTCGTAGCGGATGCGAGCCAGGGGGCCGGGGTGTTCGGCCGCCGGCTCGATGTGGACCAGGGCGTCGGCGATCTCGGGGAGCTCCTGGCGGAGCCGGCGCTCGACCTCGGTTGCGATGGCGTGAGCCTGGTCGGTCGTCATCTCCGAATGGACCTTGACGTGCAGGTCGACGAAACCCGATCCCGCCGCGCCGCGCGACCGGACCCGGTGGACGAGGACGACCCCCGGCACCTCCCGGGCGATCCGCTCGACGACCTCCGGGTCAATCACGATCCGGTCGGTCAGGGTCAGGGCCGATTTCCGCAGGATGCCGAAGCCCGCCCGCAGGATCATGACGACGACGAAACCTGCCACGATCAAATCGATGAACGGCAGCCCCAGCCGGACGGCAATCAGGCTGAGGACGACCGAAGCCGTCACGTAGAGATCGGTCGCGGTATGCGTGGCGTCGGCGAGCAAGACCTCGGACGAGAGCCGCCGCCCCGCACGGCGCTCGAACAGAAAGATGGCCAGGTTGACCGGGAAGGTGGCGACCACCAGCCAGAAGGTCAGCGGGGTCAGCACCGGCGCCCCACCGCTCGCGATGCGCTCTACGATCGCCCGGGAAACTTCGAAGGCGGCCACCAGCAGCATCCCGCCGATCGCAAAAGTCCCGATGGTCTCGTACCGGGAGTACCCGTAGGGATGGTGGTCGTCCGCAGGGCGTTCGGCCATCCGGACCGCGCCGAGCCCGATCAGGTTCGAGGAAGAGTCGACCAGGGAGTGGAACCCGTCCGCGACGACGGCCAGCGCCCCGGTGAGGAAGCCGAGGGTCAGCTTGACGGCGGTGACGGCGAGGTTCGCGAAGAGGACGCCCCAGAGGACGCGGCGGACGCGGGCGAAGGATGTTTTTTGTGTGGGGGGCATCTATGAATGGGCGAATGGGCGAATGGGCGTCCATTCGCCCATTCGCCCATTCGCTCTCACGGCTCGTCCGTCGGACTCGGTGTGACGGTCGGCGGGATCCCTGATGTCGGCGTGGGGGTGACCGGCGGGGATGGGGTCGGCGTGGGAGTAATCGTCGGGGTCAGCGTCTCGGTCGGGGTCGCCGTGGGCGTCTCGGTGGGGGTCTCCGTCGGGGTGGCGGTCGGGGTCGGGGTGGGGATGTTAATCCGGACCTGGATCGTGCGGACGGCGTATCCGCCGTTCTCACGGGTCACATAGATCCGGAGGGTCACGATCCCGGGTTCGAAATCCGGCTCCAGCTCCCAGATCCCGAGCTCTTCGGGGCCGGGGAAGGTCCTTTCCCGCCGGACGATCCGGTTCCAGTCATCCGGGTCGTCACCCTCGCCCCAGTCCACGGTGAAGTCGTCAATCCCGCCCGGGGCGTCGACCCGGCCGATGATCTGGACGGTAGTGGTCATGATCTCCTGTCCATCGAACGGGGAGTCGAACCAGACCGTCGGCTGGGGGTCGCCCTCTTCACAGCCACGCCGCGGTGCGAAGCGGAACGGCTCGTCAAAACCGACGCTCTCGGCCCAGTTGGTGCCCGCATCCTCACGTTCGATCCAGCGGACCGCCCAGGGGTCGGTCACGTTGATGACCAGCTCCTCCTCGGTGAATTCGGAGCAGAACGGGGAGGCTTCCAGCCCGGTCCAGGTGTCGATCAAGACCTCTTTCCAGAGGTCGTCGGAGGCCGGGCGCGGGGGCTGGTCGCCGGCAAAGAACTCGGAGCGCTGGTTCGGGCAGAAGCGGGAGGGCTCCGCGCCCGAGATTGAGCAGATGACGCGCTCGATGATATTCGCCGGGCGCGGGAAAGGGCCCGGGCTCCCGCCCGAGCGCCGCTCCGTGGCGAAGGTCAAAAACTCGGCATAGATCGGCGCCGCCCCGGTCAGCCCGCTGGTGTTGATCATCGCGGAGTTGTCGGCATTACCGACCCAGACGCCGACGACAAGGTTGTTCGTGTAGCCCACGGTCAGGTTGTCCCTGAAATCGTTGGTCGTCCCGGTCTTGCTGGCAGCCGGGAACGGGAAGTTCAGGATCGAGTTCGGTCCAAAGGCCGGTGTGCGGGCGGCGTTGTCGGAAAGGATGCTTGAGATCAGGTAAGCGTGCTCTGGCCTGATGACCTGGTCGCCGGTGGGCGGGTTGTACTCGAAAATGACGTTCCCCGCCCGGTCCTCGATCCTCAAGATCCCGACCGGAGGGATGCGCCGGCCGCCGTTGGCCATAGCCTGGTATGCGCCGGCCAGTTCGATCAGCGGGACCTCGCCGCCTCCCAGGGTGAGCGACATCCCGTAATCGGGCCGGGTGAGCGAGGTGATCCCCAGCCGCTGTGCGATCCCGACCAGGCCGTCCAGGTCGGAGGTATCCGGATTATCCCAGATGCCGACGAAATCGAGGGTCTTGACGGCCGGGACGTTGTAGGAATTGGCCAGCGCGGAGCGCAGCGTGACCGGACCATGGAAGCGTTCGTCGTAGTTGACAGGACGATACGGCGGGCTGGGGTCGTCGGGGATCCCGGACGGTGAGAATTCGGAGGGGACGTCCCAGATCAGGGTCGCCGGGGTCCAGCCTTTTTCAAAGGCGGCGATGTAGGTCAGCGGCTTGATGGCCGAGCCGGGCTGGCGCGGGGCCAGGGCCATGTTGACCTGGCCGTCGATCGCTTCGTCGTAAAAATCGACCGACCCGACCATTGCCAGGATCTCCCCGGTGACCGGGTCGATGGCGACCAGGGCGCCGTTCCCGGCGTTGCGGTCGGCCAAACCGGCCACCTGGGCGGCGACGATCTCCTGGGCTTTGTCTTGCAGGACGGGGTCCAGGGTGGTCCGAACAATGAAGCCGGTGCGGTAGATCGTCTGGGCATCGACGAGCTTTTCAAGTTCGCTGCGGATGAAGGTCACCCAGTGCGGGTACCGGATCTGGATGTTCGACGGGGTGAAACTATACGAGATGATCTCGTTGAACGCCCGGGCGGCGGCCTGCGGCTCGACGCAGACCGGTTGAATCCGCACTCCGACGAAGATGCAGTTCTCCTCCTCGCTGGCAGCGACCATCAGAACCAGGACGTCTTGGAGCCGCTCGACGACGGCGTCCGGATTGGTGTAGACATCATATACGGCCGGGGCCTGCGGCAGCCCGGCCAGGAAGGCGGACTGGCCCATATCGAGCTGACTGGCGGGGACCCGGAAATAGGTCTGTGAGGCGGCTTCGATCCCGTAGGCCAGATTGCCATAGTAAATCTCGTTGAGGTAAAGCTCGAGGATCTCGTCCTTGGAGTAATTGTCGGTGATGGCGATTGCCAGCAGGGCTTCCCGGACCTTGCGCATGTAAGTGCGCTCGTAGCGCTCCTCTTCGCCGAAGAACAGGAGACGGGCGAGCTGCTGGGTGATCGTCGAGGCGCCGGAGACGGTCTCGCCGCTCTGCCAGTTCTGGTAGAAGGCCCGCAGGATCGCCCAGGCGTCGAAGCCGGGGTGGGAATAATAGGCTTTGTCCTCCGTGGCGAGCGTGGCGGCGATCAGGAACGGGGAGATCTCGTTCAGCGAGACATAGGTGCGGCGGCCGGCGTTCGGGTCGATGATCTCGTACAGGACGTTGCCGTTGCGGTCCAGGATCGTGCTGGTCTCGAACTGGGAGGCCCGGTTGCGAAGGTCGTCGACCTCCGGCAGTGTCGCTTCGATGCGGTAATACTGGAAAACGGCGTAGCCGGCAAATACGAGGAAACCCAGGATGAGGACGAAGCCGAGCGAGAGCGCCAGCCGGAGCAGGCAGCCGCCGGTGCGCTGCCAGCCGGTCCGGGCGCCCGGGGGGGGAACCGGAGTGCCGCTCGATCGACCTGGTGCTGCGGCCGGTTGGGAGGGGACCGACCGTTGGACCGGGCGGTAGGCTGCCGGGGTGACCCGGGTGGCCCCGCGATCGTCCTGGTCGACCCGCCGGGGCAGCGGCATCCCGCGGGTGTCAACCGATGGTCGCCGCTGTGGGGTGTCCCCCAGGGCCGGCGGGGGCGGCGGGGATTTGATGGGGGCTTTGCGGGTGGGTGCTTCCTCCTCCCACAGCAGGCCGTCCGGATCTTCGGGTTCCTCCTGCGGCTCCGGTTCCGTTTCCCCTGTTGGCGGTGTCACACCTTCTCCTATCGGGATCGGCTCCGAATCCCCGGACGTCTCGTCGCGCCAGGAGATCCCCAGGTGCTGGGTTTCGGCCAGATCGGGCGCAGGGTCGTCATCCGGGGTTTCCAGATGAGTCGTCTCGCGGTCGGCGGTTCCCGACTCCTGCGTATCGGCGTCGTCGAGCAGCCGCCGCAGGCGCGCCCGCGGGTCCTCCTCAGGCGGACCGTCCGGTGGGGTGGGTTTCTGTTCTTCCGGCATGTTCACTCAGGTTTAGACGTAATCAGAGCTGTCCAGGTTCCCGACTGGACCGTTTCGTCCTGCTGGTTGAGGACGTTGAGTTTGAGCGCGATCGCCCCGCCCCCCAGCCTCGGCAGGGCCTTGCATTCGACCACCTCCAGCGTGACGTGAATGGTGTCGCCGATGAACACCGGGCGCGAGAATTTCCAGGAATCGATCTCCCGGAAGGCCATGATCGTCCCTTCCATGAAACCGGACTGGACCGCGAGCCCCGAGACGATCGAAAGCACGAGCAGCCCGTGCGCCACGCGCTGTCCGAATACGGACGCAGCGGCGAATTCGGCATCAGTATGGATCTGGTTGTAATCTCCCGAGAGACCGGCGAACCGGACGAGATCCGTCTCCGTGATCGTCCGGCCGCTCGTGACGATCCGCAGGCCGGGCTCGAACTCCTCGAAATACATACCGCGCTGGGCGGGGGAGACGGTCATTGCTACTCCTGGTCGAGACCGGCGGCGACGAGGACGCGGCTGCCGGTGCCGGCTGCTTCTTTCGCAGTTCGGCGGGCGAGGGCGAACATCCGGAGCGGGTCATCCATCTCCGGAGCACTGATCACGACCCCGGCAACGGCCTCGTGCACGATCTCCAAATCATCATACATAAACGGCTGCCTCAAATTTTCGATCAGCCGGCCGGCGATCTGGGCCCCGTTCTGCGGCTCACGGATTTCGTACAGCATCACGACGATCATCCCATCCGAGGATTTCGTCGTGAGATCGACCAGCCGCAGACGCCCGCGCAGCCGGCGAGCGACTTCGACCGACAGCCGCTCCGCGATTTCATCCGGGAGGGCTTCATCCGGGGATGTGCGCGTCAGCCGGACGGCGAGCAGGGCGAACCAGGTCGACTGCTTGCGGGTGCGAGCCAGGTTGTATCCGACCCGTTCGATGAAAACCTCTTCATCCAACATGCGGGTATCGAATGGATCGAACTCCGCCGGGAGCAGGTTCGGGTTGCCGACCTGCAGACGCTGGATCAGCCCGGCCAGCTGGCGTACATCCACCGGCTTGAGCAGGACCAGGTCTGCTTTTTCACGCAGCCCCTCGGTCATGCGCGGGAACCCCGAGATCACGACGACCAAGGTGTTGACCAGGCGTTCGTCCCCGCGGATATGATCCAGGATTTCATGGCCCGTCACCGGGCCGATCAGGCGGAGATCGAGAATGACCAGGCTGGGGATATGATTCTGCAGCCAGGATTGGACGTTTCGCGAGTTGTTTCGGATCTCGGGCGTGAATCCGAGCAGCCGCATGAGGTGCGAGTACAGCTCGGCGACATCCGGATCATCCTCAACGACGAGGGCGTAAGGATTCTTCATTCGGTCTCCATGTAGGCGAATTCTAGCATACCCGCGGGCATCCCGCCTCAGGTCGGAGGAAGGACGAAAATGCGCCCCCACCAGCGGGCGGTGGGCCTGCATTTTCGTTGTTTTTCTACATTACAATACCTCCATGCGTGAATGGCGTCTCGGCAGGGATCAGCTGCCCGCCCACATCCTGGCGGCGGACGCCCGATTCTGCACCCCCAACTACGTCGACGACCAGATCTGGGAGCTCAACCTGGCCAGTGGTGAACCGGCTGCCCTGACTCTGCGGACGACTTACGGACTGCGGGTTCGCAATATGCGGCTTTTCCCGCGCTTCTCCGAAGGCGATACGGCCGTCAGCGACCCGGCCGCGTTTGCGGAACCCCCGGAATTCAGGCGGTTCTATTCCAACTACGCGCTGGTCAGCTTCGCCCCTTTCGATGGGCTGGATACGATCATGGAATACTGGGTCGTCGATTCACGCCAGATCGGCGGCCGGATCCGGCTGATCAACAGCGGAGTGACGACCCGCACCGTCCGGCTGGAGTGGGTCGCAACGATGGTGACCGCGGCGGACGCCGGGGTCCCGCTGGCGCCGGAAATGCGGGAAGGGGTGCATGTGCTGTCCGGGGATGCGGCCAATATCCGGCCGGTCGTCTTTCTGTCCGGCGGCGCCGAAGCCCAATCCAGCCCCACCACGGCGCTGGCCGTCTCAACCGAACTGCTTCCCGGTGTCAACCGGACCTTTTTCTGGGGGCACGCAGCGGCCGAGGACGCGGAGGAATCGTTTCAGCTCGCCCGTGGTTTCGCGGCGCGGCGGTGGGAGGAGGAAATCGGCCGGATCGAGATGGTCAACGCGACCGTCGTCGATGTGGAAACCGGGGATCCCGGCTGGGACGCCGCCTTTGCCCTCGGGCAGACGGCCGCCTACCGGCTGATCCACGGTCCGACGGAGCATCTCCCCCACGCTTCCTTTGTCCACACCCGGCTCCCGGACCAGGGCTACTCGCTGAGGGGGGACGGAAGCGACTACGACCATCTCTGGAACGGCCAGAACGTGCTGGAGACCTGGCATCTCTGCAGCCAGCTGCTCCCGGCCGCCCCGGGGCTGGCCCGCGGACTTTTGGAAAATTTCATCCACACACAGGACGAGGACGGCTGCATCGACTGGCAGCCGAGCCTCAACGGGAAGACGAGCGGCGTGGTCGCCACTCCGATGCTCTGCAGCCTGGCCTGGCGGATCTACGAACTGACCGGCGACCGGGTCTGGCTGGTCAAGTATTTCCCCAGGCTTCACAAATTCGTCCAGCACTGGTTCAGCGAGGAGCACGACCGCGACCTCGACGGCGTCCCGGAATGGGACCATCCCATGCAGACTGGTTTCGAGGACAACCCGTTCTTCGCAAACTGGCAGGACTGGGCCCAGGGCGCCGATATCAATGACTTCGAGAGCCCCTCCCTGACCGGTCTTCTATACGCCGAATGCCGGGCGCTGATCCGAATCGCCGAGGAGATTCACTACGCCGCCTCCATCCCGGGGCTGGAAGAGAAACTGGCCCGGCTGAGGGCATCGCTCGAGACCTCGTGGGATGCAGAGGCGAATATTTACCGCTACCGCGACCGGGAGACGCACGAGAGCCCCGGCGGGATGGTGCTGACCCGCCAGAAAGGCCCCGGGACCATCATCATGACCGAGCGGAAGTTCTCGCCCCCGGCCCGGCTTTCCGTCCGGATTCGCAGGGCCTCGGAAGGCGACCGGGAGCCGATCATCACGCTGAACGGGGCCGACGGGCGGGGGGAGGCGCATGAAGAAGTGGTGGTGACCGATCAAATCCGGTGGTCGCTGCAGTGGGGCACGGGGATCACCCACGAGGTCTACGAGAAGGTTAACACGATCGACGTCCAGGGAGTGCGTAAGGAGGATGAGGTCGTGGTCTATGCGCTTGATTACCGCCACCTCGACCAGACCCTGCTGACGCCGCTTTGGGCCGGGGTCCCGCAGCCGGCCGAGGCTGAACGGCTCGTCAAGAAATCGATCATCCATCCGAACAGGTTCTGGCGTCCCTTCGGTCTGGCGGCGTGCGCGACAATCCCTGCCCCGGAAGTCAAGGCCGACTGCGACAGCGTGTGGATCCCCTGGAACTGCCTGGTCGGGGACGGTCTGGTCGATTACGGATATACGGAAGCGGCCTCGGAATTGGTTTCGCGGATGATGGATGCGATCACCATGTCGCTTCGCAAGAGCGGGGCTTTCCGCAAGCACTACGATGCGCAGACCGGGGAAGGGATCGGCGAGCGAAACAGCGTTCTGGGGTTGCCCCCGCTCGACCTGTTTTTAAGAACGCTGGGCGTGCAGATTTATTCGATCTGGCGGGTGCGCCTGTCCGGCCGGAACCCATTCCCCTGGACCGTCGTCGTGCGCTTCCGCGGCCTTGAAATCCGCCGCCGCCTGGATTCGACCGAGGTCACTTTTCCAAACGGTGAGACGGTCGTCGTCGAGACGTCCGAGCCGACGCTCGTGCATGGGCGAATGGGCGAATAGGCGAATAGGCGAATGGGCGAATTCGCCTTTCCGCCCATTCGCTCATTCGCCCATTCGCCTACTCAACGATTCGCCGGTACCCCCGGTTGTAATAGATCAACGGCAGCCTGTCGTCCCCCTCCTTGGCCGAGACCACTTCGCCGACGAAGACCGTCTGGGTGCCGGCGGGGAGCGTGGTGACCACGCGGCAGTCGAAGTGGGCCAGGCCGCCTTTCAGAAACGGTGCACCAGTGGTGAGGGAGAACGTCTCGAGGTCTGCAAAGCGCGACCCCAGTTCGGTCTGTGAATTGGCGAACAGGTTCGAAATCGCTTCCTGATCGGCAGACAGGATGGTGACCCCGAAAGTCTGCGAGAGGCGGACGAGCTCGAAGGTCCGGGTAGTGTTCTCCAGCGAGACCATGACGAAGGGCGGGTCCAGCGACAGGGAGGTGAACGAACTGACCGTCATCCCGTGGCGGACGTTTTCATGCGCCACCGTGACGACGGAGACGCCCGTCGCCCAACGGCGCATGGCGTGTCGGAGGAGGTTGGGGGATACGGTCATTTTTTTCCTTTTCATCTTTCGCTTGTCATCTTAACGAATTCTAGTGTAGTATACGTTCATGAATCTGCCCACCGATCCCGGCCGGACCAACTTTTTCGGCCAGGTTCTCACGATTATGCTCATCGGCGCCGTCGTGGCGACGCTGTTCACCTCACTGACCCCGGCCAGCATCCTGGCAACCGGCCTGGCCGAGGCCTTCGACGCGGGTGGACAGGAGGCTTTCGTACCGGCCCTGCCGAACGAGTTCCCAACGCCCACACCCCGGCCGCGACCGGTCATCGGCATCGTCGCCGGGCATTGGGGAAACGACCCGGGTGCAGTGTGTGCCGATGAGCTCACGGAAGCGGAGATCAACCTGACGATCGCCACCCTTGTGCGGGACCAGCTCGTTGCCGAAGGCTTCGACGTCGACCTGCTCAAGGAGTTCGACGTGCGGCTGGCCGGCTACCGCGCGCTGGCGCTGGTCAGCATCCACGCCGATTCCTGCGACTATGTTAACGATCAGGCCACCGGGTTCAAGGTCGCCTCGGCCATCGGCTCCTCGGACCAGAGCCGCTCCGACCGCCTCTCGGCCTGCCTGCGCAGCCGCTACGCCGTCCAGACCGGGCTGACGTATCACAGCACGAGCATCACCGTCGACATGACCAGCTACCACGCCTTCGATGAGATCCACCACGAGACCCCGGCCGTCATCGTCGAGACCGGTTTCATGAACCTTGACCGACAGATTCTGACCCGCTATCCGGATCAGGTCGCCCATGGAATTACCGCAGGGGTACTGTGTTTCATCCGCAACGAAGACGTCAACCTCACCGGGTCTCAATGATGTTCGCCCTGAATCACGCTTCCTCCGCTGCCGATTGGTCGAGAACATGACCACAGCAAACCGCTCGACCAACCCGGCTTTCGATTATGCCCTGAAACAAGCCTTCCAGGCCTTGCGCGGCGGGCATAAGCGGACTGCCCGCCGTTGGGCCCAGCAGGCTGCGGCCCTGGCTCCGGAGCGGGAGGAAGCCTGGCTGATCCTGGCCTCGGTCGCCGCGCCGGAGGCCAGCATCCGTTATCTCGAGACCGCCCTGGCGATCAACCCGGAGAGTCCCCGCGCCCGGAAGGGGATGCACTGGGCGATCCGGCGCCTGAGAGCGCAGGGCCG
>Ga0214472_10004283_pt1 | contig 15056 bp, 15 predicted proteins | sample RVTome_6_FD_207662 | JGI IMG/M metagenome (GOLD analysis project Ga0214472, IMG submission 207662) | Soil microbial communities from uranium-contaminated site in the Upper Colorado River Basin, Wyoming, United States - RVT140D175 | ecosystem: Environmental > Terrestrial > Soil > Contaminated >...
CCGCCGGCAGGGGAAGCAGTCTTGTGGCGCAGATCGCCGCCGGCGAAGCACCCTCGGCGCCCGCGTTCGAGCTCGACGTGATCTGGCCGCGCACCGAGACCTGGCCCCGCGAGCTGCGCGCCGCCACCACGGACGTCAGGCTTTCGCTCGCGGAGCTGCGCGGCCGTCCCGTCGTCCTCAACTTCTGGGCGAGTTGGTGCATCCCCTGCCGCGACGAGGCGCCGATCCTGAACGCCTCGGCGAGAGCGCACCGCGGCGAGGTCGTGTTCGTCGGGATCGACGTCCAGGACCTCCGCTCGGACGCCCTCTCGTTCCTGCGCGAGTTCGACGTCGCCTACGTCTCGGTGCGCGACGACGCGGACGAGACGTATCGTGCCTACGGTCTCACAGGCGTCCCTGAGACCTACTACGTAACCGCCGACGGGCGCATCGTCGCCCACTCGCCGGGCGCGATCTCGCGCTCGAGCCTCGAGGCGGGGATCGAACAAGCGATCGAAGGGAGGCCGGCGAGGCCATGACAGATCGCAGAGTCACGACAGCGCTCGTGGCGGCCGCCGTCGCCGCGGCGATTGCCGCAGGCGCTGTGGCGGCCGCGATCGTCCTCGGTCGCGGCGAGGACGCACCCGATTACCGGGGCAGCCAGCCGCCCGCACGGATCACGCTGCCCGATTTCACGCTCCCCGACTACACGGGCAGGCGGGTCTCCACGGAGTCCCTTCGCGGCAAGGTCGTTCTCGTCACCTTCCTCGACTCCCAGTGCACGGAGGCCTGCCCGATCATCGCCTCCCAGATCGCCCGCGCATGGGATCGCCTCTCGGCCGAGGAGCGGCGCGACGTCGTCCCGATCGCCATCTCTACCGATCCGGACGAGGATACGCCGGCGTCCGTTCGCGACTTCCTGCGCCGAAACCGGGCCGAGGGCACGCTCCACTACCTCGTCGCGCCGGTTCCGAAGCTCCGGCCGGTGTGGGAGGCATTCAAGATCTCGGCCTCGTTCGATACGGGAATCGACACGCTCCACTCGGCGCCGGTTCGCATCTACGACCGCGAGGGCGTGTGGGTCTCGACCCTCCACGCCGGCGCCGACCTGACGACGGAGAATCTCGTCCACGACGTACGCGCGGTGGCGTCGGCGTCGTGAGGGAACCGGCGCAGACGGGGGACGGTTTGACGCAACGGCTAGGGTCGGACGAAGACGGAGCATCATGGACATTGCCGAGATAGCGGTTACCGCCGGTGGCGCAGCCCTCATCGTCTTCCTCGCCTGGTTCTTCTTCGGGCCTAAGGGCGCGCGTGCACACCGGTAAGTCGTTCGTGGGGAGCGTCGGGGAAGGCGATGCCCGAGACTTCACGGCGCTGGGCGACACGGTCAATACGGCCGCGCGGCTGACGGCCCTCGCCGGGGCGGGTGAGATCCTGATCAGTGCCGAGGCAGCCACCGCGGGCGGCCTCGAGGCGACGGGGCTCGAACGGCGGACGCTGGAGTTACGCGGAAGGGAACAGAGCGTCGACGCGTTGGTTGCAAGGGCTCGGACGTGAGCATGGATCCACGGTCGCAGCTTGCCGCGTCGGAAAGGGCAGTTGATGGGCATCTGCTCGCAGGCGGGGCGATCGTCCGAGCTACGCTGGACCCCCGGGTGCTCGAGGCTACGCCCGAAGAGCTCGACCTCGTCCTCGATCAGGTTGAACCTGAGCTGGTCCAGCTTTCCGAAGGACTGGCCAGGCCGGTGCCAAACGACACGTTTCACGTGGCCTTGCTCCTCCTCGGCCAGCGCGCCCGATCGCTCTTCCGCGGCTTCACCATTCTCGCCGGCTCAGACGCGCCCACCGCGGCGATGGCTCTTCTGCGTCCGACGACCGAGATCAACCTCATCCTCCGCTTCATCGTCGCCAAACCACAGCTCCACTCCGAGATCTGGGTCGCGGAGGGCGAGCGCCAGTCTCTCCTCCTGATCCGCGAGTTCGCTGCCGACGGGGAGCTCAAGGCGAAGCTCGGCGAAGAGGTCGACCTGAACGCGGAATGGATCACCGAGCGACACGAGTACGTCGAAGAGGTGCGCGCGAAGGCGCGTGCCGCTGGCGTCGCCGGGGTGAGCAAGAGCGCGTCCAAGCCAGTGCTACCGGGGATGAGGACTATTGCCCGCAACCACGGCGACCTCGCCACACGAGAGGCGTACACGTTCGCCTATCGCGCGTTGAGCCAGGACATCCACACCGGCTCGCGCGCGTTCAATGCCGGAGAGTTCATCGCTCACGATGACGGCACCGCCTCCTTCAGAGAGCTCGCGGATCCGCAGCATGAAGTGCGCCGCCACCGTCAGCTCAACGCCTCGACCTTCGCCTCGACGCTGTCCATCCTGAGCGGCCCGCTCCAGCTCGATGTATTCGGACCGGCGAGCGCGCTCCGTGACGCGCTCGTTAGCGCCAAGCTCGTTTCCGATCCGCATGAGTGGGCGAACGAACGGAGCGACGGTTGATCGCGTCGCGGTGCACCGGCGGTCGCGTCGTCAGTTAAAGGCTTGATGAACTTCCAGCGCCGTTCTGGCCAGCACGCTACTCAGGTTGTAAGACGCCAGAACAGCTCTAGGCGTGATGCCGGTCTCCATGGCACGAAGATGGAGACCGAAGCGGAGTACTCGTACTTCCGTTCATGTGAGTCGCTGCTTGCCAGGCAGCGGTCAGTTAGTCAAGCTGAGGCGCATGGGGCTCCCCAACTCAAATGACTGGCGGTACCACCAAAAACCGGGGAACCTCTTCAATACCTATCTCGGGAAGGCCCCGCCTCCTGAGCGTTCGTCCACACAACGCCGCCGCCGGGATCGGCGGCCGCCGGTGCGGCTGACCCCCCCGGAGCCGAAAGATCCGATCGAAGCGCTGGTCGACTTCCTGCAGTACAACGCGAGTGTTGGCGATGCAAACCAGTTCCTGCGCCTTACGGCGAAGCGTGAGGGTCTGGAGATCCGTCCTTCCAAGCAGCCGTGGGAGCCAATCCGCGAATTTGCCGAAGCGCATCTAACTTCTGATCAGGTCGAGCGTTACCTCGCTGAGTTCCGGCGACGGAAAGCAGCTGGCGAGCCGCTCATTCAAGCGCCGCCCCGGCGCTGATGCGCGCGGGCATGGTCCCGCGTCTCCCGCAAGAATGTCTCTACGCGCATCCCCCAGCTAACGAACGCGGGTTAGAACCAGGCGCGACGGGAAAGGCGATCGGCGTCGGCGATGAGTGCGAACATGATGAGCGCCGCGAGATCGCCGAGGGGGCGCGGGAGATGCCCATCGTGTGTGGCAATTAGGTAGCGGTCATCGCCCTTGACCTGCTCAAGGAACCCGTGGGCGGAGTTCCGGATCGCGCGAACGACGTCAGGGACATAGTTGTCGAGCGACCTCCCGACGAGGCGGTTCGCCTGCTCGTTCCAGACTTTGACGGCACTTCGGGTCCTCCGGTACGCGAGTGCGTGCTCGTAGACATGCTCGTACACCAGGTTGTAGAGCGCACGACTATGCGCGCGGAACCGCGGGCGCAAACGGAGTGGTAACTGGTCCCAGGCCTCATCGAGTCGCGGAAGCATCCGCGACCGTCGCAGCAGCCTCTTGAAGCCAGTCCCGGATCCGCGGCGGCCGTAACCGAGTAACGCCTCAGCCTTGTTGAGGAGGTCGAATGCGGCCTGCAGCCTAGTGGCCTGCGGATCTTGGACGCCCGCGAGGATTGTGATCGCGTCCAGGAAGAGCCGCTCAAGAGTCAGGAGCCAAGCGGACTGCGCGCCAGCGTCATGCCGGCCGAGTCGCTCGAACCGCGTCGGGTCGGTGGCGTGGCTATAGATGATGTTGAGCCGAGTCGCCCACCAGGCGAGAAGCGACTCCACGTCTCCCGGTTCCGGATCGATCCAGAAGTCTGGATCGGCCCACGGCTCCTCTTCATCTGTTGCGCTCGTGAGGCCGGCCGTATAGAGAGATTGGAGAGAACGCGGCTCCCGCTGCCGCAGATCGACGGACATCCCGAACAGAAACACGAGGACGTGTGGGTTCCATGCGAAGGCATGGCCGACCGTGCCGGGCGAGAACGTCAGGAGAAGCGGCGTAAACAGGTCATCGAAGGCGACTCCCTGGGTAATGCTGTGACCTTCAAGCGCACGGAGGCCGACGAACTCATTCGGGTCGAGATGAATGTCGGGCGTGAGCTCGAGCGCATATCGTGAGCGCAGGAAGGCGAGCCGCGCGAGCAGCGTCTGCTCGACGGAGATGAGCCAGAGCGATCCGTGAGGGAACTGCTCGAACAGGACGGGCAGCTGAACCTCAAGGAAGGCGGGCGCGTCGTTCACTGCGCCGGCAAGACCCCCCTGGATTGCCTGGAGCGCACCCTCGGCCGTGCCGATTTGGCCGAGCTCGCGAGCGTGCTCGAGCAGCCGCTGCCGCCGTTGCATGTCGGGGTCCTCCCACGCAGGGTTCTGCCGGAGCGGCGCCCACGTCTGCTCGCTTATTGCTGTGTCGGCATCGCAGAGGCGATGCGCGCGGAAGAACCTCCCGCTCTGGCCAGCTCCCTCACCGGGCGCGACCGTTACCCATTGGCCGCTGAGTTCTTGGATACGCAGCTCGCATTGCTCAACGAGGAAGTTGCGGTAGTTCGGCGCCTGTCCGGGATCCGGAAGCTCGAGCGTGACCATGTAGGACGACTAGCTGATCGCGGCGGCGAGCCCCTCAAGAGTCGCCATCACCGCCGTTCCGGCTCGGTCCGGCGCCCCGGCGACTTCGAGCGCATGGCGCGCATGGCGTTCGGTCACCACGATGTCGCAGTACGGCACGGCGACGCTGAGCGCGTCGATGTCGAACATGTCGTTGCCGGTCCATCTGGTTTGCGGATTTCGGTGAGCAGCTGTGATCAACGACACGCACACGTCGGCGCTCGGCATCGAGTCGACAAACCGCCGAGCATACTTTGGATCGGGGAACACCTCTTCAAGCTCCAGGTTCCGTGCGGCCAGCGCTTGAGCGAGCATCTCGTTGATCTCCAAGGCGATGTAGCGGGCAGAAACGACGTCGCGGAGCCGCCCCCGTCGCCAGCGTGGTTCCGCCGCGAGGCGATCGGCCTGTTCGCGTTCCTGTGCGGCTCGTTGGTTGGCGCCTCGGCGCGCCGTCGTCGGGTCCCATCCAAGAGCTCGGAGCTCCGGCGCCTCGGCATCGGTGGGACCGCGCAGAGCGGAGCGGTCGAGCTGGCGCTCTGCATCCCCTTGCCACGCGTCGAACTGCTCAGGCCCGCCCCGCCAATCGCGTCGCACCGCTTCGGTGACGTCCTTTCCCGACTCGTCGCGGACGCGCAGCCCACCTCGCCTCCCGAACGCCTGCAGGACGCCCTGACACAGCACGGGGACCGCCGCGTACGGCTCTGGCCTCGGATGCGCGATGGCGTCGACGGCGGCTTCAACCTCCAGACGCATGACGACCGTCCGCGAAACCAGGCTTGCGAATCCGGAGAGCTCTTCCATGACCGCGGCCACGTCGAACCGCTGGCGCGGGTCGGCGATCCCCGACATCTCCATGTAGTGCTCCGCCGAGAGCGGGAACGCGGACGACCCCGATCGGTTCGCCTCCCTGAGCGCCTCGAGCGGGTCACGGTGGCGGGCGCCGTCCCGATGGCCGACGGCCGCCTTGGCGAGCCCGATCCAATGGTTGAGATCGAGATAGACGAGGCGAACACCCTCAGGCGAAGGGACGAGCGCAGTGGGCCACACGTACTCGGTGTCGGATCGTCGGAGGCCGGCGCGCACCCGCCAAAGTGTAGGAAGCAAGCAAGTGCGTGCCCCCGTCTCCTTCGGCACGCCGTCGGCGCGAGCTAGCCTCCGAGCGGCATGTCACTCCACGCGAGCGATGAGCTGGAGCAGCTCTACCGTCGTCTGCACGCGCTCGTTCTGCTAAAACTGCCCATTTGCAGGGCGTTTGGTTCCAGTTCGCCAGTAAGTTCGCCAGTGAGCGTCCTCAGTACCTCAGCGTGAAGCGAGCCCTTCCTCTGCCTCGGTCGGTGGCCGCTCCCAACACGACGTCTCGATCGCGACGGGTCACGTTGTCCGGCGCCTCGGGCGCGTCGGCTAAATGCCGCCTCAGCCGGTCGGGTCGGCCGTCACCGCGAGGTGCTCGACGAGCTCCTTCTTCACCCGGGTGCCGCGACGGTGGCCGGACCGCGCGAGCCCCATCCACCTTCGAGAGCCTCGAGAACGTCCGGGCCGGCGCGGTAGCTCTCCCCGAAGCGGTGCGGCGAAAACGGATCGGCCACCGGGCTCGACGCAGTGCCCGCGACGATGAGTTCGGCGACAAGCTTGCCCCAGCCGGGCCCATGTGACACGCCGCCCTCGTTGCAGCCACCGAGCGCGTAGAGGCCATCGATGTCGCCGAGCCCGCCGACGATCCCACGTTGGTCAGGCGTGAAGGTCGGCGCGCCATGCGCGATCGTCAGGCTACGGTAACGAAGAAGGATTGGAATCGCACCAGCGGCCTGCGTGCCGATCTGCTGACTGTAGAGCACGCCGTCCAGCGGAAGCTGGTCGAAGCGGTCGGGGACAGGACGGTCCACGAACGTGGTGTGGGGAAAGCAGTTGTAGTCGCATCCCCAGAGGAGAGCGCCATCCTCCTCCCGCAGCCAAATGAACGCAAACTCCGGCATCATGATCGTCGGCATAGTCCCGGGCAGGTTTAGATGTTCGGTAACGATGCGCGAGGCCACGAGCGGCACCATGGGCAGCCACAGACCATGGCCGGCGAGCAGGCTGTTCGTCCACGCGCCGCAGGCGATGACGACGGCGTCCGCCTCGATCCGGCCGGTGCCCGTCTCCACGCCGCGAGCGCGGCCGTTCTCCACGAGTATCCGCTCAACCGGGCGGCGCAGCGCAATCCGTCCCCCCCGCTGCGCGAAGCGGTCGGCCATCGCTAGCGTCGCGCGTGGCGCAGAGACGTAGGCGCCTGAAGGATGCATGAAGCCACGGTAGATCCCCGTGGCGGAAACGATTCCCGTCAGCTCCTCGACCTCCTCGGGCTTGAGAACTCGCTTGTCAGCGACGTGCGGGTGACGGACCAGCGATTCGATGTGCGCATTCCACGCGTCCTCACTCGTCGCTGCCCACAATGTCCCGTTCCGCTTGTAGCCGAACGAGTAGCCGTCCCGGGCGAGCCGGTCGTAAAAGGCGAGCCCGTACTCCTCGATTTCGAGCTCCTCGCCGTCCCAGGCCGCGATGTAGCCGGCCCCCCACATCCCGATGAAGCCGGCTCCCGCGCTGGACGTGCCCTGGGCAAGCCCGTCGCGCTCGAGGAGGAGAACGTCCTTCACGCCACCGTCGAGCAGATGCAGCGCCGTCGCAGCACCGAGGATGCCGCCGCCAACGACGACAACGTCAGCACGCTCCGCTATTGGACGTCTCTCCTTGCGATCGGGCGGGGTCCCGCCGGGAGCCGCGATTCGGGTGCGGGACCCCGCTGCGGATTTGGCCGCACGGCCGGGGCCGGGAAAGGACGATCACTTTGCGGCCGGTTCGCAGGTCCGATCACTCTGGCGGAATCTCGGATGCCGCCTTTGTGAGGGCGACGCCTTGCCGACCTCGCACGAAGTTCGCGATCAGGTACACGACGATCGCGGCCCCCACCACGATCCCGGTGTTACGGAGGGCGTCTCCTCGATCCGTGATCCCAAGCCCTGGATACTTGAGGTAAAGGAACCCGTTCGCGACCGCGACCACGAGCGCCCCCGCGCCCGCGATGGCAGTAACGGGGATCCCGCCGATCCGTTTCGTCAAGACCGAGCCGCGCCAGATTTCGCGCCGAAGGTACGCGAAGCTCATCACGGTGATCGACATGAGCAGAAGGGCGACGACGGTGACAATGACGGCAGTCGCGTAGACGGTGAAGAAGTTCGAGCCGTACACCGCCCAAACGTAGAGCGCCAGCACGCTTACCGTCACGATCGCGACCGAGATCACCGGCACGTGCGTCCGCGGAGACACGTACGCGAGTCGGAGCGGAAGTACGCCGTCGAAGGCATACGCGAAGAGCGCCCGTATCGGCTGCATGAACTGGAGCCAGAGCACGACGAAGAACGTAGCGACGAGCGAGATTCCGAGGAACCAGGCGAGGGTGGCGCTGCCGCCGGCGATCGAGGTAAGGAAGACGTAGAAAGGCGGCGCGGAAAACGGCCAGGCATCCGTCCCGTTCACCGCGTTGGCGCTCGCGAAGAATTCGGTTCCGAACCCGTTGAAAAAGATCGCCGTCATCACCAGGCACAGGATCAGGTTGATGGCGGCGGCACCGACCATGACCGCGGACGTTTTCCACGTTCTCGCCTGCCGGACCTCACCCGAGATGTGCGTTGAGTAGAAGGCGTAGAGGGCGAAACCGATCACAGCGCCGAAGGCTGGCCATGTGTTCGAGAAATCGCTGCCCGGGCGAACGTTGACTCCGGCGTCCTTTGCCGCGTCGATGATGCTGTTGTAGGAGTTCGTCTCCCCGGTGATCGGATTCGCGAAGCTGTTGAACGCCGCGACGAATTCGTCGCCTCCCTTGGCGAGGACGACGATCGCCGTCACGAACAGTCCGAGCGCGGTCAGCGCAAACCCGACGTTCTGCACACGCAGCGACCACTTCCACCCGCTGCCGGCGAGAAGGGCTGCGAGCGCGATGAAAGCGGCGCCGATGCCGAACTGCCATCCGTGGCTGGTCCCGAGCGTCGATCCCCAGTTGAGCAGCGTGTCCGAGTTGGACACGAGCCCGATGGCGTTGAGGCTCGGTGCAAGGGCTCCGGTGACGAGGAACAGCGTGATGGCGGCGGCCGAGAGGATCACGCCGGCCGTGAAGCAGAAGGACGAGATGATCCCGGCGATCGGGTGGATAATGCGGCTGACGAAGACGTAATCGCCGCCACTCCGGGGAATCGCGGACGTCACCGTGCTGATGGCGAAGGCGAAGATGAACCCCGCCCCGTAGCCGAGCGCGAGCGCGACGTAGAGATTCGCTCCCGGGAAGGCGCCGAGCGTCCAGAAGAGTGCGATAGCGAGCACGAACGCCGCTGGGGCCGTGAACGTGTTGAAGATCAAGGTCGACAGCGGAGAGACGCTCCGGACGAGGCCGGTTGCTTGTCTCATGAACACGCGCCCTCCAGCGGTCTCGGTGACTACAGATTCGCTTGCCATTTCCGCACACCTCCTGATCGGTAGGTCTCAGCCGGACACGAGCTTGAAGTTCTTCACGCCGTCGGCCGCCAAGTCGACTACACATCCCTCGAGGCGGCCACCGTTGTAGTCGGACCCCGGATTGATGGCGACGGTGCGCCCGATGCGGGTGATACCACGCGATTCGTGGATGTGACCGTGCAGGGCGAGTGCAGGTTGGAACTCCTCGATCAGCTGACGCACTGCCGCGCTGCCGACAGGAATCTCGTTGGGCCTACCGCTCTTAAGTACCGGCCGCAGTTCCTCGTCGAGCTCCATCGCCGTGTCGAGACCGCTGTCGAAGGGGGGAACGTGAAGGTTGAAGATCGCGGTCTCAGGTGATTCCACCCGTTCAGCCAGCGCCCTGAGCTTGCCGTAGAGCTCGTCCTCTGAGAGCTCGCGAGGGCTGTTCCAAGGCGTCGGATTTGAAAATCCACACGAGAGCATCTCGTGACTCCGGACGTCGACGACCCTGCCGTCACAGGGGAGAATGACCGGGCTTTGCTCGAGCACCTCGTCGATCGACCATGGATCGTCGTTTCCCGGCATCACGTACAGCTGTACGCCTGTAGCGGCGAGGCGCTCTTCGGCGAGATCGACCCAGCGCTCAAGGTCCTCGGCGATGGCGCGGGCGAACATCCGCTCCCGAACTGAAGCGTCATCGCGCATCGCCTGGTGCTCCTCGGGCGTTGTATGAAGCGGGTAGAACCCGTTCATACGAATCGCGCTCTCCAGCTCATCGAGATCCTCGGCACTGCTTGCGTGGCGCTCCCCTCCGACGACCCAGGCCGTGTAGGTGCCGTTGCTCCGGACGATCGGTACGAGCGCCTTGCCTATCAGGTCGCCGCCCATGATCAGGGTGGAGCACTCGTAGTGCTGGGCGGCGTTCAGGAATTTCCGCCAACAGACGTCGCTGCCGTGTACGTCCGACGCGTAGTACAACCGCAACAAGCCTTCTTCATCGCGCCGCTGTCGGAAAATGCCCATCACGCCCGTTACGGATCTAGTGCCACCACAGCAACCTGCAGGGACAAACTCCCGGAAACGCCATGAGCGGGTGAGGTCGATCCGGACATCCTGTACGGACAAGACGACCTTACATCAGGTTGGTGGCGCAATTCAACCCGGAAGACCACCGGTGTGGCGATAAGCGTCATTTGGGCCGACGCCGGGGTGCATACGGTTCCCGGCGCACGTCACTCGACCTCCTCGGGCTCGACGTACCAGCGGACGCGGTCGCCGACGCGGTTGCGCAGCTTCCAGCGCCGCGACTTCGGCGCCCCCTCGATGTGTCGCCAGAGCGCCTCGAGGCGCTCAGTCAGCAGCCGTCGGTCGGCCTCCGAAAGATCGGTGTCCTCGATCGCCAGGCGCGCCCGTTCGACGTTGAGCTTGCAGGTGCGCCAGAGGCCCCAGTCGTTGGCGCAGAGCTTGGCTATGTACGCGCCGTTGACAGTGTCGGCATCGTGGTCGGCCACCTCGTGGTCGAGGAGCAATGCGAAGATGTCGCGGAGGTCCTTGTCGTTGAGCTGGATGATCTGGAGCTTGGTGACCAGGAGCTCAGCGAGCGGGACGGTGGCAGGATCGACGTCGAGCCGGTCGGCGATCGGCACCTTGTGGCACATCTCGAACGTTCCGATGAAGATGTCGAGCCGGCGCTGGTGCTGGACGTCGTAGAAGAGCGCACGCTTGGCGTTGAGCGTGTTGAACCCGTGGTCCGGCTTGTAGCCGAGCGAGGTGATGAATTGGAACACGTCGCGGGTGCTCTCTCGCCGGGTGACGAGGTCGATGTCCTTGAACTCGCGGGCGAGCGATGGGCGCGGCGGGCCAGCCGTATGCACCCGGATCGCGAGCCCACCTATGAGGCGAAGGGGCAGCCTGCTCTCGGCGGCGAGGGAGAGGATCCGCCACGCCTCGTCGATGATGTCGGCCAGCGGCGTAACCGTCGTCTCGGGACCGCGCAGCTGGCTCTCCGGTTCGGCGCGTGGCCGCTCAGGCCGGGTAGACACGACTCGGGACGAGGTCGACGGCGTGGCCCGTCCCGGACTCGAAGATCACTTTCATCATCGGCTCGGTGTCGAGGTAGTAGAAGTGGATCGTCTCACCCAGGCGGCCCTCCATCAGGACGCCGGCGCCGAGCTCCTCGAAGTGGGCACGCGTCGCCTCGGATTCCTCCGGGGTCGGCCGCATCACCGCGATGTGATGCAAGCCCTCGCCGTGCTCCTCGAGCCATTCCTTGTAGATACTCGGACCTTCTCCGGGCTGGAGGAGCTCGACCACGATCGGCCCGACGTGGGTCTCGGCGCCGATCATCGTGTACTCCGTCGGCCTGCCGTGGAGGAAGGTGTCGTGTAGAGCGGGCGGCTTGTGCTCGTACACGTTCCAGGGGCCCCAGCCGAGGATGCGGTGGTATTTCTCGAGCGCGTCGTCGATGTCACGCACGACGATCGCGATCTGGCTGATTGGGAGCGGCGCGCTCGCCCGCCCTTCGGCGAAGGTGATCGTCTCATGCGTCTCGGTGCTCATCGCGGCTCCTTTGCGCCTTGCCGTCAACATTTGTTGGCCTGTCGGTACAGGCCGACATAAGATACTCGCTTCGAAAAGCGTTTTCGCGGACCAGTCGACGGATCGGGAGACGTGACAGATGAACACGAGCGAGAGACGCGTTGCGATCGTTACGGGAGCTGGAACGGGAATCGGCGCCGCCACTGCGCGGCTCTTCGCCAGGAAGGGGCTCGACGTCGCGCTCGTCGGCCGCCGCCGCGAACTGCTGGACGAGGTTGCCCACGAGATCAGGGATGGTGGTGGCCGTGCGCTTCCGATCCGAGCAGACCTCGCTGACGCGAGCGCGCCTGAGCAGGTTGTCGAGGAGACGCTGCGCGAGTTTGGCCAACTCGACGTGCTCGTGAACAACGCCGCGACGATCAAGGTCGGACCCCTGGAGACCTACTCGCTCGCGGACTTCGACGAGCATATCGCCACCAACGTGCGGGCGATCTTCTTCCTGATCCAGAAGGCGCTCCCGTCGCTCCGGCAGTCAGCCGACGCCGCCGTCGTCAACATCAGCTCCACCGTCGGGAGCGTCGTCAAGCCCGGAAACTCCCTGTACGGCATGACGAAGGCGGCGATCGAGTACCTGTCGCGCGCCCTCGCCTTCGAGCTCGCGCCTGACCGGATCCGGATCAACTGTCTCGCGTCCGGCTCCGTTAAGACGCCCATTCACTTGATGTGGGCGGGCTCGATCGAGAACGCCGAGCGCGACCTGATCCCGCGGATCCCGCTCGGGCGCATGGCCGAACCCGAGGAGATGGCGTACTGGATCTATCAGCTGGTTGCACCGGAGACCTCGTGGACCACCGGTGACGTGTTCCACATCGACGGTGGCCAGGCGCTCGGAACCCCCGAGTGACGGAGGGCAAAGTTGCCCTCGTCACGGGCGGGGCCCAGGGGATCGGTCGCGCCATCGCTCGGCGTCTGCTCGCCGGCGCAGCAGCCGTGATGCTGGCCGACGTCGACGAGGAGGCGCTCGAGCGGACCGCGGCGGAGCTTGCTGCAGAGGGCCGCTGCGAGGCGTTGACCGTCGATATCTCCAACCGCGCGCAGGTGAGGCACGCGGTGGAGGCGTGCGTCGAACGGCTCGGCGGCCTGCACGTCCTCTCCGCGAATGCTGGGATCGCCGGCGTGCGGCCGTTCATGGAGCTCGAAGACGCCGAATGGGAGCGGATGCTGGCCGTCAACCTCACCGGGACATTCCGCTGCCTGCAGGAGGCCGCCCGGCCGATGATCGACGCGGGCGGGGGCGCGATGGTAGTTACGACTTCGACGAACGCATTCTGGGTCGAGAGCGGGACCGCGCACTACAGCGCCTCCAAGGGCGGCCTGCTCACGCTCGTGCGGACCGCCGCGCTCGACCTAGCGCAGTACGGCATCAGGGTGAACGCAGTCGCGCCCGGCATCGTCCGTACGCGCCTCGCGCATTTCCTGACAGAAGATCCCGTCGAGGGGCCGGCATACCTCGAGCACGTCCCGCTGCGACGGTTCGCGGAGCCGGAGGACATCGCCGAGGCTGTGGCCTTCCTCGCATCGGACGCCGCGGCCTACATCACGGGTGAGCAACTCGTCGTCGACGGCGGCGTCACTGTTGGTGTCCCGATTCCAGAGATGCCCGAGTGACCCCGCGCAAGAGAGTGAGCCGCGCCCTGCCCCTCGTCTCGGCCCGCTTCGCCGCCGTCGTCGACGCGCGTCACGGCGGCGAGATCTTGGCGCTCGTCGACCTCGAGCGCGGCCGCCACGTGCTCGCGCGGCCACCGTTCTCGCCTGAGGACCCGGTCGCCGGATCGCGCGACTTCGACTCGTGGGTGCGCGGCTACCGCGGTGGCTGGCAGTTCGTCGGTCCGAACGTCGGCGTTCCGTGCACCGTCGGCCACGAGCAGCATGGATTCCACGGCACGGCGTCGATATCGTCTTGGCGGGTCGAGGCGGCGACCCCGAAGGAGGTCCGCCTCGCCTGGAGCGGCCACGGGGTCGGCATCCGGCGACGGATCGCCGTCAACGACGAAGCCGTACACGTCGAGGTCGAGGCACGTCCACTCGACGAGCGTGCACCCCTACTCGTGGCGGAGCACGTCGCGTTCGGTGTCGAATTGCTCGATCCGGAGGTTGCGGTCGAGGCCACGGCCGCGACGACGTACGAGTGGGGTGGTGACGGGCCTTTCGCGCCACCCGAGGCCGCTCCGGCCTGGCCGGAGGCGCTGCTCCTCGACGGCCGGGTCGCCCGTGTCGACAGGATGCGCGAGGAGTCCGGCAGTCGTCTCTTGACCATCGCGGATCTCGAGGAGGGGCGGGCGCGGGTCGTCAACCAGGATCGGGGCCTCGGGTACGAGCTCGAGTGGGAGACGGCGTGGCTGCGCCACCTCTGGCTGTGGCGCGAAGAGCGCACGGCCGGTGGTCCTTGGCGCGGCCGCGCGTCCGTGCTCGTGCTCGAGCCCGCCTCCGTCCCTCACGATCGTGGACTGGCGTATGCGATCGAGCGGGACGAGGCGCGCTGGCTCGAGCAGGGGCAGAGAGCTTCGTACGCGCTCAGCCTCCGCCCGGTGGACATCCGGTAGCCGCCCCCGGCCCGTCCGCCGGAGGCGTTGCTGTCCGGACAGGATGACGTTATTGTGACCCTGATCAAAGGATGAAGAGCGACAGGCCGACCCGCCGCCGGCGAGGGCGGGCACGTGCATGCGCGGGAGGGCTCGGATGAGAATCCTGGCTGTCGGCGACACGTACATGGCGCGCCAGTACTTCGAACGCGCGTTCGAGGCGCTCGAGCCCGACCACGACATCGCGTACGGCCAGATCGACACGCAGTCGGCGTTCGTCCCGCGGTCCGAGTCGGAGCGGCGCTTGCGCGAGTACCAGGGGTCGCCGGACGAGCTCGTCGACCGTCTTCCGGGCGTCGAAGTCCTCGTCGTCCATGCCGCTCCTGTGAGCGACGAGGTCCTCGCGGCAGCCCCATCTCTGAGGCTCCTCTGCTGCGCCCGTGGCGGGCCCGTGAACGTCGACCTCGAGGCCGCGTCGGCCCGCAGCATCCCCGTCGTAAACACTCCAGGCAAGAACGCGGAGGCGGTTGCAGACCAGACGCTGGCGTTTCTGATCATGCTCGCGCGCGGGTTTCCCAAGGCACAGGCATTCCTGCTGACCGGCGGCAGCGTCGGCGCGTCCGCGTTCGAGGGGGCGGAATTCTTCGGCCACGATCTCGGCGGCCACGTCCTCGGCTTGGTGGGCTTCGGCCACGTCGGCCGTCGCGTGGCCGATCGTGCCATCTCCTTCGGGATGCGGATCGTGGTTTACGACCCATACCTGGACGGCGACGCCGTCGATGGTGTCGAACGC
>Ga0214472_10004285_pt1 | contig 15049 bp, 25 predicted proteins | sample RVTome_6_FD_207662 | JGI IMG/M metagenome (GOLD analysis project Ga0214472, IMG submission 207662) | Soil microbial communities from uranium-contaminated site in the Upper Colorado River Basin, Wyoming, United States - RVT140D175 | ecosystem: Environmental > Terrestrial > Soil > Contaminated >...
ACTGGTCTGGAGCAGTTTCAATAAGCTCTTCTGTCGCTATCTCAAGGTCTTTCTCAATGCTTTCATGCTCTTCAATCAATGCATCTTGCTCAGAGATTTCTTTTTCGATCATCGATCGACTCTCCAGGCAATTACACTCTCTACATTATTCCAAGTGAAAACTTTTCCACAGAGTGTACACTTATAATCAGTAACACTGGGTCGAGTACCATAAATAACCAATGCACTGAATGGCGACAGGCAATAGCAGCATGAAGGATTCAATTCTTTCTCTGGCTCTGCTATTGTTTCTATGGAATTGGAACTCTCTATATCAATTTGCTCTACTTCTAAAGGCACGATTTGCTCATTAATTTCGACATTTTCAATCCTTATTTCTTCATTTTGCTCTTCTATCTTTTTCTTTGCCATTACAGACTAGCCTCCCAACCAAAATCTAAATTGCTTGCGCCAGGATCGTTCTCACAATGTACTGTGAATTGTGTCGATGTTATTGTGTCCACCCAAATAGCACCCGGAGAGTTTGATGGATCCTCACCTAATGTTATATGAATTTTCTGCAAAGAGGGTGTTCCAGTCAAACCATGAGTTATCACAGCGCTGGTAGCTGCGTTAGCAATGCTGCCCGTTCCTGAATTATAAGTTCCAGTTGTTTTGCCAACATAGACCAACGCTCCTCCCAAATCACTGATTGGAGAAACAGAGGCATTCAGAATTACATTTGTGCCAATATAATTTGGCAAGTCGCAATCTGCATCTGCCAGAATACCGTATCTCATTCTTCCCAATTCTCCCCGAATGAGGCAACCGTCTATGAAATTGCCAGTGGGAGCAGTGGTAAAGTTCTGTTTTCTTAACCTTATTCCTACTCTATCGGCAGAATTATCTGCTAAAGTGTGATCATATCCAGCCCCGATGATCTCTAATTTTATGTTGCAATCATCGCCCAGCAATCTCATTGCCATTCGCCCAGCTTTATGCACTGAACCCATGTAATGATATCCAGAAGTTTTGTGACACCAGGGAATTATGCTACCTGCTCCGCAATCGGCTTGCTCGATCGAAGCTGAACCCCATGCAGCAATATCAATTCCTGAGAACTCTCCGTCAGCGGCACACCGAGTCAGGAATTGCGTGTCGGCAGAACCACCCCCATTCCCATAATTTTTTGCCCATCTCGTTTTGCAAATTCTGTCGTCCCATGCACCCAGTGTAACAGAGTCTTGTGAATTATGATTCACCACGTGATTATTTGTATTGCTAATATTGAACCTGGTAATCATGTAGTGACTACCTCTGGATTGCACAGGAGTAGCGCCAATCTCCTCTACTGCTCCGCTCAAATCTATTTTTCTGGGCATTCTGAATCCCACAATGGCATTGAGGACAAAGGGATCAAGGCCTGTAGGAGCAGCACTTGTTCCGGTATTGTACGGAGTTAACTTGATCCAATAGGTTGAAGCTACACCATTTAGAGTGGATGGTATGTAATCTTCTTCTGCTGGCTCTCTCCAAACCACTTCACCAGATCGCTCGAATGGAGCATGATTGGTCAGAGGAAGATCATTAGCAGTCAAAGGCTGCTCAATCCAAATCGCTATGGTGCCATTGCTCGGATCCGAATCGTCTGACAATCTTACATAGAGAGTCTGGAAACTCAAACCACCGTCGTTATTATCAATTGCCCATTCGCCAGCAGCAAGTGCGCCTGCAGAGGATTGCTTTGTTAAAAAGACCCCACTTTCCTCTACTGCATTATTTTGAGTGAAAAATGGTTCTATCCCGTCTGGGGTTGTCAAATAATATTCGTTTGTTCCACTGCCGCTCAGTGTCCAAAGTGCGTTTGAAGCGGAAAGCAACTTTCTAATGGATGCCACCAAAAACCCAGCAGCAGTCTGTCCTGGGCCCATCATCGTCATTTGTGTTGGATCTGTATCTGGATCAGGACCTCCGCTGGACAGCCGCACATACAGAGTGCTGAAACCCAGAGTATCATTGTCTCCATAGTCCCATTCACCTGCTGACAAGCTCCCAACTGTGCCGGGATCCATGATGTTTATGCCATTCTCGTAAACCATGTAGGGCTGAGAAATGCTAGGATCTCCTCCTGCACTCAATTCTAGGTAATATTCATTTGTTCCGCTCCCGCTGACCGTCCATCTGTATCCGTCTGCGCCATTAAGCGCCAACATCCCCACCCATGCAAATAGAGAATTAATTGGAAGTGAAGTGCCAACGACCAGATGGTCGCCGGCGTCAATGTCTACTGTTGCTCCGGTTCTGACGTTGGCATCATAAGCGTTTGTCAAATCAACATAAGAGCCTGCAGATTCATCCCAGAGAAAAACTTTGGCAGGGGTGTAATCAACATATTGTGGACTGAAAACGTATGAACATTTCCGTCCGTTGATGGTTCCGCTGATGTCCTTCACTGAGCCAGTAGCCAGCACAGCCCCAAAGTCCTGATTCCCTGATCCGAATCCAGCCCCATAAATATTCAAATCAAGTTTGATTCTTCTTATTCCAAAACCCGTATTCCCATTGAGATCAACAGCAGTTGATGCAGCAACATCAGGATTGACATGGACAAAGTCGCAAGAAAGCTCTACATCTTCTACATCTCCGATCACCCGGAAAATGATGTCTCCAGATTGCTGAGCATCAATGTATGGCTTGCCTAAAATTTTGATATTACTTTTTACTGTTGTCTGGCCGTCAATCAGAAAGGCAGCAAAACTTCCAGAGCCACTGACCAGATGGATTCTCACACCATCTTCAAACTCCAAATTCTGAAGGGAAGAAAGAGCCACTTGGTCTGCAGAGGAATCAATAGTGAAGTAATAATCGCCTGCCTTGGCAATTCCCTTGCTTTGACCACCAACAGGAAGAGCAGCCAGAAATTCAATAAATTTTAACTGATCATTGGTGCCATTGCAATGGACATCTGCATATGGTCTTGATTCAGGATCACTGTTGCTGGCAACAATTGTTAGGGAGCCGCTTCCTGCACCCTTTATTTTTCCTGTGGAGAGAAGATGCCAGGGAATGAAACCTTGAGCCTGATTATGATGCAACGCTCCCAGAACCATTTTGAACCTTTATTATTCCAAGGGGATTGCAGTTGAATTATGGAAAAGAAATATCCAGTCAACACAAGTGCCTGAAGAAGAAATAAAAACATAATAATCCGTTTGCTTTTGGGACTTTTTGCGCCTGAAAAAATTGCTCATCTTCCCCATATTATGCCTCGGATTCTCCCGTTGGATCCTGCAACAGCGTTGATGATGGAAATTCTTGATCCAATATAAATTCCTCCCTCTGAGTATCCCGTTCCTGCCGGGACAAGCATTGCAGAGGAGGATGCATCGTCGTCGAATTCAACATATAGATCATTGAGATCAACTACAAACGAGACACGATGGCCCTCTACCATTGCTCCAAGGACAGAAGCAGCATCTTCGGCAGTGTCTCCGGACGTTGTATGGGTGAACGTCTTGTGGCGAGAGAAAACTTGTGCCAGTTCCTGCGGAGTGTACCAGTATTTGACCTCTTCAACCATGCTTCTTTACCTTGAAAAATGGATTCAGACTTTCGCCCACATCATCGCTTTCTGAAAGCTTGGGTCGAAGGAAGCTCCGATCAGGCGCAACAGAATTTGAGTTTAGAATATGCCTTTCCAACACTTCAAATCTTGAATCAACATATTCTTTCAAGGTATGCAGAGCCTCATAATCTCTGTTTTCAGCATCATCTGATTGTTTTTTTGCTCGTGGCGCAACAGAACTTTTTCCAATAAAATCTTTGATCTTCATTATGCGCCTATGCACAAAACCTTAACATTTGTCAAGGCTGAGAGATTCACGCCATTTGCTACTTGAATCAATGCACTATCTGCAATTGCATTATAATCAGCATAGTATGCAAGCAGAAGCTCTCCGGAGTAGTCGTAGTCAAAGACGAAACCAAGGTGTGGCATGGCCATTACATTGTCAAAACTGTCCCAGCCAAAGAGAGAAGGCGAAAACGCTTCTCCTCCTGTGGGATATACGGAATCAAAATCAACGTCACAGACAACAGTATTCTTGCTGCCTGCTCCGCCAATGGTCTGCTTGATGTTGTCAACTACAAGTGCCATTATTTATGCCCCAATCACTAACACTTTAGCATCGACAATAGCTGAGATGTCTTCCTGGTCTGTGACTTCAACCAATGCGCCGTCTGCCCCTGCATCATTGTCAGCCCAATAAGCAAGGAGAAGCTCTCCTGAATAATCATAATCAAAGACGTAGCCTAGTCTTGGCATAGCCATAACGATGTCAAAGCTATCCCAGCCAAAGAGGCTTGGAGCAAAACTTTCTCCGCCTGTGGGATATGAGGAGTCAAAATCAACATCGCATATTGCAATGTTTTTGTTGCCTGCACCACCAAGAACTTGCTTGATATTGCCAACTGTTAGGGCCATTTTTGGTTCTCCTGAGTAGAGTGTCGGGGAGACCTGCGGTTGTATACAAGCCTCCCCGAAATTTTAACCCTGACTAAGCTGCGAGATCGCGAATTGCGTCCTGCACCCAGAAATTACGACAGCGAAGCTCGCCCAGCGTATAAAAGAGCCCACGAACCACCAGCGCATTTGCAGCGAAGTAATCCCTGTTCTCAATGTACTGTGACGGCTGCGCAATTGCAATCTCAAGGTAATCGGTATCCAGGACGAAGATGTCGCTACCAAGAACTGCATCCCCTGAGGAAACTGACTTCGGACAGTCAGGCTCAGGCAGGATCGGAATGCCCTGGTATGTCGCCAGGACCATGCCGGTTCGAGTTCCTGGGAAGGTTTTTTCACTGCCGACACCCACCTGGTACTCTTCTTGACCCATGTACCTCTGCTGAGTATTCAGAAGCCTCTCCAGTTTGAAGTACTGGTCATGGCCCAGAACAATCAGTTTTGGCTCACCACCATTCTGACGAACTCTCTGAATGCTATTGTCGAGCAGATTTAGATTCAGATTTCTTGCAACTCCGGCGTTGTATCCGCCATTATTGGAAGCCTGCGCATTCCATGTACCATTGTCTCTGCCAGCCAGAGTAAGATCGAACGCACGAGGAGAGGAATCGGTTCCCCCTGCTCCAGCGTTTGAAGCTGCATCGCCATTGACAATGTCAGCGAGGGAAGTGAGACCTGCTCTAGAGTATATGTAAGCCCCGTCGCCGTCTGCAAAAGCAGTGCCAGAAGCAACTGTCACAACGCCGGTGCTAGTGTCAACAGCAGACACCACAGAGCCAGTTGTACGTCCAGGAGTGCCAGCATCGTCCGTTGCCACAGCATCCCCGATTTTGAAATGTTTGGCAATTGAAGCAGGAACGGTGAAGGTCGTGGCAGCCCCAGCAGAGACGATGAAGGCAGAGCCTGCTAGAAGCTCTTCGTTGATTTCCTTCACATGGTCAATTTGACCATTCTCCATCTCAATCGCCAGAACATCCCCAACACCACCTTCGAGTTGCGATGTGAAGATCGACTTCACAGAAGCACCGAAGGTCGTGGCAACAATGCGAGGCAGAGAAGAGATGTTGACGATGTTGGAAACGTCAACTGTCGGAAGCGATCCGGATTCGGTCACAGGACGCGATCTACCAGACCCCCGATCAGTGCGAATTCTCCAACCAGCCGTATTTCCCCAGACCACTCTTGGCAAGGCATTAAAGACGCGTGTTTGATTGTTTAGGGCCTGCCATACCTTATTGCCGTAAGTAGTGTTGAAAATACCAGTGGCTGTGTCAACCGTGAAGTAAGTTTGCTTTTGAACCCAGTCTGGACCGAATACATTGCTATACATCCCACGAGTAGACTGTGCAATATATTCTTGAAGCGATGGATTATTTGGCATGGAATTGGTCTCCCCTTCTACTGTCGTGGAAGAAGTTCGCGAGGAACCCCTTCGAATTGGCCGCTCAATGTGCGCTCACGTAGACTTGCCAGATCCGACCAGGAGAGGCTCTCCAGTTGTTTTGCAATTTGCATTGGACTGCTTGCCTCTTCGGACTTGACAATCGGAACTCCATCCACACCCATTTCCTTCTTCACTAGTCGAGGACCGACAAGACTGCGCTCCTCTCGGAAGCCTGCCTTGCGAAGTCTCTTCTCTGTCTCTTCTTGGATCCTGTCTTCTTGGCCCTTTTGCATTTCAGCAAATTGACGCTTCATGCCTTTATTGGATTTTTGTAATTCCTTGATCATTCGCGCCATATAGCGAATCTCTTTATCCGAAAGCTCTTCATCTTCGCCCATCGGCATCTCATCTTCAGCTTCGTCTATTGGAGGAGTTTCCTCCAGTCCATACTCTTTCTCTCCTAACTCGTCATCTTCCTCTTCGTCCCATTCAGGATTTGGCATTCCTTGTTTCGACATTGCTTGAATGGTGCGCTGAGCACCATGTTCAGTTGGATTCTTCAGCGCCTCTTTCTTCGACTCTTCTGTCGTGTCAGGACCACTGCCTGCAGCCTTGCTTTTGCCCCCAACATTTTTGGTCTCATCGCCGCCAAGATCTTCAAGTTGCTTGCGCACCAGCTTGAAAACATCGCCAGCAATGCTCTTAACCATGGTGTTGTATTCATTTTTGGTCTCTTTTTCTTTTTGGAGAGCCTCTTGCTGCTCGCTGGCAGAATTCATTTTTGAAAGCTGTTCGGCAACAGCCTGAAGCCCAAGAATTGTTCCCTCATTTGTTTTCTGCAGATTGGCAAGTACCTCGGCAAGTTCCGCCATGATCGATCTCTCCTGTGTGTATTGAATTGTACCTCGATTTATTGGCGGGACAGTTGGTCTTAGCCAATCCGACTTTCCCTGGGCAAAGAAAAAGAGAAGCACTCTAGCTTCTCTCTATCTTTATCTTGCCCTTATTATATACTGTGTAACAAAAATAATAAACTACTTTATTAAATATCTCCTCAAAATATTTGATTTTGTGCGATTTTGCTTTTGAAGTGCGGATCCGGGAGTTGAACCCAGTTCTATGGGTTATGGGCCCATCGCGTTACCGTCTCGCTCATCCGCATTGTGGTAGACTCTGCGGGACTCGAACCCGCGACCCACACCAGACGGAACGGCTTCCGAGATGGCGCGATGGACCCTCCAAAAATCCAGCTGATTGATCTCGTCTACCGTGATTCCAGTTTCAGCAGCAAAGATGCCACATCCCACATCAACCCCGACAGCCGCAGGAATCAGAGCATCGCGCGTTACAATAACGCTCCCCACAGTTGCGCCAGAGCCAAGGTGCGCATCCGGCATTAAACAGACTCTACAAACAATTGGCAATCGTGCCGTCCGTTCGGCCTGCTCTAGCGTATTGTCTTCTAAAATGCTTGCCCAAACCCTGAGTTTGTCTTTTTCATATAACAAAGGATTTACTCCCAATTAGAAAATGGAATTGATAGTGGCCTTGGATGGACTCGAACCATCGGCCAGGAGTTTATAAGACTCCCGCTCTTCCCCTGAGCTACAAGGCCAACTTGGTTCCGCTGACAGGACTCGAACCTGCAACTTACTGGTTAAAAGCCAGCTACTCTACCATTGAGTTACAGCGGATTGACGGGGGACACTTTTCGTTTCCATCAGGTGTGCCCCCTTGACCCAATTCCAGCAAACATGCGGAAGACCATGTCCCCAGATTGCCGCAACGCAGCAAGGAAACTTTTGGTCTGGGCAGAGAGATTCGAACTCTCGACCTAATGCTCCCAAAGCATTCATGCTACCGCTACACCATACCCAGACTTTGCTCTCGCTGCCCAAGGACTACCCACACCCTGGGACGCAATTTCATCTCATAACGGCTGCCAAATTACAGCCCTGGAATCCATTGCTTGCTTCAATTAGCTAGTGTCTTTCAGTCTACATGCTCTGGCAGGATTCAACGACCTGACTTAGCTTCGAGCTGGTAATTCCACCACAGCGAGAAAGGAGCAGCCGCTTCCTTCAATTATAACTTACGGTTATTGGATTTTTTTATCTAGCATTTCAGGAGCAAAGAAACTGTCCACGGGTTTCCAAAATTTCAGGATCATTTCTCCCATTCCGATCTTGTCAAATAACTCGTAGCGCCAACCAGCTGAAAGATTTTGTATGTCTTCTGTCGAATCGTCCATAGAGATCTTGAAAATCTCTTCCAAAGCTTTCTGACGATATCGCATTACTGTATCGATGCGCACACTAATTCCAACAATGGCAAACAGTACAACCCCAGCTAAAGCACCAACACTTCCCCAGAGCAGAGAAGTTTCAGCTATTTGGTTCATTTTTTGCTCCCAAAATTGTTTTGATCAAAGCGTTCATCCTGTCTTCATCATGGTAACTCTGAATTAAAATAGAGGGAGAGACGATCCAGTCCTCATGGTGATTGTCAGGAGATGCGATGGTGAGTGCCTTGTAAATCTGGAAAACCCTATCAAGCACTGCCGATTCCGACACCTGTGGAATGTAAGACCGACCACCACATTGCGGACAGGGAGACATTAACTCTCCCTTGTAGTAATCTCCTTGATTGCATACCGGCTGAGGACATGGAAAGCGAAATTCCGAACAGCGAGCAGCAAGATCCCATTCCAACTGGGGATACTCATCCATTCTTTTTTGCAACCACGGAATTATTGGCACGGACCCTCTGCTCATTCTGCTTCACAAGAAATGCAACATATTGCCTGCTAACTCCAAAGGTTTTCCCGATCTGAGCATAGGATGTGCCTGGACAAAATTCCGTCATGGCCAAAATGTCATAGGCTTTTTGACCAAGCCCTGCAGATTTCTTAGACATCTTTCGAATGGTTGGGGACCCAGGATTTCCAGTTCGCGAAACGCGATAGTAATGGGGTCTGCACATTCCTTTACTGTCCCGAAAACGATCGCACCCTGGGACACAGCATTCTAAACTCGTTCTCATCGCCTCATCTCCACAGAAAAGAGATCCTTTAGGACAATAGGCCATGCAATCAATGACAGAAAGAACATGAAGAGAGCAACTACATCAATCACAAACTTAGAATCATCTTCAATGTCAATCTGTCCCAAATAGATTAATGCCATGACCCACAAGCCAACAAAAGCCCCGCTCATCACATAGCAATACAAAAAGCTCAATTGGCGTCCTCTTCAGGAGTTGCTAGCACAAGCGGACAGTCGAGGCTGTAAACAAAAATCTTTTTGCCTGTATGATCAGTTCCTCTGCCATGGCCATGATCATTGTCAATTCGAGGACATTTGCATCCCTTTGCAATTGCCTCTTTGCTTCCTGGAGGATCCTCAACCATATGTCTGAAATTCACCGCTGCTCCTCTGCTCGAAATTCATAGTAGATATCATCTGCTTGCTCTCTACCTGGCATTGGTCTTTTCAGAACAAAACTTTTCATTTGCTCATACAGTTTGAACATTTCAGCTGCAGCATAGGTTGCATCCTTGTACGTTGCCCCAGGAGAAGGAGGAATCAAAACCTGAAGTCCTGGCACAATGTCCCACAGATGACCACAATCAAAGCCAAAATACCAAAATTTCTCCTTCCAGACACTGTCTGAAACCCCAGCATGAGAGGCTGCTGTTAATTCCCCATGGACTTCAAAAATATTGGCTGGATACTTGTGGCCCTTCCAAATGCACGGGAAATCTCTTAGGTTTTGCTTTCTTTTCCATTCACTGCTGCTCTCCTCCCCAGGACAGCCTTGTATGCATTGGGTGTAATCAATCTCGTAAAGCGGATGCTCTGGAGGCACACCCACATATCCACACATGATTTCCAAGGTGTCGTGCTCATAAACAACAAGGTGGAAATTGTCCTCTGCCATCTTATCGGAAACTAACATTTAAAAACACCCATAGTCCTCATTCTGAGTTTTGATTTTGAGCAAAACATATTTCAAAGCAGCAATTCTGTCAGTGCACTGTGTTCGCACAACGAAGAGTTCTTTCGCTGTCTGGACAGTTACCATGTAAATTTTTGAGAGCCAAGCTCGTGACATCTCACAGGACAGAAATCCTTCAAGGCTCTCAATTTCATTTTGCAAGAGGGTCTCAGTCACCAAAGGAATTTTTCCGCTATTTAGACAAGAGCAGGCATCACAGCTACACTGCTTCTTTGGGAGCATACATGAATGATGATGGTTCACCCAGGTCGTTGTCCCATTGTTTGCTTGATGTCCCGGACATTCGGCGTTCATTGTCGGGAACAAGTACGACAATTCCCAGTCAATTGGAGAAATTTTCAAGCTCATCTTTCGTCCTTCACTTTAACTTACGCCAAAGGACTCATCTTCTCTCCAGGGTCGCTTTGATTATGCAGTGATTTTCATGATCTCCGAGAGGCAAAAACATCTCGCATTTTATGCAAGTTCCGTGGACAACTGCAGTGGCTAGCAAAACATTTTCCAACTCACTGATCCGATCCTGCAGGCTGGACTCGCTCATCCCCTCCAGGATTCCAAGTCGATCTACCGACATAGAGCCACTGCTCTTGCTTGAATCTTTTTGGTTCCACGGCTTGAATTTGAGCAGCGCCTTGGGATCTGGCCACTCTCCCGTGAATTGAATCGCTCGATCATCAATTGAAATATGTGCTGGTGGCTTTGCTGTTGGCCATTGAATTTCGTACAATAGGTCCAAATCACCAGGAGAGAGTTGGCCTGTCTCCTTTACGAATGCATCAGATAACCATTTTTGCATCGCGAATCGCCCCTCTTTGTATGCAGAGCGAGTCGAGTAAATGCAGATCACGAAATGCTTATTTGCCTCTCGTAGAAAATTGAGTGCCCCCTCTGTCGGAGGATCCCCAACGGTGTCGATCCCCTGGAATCCACTAGTATATGCATGTATCACTCCATCAAAGTCAAGACACAGAATCAATTTCTTTGCCATTCGTCTCTTCCTGAAGCTCTCTTACTTTCTCTTGCAAATTGCCAAGCAGGTTTTCGGCCTGCTCTAATGTGAGGCTGAACACACTGACATGCACTTGATTGTTCACAATTGGGCCAGCATGAAGAAGGAGTTTTGAGGAGTCCTTGGGGTGCTCAAAGCCAAGGAAAAAGGAATTGTTAATCACTGAAAAGCTCAATGCTTTTTCCTTTCTTCAGTCCCAAGGGAATCATGTCTGTACGATTCCCCTTTTTCTCATTGCATCTTCGACAAGCAGTTACCAAATTCTTTCCCAGAGTTCTACCACCAAATTTCCAAGGCTTGACGTGGTCAATATTTGCAGATTGCAGCGTGACAGCCATGCCACAGTATTGGCATTGGAAGCTGTCTCTTTTCAAAATATTGATCCGTTGTTGATGGCTGGCATAACGCTGCTTGTCACGGCCTTGCTTGTCCTTCTTGTGCTTTGGCATCTCAATCGAATTTCTTTTGCATTTCTTGTCTGGTGGGCTGCCGAAGCATCCCGCTTTTGCCCATTTTGCACATGCAGCGATTTCTCTGTGTCCTTGGTTTTTGTCTTTTGTTATGGGCCATTTTTGCTTCTCCTATTCAGTAGGGCAAAAAGAAAGAATCCTGGATCCCATAAGCTAAAAGCAGAGCCAACAACACCGCTCCAGGGACAAACACAGCAAGAGCAGCAAGCTCCCAATTGTTTGCTAGCCATTGTTTCATTCCGCTCCTCCTACACTATAACTTACTCCTTTTTCTTGTTTTCCTCTGGCCTATTGAACAAAGCCTGCATGTGCACACGCAACCATCGATCCATGCCACATTTTTCACAGCGAGAGTCGGTGACTCTCCAAACATGCTGATGATTGTCAGGAGCACGAGCAGGCTTTGTTCCCATTTTTTCTTCTCTCTCCTAGTCGAACAAAAATTCCAGATGCATCCGATCCAAGGCAATATTGCCTTCGGTGTTATCAAAGGTGATGGTGAATTCATTATCACCGTTTATGATCACGCTTGGATCCAATTCCACCGAACGTTGTACGTAGTGGGTTTCTGCATTATGCCCAGGTACACTGTCGTACCCAGGGAGTGCAATCGACACAGCGTTCCCATTGATGTTTGTTATGCTCGCCGTGCCGCCGTTGCCCCTCATCTCGTACACGAATTGAAGCACATCAGTGGAAACATATGGTGCGGAAATATCCACCACTAGTGTCTCCTCTAGTGTACTGCCGCTACACCACCACCCAGACGAGCACATGGCTTTGCTGCCCCATATGTTATATGCAGCTAGGTTTGCTTGCGGGATCCCCTCAGCATCCTCGCCATACCTCTGATCATCTCTGGTGTCATATCCTGTCCAACCCGTATCTTGCGGAATTTGGATTAAGCCATCGTTCTTGGGAAACGCATATGTGAATTCGTATTTGACCGGACTTACCTCAATGTTGCGCCACGGAAACTCGCGCGTTACACCCTGATAGGCTTCACACGCACCATCCTGTGGATGATGATTCGCCTGATACGCTACTGCGAGGAAATACACGTATACTTCGCTCCAGGGAATATCAATTGCGTAGCTCTCTAGCTCCTCTGGCGTGCCGTCTTCATCTAGGTCAACGTATACAGTTACCATGTCAGTTTCATAGACAATGCGCCACAGGTACAGTTCATTTTGCTCTGTCGGGTCTGTTCCAACTGTTACAAGCGGACCTTCAAATTCCTCGGTGACTCCATTAAGCGTCTGGAAAAAACCAGTTTTCATTCCCCATCCAGTTTCACACGGCACATCGCTTCTGCCAATCGTGATCATGTTGATCGAGTCCAGGGCAGGTCGATGTCCCGAACCAGAATTCGCACCGAATGGGTCGCCTGTTGAAGGAACTGTAGTAAACTCACCAGGAGTCACGTTGCCACCCACAGGAGCGATTATCACCTCCCACCAATGGCCTGTGGTCACAAAGTTGCTGGCGTAAAATTCAATCACACCTGGCTCGGTTTCAGTAATGAGCATTGGTGTCCGTAAGCGAGAGGAAACAATCTCCTCGCCAGACACACGCATGATCCCGACCCCCTCAGAGCCATCGCCACCGACATCATAAACATTGTTGTTGAGCGTTCCGTCTTTGGGGTCTGCACTCAGAGCTTTATGAATGTCCACGTGATGGCCGTTGCCTCCAGCGCCATAGACATTATTGCTAGATGTATCAGCACGAGAATCCCAATTGTCCTCACTCCACCACACAGTGCTGCCATTGCCGCCATTGATATTCGCAGCATGGTTGCCCGACCAAGTGAAGCTCTCGACAAACGCAAGAGGCTCAGGAGTAGGGGTGGCTGTTGACACAGGGGTCGAAATTGGCATTGGAGTGGGTGTTGGCGTGGGCAACTGAGCACTCCCCAGCACCACCCACCAGTTCGCATAGTCATCCGTCAGGTATTCAAATCCAAAATCGTCTTCTGTGTAAACCCGATCCAATTTTGGCCGAGCGTGGCCGTAAGCCATAGCTGTGTAATTGACAACTGGGATTTCCAGATTTCCATCACCAGCTTCCCAATTCTGTTCAAAATCAATCAGACTGAATCGCCAGACGTTTTGTGCTACCTGCTCCGGCGGTACAATGCAGTAAATACAGGAGAATGGATCCAACTCAGATATCAGCCGATTAATTTTAATGTCGAGGATGACTCCTGCAATTCCATATGTTGCGCCAATCACGAGCACGTTCATCGTGCTGGTCTCATCTATCTCCAGAGCATTGCTGCTGAGAATAAACTTAACCGGATTTTCTTCTTCTGACATCTGTGGCTGCAGGGACGAGCGACCCTGGCTTGGATGCATCATAGCAGAGAAGTGCTCCACGTTAGCGAACGCGACCGATGCATTTTCTCTGTATTCGACCATAGGGGGTGCATTTGAAGCTTGCACGGTGTACATTCCTAATACACCCACCGCTGCCAGCAAAGCAATAAGCACCCCTATAAAAACTGTGTCTTTTCTATTTCGCCAATTCAATAGCTTTCTCCTGGGTTTCAATTGAAATCACTCCAAATTTGTTTCCGTGGCGCAACAGCAGCCAACTGTCTTGATGCCAGCTACCCACATCGCCTTGCGGAACCCCAGCACCGTGCCAATGTCTTTGCAGGTATTGCAAGGTTCGCCATGTTCGGAGACACACCCGCACCCTTGCGGTAAGCATCCATAATCAGTCTTGATGCACGGGCACGGCCTCTTAGTCTGCGCCAGTTGGTCGAACAGCACCGCGATGTCACTCATTGCTTGCCTCCTGCTCTCGCCAGTAATCGTCGTTGCACGTACACCCTGGAAACCCAAGTTCGCATGCGCCTGATGTGTAACCGTACTTGCACTTGGACCGCGTGCTTCTGTAACTCTCAAGCACCTCTTCGACGATGCGCTGAATTTCTTCGGAGTGCTGTGGCTGCTCCATGCTTTGCCCAGTTGTCAGCACATCATCCACAATAAGCAAACCCCCAGTATATCCACAATATGAGCGCAAAAATCCAGCGAGCTTTAGACCTCCGTTGGGAACACCTTCTACTCGCTCAAATGGTCCTGTTTGTGCAAGCACAAGATATGCCAGAGTTCGCCAGTCCTCGCTCGTGAGCGCATCACATTCAATTTTGAATGCTGAGTGCTTTTTGCTGTGCAAGGTAAAGTCGCCAAGTTGAAACAAAGCTGTCTTATTGTTCATCGCCACTCTCTATCGTACAACATCCTTCTTCGCCCATATCCGCCTGGTCAAATTCGGCAATGGGGTCTCCACATAAATGCCTGCCTCGAAGGTCTGAAGAGAAATGCAGATCTGAAGCACATGTTCCATCTCTCTGTGAAATTTGGAAAGCCGATCTATCACCTCGGCATTGTGAATCTCTGCGCAATTTGGACACGGGCACATCGCGTCTAGGCCCAGAATTTTCGCCATGGACGTGGAAAGCTGCGAAGCGCCATATGGACTGTATGGATTTATTTGGGGAGCGCCTTTGTCCAGCTGATTCCATTCCACCTGCATGTTTTTCAAGAGCTTCAAATGATGCTCTGTGATCGTAAACTCATTTTGAGCCAATGTGCCAGAAGAGTAGTTTGGATAGCCCATCTCGGTTGTCTCCTCAATTAAATTTACGCTATTTCACA
>Ga0214472_10004286_pt1 | contig 15047 bp, 14 predicted proteins | sample RVTome_6_FD_207662 | JGI IMG/M metagenome (GOLD analysis project Ga0214472, IMG submission 207662) | Soil microbial communities from uranium-contaminated site in the Upper Colorado River Basin, Wyoming, United States - RVT140D175 | ecosystem: Environmental > Terrestrial > Soil > Contaminated >...
GGGGGGGGGGGGGGGGGGGGGCGCGTGCGGTGACAACCGCTGCCGGCGTCGAGCCGGCAGCGGCGTCGGCACTGGTTTCAGTCGCAGTTGTCCTCGACGTCCTTGCGCGTCTGGGCGAGGCGCGCCTCGCGCTGCGCATCGTCCATGAACTGTCCGCTCTGATCCTGCACGCGCGATGCGCTCTCGAGCACACGCAAATTCTGCCGCGCGGTTTCGCAGTTCTCCTTCAGGCGCTTCTCGCGCTCGGCGACCTCGGCAGTGACGGTGTTCTTGAACTCCCGATCCTTGGACGCGGTCTCGGCCTTCTCGTTGAGCTGATCGAGGCGTTGCTGCGCCTCCTCGTTCGAGACCGACGGCACCCCGAGCAGCTTGACCTCCTCGACCGGGCGATCCGGCGGCTTGCGTTCGGAATAGGTGACGTTGCCCTGCTCGTCGACCCACTTGTAGAGCTTGGCGGGCGCGGCGCCGGCCAGCAGCATCAGGGTCATCGCGACGGGCAGGGTGATGTGCAGTGGGCGCATGCGCCGATCCTCCTCACGGTTGGATGCGGCAACTATAGCGTGCGCGCCGTCCCCGGGGCAGCGCCGCGCGGGTGACGGTGCGCAACTTCCTTGACCGCATTCAAAACAATGGGTTAATTTGCCCGTTTGGCGTCGTTTCGCGTAAAGCCCGCGCCCGCGGGCTTTTTCTTGTGGGGTTGCACTCATGCAGCAGCTATCCGGTGCTGAGATCATCATCCAGTTTCTCAAGGACGAGGGGGTCGAGTTCATCTTCGGCTACCCCGGCGGGGCGGTGCTGCACATCTACGACGCGCTCTACGCCCAGGACGACATCAAGCACATCCTGGTACGCCATGAGCAGGGCGCCGGCCACATGGCGGACGGCTACGCGCGCGCCACCGGCAAGCCGGGCGTGGTGCTGGTGACTTCGGGGCCCGGTGCCACCAACGTGGTCACCCCGATCGCCACCGCCTACATGGATTCCATTCCCATGGTGGTGCTCACCGGCCAGGTGCCCACCCATGCCATCGGCAGCGATGCCTTCCAGGAGGTCGATTGCATCGGCATCACGCGCCCGTGCGTGAAGCACAACTTCCTGGTCAATGACGTCAGCGAGCTGGCGCAAACGCTGAAGAAGGCGTTCTACGTCGCGACTTCCGGTCGGCCCGGGCCGGTGGTGGTGGATATCCCCAAGGACGTCACGGCCCCGGACCGGCGGATCGACTACAGCTACCCCGCCGATGTGAAGATGCGCTCCTACAACCCGGTCAGCCGCGGCCATACCGGGCAAATGAAGAAGGCGCTGGACCTGATCCTGTCCGCCCGGCGCCCGATGCTCTACACCGGCGGCGGCGTCATCCTGGACAACGCTGCGGAGGAACTCACGAGCTTCGCACGCACGCTGGGCTTTCCCATCACCAACACGCTGATGGGCCTGGGCGCCTTCCCCGGCACCGATCGCCAGTTCGTGGGCATGCTGGGCATGCACGGGACCTATGAGGCGAACATGGCGATGCACGACTGCGACGTGCTGGTGGCCATCGGCGCGCGTTTCGACGATCGGGTCGTGGGCGACGTCAAGAAGTTCTGTCCGGGCGCGAAGATCGTGCACATCGACATCGATCCCTCTTCCATTGCCAAGACGGTCAAGGTGCACGTGCCGATCGTGGGGCCGGTCGGCGCGGTGCTGCGCGACATGAACGCGATGCTGGCCGAAGATCCGCGGCGCGCGGATCCCGATGCGCTGGCGCAGTGGTGGAAGCAGATCGATCAGTGGCGCCGGCTGCAGTGCCTGCAATACGGCCACAGCGAGGATCGCATCAAGCCGCAGTACGTCGTGCAAAAACTCTACGAGGTCACCGGCGGCGACGCCTTCGTGACCTCCGACGTTGGCCAGCACCAGATGTGGGCGGCGCAGTTCTATCCCTTCGACAAGCCGCGGCGCTGGATCAACTCCGGCGGACTGGGGACCATGGGCTTCGGTCTGCCGGCCGCGCTGGGCGTGCAGTTCGCCTACCCCGACGCGCAGGTGGCCTGCGTCACCGGCGAGGGCAGCATCATGATGTGCATACAGGAACTGTCCACGGCCAAGCAGTACGGATTGCCGGTGAAGGTGATCAACCTGAACAACGGCTACCTGGGCATGGTGCGCCAGTGGCAGGAATTCATGTACGAGAGCCGGGAGTCGCACTCCTACCTCGAATCCCTGCCCGATTTCGCCAAGCTCACAGAGAGCTTCGGCCACGTTGGCATGCGGATCGACAAGCCGGCGGACGTGCAAGGCGCGCTCGAAGAGGCCTTCGCGCTCAAGGACCGGCTCGTGTTCATGGATTTCATCACCGACCCCACCGAGAACGTGTATCCGATGATGCTCTCGGGGCAGGGTCATCACGAAATGCTGCTGTCCGATCTGTGCAAGAACCGCGAACTCGCCTGATCACTTCGACCCGCGCTCCTGATCGACAACAACATCGGATACCGGCCATCGCCATGCGGCATATCATCTCCCTCCTGCTCGAGAACGAACCCGGCGCGCTGTCGCGCGTTGCGGGGCTGTTCTCCGCGCGCGGCTACAACATCGAGAGCCTGAGCGTGGCGCCCACCGAGGAGCCCAGCGTGTCGCGCATGACCATCGAGACGACCGGCTCGGAGGCGGTGCTCGAACAAATCACCAAGCAGCTCAACAAGCTGGTGGATGTGATCAAGCTGGTCGAGCTCACCGAGGGGCCGCACGTCGAACGCGAGATGATGGTGATGAAGTTGCGCGCAACGGGCGACGCCCGTGACGAGATCAAGCGTACCACGGATATCTTTCGCGGCCGGATCCTGGACGTCACGGCGACCACCTACATCGTCGAGGTGACCGGCAACAGCGACAAGCTCGACGCCTTCATCGCCGCTATCGACAATCGCCTGATCGTCGAGGTGGTGCGCTCGGGCGCGATCGGAATTGCGAGAGGCGATCGGGCCCTGCGGCTTTGAACGCGACACATGGACCAACACTCACCGGGTAGAACGACATGACCATGAACATCTATTACGACAAGGACGCCGACCTCGCGCTCATCCAGAGCCGCAAGGTGGCCATCATCGGCTACGGCTCGCAGGGCCACGCGCATGCGAACAACCTCAAGGATTCGGGGGTCGATGTGGTGGTCGGGCTGCGTGCGGATTCGTCCTCGGTGGCGAAGGCCAAGGCCGCCGGCCTTGACGTCAAGAACGTGTCCGAGGCGGTCAAGGATGCCGACGTGGTGATGATGCTCACACCCGACGAACATCAGGCACGCATCTACCGCGACGAGATCGCCGCGGCCGCCCCCGAGGGCGCCACGCTCGCGTTCGCGCACGGCTTCAACATCCACTTCCAGCAGGTCGAGCCGCGCAAGGATCTGGACGTGATCATGGTCGCGCCCAAGGCGCCCGGTCACACAGTGCGCTCGACCTACGCCGCCGGCGGCGGCGTGCCGATGCTGATCGCGGTGGCCCAGGATGCGAGCGGAGGCGCGAAGAATCTCGCGCTGTCCTACGCCTCGGCCATCGGCGGCGGTCGCGCGGGCATCATCGAGACCTCCTTCCAGGAGGAGACGGAGACCGATCTGTTCGGTGAGCAGGTGGTGCTTTGCGGCGGATTGACGGCGCTCATCCAGGCCGGTTACGAGACGCTGGTGGATGCCGGATACGCGCCCGAGATGGCGTACTTCGAGTGCTTGCACGAGGTGAAGCTGATCGTGGATCTGATCTACGAAGGCGGCATCGCGAACATGCGCTACTCGGTGTCCAACACCGCCGAGTACGGTGATCTGACACGCGGTCCGCGCATCATCACCGACGAGACCCGCGCCGAGATGAAGCGCGTGCTCAATGAGATCCAGACCGGGCGCTTCGCCGAGGAGTTCATCCTCGAGAACCAGGCCGGCACGCCCAAGCTCAAGGCGATGCGCCGCATTACGCAAGCGCACTCGGTGGAGCAGGTCGGTGAGCGACTGCGTGCGATGATGCCCTGGATCCAGGCCAACAAGCTGGTGGACAAGGCCAGGAACTGAGTCGGCCGCGTGTTGCGACTGGTCGCGCGGGTCGCATGGGCAGCCTGACACGGTGATCCTGCGCGAGGGTCTCGTGCTGCTGGCGCTGGCGTTGGCGGCGGCGCTGCTGCTCAGCGCTGCCGCCGGCTGGCTCGCCGCGCTGCCGGCGTGGCTGGTGCTGACCTGGTTGGTATGGGTGTACTGGGCGCGCCGCCCGCCGGTGCCGGCCGAGCCGCGCGCCGTGCTCTCGCCGGTGAGCGGCCGCGTGCTGCGAGTCGTCGAGGAAGACGACCCCTGGCTGCAGCGCACCGCGTTGCGCGTGAGCATACGGATCGGCTTTCCAGGCATCGTGCCGCTGCATTGCCCGAGCGAGGGGACGGTGCAGGATATCTACGTGCGCCGCGGCGTTTTCGGCGGCGCACAGCGCACGTGCCGCGCAAACGAGTCCCCGGACTGTTACGGCCAGTGGCTGCGCACCGACGAGGGCGAGGACGTGATCTATGCGGTGTCCTCGCATTTTCCGCTGTCGCGGGCGCGCTTCGATCACGCACCGGGCGAGCGCGTGGGCCAGGGTGAGCGCTGCGGATTCTTCTACGCCGCCAGCGTCGCCGACGTGCTCATGCCGCGTGGCAGCGAAAGCGCGGTCAGTCCTGGCGATCGGGTGCAAGCCGGCGAGACGATACTCGCGTCGCTGACCAGCGCATGAGGCCGTCGCGGCGCGGCGGCGCGGCGATTAAGATGGCGTCGCGAGCCAGGCCAGGACGACCCGCGCATGACCAGCGAGCAAACCGACATCAAGCCGCGCCGGCGGGGCATCTACCTGTTGCCCAATTTGTTCACCACCGCGGCCCTGTTCGGTGGCTTCTACGCCATCGTCGCGGCCATGAACGGGCGCTTCGAGGCGGCGTCGATTGCAATCTTCGTGGCCATGATCCTGGACGGCGCAGACGGGCGCATCGCCCGCATGACCAATACCCAGAGTGCTTTCGGCGCCGAGTACGACAGCCTTTCGGACGTGATCTCCTTCGGCCTGGCTCCGGCGCTGGTGGCCTACCAGTGGTCGTTGCAGGATCTGGGCAAGCTGGGCTGGCTGGTGGCGTTCTTCTACGCCGCGGCAACCGCGCTGCGGCTGGCGCGTTTCAATACCCAGCTCGGGATCGCGGACAAGCGCTACTTCCAGGGTCTGCCGTGCCCGTCCGCGGCGGCCGTGGTCGCGGGCCTGGTGTGGTTCGCCACCGACAACGGCATCCCCGGCGACGCAGTGATGCCGGTCACGGTGGCGGTCATGTTGCTCACCGCCATCCTGATGGTCAGCAATATCCGCTTCTACAGCTTCAAGGAACTGGATCTGCGCGGCCGCGTGCCCTTCGTCAAGATCCTGGCGGTGCTGCTGGTGTTCGTGCTGGTGTCCAGCGATCCGCCGCTGGTGCTGTTCCTGGGCTTCCTCGCGTACGCGGCGTCGGGACCGCTGCTCACCCTGCTACACCTGCGCCGCCGCCGCCTGAAGCGGCGCGGCGGCAGCGACGCAACGCCGCCGCGGGACGGCGGTGGATGAGCGTGGAGCCGCGCCCGCAGGGCGGGCTCCCCGATGAGCCGCAGCCGCGCCGCCGGGCGCGGCTCGCGGCCATGGGTATCGTGAGCTGGTCACTGCGCGCGGACGCTGGTGCGCCGCTGTTGCCGGCGCTGCCCGATGACGCAGCAGGGGCACCCGAGGCGGCGCATGAACTCGCCCGATTGCGCGAGCAGGTCGCCGCGTGCACGCGCTGCGCGCTGCATCGCAGCCGCACCCGGACCGTATTCGGGGTCGGCGATCCGCGTGCGCGGCTGCTGGTGGTGGGCGAGGCGCCCGGTGCCGACGAGGACGCCCAGGGCGAGCCCTTCGTCGGGCGCGCCGGACGCCTGCTCGACGCCATGCTGCTGGGCATTGGCCTGCGCCGCGAGCAGGTGTACATCGCGAACATTCTCAAGTGCCGTCCTCCCGGCAATCGCGATCCCCGTCCCGAGGAAGTCGCGAGCTGTTCGGGCTATCTGGACCGGCAGATTGCCAGCGTCGCGCCCGCGCTGATCCTCGCGGTGGGACGCATCGCGGCGCAGAACCTGCTCGGCGTGAGCACGCCGATCGCGCGGTTGCGCGGCCACGAGCACCGGCACCCGGCCACCGCGACGCCGGTGCTAGTGACCTATCACCCGGCCTACCTGCTGCGTTCGCCGCTGGAGAAGCGGCGCGCCTGGCAGGATCTGGTGCAGGTGGCGGCGCGGCTGGGTCTGACGCCATGAGCGCGGTATTGCAGCAGGCCGTACCGCACGCGCGCCCGATGCGAGAGCCGGATCTGCACCGCATCATCGCGATCGAGCGCGGCGCCTACCAGTTCCCCTGGTCCGAGGGCATCTTCCGCGACTGCCTGCGCGTGGGCTATTGCTGCTGGGTGCTCGAGCGCGCCGACGCGGTAAATGCGTTCGGTATCATGCAGGTGGCGCTCGGCGAGGCCCATGTGCTCAACCTGTGCGTGATGCGTCAGGCGCACGGACAGGGCCTGGGACGCATGATGCTGCGCTGCCTGATGGGCGTGGCGCGCGATCACGGTGCGGAGAGCGTGTTGCTGGAGGTGCGTCCGAGCAACACCGTGGCGCTCGGGCTGTACCGCTCGGAGGGTTTCCGCACCGTGGGCACGCGGCGTGCCTACTACCCCAGCGCCAGCGGCCGCGAGGACGCGTTCATCCTCGCACGCTCCTTGCGCGACTGAGCGCTGAGCGCGCGATGTACGGCACGCTCGATGCCATGATCGGCAACACGCCGCTCGTGCGCCTGCAGCGCATGGGCAGCGGGCGCAACGTGCTGCTCGCGAAACTGGAAGGCAACAACCCGGCCGGCTCGGTCAAGGATCGCCCGGCGCTGAGCATGATCGTCGAGGCCGAGACACGCGGCGACATCAAGCCCGGCGACACGCTGATCGAGCCGACCAGCGGCAATACCGGGATCGCGCTTGCGATGGTGGCGGCGGTGCGCGGCTACCGCATGGTGCTGATCATGCCCGAGAACATGACCGAGGAGCGCCGCGGCGCGATGCGTGCCTTCGGTGCCGAGCTGCTGCTCGTGAGCAAGCAGCAGGGCATGGAGTACGCTCGCGATCTGGCGCATGCGATGCATGCCAGCGGCGAGGGCTATGTGCTCGACCAGTTTGCCAATCCCGACAACCCGCTGGCCCACTACCGCGGCACCGCACCGGAGATCTGGCGCGCCACGCACGGGCGCATCACCCACTTCGTGAGCACCATGGGTACCACCGGAACCATCATGGGCACCTCGCGTTATCTCAAGGAGCAATCGAGCGCGGTGCAGATCGTCGGTGTGCAGCCCGACGGCGAGTCGAGCATTCCCGGTATCCGCAAGTGGCCCGAGCCGTACCTGCCGAAGATCTATGATGCCCGCCGCGTCGATCGCATCATCGAGGTCGCGGCCGGCGATGCCGAGGAAACGACCCGCCGCCTCGGCCGCGAGGAGGGCATTTTCGCCGGGGTGTCCTCCGGCGGCGCCTGCTGCGCTGCGCTGGCGGTGGATGCACAGTGCGAGGGTGCCACCATCGTGTTCATCGTGTGCGACCGCGGCGACCGCTACCTGTCCAGCGGCGTGTTTCCGGCGGCGTGATCGCGCGCACGCGGCGCGCGGCGGCTGCCTTCGCCTGTGCGCTGTGCCTGGCATTCGCGCCGCAACGCGGCGCTGCCCTCGACGAACTGCAGCTCTCGCTCGATGCCCTGCAAGCGCCGGGCTGGAGCAGCGGCCCGATCCAGGCGCAGCTGCATGCCGACGCAGCGGGTGCGATACGGCTGCGGGTGCAGGCACGCGAGCTGGTGTTGCCGGCGCCCTTGCAGGCCGTGCGCACGGCGATGCTGGAGTGTGCCGCCGCGCGTGCTGCCGGGACGGCGGTGCACTGCCCCGAGGCCCGCCTCACGCTGGAACTCGACGGGGCGCAGCGCATCAGCATCGCCGCGGTCGTGGACCTCGACCCCGGTGCCGGAAGCCTGCGGGTGCGCGCACCACGCCAGAGCGTGGCCGGCGGCGACCTGACCTTGCGCCTGGAGCTGCTGCGCGGCGCGCTGACCCTGGACACACGCATCGATGCAATGCACGCATCGATGCTGCAGGCGGCACTGGCCGGCGCGCTGCCGATCGCCGCGAGCGAGGGCACGATCAGCGGCGATCTGACTCTGCAGCTCGCACCTGCCTCGGGCACCGTGCACGCGGCGTTGGACGTGACCGGGCTCGGGTTTTCGGACGCTGCGGGACTGCACGCGGGTGAGGACGTGGACGCATCGCTGATGCTCGACGCCCGCCGGCGCGGCGCCGGCTGGCAATTCCAGGCGCAAGCCGCGATGCGCGCCGGTACCGTGTTCGCGACACCGATACTGCTCGAGGCGACGGCGCAACCGCTGCAAGCCCGCGCCGAGGGCGAGTGGATCCCGGGCCAGCGGCTGCGCGTTGCGCAGATCGAGCTGAGCGCCCCGGGCGTGGCCGCGATCACCGGCACGCTCGAGGCGGTGCTGGCGCCGCAGCCGCGCCTGGACGCGCTTGCGTTCACGTTGCCCCGCAGCGACGCCGATGCCCTGTACCGGCGCTATCTACGCCCGTTTGCCGGCGCTGGGCCGGTATCGGACCTGACGCTTTCCGGCGATCTGTCGCTCGCGCTGGACTGGCGTGCGGGCGCTGCGGCGCACGCGCAGCTCACGCTGTTCGACGTCGACATCGGCGATGCCGCGGGCGGCTTTGCGGTGCTGGGTCTGGACGGCGCGCTGCACTGGACGCGCCAGCGCGCGGTGCGGCCGTCCCGGCTGGCCTGGGAGGACCTGCAGATCCGCTCTCTCGCGTTCGGTGCCGGCGCGATGGACGCGGAGCTGGACGGGCGCGCGCTGCGGCTGCTGGCGCCGGTGCAGATGCCGCTGCTCGATGGACGCGTGCGCCTGGAGCGTCTGCAGGCGCGTGCCCTGGGCCTGGCCGAACAGCGCGTCGAGGCGGACCTGTCGCTCACGCCGGTATCGCTGCAGCGCCTGAGTGAACGCCTGGGCTGGCTGCCGCTCACGGGCAGTGTCTCGGGCGACATCCCGCAGCTCGTGTACAGCGCCGACCGGCTCGCGGTGGAAGGCGACATCCGCATGCAGCTGTTCGGCGGCCGCGCGACCTTGTCGGGGGTGCAGCTCGAGGATCCCTTCGGCGTGGTACCGCGCCTGCGGGCGTCGGCGCGCCTGCACGACATCGACCTGGCGGTACTCACACGCGCGCTGTCCTTCGGCAGCATCGAGGGGCGGCTGGAGGGCCGCATCGACGGCCTGGTGCTGGAGAACTGGCAGCCCGTGGCATTCGACGCGGCGCTGCGCACGCCCGAGGACGATGACTCGCGGCACCGCATCTCGCAGCGTGCCGTGGACAACCTGGCGAGCCTGGGGGGTGCCAACGCGGTGCTCTCGAGCACTTTCCTGCGCTTTTTCGAGGAGTTCTCCTACGAACGCCTGGGACTGTCCTGCCGGCTGCGTGCCGGGGTGTGCGAGATGGGCGGGGTGGGGCCGGCCGATCGCGGCTACTACATCGTCAAGGGCGGCGGCTTGCCGCCGCGCGTGAACGTCATCGGGTTCAACGACCGCGTCGACTGGGCGACATTGCTCGACCGGCTGCGCGCGGTGGCGAGTTCGCCCGGACCGGTGGTGCGGTAGCATGGCGTCCGGACGATGCACGAGGGGATGACGATGCGGGCAAACTGGCTGCTGAGCGTGGCGGGGGCCGTGAGCCTGGGCGCTTGCGTCACCATCAACGTCTACTTCCCCGCGGCCGCCGCAGAGCGGGCGGCGGACCGCATCATCGACGAGGTGTGGGGCGAGCAGGGCGCACCGAAACCCGCGCCGGCGAGCAAGGGCGGCGTGTCCTCGGCGCTGCAACGCGGTGCGCTGGCGATCCTGGACCTGCTCATCCCGGCCGCGTCGGCGCAGGCCAACATCGAAATCGGCTCGCCGGCGATCAACTCGCTCAAGGCCTCGATGTCCGCGCGTCACCGCGAACTCGCCGCGTACTACGCCAGCGGTGCGGTGGGCCTGACCGCCCAGGGGCTGGTGGCGCTGCGCGACGCCAAGTCGGTGCCGCTCGCCGAGCGCCCCAGGGCCGCGCAGCTGGTGGCCGCCGAGAACCGGGATCGCAACGCGCTGTATCAGGCCATCGCCCAGGCCAACAGCCACCCGGAGTGGGAACCCGACATCCGCGCCACCTTCGCGCGGCGCTGGATCGAGCGCGCCCAGCCCGGCTGGTGGTACCAGTCGGGCGGCAATTGGACGCAGCGCTGAGCACGAATCGCCCGCGGCACGTCAGCAGACTGGTGAAAAACACCGTTTTTCGCCAGCCTGTTAGCGTCCGGTGAACCTGTTCGTCTTCGACATCGAGACCGTGCCCGACGTGGCCGGGGCCAGGCGCCTGCACGGCTTGTCGCAGGCGCTGGACGATGCCGCGGTGGCGAATGCGCTGTTCGCGCGCCGGCGCCAGCAATCGGGCAGCGACTTCCTGCCGCTGTACCTGCACCGCGTGGTGGCGATCTCGGCCGTGTTGCGCAGCGGCGATCGCTTCAAGGTGTGGTCGCTCGGTGACGAGGATTGCGCAGAAGCGGAACTCATCGCGCGCTTCTTCGACGGCATCGATCGCTTCTCGCCCGATCTGGTGTCGTGGAACGGCGGCGGTTTCGATCTGCCGGTGCTGCACCACCGCGCGTTGTTGCACGGTATCGCCGCACCGCGCTACTGGGAAAGCGGCGAGGAGGATCAGAGCTTTCGCTGGAACAATTATTTGAGCCGCTTTCACCAGCGCCATACCGATCTGATGGACGTGCTCGCCGGTTACCAGCCGCGTGCCGGCGCGCCGCTGGATCAGCTCGCCGCGCTGTGCGGGTTCCCGGGCAAGCTCGGCATGAGCGGTGCGCGCGTGTGGGACAGTTACCTGGCCGGGCGGATCGCCGACATCCGCGCCTACTGCGAGACCGACGTGGTCAACACCTACTTGCTGTGGCTGCGCTACCAGCTCATGCGCGGACGCCTCGATCGCACCGGCTACGATGCCGAGATCGGCCGTGTGCGCGACACGCTGGCGCACACCGAAGGGGCACACTGGAAGGCGTTCCTGCAGGCCTGGGACGATGCCGCGGCGCGCTAGTCGCGACGCCGCGCCGGTGCTGGTCGAGGCTCGCGTGGACGGGCTGGATCAGGACGCGCGCGGTGTCGCGCGGGTCGACGGCAAGGTGACCTTCATCGACGGCGCACTGCCCGGAGAGCGGGTGCGCGCGCAGCTGCGCCGCCGCAAGCGCCGTCTCGACGAGGCGCGCACCGTGGCGGTGCTCGAGGCGAGTGCCGAGCGCGTGGTGCCGCGTTGCGCGCACTTCGGCCAGTGCGGCGGCTGCAGCCTGCAGCACCTCGCACCGGATGCGCAGATCCGGCACAAGCGCGACGATCTGCTGAGCAAGCTGTTGCACATCGCACGGGTGACGCCCGCGCACGTCGGCGAGCCGATTCGCGGCCCGGTGTGGGGCTACCGCCGCAAGGCGCGCCTGGGCTGCAAGCACGTGCCGGGCAAGGGCGGCGTGCTGGTCGGATTTCGCGAACGTCATTCGAACCTGCTGGCCGACATCGATGAGTGCCACGTGCTGATTCCGCAGCTCGGCACGCGCATCCGTGCCCTGCGCGACGTGTTCGGCACCCTGGATGCCCGCGCGGCCATTGCGCAGGTGGAGCTGGCGGCCGGCGACGGCGCGGTGCTGCTGGTGTTGCGCAATTTGAGCCCGCTCGGAGTTGCCGACGTGCAGCGGCTGCGGCGCTTCTCGCGCGAGCACGGGCTGGCGCTCGCGTTGCAGCCCGCCGGCCCGGACAGCGTGCATGCGCTCGAGCCCGCGCAGCTGCCGCGGCTGGCGTACCGGCTGGCGGATTTCGATCTCGATCTGGAGTTCTCGCCGCTCGACTTCGTGCAGGTCAATGCCGCCGTCAACGCGGCGCTGGTGCTGCGCGCGGTGGACGCGCTGGCGCTGGCGCCCGCAGAGCCGGTGCTGGATCTGTTCTGTGGGCTCGGCAACTTCTCCCTTGCGCTGGCACGCCGCGGCGCGCGGGTCACCGGGGTCGAGCTGGGCAGCGCGATGGTGGCACGCGCGCGCGCCAATGCCGCGCGCAATGCCATCTCGGGCGTGTCGTTCCACGCGGCCGACCTGAGCCTGCCCGACACCGCCGCACGGTGGGCGGCGGGCGGCGTTGGCAAGTGGTTGCTGGACCCGCCGCGCACCGGCGCCGAGGCGCTGCTGCGTGCCATCGGCAGTGCCGGCGCGGCCGCGCCCGCACGGATCGTGTACGTCTCATGCAATCCGGCCACGCTGGCGCGCGACGCCGGGGTGCTGGTCAACGAGCAGCATTACCGGCTCGCCGAGGTGTGTGTGGTGGACATGTTCCCGCACACCAACCACCTGGAAGCGATGGCGGTGTTCGAGCACGCGCCGTGAGCCGGGCGCCGGTGGCAGGCCCGCCGGGGCGTATCCATGCCCTGGATCCCACGCTGGCGAATCAGATCGCCGCCGGCGAGGTGGTCGAGCGTCCCGCGTCCGTGCTCAAGGAACTGCTCGAGAACAGCATCGACGCAGGCGCGCACCGCATCCAGATCGAGGCCGGCCACGGCGGCACCACGCTGCTGCGGGTCAGCGACGATGGCTGCGGCATCCATTGCGAGGACCTTGCACTGGCGCTGCAGCGTCACGCCACCAGCAAGATCGCCACGCTCGAGCAACTCGAGGCGGTCGCGAGCATGGGCTTTCGCGGCGAGGCACTGCCTGCCATCGCGTCGGTGTCGCGGCTGCGCATCGAGTCGCGCGCGGCGGGCGCCGATGCGGCGTGGGCCGTCACGGCGCAGGGCGGGTCGCCGCTGGCGCCGCCGGCCCCGGTGGCCCACCCCGCCGGTACCTCGGTGTGGGTGCAGGACCTGTTCTTCAACACGCCGGTGCGCCGGCGCTTCCTGCGCACCGAGAAGACCGAGCTGCGCCATCTGGAACGGGTGTTCCGCCGCCTTGCGCTGAGTGCCTTCACGGCCACGCTGTCGTTCAGCCACGACGGACGCGAACTGCTGCGCCTGCCGGCCGCCGGCGGCGAGGCCGCGCGCCTGCGCCGGGTGGCGCGCCTGCTCGGCACGCGTTTCGCCGAGGCGGCAGTGGCGGTGGACGAGCACGGCCCCGGACTGCGCCTGCACGGCTGGCTGGGCGATCCGTCGCTGGCGCGCGAGCGCGCGGATCTGCAGCACCTGTATGTCAACGGCCGTGCCGTATCCGACCCCACCGTGCGCCACGCCGTGCGCCTGGCCTATGCGCAGAGCCTGGCCGATTCGGCGCAGCCCGCGTGGCTGCTCTACCTGGAACTCGATCCGCGCGAGGTCGATGTCAACGTGCACCCCGCCAAGCACGAGGTACGCTTCCGCGAGGCGCGAACCGTGCATGATTTCGTGCGCTCCGCCGCGCGCCGCGCGCTGCACGGCACTGCGCCGGGCGCGAGCGCCGTGACGCCGCTGCCGGCGCGCGATGCACGCGGCAGCTATGCCGCCCCGCGCGCCGCGCATGCAGGCGCCGGCGAGCACGCGCTCAGCGTCCTCACGGTGCTCGCGGACGGACTGGTGGCGGCGCGCCGTGGCGATGCCTTGCTGCTCGCCCGCCTCGGCGAACTGCGCGCCGCGCACGCGCGCGTTGCGCTCGAAGGCGCCGCGCAGCACGCGGCGCGCGCGATCGCGCGTCCGTTGCTGATCCCCGAGCGCGTGCGCTTCGCGCCGCAGCAGATGCTCGCCGACGGCGCGCTGGAGGCATTGGCGGTGCTGGGATTCCAGCTTCGGCGCAGCGCTGCCGACGCGCTGCTGATGCTGGCGGTGCCCGATTCACTCGCCGAGGTGGCGTGGCAGGTGCTGGGTGAGGTGCTGCGTGCGCCGCCGCCGCACAGCGGCGATCCGCTGGCGTGGATTGCGCCGCTGGCCGCGGCCGCGGCCAGCGCCAGTGCGGGCAGCGCGGACGATGCGGCGCGCCTGCTCGCGATGCTGCACCCGTGGCAGCACGCGCGCGGCGCGCCGCCCTGGATCACGCTGGACGCCGGTGCGCTGGCCGCGCTCGAGCACGGTGGGCGCTGAGCGCGCAATACCCGCCCCGGTGGTGTTCCTGATGGGGCCCACCGCCGCCGGCAAGACCGAGGTCGCGGTCGCGCTGGCCGAGCGCTTGCCGTGTGACATCGTCAGTGTCGACTCCGCGATGGTCTACCGCGGGCTGGACATCGGCAGCGGCAAGCCCGATGCGGGCACGCTGGCGCGCGCACCGCACCGCCTCATCGACATCCGCGATCCGCACGAGCCGTACTCGGCCGCCGAGTTCCGCATCGACGCGCTGGCGGCGATCGCCGAAATCCAGACGCGCGGACGCATCGCGCTGCTGGTCGGCGGCACGGGGCTGTACTTTCGCGCCCTGCGCTGCAGCTTGTCGCCGCTGCCGCCGGCCGATCCGCTGCTGCGCGCGCGGCTGGCCGCCGAGGCCGCGCGCAGCGGCTGGCGCGCGCTGCACGCGCGGCTCGCGGCGCTGGACCCGCCGGCCGCCGCGCGCATCCGCGCCAGCGATCCGCAGCGCATCCAGCGCGCCCTGGAGGTCATCGAACTGACCGGTTCGCCGCTCAGCGTGCTGCAGGGGCGCGGCGCGAGGCAGCCATGCCCGTTCCCGATCATCGCCGTGTCGCTGGAGCCGCGCAGCCGTGACTGGCTGCACCGCGGCATCGAGCAACGCTTCTGGCGCATGCTGCGCGATGGGTTTGAAGGCGAGGTGCGCGCGCTGCGCATCGGCGCGCGCCTGCCGGCCCACCTGCCGGCGGCGCGCGCGGTGGGCTATCGCCAGATGCACCAGTACCTGTCCGGGGCCGTCGACCGCGGGACGATGGTCGCGCGCGCGCTCGCGGCGACCCGCCAGCTCGCCCGCCGCCAGCTCACCTGGTTGCGGCGCGAGGCCGTGCA
>Ga0214472_10004287_pt1 | contig 15043 bp, 10 predicted proteins | sample RVTome_6_FD_207662 | JGI IMG/M metagenome (GOLD analysis project Ga0214472, IMG submission 207662) | Soil microbial communities from uranium-contaminated site in the Upper Colorado River Basin, Wyoming, United States - RVT140D175 | ecosystem: Environmental > Terrestrial > Soil > Contaminated >...
GCGCCGCGCAATGGATCGCGAGGCGAAGCATGCGTCAGCGAGCCTCTGGTGTGAGGTTCAACTCGAGCTTCTCTTCCCCGCGCCTGATGACGATTTTGGCTTCGACACCGACCTTCACGGTGTCCAGCGCGTAGGTGTAGTCGTAGATATTCGTGATCTCCTTGCCGTTGAATTCGATGATGATGTCACCCTCGACCAGCCCGGCCTTGTCGGCGGGCCCGCCATTGATCACGCCACTCAACCTGAGGCCATCGATTTCGCTGGTGTAGTCGGGAATCGTCCCCGTGTATGCCCTCGCCGCGTCGCGGTCGCCCGATTCTTGTTTCGTCGGCGCCACGACCACAAAGTCTGGCTGGGCTTGCAGGACCATGAGCTTGGAGACGATGTTGGCTCCGAGTTCAACGATGAGATCGAGGCCTTCGTAGTTGATCTTGTCCGCGGTGTCGGTGGGGCGGTGATAGTCTTCGTGAGCGCCCGTGAAGAAGTGCAGCGTCGGGACATCCGCCTTGTACAACGAAGTCGCATCGGTCGGCACGAATGGATCGTTGTTGAGCTTCAGGTCGAGTCCGACGGAGATGTTTGCGCGCTCGATGATGGATGGCCATACCGAACTGCTTCCGACCGACTGCAGAGTGAGTCTGTCGTCCCGCAGTCGCCCCACCATGTCGAAGTTCAGATAGGCCCAGATCGCGGTGGGGTCGAAGCCTACGGCCTTGCAGAAGCTCTCGGAGCCGATGAGTCCAATTTCTTCCCCCGACCAGAACGCCAGCACGATGGGTCGCGGGCGTTCGCTGTCCACAAGAGTGCGACCCATGGCCAGGACGGCCGCCGTTCCTGACGCGTTGTCGTCGGCGCCATGATGGATCTGACCCGCCTCGCTCTTGTCCGCCAGCGAATTGCCCCCGTCGCCGTGCCCGAGGTGATCGTAGTGCGCGCCGAGGATGATGGCCTTCCCGTCGGACTCCATCGTCGCCGGCAGGACTCCGACGATGCTGGCGTCCGTCGCGTGCCTGCGTTCGAGATTCACGTCGAGATCGACGGTCACGCCCTCGAGGGCGAAGCCAGTCACATGCGGATTCGCGGAGTCCAATTTGGATTGTTGGGTTGCGAGATCGGCGACCCTGGCCATCTCCAGCAGAGCTTCCGCCACTTCGCCGGAGATGGTCGCGCCGATGATCCCCGAGCCTGCGGCGGCCGTGTCGCCTCGCAGCGGAATCACTTCGCCGGCGTTCGGTGAGTTCGGGCCGCTGACCACCAGAATCGCCTTGGCGCCCTTCTCCCGGGCGCTCATGGCCTTGTAGCGCGCGTGCGAGTAGCGTGCGAGCTCGCTGCGGATCTCCTCGTCGGCGTCTTCGGGGAAATAACGCAGCACGAGGACGATCTTGTCGCTGACATCCAGGCCGACGTAGCTGTCGTAGGCGAAATCCGCGCCCGCAGGCACGGTGATTCCGTAGCCCGCGAATACGACTTCGCCGCTGACCATCCCGACATCGGAAAACGACAGCCCGAGAATTCCGTCGCCGGTATTCCAGGATCGCTGGTCACCGCCGCGCTCGAGCGAGATATTCGAGCCGAGATCCGCACTGTCCGCCGTGTATTCGAATGGCCAGCGATAGTCCACCGCGCCCGCGTATGGCTCGGCGCCGAGCTCCCGAAGGCGCTCGCTGAGGAATGCGGCCGCCTTGCGTGCCCCATCGCTCCCGGTCTGGCGGCCGTCGAGCTCGTCGGAGGCCAAGTGCTCCACATCTGCTCTCAGGGCGTCCGTGTCCGCCATCGCACGCCCCTCCGCGGCGGCCGCAAAGAGAAGGGCCGTCAGGCAGAAGGAGAGCGCCCTCCGGTTCATCGTCGACGCATTCATGAACGCTCCTATCGATTCGGATGTGGTGCGCGCTCCGGCGCCTCTCGCAGCGCGGCCAGTGCCGCCTCGTGATTCCAATTGGAGAGAAAGAGCTGGGCGCCCTCACCCTTGTGGCGGCTGGAGGTGAAGGCAATCCGATCGCCACCGTGGGAGGGAACCGGCAACCCGTCGAAGCCTTCCGTCTGTGTGATGCGGACTGGTTCCTTCACTCCCTCGGCGTCGACCATGTAGATCTCGAAGTTGGCGAAACCCATCTTGTTGGAGGCGAAGAGGATGTACTCGCCCGACGGGTGGAAGTAAGGAGCCCAACTCATACAGCCGAAATCGGTGAGCTGGCGCTGATCGCTGCCGTCTGGTGCCATCGTCCATATGTCGGCGATGAGCCCTGATTCGTCGAAACGGCGCCACAGGATACGACCGCCGTCGGGGGAGAAGAATGGGCCGCCATCGTAACCAGCTGTGTGCGTCAGGCGGCGCTGCTCCCCGCCTTCCGCCGGCATGATGTAGATCTCGCCGAACCAGGAGATGTCGGTATCGAGTTTCTCCTGCGTCTCCGCCGCCGGGTCGACCTCGTAGCCGTGCCGCATGGAGGTAAAGACGATCCAGTTGCCGTCGGGTGAGTAACTCGCCTCCGCGTCGTAGCCGAGAGCGTCGGTCAGTCTGCGCAACTCACCGCTCTCCAGGCTGCGCACGAAGAGATCGAAGTTCTCGTCGTAGTCCCAGCTGTAGCGCCGCTCCTGGCCCGAAGCTCGGAATTCGAGCTCCGCCCGTTGTTTTTCCTCGGCCTGCGGATCCAGATGGGACGAGGCGAAGAGGATGTCGGTGCCGTCAGGGCTGAAGAAGGCGCAGGTCGTCTTGCCGACGCCGGTACTGATGAGGTCGCTCTCACCACTTTGAAGGTCGAGCCGGAAGATCTGGTAGAACGGATTGCCCTCGATTCGCTCGCTCTGGAGGACCATGTAGAGGTCGTCCGCAGACCAGTAGCCTTCGCCGGCGCGGCGTCCCTCGAAGGTGAGTCTCCTCGTGCGCTGGAGGAAATCCGACTCGTCAGCCCGTGCCGAGGTCGACCCGAATGACACGAGGGCGAGCAGGAAGACCACGGCGCAGGCGTGCAGCCTTCCCGGAAATTTCCCATGATTCGGCATGCGGCCTCCGGAGGGTTGGCGATGGAGCAGGCGCAGCATATCAAGATCCGCTGGCGCCCGCCGCAGCTATGTTACAATTGGTGCATTGGGGGGCGACACTCCGATTTCGAGCACAGGAACCGCCCATGCAGACACCGCTAGACTCCTGGGTGGATGCTTCGTTGACCGAAGCTGACACACGGAATGAATCCGACGACCTTACGTCGGGCAGATTTCACTCGCTGATCCGCCGCATCGAGGCCCGCGCGTCGAGCCGTGGCGGACGTCTTGCCCAGCAACTCAGCCTGCGCTTGGCTCTCCTGTGGGTGAGCCTCTCGATTGCCCTCGTGATGACTCGCTATGCGAGCACCGCGCTGTTCCGGCGCTTCCGCTGAGTCGACTCGGCCCCGCGTTCGCGAGGCATGAAGTCCGTCACGCCATACTCCCTCGGACGTAGAGTTTGAGGCGGGCGGACGCTCACCGTCACAATTACTTGACAGAGACCCGTGGAGAGTGGGATGGACCTGTCGGAGGCCGTCGATCCCAGCTCTTCTTGAGGCCCGCCTCCGCTTCCCGCATCAGCACGCGAGAGGGTCTTCTTGCAGATCGTCATCATCGGAAACGGGATCGCCGGTGTCAGCGCGGCGATTCGTATTCGTGAGCTCAAGCCGGACTGGCGCATCACCCTGGTCAGCGGTGAGAGCGACTATCATTATTCACGGCCCGCGCTCATGTACGTCTTCATGGGGCACATGCGCTATGCGGACTGCAAGCCCTATGAGGATTCGTTTTGGGAGGAGCGCCGGCTGGAGCGGTTGCGCGACTGGGTCACCGCGATCGATGTCGACAAGAAGCGGCTGTATTTGGCCCGTCATGACGAGCTCGCGTACGACCGTCTGCTGATCGCCACGGGCTCGAAGACCAACAGGTTCGGCTGGCCGGGGCAGGATCTGCGCGGCGTTCAGGGTCTGTATGACCTCATGGATCTTCGACTCCTCTACGAGAATACGAAGGACTGCGAGCAGGCGATCGTCGTCGGGGGCGGACTCATCGGGATCGAGCTCGCTGAAATGCTCCACAGCCGGGGGATCCACGTGCGCTTCCTCGTCCGCGAGGCGAGCTATTGGGACAACATCCTTCCGGCTGGAGAGTCGGAGATGATCAACGCGCTGATCCGGCGCCACGGCTTCGGCCTCGAGCTCGAGACGGAGTTGGCGGAAATCGTCGACGACGGCCGTGGGTGCGCGTGCGCCGTCCGCACGAAGGATGGGCGCCGGTTCGACTGCCAGCTCGTGGGCCTCACGGCGGGTGTGTCGCCGAATGTCGCTGTCGTCTCCGGCACGGCAATCGACGTCGGCCGGGGCGTGCTCGTCGACACCGGCTTCCATACCAGCGTGGACGATGTATTCGCCGCGGGAGACTGCGCGGAGATTCGCGCGGATGGAGCTGAGCGAACCCTGATCCAACAGGTCTGGTACACCGGCAAGGCGCAAGGAATACACGCAGGTGAGATCATGGCCGACGGCGCGGGCAGCTATGACCCAGGGATCTGGTACAACTCGGCGAAGTTCCTGAGTCTCGAGTATCAGACCTATGGAGAGGTGAACCGAGCCGTCGACGGCGAGGAGAGTCTGTACTGGGAGGACCGCGACAGGATGCTCGCGTGTCGCATCGTCCACGTGGCCGGACGCGTCATCGGTTTCAACTTCATGGGCCTGCGGGCGCGCCACCGCGTCTGCGAGCGGTGGATCGCTCAGCGACGGACGGTAGAATACGTCCTCGACCATCTCGAAGAGTGCAACTTCGATCCGGAGTTCTCCCGGCGACACGAGCGACAAATGAAGGTCTCATTGCGCGCCCAGTTGTTTGCGGCGGGAGCAAACGCATGATCGATCCACAGCAGCTCGCGTATGACTACGACGAAGAACGTCTCGGCTTCGAGGAACCGCCGCGGGTTGCGGCCCCGTCCATCGCTGACGGGCAGCGCGTGGGAGTGTTCCTTCTGGCGCTCGGCCTCTTGTCCCTGGCGATCCAACTGAGCAGCGGGAAGCTGCTCGGCTCCTGGCTGGGCTTCCTCGCCGCGGCGCTGCCGCTCGCCACGGGCGCGCTGCTGTTCATCTGGTATGGATACACGGGGAGCGAGGCGGGCATCCAGAACGATGGGATCCACTTCAGCGCGGCGAAGAGCCGCGGATGGATCGGCTGGGCGCTTGGGATCGCGATCACTGGTTTCTATGTGGCCTTGTATTGGTACCCCGACAGCATGAGCGCGGCCGTGCGATGGGTGGACCCGCTGGCCAGGTCGATCAGTGGATCCGCGGCGGATCGTTGGTTCCTCTACGGATTCCTCTACACCATGGCCGTGCTGATCTTCGGAGCGCGGATGATGCTGCGCTATCGCCACAACCAGTACGAGCAGCTGCGCACGCTCTCGGTCGGCTTCTTTCAGCTCGGGCTGGCTTTCGTCCTGCCGCAACTTCTCAAGGCCTTCCAGCAGCCCGAACACTACTTCACATACTTCTGGCCACTGAAGCCGGAGTATCTCTACCCGTGGAAGGTCAAGGAACTCCTGGCGATGCCCGGCGGCGTGGGCGTCTTCATGTTCGCCTTCAGCGCAACCATGACGGCCGTCGTGACGCCCGTCCTGACCTACTACTTCGGCAAGCGCTGGTACTGCTCGTGGGTCTGCGGATGTGGAGGCCTCGCCGAGACGCTCGGCGATCCATGGCGACAGCTCTCCAGCAAGTCGACGCTCAGTTGGAAGATCGAGCGTGGCATCATCTACAGCGTGCTGGGACTCGTCGTCCTGACGACACTGGTGCTGTGGATCAACGCGCAGAGCTCGGGCCGGCTCTTCGCCGGCTTCTCTGGACGGCTCGCGGCCTGGTATGGCTTCTACATCGGCGCGTTGTTCTCCGGCGTGATCGGTGTCGGTTTCTATCCAATCCTGGGCAGTCGCGTCTGGTGCCGTTTCGGGTGTCCCATGGCGGCGATCCTCGGCATCCTCCAACGCTTCTTCTCACGCTTTCGGATCACGACCAACGGCGATCAGTGCATGAGCTGTGGCAACTGCTCGACCTACTGCGAGATGGGCATCGATGTCCGCGCCTACGCCCAGAGTGGGAAGAACATCGTGCGTTCGTCATGCGTCGGCTGTGGGATCTGTGCGGCGGTATGTCCGCGCGGCGTCCTCAAGCTCGAGAACGGCGCGGACTTCCGGGATCGCTATCCCGAGAGTGACCGCCCGCTCGACGCGATGCTCGCGGCGATACGGGCGGCCAAACCCTACGAGTAGGCGCCTACTTCACGAGGACCATCTTGCCAGTGTGCGTCTCGCTTCCCGCTTCGAGGCGGTAGAAGTAGCTGCCTGACGCGACGCGCATGCCCTCTTGACCGCGGCCATTCCACACGGCGTCGTGGCGTCCGGCGTCCAGCTCCGCATCGACGAGATCCCGGACCAGGCGTCCGGCCACGTCGTAGATTCGCAGCCTCACACGTCCGCCGTAGGCGATCTCGTATTGGATGAGAGTGCTGGGATTGAACGGGTTGGGCTTGTTGCCCAGCAGGCGCGTCCTGTAGATGGGGGTGCCAGTGCCCGTCGCATCGGCCTGGACCTCGGCGGAAAAACCACTGGAGTAACCGTCGCCGTCCACGGCGCAGAGCTTGAAGTACTGGTCCCCGTTCGCCGGTCCGAGATTGGAAGTCGTCGCCGGAGCCGCGACAGTCGCGCGCATGAGTGCCGCCGTGGGTTTGAAGTCAGAGGTCGGCGAGCCATACACGACATACTGCACGACATCGCCCTCGGGATTGGGACTCCAATTGACGACGATACTGCCGCCCACGGTCTGCACCGATGGAGTCTGAGGATAACTCGGCGCGTCGCTGGCGAAGCTGTGCGAGCCGTACCAGCCCAGATCACCGCGTCCGCCGTCGGGGTCGACCAAGGCGACGTTGGGGTCACCCGCGTCGAGAGCGCCGGAGTGGAGAGCCAGGTGGTAATCACCGCCCACGGTGTCGACGAAGATCGGGTCGGCACTGATGGAACCCACGCCGGGCACGCAGGTCTGGTAGGGGCCTCCCGCCGTGGCGAAGACGTCGTTGTAACTGAAGACCGGAATGGGGGCTCCGCCGCAGGACAGCCCGACACCCGCGTGGTTCGCGACGATGTTGTTACTGACGGTCAGATTCGAGTTACTGAAGAATGCCGCGGCGCCCGAACCCCCGTTGTCCGCGATCGTGTTGCCGAAGAAACTCCCACCGCTGACGCCGCTCGCATAGACCGCGGAACCGATGAAGACGGCCGCGTTCCCGGTGAAGAGATTGTGCCGCAGATCGGCCGAACTCGTAGTGAGGGCGACGGCACCACCGAGATTGGCAGCCGCACCGACGAAGCGGTTGCCGCTGATCGCGCACGAACTGGCGTTCGTCACGGAGATCGCGCCGCCGAAGCTCGTCGTCGAGGGGGCGTCGAAGAACACTCCCTCGACACTCAGAGAGCTGTCGATGGCGTAGATCGCGCCGCCCTCGGTGGTCGAACTCGTGTTGAGCGTGCTCCCCCCGCGGACGATGACGTTGATCGAATTCGCGATGTAAATCGCCCCACCCTTGTCTGCGCCGGTGTTGTTATCGAAGACATTGTCCTCGAGGGTCACATCCGAGCACTGCGCCAGATAGATGGCGCCCGCGCGCGCGGCGGCACCGCCTGCGTTCACGAGATTGTCATGGAAGATGTTGCCCGTGAAGTTTCCGGAACTCTGGTACATATAGATGGCGCCGCCGAGGAACGACTGGTTGTCATGGAAGTCATTGTTCACCAGGTTCAACGCGCCATTCTTGACGTAGATTGCGCCACCGCCGTGCGTCACTCCCGAGCCGGTCGCGCTGTTATTGCGGAACTCGCAGTTTGCGATCGTGGCCGCGGTGAGGCGGACGGAGATCGCGCCGCCGAAGAGTCCGGTGAGCGGATCGACCTCGTTGCGCCCAATGCCGTTCTGCAGGATGAAGCCGTCAATCAGGACATCACCCTTCAATTGGAGGTTTTCTCCGATCGAGAGCACGGTCTTCGACGACACGAGGTCGCGCGACGTGAAATCGGCGCTCCAGCCGCCGTACACCTTCATGGGCCGGGTCAGCTGCACCGTCCCGGGGTTGAAGGTTCCGCTGACGACCAGGACGGAGTCGCCCGCGCCGATGGCCGTGAAGACCTGGGACAGGCTGTTGGCCGCGGTCATTCGAGTCGTGTAGGGGAAAGTTGCTGAGCCCAACGGATCGACATAGTGACGACTCGTCGGGATGAGCTGCAAGCCGTCCGTCAAGACATCGGACTGGAGATCTCGATTCAAGATCTCGGCGTCGCGTGGCCCCGGATCCGCGATCTCATCGATGGTCACGTTGACGACGACGGTGTTGGCATCCACGTAGGTCGTGCTGTTCTGCGTCGTGTTGGGTCCGAGCTCGATGAACGCTCCAAAGAGCAGATCGGAGCCATGTACGGTGATGTCGACCGTCGTGCCCACCTTCACGGCCGGAGGGTCGAGAGAATCGATGGTCGGCGGTGTCAAGGCGGGCGGCGCGCACGGACTGAATCGCCAGCCGATGTGGCCATCGGTAAAATTGCAGATCAAGAAGTCGTTGTTCGCCATCATGCACGGATTGAAGCACGCGCCATTCTCACAGTTTCCGATGCTGAATCCGTTGGAACAGCCCGAAGCGCAGGTGCAACCGCTGTCGGCGTACTCGTCACAGGCACCGAAGATGTGCCCAGTCTCGTGGGTGAAGACCTGGTCGGGGCGCCAGCTGTAGCTGTTGAATAGCAGGAACGTGTAGGGACCCATCAGGTAGGCGAAGGCCGCCCTCCCGTCGGTCAACTGCGACGGCCCGCCTTCATTGTAGCCGACGAAGGCGCAGTAGGCGCGATCCGTGCCGTAGGTAGAGACCTGCCATGTGTTGTAGGCTTGTGTCTGCGAGAAGTGACTGCCGACATACCCGAAGTTCGTCATGACGTTGTCGACCATCGTGCCGACAGAGCTCGAATTGTGCAGTACGATCTCGATGGGCTGGCTGCAGTTGGGATTCGTGGGCGGTTCGTGCCGTACCATGAAGCCGACCCAGCAATTGTTGAAACTTCTGGCGATCGAGCTCCACCACGCCAGGCCTACATTCACTCCGTTGATGTAGTCCTGCACGTCCTGTGGATCCCAGGTGTAGGCGTTGGGGTCCGTTCCGCTGCCGTCACTTTCCGCGAAGAAGATCGTCAGAGAGACTGTCCCGCTCATGGCGTCGCTCTCGTTCTTTTTCTCCGAATCGGGGGGCGCCACGAGTATGCCCTGCTCCTTCAGCTTCGCCGGGTCCAGCCCCTGCCGGATGAGGTTGTTCAGGTACTCTTCGTAGTCGAAGTCTTCGGCGGCAAAGCCGTCGCCTTCCCCGGTATACGGCCAGGTTGGCTTTTCGCCTTGTTTCGTGGCGGCAGCGATCTGCTCGTTGTAGCGACCGCTCACGATGTCGTTGAACGAGCGCAGCATATAATCCGTACCCGGCTGCTTGCTCACGGAGATGTCAGGATCCACCGCGTCGTAGTGGATGGACCGGATGTTGTCCTTGCCCTCGAGTTCGGCCGCGACCTCCTGTGGAATCCAACCCATGAGCAGCGAAGGAGGCGAGAGGAGGGCGATCCAGCCGCCGTAGGCCTGAACCGTTCGTCGCGCGCGATGCAGGGAATCGATATCGTCCGTGTCGAGCACGACGAGAGCAAACCCATCCATCCAGTCGCGCTCGGTCCCTGCGGCCAGGCCGCGGTTGGGGATGAGGACGGAGAGCGCGAGGAGGCAGGTCAGGGCGACGGAGCGGAGATTCAGACGGTTCATCGTATCCCACCGGGCAAAGGTGTCGGATTCGGGGCCAGCTCGGCGCATTCCGAGCAAAGATAACATGATGTTCGTCACTCTCGCTCGAAATCTTGGTGTCAGTGAGATCACACGATTGCCCACGACTGGGTGCGATGATAGCTTCGGCGCAGGGAGGGCCAGGATTTTGGAGCGGAAAGTCCTTTTCGTCTGTCTCGGAAACATCTGCCGCTCACCCCTGGCAGAGGGTGTGCTGCGTAGCCTCGTGGCCGAGCATCCGGAATTGGAAGACGGGCTGCGAATCGAATCCGCTGGGACGTCGGCGTATCACGCCGGCGATCCACCGGACGAGCGCATGCGCGAAGTGGCCGAAGGGCATGGCGTGTCCCTCGAAGGCCAGCGCTCACGGCAGGTTCGAGAAGCAGATTTTCAGATTTTCGACCTCATTCTCGCGATGGATCGCGCGAATCTGGAAGCCCTGCAGCGTCAGGCCCCGGCGGAGGTTCACGCAAAGATCCGCCTGATGCGCTCGTATGATCCGATCCAGGGCGACGATGTGCCGGACCCCTATTACGGTGGCCCCGACGGCTTCGAAGAGGTCTTCGACATCGTCCACCGGAGTTGCTGCGGCCTCGTCGAAGAACTGCTCCTGAGGCGGGGTGACTGAATGTTGACGCCTGCGCGCGAGCGGGAGTTGCGCGTCGCGTTGCGCGGGATTCTCGGCCGCGATAGCGGGGCCGTCGAGCTGCAGAGCGCCGGCGGCGGAAGCATCAACCAAGCGGCAGTGGTTTCCGTGGACGGTCGGCGTTTCTTCCTGAAGTGGAATGACCGTCCCCTGCCGCGGCAGTTCGAGGCGGAGTCCGCGGGCCTCGCGGCCCTGCGCGAGGCGGCGACGGATCTGCGGGTTCCCGAACCACTCGCCCATCGCGACGGAGCCCTCGGCGAGTCATTTCTGCTCCTGGAATATCTCGAGCCGGGGCGCGCGGCGCCGAAGTTCGACGAGCGTCTCGGGCGCGGATTGGCGGAACTGCATCGTCATGGCAGTGAACGGGGCTTCGGCTTTTCCATGGATGGCTACTGCGGCGCGACTCCTCAGCCGAATCCCTGGATGAACGACTGGAGCGAGTTCTACGTCCAGCAGCGGATCGGGCATCAGTTGACGCTGGCCGGAGCGCGGGGAATGGACCGGGCGAGCCTGAATGTCCTCCATCGGCTCTGCGCGAGGTTGCCGGAGTGGCTCGCCGACGACGAGCCGCCGGCGCTCATCCATGGCGATCTGTGGTCGGGAAATCTCCACGTGGCGACCGATGGTTCGCCTGCGATCCTGGATCCCGCCGCGTACTTTGCGCATCGCGAGGCGGAGCTGGGGATGATGTCACTCTTCGGGGGCTTCTCGCGGCGCGTGTGGGATGCCTACCACGAGGCCTATCCTCTCCGCGACGGCTGGCGCGAGCGCCTCGATCTCTACGCACTCTACCACGTGCTGAATCATTTCGTGCTCTTCGGGGGCGGCTATGGGGCGCAGGCGCTGCGGATCGCGGGCCGCTACCTCTAGGCCTGATAGGAGGGCAGGAGTTCTTCCGTCTCCGAAACGAAGGCTCCACTCAGGACCAAGGACTTCGCCGCCTCGATGTCGGGGGCGAAGAAGCGGTCCTGCTCGTACGGCGCGACGTGTTCGCGCAGCAGCGCCACAAATCGTTCCAGGCGCTCCGAGCTGCGGAGGGGCCGGTGAAACCCGATCCCCTGGGCCGCTGCCAGCAATTCGATACCGACGATCGTCGCGACATTCTCGATCATCTCATGGAGCCGGCGGGCGCCGTAGGTCGCCATGCTCACGTGGTCTTCCTGATTGGCCGAGGTTGGGATCGAATCCACGCTCGATGGATGCGCCAACGACTTGTTCTCGGAGGCCAGCGCCGCGGCGGTTACGTGGGCGATCATGAAGCCAGAATTCACGCCGCCGTCCTTCACGAGGAACGCCGGGAGCCCGCTCGTGTTCGGATCGACGAGCAGGGCGATGCGGCGTTCGGAGATGGCGCCGATCTCGGCGATCGCGACGGCCAGGAGATCGGCGACCTGTGCGACCGGCTCGGCGTGGAAGTTCCCCCCCGAGAGGACCGCGTCGTCTTCCGGGAAGAGGAGGGGATTGTCGGTCGCCGCGTTGGCTTCGATGCGCAAGATCTTCGCGCCGTGGCGGAGACTGTCCAGGCTCGCGCCCATCACCTGCGGCTGGCAGCGAAGACTGTAGGGGTCCTGAACGCGTCCGCAGTGGGCGTGGGATCGGCGGATCTCGCTGTCGCCGAGCAGCCTCGCGTACGCGCGGGCGACGTCGATCTGGCCTTCCTGGCCGCGCGCCAGGTGGATGCGCGGATCGAACGGCCGGGAGCTTCCCTTCGCAGCCTCGATCGAGAGCGCTCCGCAGACCACGGCCGCTGCGAAGACGCGCTCCGCCTTCAGAAGCGCCGACAGCGCGAGCGCAGTGGAGACCTGGGTGCCGTTGATGAGGGCGAGTCCTTCCTTCGGGCCCAGCACGAGCAGCGGAATTCCTTCCGCCTTCAGGAACTCCGCCGCGGGGCGCCGCTTGTCGTCGCGACGGAGTTCTCCCTCCCCGAGCAGCGTCGCCGTCAGATGCGCCAGGGGAGCGAGGTCGCCCGATGCGCCGACGGAGCCCTTCGCCGGGATGCACGGGAGCAGCCCACGGTCGAGGAGTTCCTGGAGCCGCTCGAGGACGACGGGCCGGACGCCGGAGTGTCCGCGCCCCAGTCCGATGAGTTTGAGCAGGACGACGAGTCGCGTCGTCTCTGCGTCGAGTTCGTCGCCAGTCCCTGTCGAGTGGGACAGGATGAGGTTGCGCTGAAGTTCCCGCAGGCGCTCGTTGGGAATGCGCTCGCGGGCGAGGAGGCCGAAGCCCGTGTTGATGCCGTAGACGGCGTCTTGGCCGGCGGTGATCGCCTCGACCTGTCGATGGGCCGCCAGTACGCGCTCGAAGACATCCTCGCTCAAGGCCGCCGATGCCCCTTCGAGATGGAAGCTGCGAAGCTCGCGCAGGCTGACGCTGCCGGGCGAGAGGCGCAGGGAGGGCGTGTTGGTCATCTTCGAACCTCCATGGCACGGAGCCAGCGCTCCGTACGCTGCCGAGAGGAGAGTACGTCTGGTGAAAAAAAGCGGCAAGCGCTGCCGCCCCTGGGAGGCCTTCTCCTCTGGTGGATTCTGCCCCGTGCGGCTACACTGGTGGCCCCCCTTCTCGGCGGCTCGGCGCGGGCCGCATCTCGCCTCACAGGAGAAAACGAAATGCGTAAGTCTATCTTGGTTTTGCTCGCCCTCTCCCTATGCGCCGGCGTCGCCGTCGCCGGTGAGGGTGGAGCTTGGTTCGACCTCGTCAATTGCGGCATGTGCAAGAATCTCTCGGCCACGCCCGGCATGCTCGATGCCATGACTTGGAACCACTATGTCATCGACGAAGGCATGATGACGGTCGCAGTGGTACCGGAGCAATACGAAGAAGCCTGGCACAAGGCGAAGGAAGCCATGCATGCCACCGGGCAGAAGATGATGGCTGGCGAGGAGATGCAGCTCTGTGGCTACTGTACGTCGTTCGGCCAGATCCTCCAGACCGGCAAGGCCAACATGGAGGTCGTGGAGACTCTCGCGGGAGAGGTCACCCTGGTGACATCCGGCGATGAGGCCACGATCGCCATGATTCAGGAACACGCCAAGCGTTCCATGGCCGAGATGGAGAAAATGGCGGCCATGCACGAGTCGCGATAACGGACCCATCGCCGACCGATGGCATTGACGGACGACGGGCCGCCCCACGGGGCGGCCCGTTTTTCAGTTGAGGTAGCCGAGTCCCCGGAGCAATTCGATTTGGTCGTGCGTGAGTCCGGGGGCGCGTCGGTTCAGAAGATCTTCGCACGCGCGTGAAAACTGACGCAACATTTCCTGCGGGAGCTTGTCTGTGGAATCGCTGATGTTCATCAACTCATGCGGGTCGACCTGTAGATCGTACAGTTCGAGAAGTTCGCGCCCGCTGCGGACGCGGCTGTAGATCAGCTTCATCCGGTCGAAACGCCCCGCCAACATCTGTGTCCCGTCTCGGTCCAGTTCACTGAACACGGCCTCGGCAAAGCGGAGCTCTTCGGCGGGCAACGGTAGTGTGTGTGCTGGCGAGGCTTCGAGCCCAGTGAGCGCCAGGAGCGTCGGTGCGATCTGCGCCATCCCGACGGGAATCGAAATCTCCGCCGGCTCCGCGCCTTCCGCCGCCGGTGTCTTCAGGAAGAGTGGAACGCGGATCGACTCCCCGTACAGCGCGCGCCCATGCGCAAGATAGTGGTGTTCGAAGATCTCCTCGCCGTGATCAGCGGTGAAGAGCACGATCGTGCTGCCGTCGAGCTTCTCGTCCCGTAACCAGTCCAGAATTTCTCCGACGAACCCGTCGAGATACTGCGCCGCGCCTCGATAGCGGAGCTGAAGGTCCTCGACTTTGCGCGCGGGTATGGACGAGCGCGCGAACGGCGGCTTGGGATTGATGCCTCCCTCGTGCTGCGCATCGGAGTAACTGATGAAATCCCGCGGATCGGAAGCGTTGGAGACGTTGTCGGGTTGCTCGCTATAAACATAGTAAGGATAGTGCGTGTCCATGTAGTGGAGCATCGCGAAGAATGGGCGTTCTGTGTCGCGGGCATGCGCCCATTTCATGAATCGATCGTTGACGACGGGAGCACCGCGATATTGCAGCCGGCAGCCGCGTACGAGCCTCTCGTACCAGCGCGACAGCCGCCAGTGCGAGATCCAGAGTTCCGAGAACAAGATGCAGTTGTTCTTCTGCCAGTAGCTCTCGAATCCCTGTGCGAAGCCGTAGACGGGGTGGGTCAGATAGTTGTCCGTGATGCCGACCGTCTCATAGCCCGCCGCACGAAAGTGTCCGGCCAGGCTGCCGCTGTTCGCGGGCAGTCGCCCAGCGTGTGCGCCCAATTCGGAGGGTCGTTTTCCCGTCAGGAGACTCGCCACCGACGGTGGCGTCCACGAGCTTGCTGCCTGCAGCTGTTGGTAATCCAACGACGCGTTCCGAAGTTCGCTCAGATGGGGCATAAGTTCGGCCGCGCGGTCGCGATCGTCGAACAGATCACGCCGCAGCGAGTCCGCGACGATGAGGAGGACGTTCGGGCGTGACGCGCTCAGCGTCACAGGAAGATCAGTCGGAAAACGGCGGAAGTCGT
>Ga0214472_10004288_pt1 | contig 15041 bp, 13 predicted proteins | sample RVTome_6_FD_207662 | JGI IMG/M metagenome (GOLD analysis project Ga0214472, IMG submission 207662) | Soil microbial communities from uranium-contaminated site in the Upper Colorado River Basin, Wyoming, United States - RVT140D175 | ecosystem: Environmental > Terrestrial > Soil > Contaminated >...
CCGACTCGGCGGTGTCGTAGGTGCCGGTCCCGGCCACGACCGTCGCCCTCGACCCGACGGCATCCACCACCGTCTTGTAGAGCGCCACCTTCTCGTCGGCGCTCAGCGTGGGCGACTCGCCGGTGGTACCGGCCACGACCACGCCCTCGGTGCCGGTGTCGACCAGGTGGCGCGCCATGGCGGCGGCCATGGCGTGATCGACGGCCCCGTCGGGGTCGAAAGGCGTGATCATCGCGGTGCAGACCCGTCCGAACGGTGCGTTCACTGCTCCCTCCTGTGGCAGGAACGGTAGCAATGGGGGGCACGGTTACCCTTCCGCTGGGACGGGAATGCAACGCCGAGAGGACTCGTTGCGAGGAACGATGAGCAACGTCAAGGACATCACCCAGGAGCAGTTCGGCCAGGAGGTGCTGCAGCGCAGCCACGAGGTCCCCGTCGTCGTGGATTTCTGGGCCGAGTGGTGCGGCCCCTGCAAGACGCTGGGGCCGGCACTGGAGCGCGTCGCCGAGGACTACGACGGCGCCTTCCAATTGGTGAAGGTGGACGTCGACGCCAACCAGCAACTGGCCATGCAGTTCGGGATCCAGTCGATCCCGACCGTCGTGGCGTTCAAGGACGGCGAGATCGCCTCCCAGTTCACCGGAGCCATCCCCGAGACCTCCATCCGCCAGTGGGTGGCGCAGTTCCTCCCCACCGAGGAGGACCACATGGTCGACCGGGCCCGCGACCTGGTGTTCGAGGACGACGAGGAGGGCGCCGAGCGGATCTACCGCGACGTGCTCGAGCGCGTCCCTGGCCACGCCGACGCCGGCACCGGGCTCGCCTCGCTCCTCATCGCCCGCGGCGAGACCGAGGAGGCGATGATCGTGCTGGGCCGCCTCGCCCGCTCCGCCGAGGTGGAGCGCCTCGAGGCGGCGGCGCGGGTCACGGCGGCGTCGCGCATGGACCTGTCGGAGATCGAGAACCGCATCGCCACCGACCCCGAGGACGCCGCCGCCCTCATCGAGTTGGGCCGGGCGCTCGCCGCCAAGGGCGAGCACGAGGTCGCCCTCGACAAGCTGCTCGATGCCGTCCGCTTCGGCGGCGACACGAGGGACGACGCCCGCCAGGCCATGATCGACGTGTTCGGCGTGCTCGGGAACGAGCATCCGCTGACCGTGTCGTACCGCAAGGCGCTGGCGAACGCGTTGTTCTGAGTGCCGGGGAAACCTGATCGCGCTGGGCCGGGCTCGCCCCATCACGGTCATCTGAACCGACCGGCGTCGGCGAATTGCGAATTGCGGACCCGCGAGCGGTCTCGCGTGCAACGACCCGAGGCGCGGCGACGGAGTCCTGACCCGAAACCGGGCAATGCCTCCAACCGGTGCGCAATTCGCAATTCGAACCGGCGGTCAGATACCCAACAACCCCTCCAGCCCCACCGTCACCGGGTCCTGCAGCGAACCCACCGCCCGCACCGCCAACAACACGCCGGGCATGAACGACACCCGGTCGGTGGTGTCGTGGCGGATCGTCAGGGTCTCGCCGGGGCTGCCGAACAGGACCTCCTGGTGGGCGACCAGGCCGGGGAGCCGGACCGAGTGGATCGGAACGCCGTGAGAGCCCTTGCCGCCCCGCACCCCGCCGATGACCTCCTCCGACTCGACCTCGCGCTGCTGCGCCCCCTCCATCCGGCTCGCCGTCGCCAGCGAGGTGCCGGATGGGGCGTCGGCCTTGCGGTCGTGGTGCAGTTCGATGATCTCGGATGCGGCGAAATGGGGCGACGCCATCTCGGCGAACCGCATCATGAGCACGGCGCCGATCGAGAAGTTGGGGACCACCAGGCAGTTGGGCGGCCCACTCCCCCACTGCTCGCGCAGGGCGGCGAGGCGGCTCTCGTCGAAGCCGGAGGTCCCGACCACGGCGTGCACCCCCATCTCGCGCCAGGCGCGCAGGTTGTCCATCACCACGTCGGGGGTGGTGAACTCCACCACGACATCGGCGTCGCCGACCACCGACCGATCGGTCGAGATCTCGAGCCCGTGGACGGTCGCGCCGCCGTGATGCGGGTCGTAGAGGGCGGAGAGGGTCAGGTCGTCGGCGTCGGCGACGGTCCCGGCGACGAGCCGGCCCATCCGGCCGCCCGCCCCGCAGACCGCCACCGCGGTCATCCGACGAACCGTTCCAGGTCGGACGACTCGAAGGGCCCGACGGCGCCGAGCACGAAGGCGCCCGAGAACAGCTCGGTCGCCACGGAGTGCACGTCGTCGACGGTCACGGCTTCGATGCGGGCCACGGTCTCGTCGAGCGTGAGATGCGGGACCCCGGTCGACTCGTGCCGGCCGAGGCGGACCATGCGGCTGTTGGTGTCCTCCATGGAGAGGGCCAGCGAGCCGTTCATGTTGCCCTTCGCCCGCTGCAGCTCCTCGGGGGTGATGCCCTCCTTGGCGACCAGCGCCAGCTCCTCGCGGATCAGGTCGAGCACCTGCTCCGTCTGGTGCGGGGTGGTGCCGACGTACACCCCATAGGCGCCGGAGTCGGCGTAGGGCATCCGGAAGGCGTACACGGCGTAGGCGAGGCCGCGCTCCTCGCGGATCTTGCGAAAAAGCCGCGACGACATGCCGCTCCCGAGCACGTGGCTCAGCAGCCCGAAGGCGAACCGGCGATCGTCGCCCCGGGTGAGCCCGGCGCCGCCGAGCACCAGATGAGCCTGCTCGGTGTCGCGCGTCACCACACCCACGGCGGGTGCGATGCGCGGCTCGGAGAAGTCGTGATCCTCCACCGACCCGTTCCACCCGGCGAACTTCTCTCCGACCAGCGACACCACCTCGTCGTGATCGACGTGCCCGGCGACGGCGATCACCGTGGACGTCGGGTGGTAGCGGCGCTGCCAGTAGCCGCGGATCACGTCGCCGGTCATGGCGGTGATCGACTCGCGGGTGCCGAGCACCGGCTTGGCGAGGACGTGCTCGCCCCACAGCGCCCGGGCGAACTGGTCGTGGGCGACGTCGGCGGGGTCGTCCTCGTTCATGTTGATCTCCTCGAGGACGACGTGGGCCTCCGAGGCGATCTCCTCGGGACGGAAGGCGGGGCGCTGGATCATCTCCGACAGCAGCCCGAGGCCCATCGGCAGGTCCTCGTCGCGCATCTGCGCCCAGTAACAGGTGTACTCCTTGGAGGTGAAGGCGTTGGAGCGGGCGCCGACCTCGTCGAAGGCCTCGGCGATGTCCTGGGCGCTGAGCGTCTCGGTGCCCTTGAACAGCAGGTGCTCGAGGAAGTGCGAGCAGCCCGCCTCCACCTCGGTCTCGTCGCGACTGCCCGTGTCCACCCAGCACCCGGCCGCGACGGAGCGGATCGAGGGCATCTCCTCGGTGATCACGCGCAGCCCGTTGGGGAGCGTCGTGAGTCGATGGTCCATGAGCGCCGGATGGTACAAGGCCCTCGCGGGCAGATGGCAGATGGCGGGCCACTAGGAGAGCGAATGGCGAATGGCGAATGGCAGGAACAGAGGACGGAAGGCAGGCGTAGCCTGGCGTCATGATCCTTCGCCGCCTCGCGCTCGCCGCCCTGACACTCGCCGTCACCGCGTGTGGTGGCTCGGCGTCGACGCCGAACGCCGACCCCGCGGGCGCCGGGGACGACACCACGACCACCCCCGCCACCACGGCCGCACCCACCACGGCGGCACCGGCCACGACCGGTGCGGCGGACACCACGACGCCACCGACCACGGCGGCGGCGACACCGACCGACATCACCTTCGAGACCGGCGACGGGCTGACCCTCGAGGGACGGCTGTACGCCGCCGGCCCGACGTTCGTGGTGCTCGGGCACATGCGCCCCGCCGACCAGACCTCGTGGTTCGGCTTCGCCGAGCGGCTGCAGAGCGCCGGGTACAGCGCCCTCACCTACAACAACCGCGGGTACGGCGGATCGGACGACGACGGCACGCTCGACGTGGGCACCGATGCGCTCGCCGCCATCGCCGCGGCACGGGCGAACGGCGCCGAGCGGGTGATCTACATGGGGGCGTCGATGAACGGCGCCGCGGCGCTCTTCGCAGGCGCCAACGAGGATCTGGCCGGCGTCGTGTCCCTCTCCGGCGTGCTCGCCTTCGAGGGCACGAGCGGCATCGACAGCGCCCGCGACGTCGCCGAGCCAAAGCTGCTGGTCGCCGCCGAGGACGACCCCGGCGCCGTCCCCAACGCACAGGCCCTCTTCGACGCCGCACCGGAACCGAGGGAGATCCTCGTGCTCGCCCGTGGCGGCCACGGCACCGACATGCTGGAGGCGAACCCGGACCTCGCCATCACCCTGATCGAGTTCGTGGAGTCGGTCGCCGGCTAGGCGTGCTCCACACACCTGACCGAGGCGGGCCGCGCCTCGAGCCGAGCAGGCGCGATCGCGGCGCCGCACTCGTCGCACCGCCCGTAGGTTCCCTCGTCGATCTTCTCGAGCGCCCGACCGATGTCGGCCAGCGATGCGGTGAGGGACCGGGCCGTGGCGGTGGTGGAGATGCGCTCGACGGCTTCGGTGGTGCCGTCGCCGATCCGCTTCCCGAACGCCACGTTCGCCCCGGCCTCGGGCGGCGCCGTCAACCGCTCGATCTCGGCGACGATCTCGGCGCGGCGATCGGACAGCTGCTCACGAACGCGTTCGACATCGATCACCTCAGACCAAGGAGCATGGACGAAGGGCCAGCGACTAATCCACCTCCCCCAGGTACGCCTGGCGCATCTGGGGATTGGCCATGAGGCCCGCGGCGGTGTCGGACAACACGATCTGGCCGGTCTGGAGGACGTAGCCGCGGTCGGCGATGGAGAGCGCCATGTTGGCGTTCTGCTCCACCACGAACACGGTGGTGCCGGCCTCGTTGATCGTCTCGATGATCTCGAAGTTCTGGGCCACGAGGACCGGGGCCAGGCCCATCGACGGCTCGTCCATGAGCAGCACCTTGGGGCGGGCCATGAGCGCCCGGCCGACGGCGACCATCTGCTGCTCCCCACCCGACAGCGTGCCCGCCTTCTGGTCCAGGCGCTCCTTGACCCGGGGGAACAGATCGAAGATGCGCTCCATGTCGGAGGCGAGGTCGGCGTCGTCGTCGTCCCTCAGGTAGGCGCCGATCTCCAGGTTCTCCTTGACGGTCATGCGCTTGAAGAGGCGCCGATTCTCGGGGACCATCGACACACCGCGCGACACGATCTCGGTGGTGCCGAGGCCGGAGATGACCTCACCGTCGAGCAACACCTCGCCCGACGACGGCTCCAGCATCCCGAGGACCGTCTTGAGGGTCGTGGTCTTGCCGCTGGCGTTGCCCCCGAGCAGGCACACGATCTCACCCCGGCGGATCTCGATGTCCACGTCCTTGAGGACGTGCACCGGCCCGTAGTGGGCGTTGACCTTGCGAAACTCGAGGACGACCGCGCTCACGGCGTGCCCCTCTCGGCGGGGCGGCCCAGATAGGCCTCGATCACGTTCTCGTCGCTCGCCACCTCGTCATAGGTGCCAGAGGCGATCTGCACGCCGTGGTCGAGCACCACCACGCGATCCGACACGTTGCGGACCACCTTCATGTCGTGCTCGATCACCACGACGGTGAAGCCGCGCTCGGAACGCAGCTTGCCGATCAGCTCGGTCAGCTCGATGGTCTCGCGCGGGTTCATCCCTGCAGTGGGCTCGTCGAGCAGCAGCAGGCGGGGCTGTGTGGCCATGGCGCGGGCGATCTCGAGGCGGCGGCGGTTGGCGTAGGACAGCACGAAGGCGGGCTGCTCGAAGCGGTACCCGGTGAGGCGGGTGCCGAAGAAGCCCAGCACGTCCTTGCCGAGCTCGCGGATCTCCTTCTCCTCCCGCTGGAACGCCTTGGTGCGGAAGATCGCACCGAACACGCCCGCACGAGTCCGGCAGTGCTGGGCGACCATCACGTTCTCCAGCACCGTCATGTTGGGAAACAGCCGCACGTTCTGGAAGGTGCGAGCGATGCCGCGCTCGGTGATGTCGCTCGGCTCCAGACCGGCGATGTCATTGCCCTCGAACAGAATCTCGCCCTCGTCCGGGGGATAGAGGCCGGTGATCGTGTTGAAGAACGTGGTCTTGCCGGCGCCGTTCGGCCCGATCACGCTGACGATCTCCCCCTCCTCGACGTGGAAGTCGAGGTTGCGCAGCGCCTGCAGGCCGCCGAAGCCCTTCGAGAGCCCGCGGATGTCGAGGAGGCGCTCCGCCATCAGCCGTCCTCCTCGGGATGGCCCTCCTTCTCCTGCGCGTCGATCCACGCGTCCTGGAGGTACTCCTCCTGGTGGAGCTCTCGGGTTCTTCGGGCACTCGGTAAGAGGCCCTCGGGGCGCTTCAACATCATGTACACCAACAGGGTGCCGTAGATGAGGAGCTTGAACTCCGCGAACTCGCGCAGCAACCCGGGCGAGGTCGGACCACCCAGGACCCCTACCAGCACGAAGGCACCCACGGCGACCCCCGGGATGCTCCCCATGCCGCCCACGATGATCAGCACGAGGACGATGATCGACACCAGAAACTGGAACGAGTTGGGGAAGATCGAGCCGATCTTGGCGGCGAAGATCGCCCCGCCGAACGACGCCATGATCGCCCCGATCACGAAGGCCAGCAGCTTGGCGGTGACCGTGTTGACACCCATCGCCTCGGCCACCTGCTCGTCCTCGCGCATGGCGATCCAGGCTCGGCCGATGCGCGAGTCCTGCAGGCGCCACGAGACGTAAGCCACGATGACCACGAAGAAGAGCAACAGGTAGAAGACCTGCTGCGGGTCCGTCCCCTTGATCGTGAGCGGCCCGATCTCCACGGACGGGATCTGGATGATCCCCTGGGCGCCGCCGAAGATCCCCTTGAACCAGTCGGAGAGGAACAGGATCCGTGCGATCTCTCCGAAGCCGAGCGTCACGATCGCCAGATAGTCGCCGCGCATCCGCAGCACGGGGGTCCCGACCAGCACACCCGCCATCGCGGCGAAGACGATCACGAACGGCAGGGCGGCGAACCAGGTGAGCTCCGGGCTGAACGCCGGCGAGAGGGGCGAGGTGAGCACGGCGGTGGTGTAGGCCCCGACGGCGAAGAAGGCCACGTACCCGAGGTCGAGGATGCCGGCCAGCCCGACCACGATGTTGAGGCCGAGCCCCATGAGCAGGAAGAGCCCGACGATCGTGAGCAGCTCGTTGACGAACGTGCCGAGGACCGCCGGGAGGATGGCGCCGAGGGCTATCAACACCAGGGCGATGACGACCCCGGTCTTGCGGCGCTGCTCCTCGGGCATCACCTGGATGCGGGCGCGGAAGGCGACCACCCGCCCGCGGAACCGCCAGGTCAGCAGGAAGACGCCGGCGCCGACCAGGAGGGCCGCCGGCACCGTCAGGCCGCGCCGATCCCCGTAGACGAAATCCTCGAAGAAATCTGCGAATTTGAAGCTCTCCACGATGTCGACGATGACCAGCTCGATGAAGCCGATGATGAATATCCAGATCACCGCCGAGATCGCCGAGTCCTTCACCCGCGCCGGGAGCAGGTGCGTCGCCGCACCCACGGCACCGAAGACCGCCCCGCCCAGGGCCATGGCGATCAGGCCGACGGCGAGCCCCGAGTCGAGCGTGAGGAAGTCGACCAGCGCCGGAGAGACGTTGGTGAACACCTCGCGCACGTCGAAGGCTTCGATGAGGAGGATGAACCCGCCGACCACGGCCCCGCCCACGATGCCGGCGACGGCGCCCGACACCACGTCGTAGGGCCCGTACGGCTCGAACTCGACGCCCTCGAGCTCCTCGCGGGCCGCGGCGCGGTGCCCGGCCACGACGAAGACGCCGATGAGGACGGCGTAGCCCAGGCTCAAGATGGGGTCGATCACGTTGCGGCCGTCGAAGGCGACCAGCATCCCGATCATCCCCAAGAACACGGCGACACCGCCCGCCCCGAGACCGGTGATGACGCCCCGGCGATCGACACGCACCGCGGCACGGGAGGAGCGAGAGGCGACGGCGGTCATCAGGCCCGATCCTCGACGGCAAGACGCTCACCGAACAGGCCGGTGGGCTTGAAGATGAGAACCAGGACGAGGGCGGTGAAGGCGACCACGTCCTTGAGCTGGCTCACGGCGGGGACGCCGAGCGGCGCGAGGATGAGGTTGGGGCCTACCGACTCGAAGAGCCCGAGGCTGATACCGCCCAGATAGGCGCCCACGATGTTGCCGATCCCTCCTAGGACGGCGGCGGTGAAGGCCTTGACGCCGGGCAGGAACCCGGTGAAGAAGAACACCTGGCGGAACAGCAGCCCCCACAGGGTGCCGGCGACCCCGGCCATCGCTCCACCCACGGCGAAGGTGGTGACGATGGTGCGGTTCACGTTGATGCCCATCAGGGCGGCGATCTCCTTGTCCTCGGCCACCGCCCGCATCGCTCGGCCGGTCTTGGTGCGGTTGATGAACAGGTAGAGCGACACCATCGACACCGCTGCGACCACGATCACGGCCAGCTGCGCCTTGCCGATCGGGACGCCGAACAGGTCGACCGAGCCCTGGAGGGCGGTGGGGCGCTGCGGATAGGACTTGATGTTCGAGCCGAACAGGCCGCGGATGGCGTACTGCAGGAAGAAGGACATCCCGATCGAGGTGATGAGCGGGATGAGTCGGGGCGCACCGCGCAGCGGCTTGTAGGCGATGCGCTCCACGAGGACGGCCACCAGCGTTGCCGTCGTGATCGACGTGAGCATGACGATCGAGATCGCCAGGATCGGCAGGTCCGTCCACATTCCCGCCTCGGCGAGGGCGTCGGCGACGAAGAACCCGACGATCGCACCGGCGGTGAACACCTCGCCGTGAGCGAAGTTGATGAAGCCGAGGACGCCGTAGACCATCGAGTAGCCGAGGGCAATGAGGCCGTACATCGAGCCCTGCGACAGCCCGGTGATCACCAGGTCCCGCCACGCCCCGCCCGAGATGCCCTCGCCGGAGAGCGTGTCGGCGATGGAGCCGATGAGCCCCACCCCGATGATGGCGACCGCACCGATGCGGACCGCCCACAGGAACGAGTCCACGAACCCGAACCGCAATCGGGTACGCGGTCTCCTACGCGTCGTTGTGGTCATGGCGCCCTGGCTCCGAGAAGGTGGATGCGATGGCCCGGCGCCGCCAAGGGTGGCGGCGCCGGGTCCATCACTCTGTCAGTGGTCGGCTACCACCTACCGGCCGGCGGCCGAGAACACGACGTTCTGGATCGTGGCCGCGGGGTCGTTGGGATCGAGGTGGTGCACGATGGCGATCGCCTGTGCGCCGCAGTCACCGAACTCGTCGCAGCTCAGACTTCCGGTCACACCCGGGAAGTCCGTCACCGCGTACAGGTAATCCCGCAATGCCTGCCGGCCAACGCGGAGATCCCCGCCGTCCAGAACGCCCACATTCTCGATCGCATCGAGCAACAGCATCGTTGCGTCGTAGGTGTGAGCGTGGAAGACCTGCGGTGGCGCCTCACCGAACTGATCCGTGTAGTTGGCGACCAGCTCCGTGTAGTTCACACCCGTGAACCCGGTGTTGTCACCGAACCGGAGGTCCGGGCCGGAGAAGTACATTCCCGCGGTCTCGGGGATCGACAGGAACTCGACACCCTGGAGGCCGTCGGCGGAGAAGAAGATCGTATCTTCGAGGCCTTCGACGTCCTGAGCCTGCTGGATGATGAAATCACCCTCCGGCTGGAAGATCGGGAAGTACACCAGCTCTGGACCCGAGTTCGCAATATCGGTGAGGACCGGGACCATGTCGGCGTCGCCCACGTTCACCGCGGTGTACAGCGTCATCGTCCCACCCAGATCCTCGAACGCATTGGCGAACGCGGTCGCCAGACCGTCGGCGTAGGGGGAGCCGTCGTGGATGGCGGCGGCTTGCCTCACACCGAGCTCATTGAAGGCAAACTCTGCCACCGCACGACCCTGGAACAGGTCGTTGTGAGCGGTCCGGTAGTAGCCGGGCTGCCAGGCGTCGAGGGCGTTGCCCTCGAGGTCCGAGGTCAGGTTCGGAGCTGTGTTCGAACCCGAGATCAGCACCATGCCGGCCTCGGACAGGATCTGTGACGCCGGAACGCCCGCACTCGAGCAGGTGGTGCCGATCACGCCGAGCACATCTGCCTGCGAGGCGATCGTCTGCGCACCCGAAGTCCCGCCGTCAGCACTGCAGAGATCGTCCTCGAACGTTCCCAGATCGACGCCGAACCGGGCGATCTTGCTGTCGGGGTTCCCTGCTATGTAGTCCTGGACTGCGAGCTGGGTGCCTCGGTTCTGGTCCGTGCCCAGCGACTCGACCGCCCCGCTGATGGCCTGGAGGGTGCGGATCTGGATCGCGTCACCCTCCTCGACGACCACAGTGCCGAGGGCATCCTCGTCACCACTGTCGTCATCACCACATGCGGCAGCGACGAGCGCGAGCGCCAGAACCAGGGCCACCAGGCCCCGCAAGCGCTTGAAGTTCACACTCATCGGATTGTTTCCTCCCTGTTGGGATCAGGCCGGGGACACCCCAGCCCGATGGCTCGGGAGTCTAACGGCTGGTTCCCGGCCCGGCGCAAGCAGAGGAGCCGCACCGCTTCGGGGCGTTGACAGACATGAGACAATCGGCGGCCGTGTCTTCTGCGCGCGAGAGCATGCTCACCGAGATCCTGCCCCCCGAGGAGCGGGCGATCGAGGCCGTCGTGGCCCGATATCAGCGGGTCGCGCCCGCCGTGACGCGCTTCGCCCGGAGCATCGCGGCCGACGACACCCTCCGGCTCAGGCTCGGGTCCCACTCGTCCGCCGGCGCCGGCGAGATCGTGATGGACCCCGGGATCTTCCAGGCCGCATACGCCCGGCGCGCCCCGGTCACGCCATCCGAGGTGGCGCTCGCCTCTGCGCTGCACGAGGCGGTGCACCTGGCCTCGACCGACCTGGACGAGGCGCGGCCGCTGCCCGAGGAGTGGTTCCCGGATCGCGAGGAGCCGCTCCCGGAGGGCCCGGTGTCACTGCTCGACGCCCTCGACCGCGCCGGTGGCCTCCCAGCCGAGGCGATGTTCATGGCGGTGGAGGACGCCCGTCAGGAGATCCAGAACCTCGACGTGTACCCCGGGGCGCGCTCGGTGCTCGGCGACCTCTACAACGCCGCGGTGCCTGCCGCCATCGAGCGGGCCCGGCCGATGGGCCAGTTCGCCCTGTGCTGCTTCCTCGCGGTGGGGGCGTATCAGGACCTCGAAACCCTGCAGCGCCGATCCGACCCCACCGTGTCGGCTGCCCTCGACGAGGCCGAGGATCTCATCGCCGAGGCATCCACCGCACCCGGCCCGTGGGAGACGGCCGGGATCGCACTGGCCCTGCTCGCCGTCGCCCGCCGCCACGGGCTCCTCACCGAGGCTTCACCGAACGAGAACCGGGTGGAGCAGGAGACGCGCGAGGAGGCCGAACAGCAGCAGATCCTGGACGGAGTCGACGCGGTGCGTATGGTGACCCCCATCCTCCAGGACGCCGAGACCTACGACGAGACCCGCCAGGCGGCGCGGGCGGCGTCTGAGGAGGCCCGCTCCAAGGGCGATGTCGACGAGGCCGGCGATCCCGCCACCGACCAGATCCTGCGCGTCTCGGAGGCGCCCGACGTGTTCCTCCCGACCGGCCAGGGCGGGAAGCTGCTGGTGACCCCGTTCCCGGCGCGGTTCGACGCATTCGCCGGCGATGGCCGCGAGGCGATCGAGACGGCCGCCTCCCGCTGGGCCGTGGGCCAGCGCCACATCTCGGGCGAGCTGTACCCGCTGTTCGTCGCAAACCAGCGGCGCGGCCTTCGCTCGGGGTACGACGCCGGCGACCTCTCGCCCTACGCCGCCCTGTTCCTGGGCGGGGGCGTGTACGAGCGGATGTTCGAGCGCCGCTCCCTCCCCACGCGGCGCGCCTACGCCGTGAGCCTGCTCGTGGACGGGTCGGCCAGCATGCTCCAGCCCCGACCGCTGCCGGGCGGCGTCAAGGCGCCATGGGCGATGGCGGCCGCCACGCTCGGCGCCTGGACCCTGGCCCGGCTGTGCGACGAGCTGCAGGTGGAGTTCGAGGTGGCGCTGTTCAACCGGGCGTTCGCGGCACTCGTGGACGACACCGAGCGCACGTACGTGGACCGCATGAACAGCACGAAGGGGGCTCTGCGCCGCAGCCAGGGCGGTGCCGCCGACCGTCTCACCCGCACCATCAACCACTACGTCGTGAAGTCGTTCGACCAGCGCTGGCAGGCCGTCGAGGACGGGGTCGCCGGGTTGTTCTGGACGGCGTCCAACCCGCAGGATGCCGCAGCGTCCGCCCGGCGCGACGCCGCGACGTCGGCGCCGGTGTCCATGTTCGAGAAGGCCGCCAACGTCGACGAGCTCAACGTGAGCCACGCCTCCGAGCGCCTCGCCGCCCGACACGCCCAGGTGCGGCTGCTCGTGGTGCTGGCCGACGGCATGACCCGCGGCTCGGTCGAGCACCTCGCCGCAGCCGTCGACGCCGCCGAGCACGCCGGGACGACGGTTCTCGGTATCGGCATCGGCGACGCCACCGTGGAGGCCGCATACGCCCGCAACCAGGTCGTTCGAAAGCCGGATGCGCTCACCGAGGCCATGATCCACGGGGTTCGATCGGCGCTCCGCAAGAGCATCGCGCTGGCCGGCGGCGACACCTGGTGGGCCCACGAGAGCCTGCTCTACGATGACCCGAGAAGGAGCATGAGTGCCTGACACCGTCATGTTCGAGGACCCGACCGGCGAAGGGAAGCCGGTCGAGCTGGGGACCTTCGAGGTCCCCACAGACGTGCCCGACCACGAGCAGCGCGCCGGCAAGATCCCGGAGCCCGACCCCGACTACGTCGACCTCGGGATGCTCTACAAGCTGGCGTCGCTCGAGGCGGTGCGCCGCGCCGGTGTCACCGGCACACCGCTCCACGTGGCGCTGCGCGGGCACATGGGCACGGGCAAGGACCACGACCTCGAGCAGTTCGCCGCCCGCCTCCGCCTCCCCTACTACCGGATCCCGCTCACGGGCGAGGTGCGCGACATCACACTCATCGGCTCGGTGAAACTGCACGGAGACGGCAAGGGCGGCACCGAGTCGCGCTGGGAGGACGGCGACATCACGCGCGCCCTGCGCGGCCCCGCCCTCATCAACATGTCCGAGCTCAACGCCGCCGGGGCGGAGACCCTCTTCGCCCTCCACGCCCTGCTGGACCGCTACCAGGCGCTCGACCTGCCCACCGGCGAGACGGTGCACCTGCGCGACGACACCAGGGTCTTCGGCACCCTCAACCCCACCGATCTGCGCGACTACGCCGGCACGCAGACGCTCAACAAGGCGTTCGCCGATCGCTGGGTCATCTGGGAGAAGTCCTTTCCGGCGGTCGAGCAGATCGAGGAGATGCTCCGCACCCGCTACGAGACGCTCGAGGACGCTTTCGTCACCGCGATCGCCCGTCTGGCAGTGGAGGTGAACGAGTCGTTCACCTCGGCGGACACCCGCACCCGGGTGGGGACGCCGATGTCGCTGCGCACCGTGCTGGACCGCATCCCGGCCGGGCTGTGGATGTTCGCCGACGCCGAGGACCCGCTGCGCTCCACCTGGGAGGAGTTCGTCCTCAGCCACATCGACCCGTTCGACAAGGACCACTACGAGACGGTGTGGAGCGCCGTGGCGCGTCGCGGCCCGGCCGGCCCCCCCTACACGTAGGCGCGGCGCCCCGGACCGCCTGGGGTCCTCTTCGCATCTAGCGTCCTGACCGATGAAGCCGTACGAACTCGGTGACCCGGACCTCGACGAGCGCATCAGGCAGCTTGCGGCCGATGCGGTGGCGTCACACGGCGACCACCACCTCGACCAGGACCTCATCCACGAGATGATCGTCACCAGCCTCAAGATGCAGCGCGACCACGCCGGGCGCGGCGACCTCAAGCTCGCCAACAGCGCCCTCAAGGAGATGCGGTACGCCTTCATGGTGTTCTCGCGCTACCGCGACGTGCGCAAGGTGACCATGTTCGGGTCGGCCCGCACCCTGCCCCACGACCCCAACTACGTGCTCGCCTCCGAGTTCGCGGCGCACATGACCGACGAGCGGGGCTGGATGGTCGTGACCGGCGCCGGGCCCGGGATCATGGAGGCGGGCAACCTCGGCGCCGGCGAGGACCTGTCGTTCGGGGTGAACATCCGGCTCCCGTTCGAGGCGACGGCCAACCCCTACATCCACGAGAGCCGGCTCGTGAACTTCAAGTACTTCTTCACGCGCAAGCTCATGTTCGTCAAGGAGTCGGATGCCTTCGCCCTGTTCCCCGGGGGGTTCGGGACCCAGGACGAGACCTTCGAGCTGCTCACCCTCATGCAGACCGGCAAGAGCGACCTGCACCCCATCGTGCTCATGGAGGCGGCGGGCACCGGTTACTGGGAGTCGTGGCTCGACTTCATCACCGGCGGCCTCCTCGACCAGGGGATGATCGCCCCCACCGACCTCGCCCTCTTCGAGCAGGCGGACGACCCGACGCACGCCGCCCGGATCATCTGCGACTTCTACCGGGGGTACGACTCGCAGCGCTTCGTCGACGGCGACACCCTCATCCTCCGGCTCACGTTCGAGCCCGACGACGATCTGATGCAGCGGCTCAACGACGAGTTCTCCGACATCGTCGTGAGCGGGACGATCGAACGAACCCCGCCACACGACGCCGAGATCGACGACGAGGACAAACTGGGCCTGCACCGCATCCAGGTGCACTTCGACCGGCGCAGCCTGGGACGGCTGCGGGCGATGATCGGCGTGATCAACGAGGCCGCCCCCGGGGAGACAGGCCCGGCCGCACGGTAGCCTTAGGGGGTCATGCGTCAGATCCTCGCCGACCTGGTGGCCGAGCAGCAATCGCTCGATCAGTCGCTGCAGCGCGCCCCGGACCGGGATTGGAAGCAGAAGACCGACAACGGCTGGAACGTCCAGGAGACAATCGCCTACCTCGCCTGGACCGAGCAGCATTCGGCGGCGATCCTCGAGGGCGAGACCAAGTTCGCCGAGATCCTCGACGAGCACGGCGACCTGGAGG
>Ga0214472_10004290_pt1 | contig 15038 bp, 11 predicted proteins | sample RVTome_6_FD_207662 | JGI IMG/M metagenome (GOLD analysis project Ga0214472, IMG submission 207662) | Soil microbial communities from uranium-contaminated site in the Upper Colorado River Basin, Wyoming, United States - RVT140D175 | ecosystem: Environmental > Terrestrial > Soil > Contaminated >...
GGCCCGACTCGTTCACAAAGACGGAATGCGTCTCCATGCCCGCCTCGCGAAGCAGGGCGAACGTCAGGAGGCTGTCCTTGCCGCCGCTGGACAGGACGAGGTGCGAGGCCCGCTCCGCCCGCCAGCCCTCGGCCAGCGATTCCCCAGGTTCGAGGCCGGCATCGGGGAAAACCAGGCGCGCCCGGGAATAGCGGTCCCGTTTGACGGGAGAAAGTTTGCTGGCCGGCCCCACGAGGTACTCGTTGGGTTTGAGAAACTTGTTGACGAAGATCTCCCTGGCCGTGTTCTCCGCCATCTCGTCGAGAAACTCGCGATCGGTGGCGTCAAACACACCGCGGAACACGATCTCCCGGCAGAACAGCCCGTAGTTGAGGGCCACCTGGGCGGCGACCATGCTCGCCAGGTTCTCGACCGGCTTCGAGCTGGGCGTCTCGAACACGTCCTCCTCGTAACGGTACACGAGGTCGAAATGGTCCTGCTTGCGGGAGCGAATCACTCGGTAGGGAACGACCAGCCGCGCCGGCTCGATGCGCGGGGGACCGACCTCCAGGCGGTTAATCACCTGTAAACACGCCAGGGGGTCGCGGCCACGCCGGCCTCCCGACCCCGCGTCTTTGGTGTTCACTGACGAAGACACGCTGGACGAATCCCCTAACGGCATACCGGTATCGTCTTTCGCAGATGGGGTCTCACGGCCGCAACGAGCACGTCCGGGCCGTCAAGGAGCACGTCACACACCGGCAGGCCGGTGCGCTCTCGAAGTTCGCGGCAAGCTTCGATCCGCTGGGCATCGTTCAGTCCTTCGTGATTGATGGTGATCGCGATCACGGGCCTTCCGGAGACGAGTTGCAGCGCGGCGATCTGCGTCTTGATGGGATGGATGGGGTAGCCGGGAAATCCGTCATATTCTTTTCGTGCCGGGGCGTGCTGGAGCACCACCACGTCGGGACGGCCGGCGGCGAGGATTTCGTAACCTCCCGGGTAGGCGGGGTTCATCAGGCTGCCCTGTCCTTCGATGACGATCACCTCCGGATGAAGATCGTTGAAGGCGCTGAAGACGGCGTGCTCGATCTCGCCGGCCATGAAATCGCTGACCAGGGAGTCGAGCATCAGGGAGTAGCGGGCACCCTGAAGCCACGCGGTCTGTCCGGTGCCCACCAGTTCCGCGGAGACGCCCGCGGCGCGCAATCCGTCGACCAGCTTCCAGGCCGTCGTGCGTTTGCCGACGGCCGAGTCCGTGCCCAGCACGGCCACTTTCAGGCAGGTGACCTGCTCGATCTTTCCGGTGAAAGAGTGCAGCTCGCCGCGCGGGGGCGTGCGGCGGACGTCTCGAAGGACGACGCCGTGGCGTGCGGCCAAGGCACTGAGCTCCGGGTCATCGCCGAGGAAGTCGTGCAGGCCGCAGTCCACATGGAGTCGGAGCCGGATGGCAGACTTGATGTCCTCGCGGGCTCTGGCCGAGAGCCGCCCGCCGTCCGGCGCCAGACCGACCACCAGGTGCGTCGCCGGGCGACCGTGCCGCCGACTGTTCTCGATGGCCTCCTGCACGTTGGCGCATACGGGAACGCCGATCGGACGGCCATCGAAGACTTCGCCAGCATCGGCGCCGGCATGGTCGCGGTCGACCACCGCCACGATGACATAGCGTTCGCTGCGGCGCAGCAGACCGTGGGCGGTCTTTCCGTTGGTGGTTCCCAGGGCACCGTCGCAGTAGACGATCGCTTGCCCGTCCGGCGGGCGACCCACTGCGTGGGGGCGGCTTGGTCCAGGAACGCGTTCCGCTCGACGGGGAGAGTCACCGCAAGCAAACCCGCTGTGCGGGGGGCTCATCAGCGCTTCCCCGTGAGCAGGATGACGTAGCGATCTCCGGGCAGCGCTCCGCGACGATTGAGCTCGATCAAAGCAATGAGCCCGGCAGTCGAGGCGGGCAGCACGTTGAGACCTTCCCGGTCCCGCAGAAGGCGCGAGAAGGCGAGCATCGTCTTGTCGCTGGCGTAGGAAGCGAATCCATCGGTCGCACGGATGGCGTCGAGGGCGTGTTGCCCGTCAATGGAGTGCCAGTTAATGAGCGGTTCGTTTACCTGCGTCTCGCGGATGCGCTCGGGGGCGAGGTCGTCGCAGGCATGCGAGTTCTTCATGAACGCCCGGACGATGGGGTTCTTGCCGAAGGATGAGCCGGCGATCATGCGCGGCATGCGCGAGGTTTTTCCGCGGCGAAAGAGACTCAAGAAGCCGCGGTAGACACCGGCCAGCGTCGTGCCGTTGGAAACCGGGACGGCCACGGCCGCCGGAGCGTCGCGGAGCTCGTCGTAGATCTCGTAGGCGATCTCTCCGTAAGCCTGAAGCTGTAAGGCGGTGTTGGCCCCGCCGGGATTGGCGTCGTAGATCTCCTCGATTTCGGCCCGGCGGCGCGATTCCTGCACGGCGTTCTCGTAGTCGCCCGGCACGCGGACCATGGTTGCTCCCTGCTCTTCCATTTCCTTCCACCGCTTGACGCGATAGCCCTCGGGAATGAAAAGCACGCAGCGCAGGCCGGCCAGCGACGCGGCCAGAGACAATGCAACGCCGTAGTTTCCGCACGTGGCCACGGTCACCGCATCGAAGCCGCGGCGAAGGGCGTCCATCGTCTGAGTGAAAGCCACGCGGTCCTTTTGCGTACCGGAGGGATTACCGCCCTCGAATTTCAAGTAGACCTGTCGGAAGCCCACCTCGCGCTCGATGTTACGCGCCCGGGAGAGCGACGTGTCGCCGACCTGCGAGTCGACGATGTCCTCGTACGCCTCGAAGCGTTCCTCGATGGACCGCCGCGGGTCCGTCGCAATCCGCATCTGTGAGCGGACATCAACGACGATCGGCTCGGCTTGCGGTGTGGCCTCGTCGAGCAGGGCAACCGAAAGGTCGACAAAGTTGTCAGTAGCCGTACGTTGGCCATCTTCCGGACCATTCGCCATTCAAGCTGCTCCGAAAAAGAAAAGAGTTTCTCTCAAGCCGCTTCGGTCCAAGCTCCACGGGTCGGGCCCGCGGGGCTCGGATGAGGATCTTCCGGGACCGTCCGGTCACGTTCGCCGCGCAGGGCAGCCAGGATTCTAGGCACGCCAAGGCCGCGCAACGGCAAGGGAGTCTTCCCCGCACCCATGCGATAGGGGAGAAACGCGGTCGTCTCGCGGACGTCCTCGACCGTGACGACCACGTCGGGGTCCACCTCGCGGGCCATGCGAATAACCGAGCTGGCAAGCTTTCGGGGCACAATCACGTGGCAGATGGATACCGGGCCGTGCCTGCCCTGGCCGGCAAGGGTGGTGACGCAGAAGTCGCCGAAGCGGAGGCGCTCCGCCACGGCGGCGGCGCTCCCTTGAGAAAACAGATTAATGGCCTGGATGCCCAGGGCAAGCCGACCTTCCAGCCACATGCCAATGGCGTTGCCCGCCGCAAATCCTCCGGCGTAGGCCAGCAGATTCGCCCACCGTCCGAGCTGCGACAGCACACTGGAGACGGCAAAGACCCAGATGATGATCTCCACGAAACCCAGAACGACGGCGAGCAGACGCTGGCCGCGCATCACGCAGATCAACCGCGTGGTTCCGACCGACACGTCCGCGATGCGCGCCACGAAGATCAGAAGCGGCAGATACGGCCCGGGATCCCAGCCAAGGATGGTCATCGGTTTGTCTCCCGGACGTAGCCCCCGAACTCGGGACGGCGACTTTCGCCACGGTACCACCGTGGTCGGCCGCGATACAAATCGATGGTCTCCCGTCCGCGCGACCGCAGCCAAGTGTTTGAGGCCAGCCCGGCGGAAACCGTCGGCCGAGCAACGCCCGGCCGGCGTCGCAGTACATTGGCCACGCACCGCAGCGCACCTCCGGAGACGTAAATGCCGGACACGTCCACGGTCCGGACCTCAAAACCCAGGTTCTCGTAGATCACTTCGGCAATCTCGTCCAGCAAGGGAATACGATAGACTGGCATGTAGACGATCCCACGCGCGGCGCGCTCTTCGATCAACACATTGTTGTAGGTTACCATCCAGCCCTCCTGGGGGTTGCACAGCATCGGGGTGCGCGAAACCGCGTATCCCAGGGAGCGGAACTGATCGGCCACGTCGTCGAACCGGGCCTGGAGAGCATCGGAAGGACACGCGGCAACGTCGGCCGGGACGGAGTCGAAAGCGGATTGCTCGTCACAAGGCACACCGGCCAGGTCCGCCCCAAGTGCCGGGCTTCCGACAAGGATTGTGTCGGAACCGACGGGCGTGACGTACATGTCCAGGTGATCCCACGGGACACGACCAGCGGCATCCCCGATCAGAAGATATGGCCGGCCCGTAAAAGTCTGAAGCAGGCGCTGGGTCGAAGCCGCATCCATGCCACGGGAATTTTCGGAAAGGACGTTCATTCCGATAAAGACGTGGCGGCTGTTGGAAACGATGTTGCCGCCCTCGACGCGAAGCCCGCTGTGCCAGAATGTCTCGCCGAGGTGCGCGATCCAGAGAATCTCGCTGACCAGCAGTTCGTTCTCTTTGGTCTGGTCGTAAAAGTCCGCCAGCCCGGGCGTGAAGAGCTCCAGGGGACCGTTCCATCCGGCCTGCTGCCGGGCGATCGTGCGATCCCTCGCCCAGATGGTGACGGGCATGCCGGCGTCGAGCAGGTTCAGCTCGCGTCCGCCGGACGATGCCAAGTGCCCCCAACGAAGCAGAAACTCGGAAATGGCTTCGCCATTCGGGCAGACAACCGTGACTCCAACGTCGGGAGGAAGGGAAGCGAAAAGGTCCTGATACAGGGGATGCAACTCTTCGACCGAGGCGGGCGCGAAATGAAGCAGAAGTTCAGAAATTGCCCCGGTGGTGTCGGGAACAATGGAGGCCGGAGGCGCAGCCTCAGCGGGAGCCCTAAACTCGGCCCATAATCCTCCCGCGGCGAGAGCGATGAGCACGAGCCGGACCGCGGAGACGCGTCCCTGTCGAAAACCCGTGTTTTTCATCTCGCCCCGCGCCGAAGATGCAGCGCGAACCGCACTCCACCGGGTCCCCACGGTCATCGCTGGGGACTGGCTTGCCTTTCGCCGGCTAGCCGGCGTGTCGTCACCGCGCTTATGTCTGGTGGGGAGTCGTCCCCTGACGCGGTGTCTCTCGTGTCTGTTGGATCAAGTAAGGTTATCCGCCCATTCGCCCGCTGGCGACCCCACGAAACGCGCTGGCTTCAGTCGTTATACGGCCAGCCGTGACGAAGGTTTCCGCCATTCTGTTGGTCGGCAAGCGGCGCGCCAAACCAGCGTCTGATTATACCATAAGCCCGCGGGAAGGTGAAGATTGTCAGGCTTGAAGTCTGCATCCCGCCGACGATTCGGGACCTGGCCGGGGTCGCAAGCACGACAAGAAGTGTTTCCTTGCCGGTCGGAGATGCCACTGCCGACCCCTTACGCTTCGCCCCGGATAAGGACCGACCGGAGGCAACGGTTGGACAGGCAACTAGCTTAAACCGGCCCGCCGCTGGGCACATGTCGAAGGGGATCGTCCCGCTCCTCATGGCCGGCCGGATGCGTGCTGGCATGGTCCTCGGGCTCGAGATGAGTCGTCGTGTGGACCACGTGTTGCGGCAGGCAGGCGCGAAGGCGGCCCTCCAACCGCGTCGCCCGGTCATGGGCCTCCACGATGGTCAAGCGACTGGGCAGTTGCAGGTGCACGTCCACCCAGAGATCCTGCTGAAGCACGCGACAGCGCAGCTTATGAAATCCGGCGATCAGCTTTTGTTCGACAGCGGCGGTCAGGCATTCGGCGACAGGCTTCACGAGGTGCGGGTCGACCTCGTCCATCAGCCCGGCCACCGACTCTCGCAGCAGCGCCGCGCCGCTGGCCAAGATCCAGAAGCCGATCAGCACGGCGGCGAGCGGGTCGAGCCAGTTCCATCCGGTGAGCATCACCGCGCCAAGGCCAACGAGGGCTGCCCCCGTAGTCAGCACGTCCGCCAGTACGTGTCGCCCGTTGGCGATCAGAATGAGCACGCGTTCACGGCGTCCGACGTGCAGGAGCATCAGACCGAGCGCCAGGTTGACCGCGGCCACGGAACAGGCCACGACCAGGCCCGTTCCGAGACGATTCAAGGCTACTCCATTTACGAGCCCGACGACGCCGCTCACGATCACGGCCAGCGAGGCTGACAGCACCAGGAGCCCCTCAAAGCCCACGGAGAAGTAGGCGATGCGACCATGTCCGTAGGGGTGGCTGACATCGGGTGGGCGAGACGCGTACCAGAGACTGAAGGCCGCAAAGGCCGTGGCCACGATATGGACGACCGATTCGGCGGCATCGGCCCACAAGGCGGCGCTGCCGGTCAGGACGTATGCAACGGTCTTTCCCGCCAGGATGGCGATGGCCAGCAACAGACTTGCGGCCATGGCCCGCCGGCTGGAGTGATTCGTCAAGTTCCGTTGCATCACGGTTCGAATTGTAGCCGACCCGTAATGGTTCAGGAATCGAAGAAAAAGGCGTCTCGAGCCCGGCGAGAATCCAGTTTGCCCGCTTGGTTCCGGGGTGCCGATCAAAGACGCAAGGTGAGGCGGACCGACGGAGCCGCCGGCGTGCGAACACCCCGGCGCCTACGGTCTGCTTCGCGCTGGACAGGGCGGCTTCGCCTCCCTAAGCTGGCCGCGGCGCCAGCGAAGCGGATCGTCCAGGCTGGTCCTTGCGACCTGGTGGCACGTCTCGCGCTCGTAGCTCAGGTGGATAGAGCATCGGTTTCCTAAACCGGGGGTCGCAGGTTCGAGTCCTGCCGGGCGCAGTGCCATCTTCTTGGCGTTGCGAGCTCCGCTCCTCCGGTCTCCGTCGCCGTCTGTCGAAGCGACCCTGTCCGGAGCGTCAGAGGCATCGCAGGAAGGCGACCAGGTCTCTCTTCTCCTCCTCGCTGAGATTGGTTCCGAGCACGAGGTTGAAAAACTCGACCGTGTCCTCGAGGGTCAGCAGACGACGATCGTGGAGATACGGCGGGGAGTCCTTGATTCCCCGTAGCGGGAACGTCTTGATCGGCCCATCGCTGGCGGCCATCCGACCATTGACCATCCGCGGCGTAAAGAAACGTTCGGCGCGGAGGTTGTGCATGAGATTGTCGGTGTAGTACGGAGCAGGGTGGCACTCGGCACAGCGTCCCCGGTTGAAAAACACATCCTGGCCGTTGAGTTCCGACGGCGAGGCCTGGGTCGGGTCGAGATATCCGAAGACGTCCAGCTTGGGGGTCGGAGGGAAGTCGAGCAGGGCCTGGAACTCGGACATGAAGTGCACCTGGCTGCCGCGCTCCAGGACGTTGACGCCCTTCTTCGTGGCGATCACCGGGTCGCCGTCGAAGTAGGCGGCGCGCTGTTCGAACTCGGTGAAGTCCTCGACACTTTTCAAAGCCCGCTGCGAGCCGAAGAGCCGCTGAATGTTGACCCCCCGTAGCGACGGCGTGTCGAGGCCGTGGCGAAACTCCTGCGGGCGGATGTCGCCGACCAGGTGGGTCGCGGAATTGGTGTGACCGTTGACGTGGCAGTCGAAGCACGTGACGCCGCGGTGTGGCCGGACGGTGCGACGGTCCTCGGTCTGGTTGAACTGCTGCTGCGGAAACGGCGTGAGGAGCAGCCGCAATCCTTCAAGCTGCTTGGGGTTCAGGATGCCATTGAACAGTTCGTAGTAGTTGTCGATGGTGACGACCTTTCCCTGCGAGACGTCGCCTAAGTCCGGGCGGGTGGTGAGGTAGACGGGCGGGGGATACTCAGGAAGGAAATGGACCGGCAAGTCGTAGTCGAGATCGAAGCGCGTCAGATCGAGGTCCGTCTGCCGCTTGATCTCGTCTATGTGGTGTTTCGGAAAGACCATGCCGCCTTCGGCGTGGTGGGGATGGGGCAGCGGAAGAAATCCCGCCGGCCAGACGCTCTTTTCCTTGATCTCCTCCGGAGACATGGTGGCGAGTTGTGTCCACGTCACCTCTGGGGGCAGCTTGACGCGGACGCCATCTTGAACGGCCTTGCCCTTGGACATGGTCACGCCCGCGGCAGGCCGGTCGGAGAGGTCGTAGCGCTCGGCAAGGAGGTCGAGCTGACGCTTCATCACCTCGGCCTTCGCGGCCGACATGCGGGCCATCGTGGTGTTGAAGTCCTCGCGGACCACGACCGGAGCGTAACTGGACGGCCTCTCGGCCCGCACCCTGGAAGGCAGGATCGCAACAAGGGTCGAGAACCCGGCGACGAGCAGGAAAGCGATGTGTGAACCTTTCGACGAGCGACCGGATCTCATTTCGGATTCCTCCTTTGTTAAGCGGGATAAACCTGAGCGCAGCGAGCCGCGGATTTTAGTCCGCGCGGAGCAGGCGGCCGAGATGGGTCCGCGCGACCTGAGGCCCGCGGCTCACTGCGTGCATGCCGTGCGTTGTGTACCCATCGGGTGCCCCGATGTACGGCCGAACAGCGCGCGGCGGGGTCCATCAGCAGGAAAACGCCGAGCGAGTGGGGGGACATCGGAGATATCACGACCAGACACCGTGCCGAAGGAAGGCGACCGCGAGAGGCCAGCCCTTGACACACCGCGTGGTTGCGCCACGCCGACGCCCCGCGTCTAGAAATGCAGAGCGTTTGCAGTGCGTCAAGAGCCAGCGCCCGGGCCTGCCGCGCCCGCGCGAACCCGGCTGCTGACGCACTCGGGCCTCCGCAAGAAAGGTTGTCCAGGAACGGCACGGCCTTGTCAAGCTCTCATCGGTGAGACGGCGGTCTTATCGAACCCTGGCGAGCCGCCGGCTTCAGCCGGCGCGGACACTCATGGCGGGACGACATCACCAAAGTTGGAGCGTCCGCGCGGACTAAAGTCCGCGGCTCGTCATGTCGTCCGTTGAACCGATCGGCCGGTGGTGCGACCCTTACAGAAGACGATGGACCGAACCCCGGAGGACATCCAGGACGAACTGCTCGTGCTGCTCAGCCAGGAGGGCGACGGCGACGCCCTGCGGCGGCTGGTGATAAGGTGGCAGCCGAGGCTCGGACGACTAGCCTGGCGATTGACGGGGGAGCGCGAGGCCGCGGCCGACGCGGTGCAGGAGGCCTGGCTGGCGATCGCCCGGGGCCTACGCCGCCTGGACGACCCGGCTCGGTTTCGCGAATGGGCGTTTCGGATCGTGAGCAACAAGTGCGCCGACTGGCTGCGGCGGCGAATCGTACGGCGAAATGCGGCCAGTGACGTGCGGGCGCCGGCCGGCCGGTCGGATGGTCCGCCGGTGGAAGCGGACCGAACGGACGAGGTCGCTCGCCTGCGAGCGGCGATGGCCAAGCTTCCAGGCGAGCAGCGGGCGCTGCTCGCGCTGCACTATCTCGAGGGGCTGGGATTGGCGGAGATTGCCCGCGTGTTCAATGTTCCGCAGGGGACGATCAAGTCGCGCCTGTTTCACGTGCGTGAGCGCCTGCGACAGAAACTGGAAAGGGGCCAATCATGAAGGAACTGGACAGGAGAATCGAAGAAGCCCTCCGCGGAGAGGACGCCGAACTGCTGCCGGCGCAAGCTGAAGAACCGTCGATGCTGGAGATCATTCTGGAAACGTTTCGAGGTCGGCACCGCTGGCTGACGTTCCTGGGGTTTTTCTACACCCTTGTGTTCATGGTGTTGTTCGTGGTGTCTGCGATACGTTTTTTCCGTGCCGAGGACACCCGCGGACTACTGCTCTGGGCATCGGCCAGCCTGATCTGCCTGATCTGCGTGGCGCTATTCAAGATCTGGTTCTGGATGGAGCTGAACAAGAACGCCGTCACCAGGGAGATCAAGCGCCTGGAGTTGCAGGTCGCGCGCCTTGCGACGCGGATCACGGAATAGGGTCCGTGCTTCGCCTCCTTCCCGGAGGCCCAGCGTCGCGCTTCGCGGGACCGGCCATGCCTTCCCTTCGCGGGGGTGGAAGGATACAATCGTTGGCGTACAGGAAGGGGAAGACTTCGGGCCATGATTCCCTCCGTAGGCAGACTCTCTGCGACGTTGCTGGCGTGGCTTGGAGTCTGCGCCGCCACGGTTTCCGCCCGCGAGGCGGGCACGCTGACCGTCGTGGGCGTTGAGCCTGCCCCACGATCGGTGGCCGTCCCGCGCGACGCGGTGATCCGCATTCACTTTGACCGGCCGATCAATGCGTCCACGGTCCTTCCGGCCGGGCGGCTCTCGGTGTTTGGAAAATGGAGCGGCGTGGCGAACGGTCCGATTTCGCTGTCCAACGGTGACATGACAGTGACGCTCTCCCCCGTAGAGGGCTTTGCCGCCGGCGAGCCGGTGATGGTGGTCCTGGCGAACACCGTAGAGGGCGCCGACGGCTCGCCCATGCGGCCGGGCGGTTACTCGTTTCAGTTCTGGACACGCGCCGCGCCGGCGGCGCTTCAATTCGTTGAAATCGACCGGCTGGGCACGCGCACGGTGCCCTCGCAGCGCACGCAGGCCTACGGCGGAATCGCCTCGGACCTCAACGGCGATGGGTATTCCGACCTGACCATCGTTAACGAGATCACCGCCGACCTGCGGGTGATGCTTAACTCCGCGGACGAAAGCGGAACCTTCGAGCCCTTCCTGACGCCGACCTTTCCCGTCGGGCCGCGGGCCAGCCCTTCGGAGCCGGCGGACTTCAACGGAGACGGCAAGGTGGACCTCTGCGTGGCGAACATCGACGGTGATACGGTCTCGATCCTTCTCGGCCTCGGCGATGGAACGTTCGCTTCCCAACAGCTTGTGCCGGTGCTCGACGCGCCGCGCGGAATCGCGGTGCTGGACGTGGACGGCGACGGAGACGTGGACGTGGTGAACACCAACTCGCAGGCCGGGGCATTGAACATGACTCTGCTGCTCAATGACGGCACCGGCGTATTCGCCGAGGCGCCGACGTCGCCATTCACAGCGGGAATCGCCGGGGCCTGGGCTCTGGGCGCCGCGGACATGAACGAAGACGGGCTGCTGGACCTGGTCGTTGGTTCGCAGAGCAACCAGCAGATTTCGGTGTTGCTTTCCAACGGCGACGGCACGTTCACCCCGGCAGGGATTCAGTCGGCCGGGGGACGCGTGTGGATGTTGACCTGCGGCGACCTGAACGGCGACGGCCACGACGATGTGACCACGATCAACAGCACCAGCAACAACGCCTCCATTCTGCTCGGGGACGGCAGCGGTGGCCTGTCGGCGCCGCAGACGTACCCGGCAGATCCTTTCGGCCTGGCCACCGACCTGGGCGATCTGGCCGGCGACGGCGACCTCGACTGGATCACTTCGAGCTTTAACGGAAACTTCATCTGGTTCCTCAACGACGGGAACGGCGTTTTCACGTTGCAGGAGACGTTCGTTCCCACGGCAGCGGCGTCCTGTGCCCTGGTTGTGGATGTAGACAACGACGGGGACCTCGATCTGGCGCTCATCGACGAGTCGGCCGACGAGGTCATCATCCTTCAGAATCAGGGCCCGGAGGCGATTCCGGCGGCTTCGTCGGCCGGTCTCACGGTCCTTACAGGTCTGATTGTCGTTCTCGGCGCGGCGTTGCTGAGACGACAAGTCTCCACTTCGTAGCCTCTGCGGCCAGTCTCCCTTGTTCGACCGCGCACGAATCCGCCCAGCGTTTTTTTCGACGGTCCGTCGCATCCGTCGTGCATTTGCAAAAAAAGCAAGACATGTGCTCAAGGCCCACGTAGCGGGGGCTATAATGCACTAGGGAGCGGGTTTCGAGCACGCCCTACGCGGCGACGCCGAGGGGGCGCGCATGGGGTGAAACCATGGGCATGCAGAGATCAGAGTGGTTGCAGCCGCTCGGTCGAGAGGCCGGAGCCGATGAATTGCGGTCTGCCTCTGCGTCCCTCTGTGCCGTCGTTCCTGCCTCCCTTGTTCCCTCAATCGCTGATCTCCTGCGCAGCAAGCGTCCGCGCGGGCTGAAGCCCGCGGCTCGCAGGGCGCGCACCCGGCTTCTTCTTCTTGCGGTGTGCTTCGTGGAGTGCGCTTCCGGCGTGCAGGCGGGGACGGGCGAGCCGCTGGCTCAGCGTCGAACCACACGGATCCGCGCCGGGTCCACACGGTCCATCGTGGAAGTGAGCTGGCGACCGCAGCGCGTCATGCAACCGCTGGCCAAGCGGTCGGTTGCAGCACCGTTCCCACGCCCACGGATGGTGGGCTTTTCACCACTGGTGGCCGTGGCCACGTCCGACAGGACCGACGGCAGTCTTTCGGACCTCGAGTTTGAGCACATTCTGGAATCGCGTTTCGTCGGTAACTCGTTGAACTTCCCCAGCAATCTCAACTTTGTGATCGGCTTTGCGGACAGCGGGTCCGACGTGGACCTAGTCGCGGGGACCTTCGCTCAGACCCTGGGCGTTTCGGGCTCTATGCTGACGGGCAACGGGGTCCCGATCGGGGGCGTCGGAGGGCAGGTCGAGGCACTTGTTTCCTATCCGCTGGGCTTCTTCGCGGCGGGTCTGTCGGGGGTGGACGGCGCCGGCCGGGTGGATCTCAATGCCATGGTGGGTCACTCGAACGTCTGCGTCCTTGCAGCGCCGCCACTGGACTGCGGCGAGGGGATCGAGCTGACGGCTGTGGTGGGGATGCCGATGCTCGCGTTTTACCACATGGTGATTCGCGTGGACACGCCGCGGCGGGTGCGCGCAGGAGGCCGGGAGTACGCAGGGCCGGACGTGCAACTGCTCGATTTCAGCACGGTTCCGCCGGAGTTCGATCGCAGCATCGCCATGGAGTTCGGCGGCCTCTCGCCGGTCGTGACCACGGCCACCTATTTTCCTGAGTTGGAAGACCTGGAAACGCCGCTGTTTCCGACCCTTCTCTCCTTGTCGGAGGGTTCGATTCCCACGGGCGGGTCGTTCTTCGCAACGCTGCTCGTGCAGGAGGGCGAACCGGGGCCGCTCAATCCCTTGCAGGAGATGCGCGTCCTGGTGGACACGGGAGCACAGAGCTCGATCATGAGCCGCGCGATGGCCGCCAATCTGAGCCTGCCGCGGGAGCCGGATTTCACGGTGAACGTCTGCGGTGTGGGCGGATTCGTCGAGGACGTGCCCGGTTACCTGATCGACTATGTGCGGATCAACGCGTTTGGGGGGCGGTTGGAGTACTCGGAGGCGCCGTTCGTCGTGCTGGACCTGCCGTCGCCGGAAGGCGGCTCGCTGGACGGCGTGCTGGGCATGAACTTCTTCTGGAACCGCAACGTGACCTTCGAACCATCGTTGATGCTCAGCCCGTTTCTGCACGTCTCGGTCCCGTTGCCAATCGCTTTTTGCGACAACGACGTGGACCTCGACGTCGACGGCCTCGACGTGGGCTACTTTCTGACCTGCTTCAGCGGACCGGGAGTGGTGAATCCCGGTCCGGAATGTGCCCACCTGGATGTCGCGGCCGACGGACGAATCGACCTTCGCGACTTTGCCCGCGTGCAAGCGTGTTTCAGCGGAGCGGACATGGAGTCGCACCCCGCGTGCGCCGGGTAGTACGCCGGCCGCCAGCCTCGAGACGGCGCTTCTCCCCTCGGTTTTGCGGCGTGAGAACCGATCCTCAGCGTGCCAGCACAATTCGGCCGCCGACCGCTCCGGAGCTGGCCACGTTCTGCTGGAAGTCGGCGCCGGGGCCATCGTAAGTGATGGGCTGAATCCAGAGGCCGCGGCTGGCGGCGCCGGCCCGAAGCGAGACGTCCATAACACGACCGAACCGCATCCCGACGACGCGGTACACGGCGTTGGCCCCGCCCGCGTCCACCTTGTCGTGGACGAAGAACGCGATCACCTGCCCGACACGGGTTTTCAGGGAATCCTCCAGGGAGGCTTTGAGGCCGGGGTTGCCGGTGATCTCGTAGTTGATGGCGCCGCCGTCCGCGTCGGCGAAGGCCAGTTCACTGCTGCCCGTTTCCAGTTCGAAGTCTTCGGGGCTCACGCCGATTTCGATCTGTTGGCCGATCGCCTCTGCCGACTGGTTGGGCGTGCCGATGTTCAGCAGGCCGAAGTTGCCCGGGGCTTCGGCGCCCGGGAAGGCGACGACTTCGCGGATGCCATCGGCGCCCGCGCTGATCGCGTCGGTGACGGGGTCGTAGCTGAACGAGTCCCCGCCGGCGGTCAACTGCCTTTCGTACTCCTCGATGTCCATCGACAGGGGAAGCACGCCACTGTCGCCGTCCCGCGAGTCGTAGCTTACGAAGCGGTCGTCCAGGGCCGCGACCGCAGTGGCGACCACATCCGAGTACGACTTGCCCAGCACCGGGGCGAAGAAGAGCTTGAGCGGTCCGTTCATGCTCTTGTCCGTGCGGCGGACCGTCACCTGCACGGCGTTAAACGTGTCCGCGGGGACATCGGTCCGCAGAGCGGACGTACCCGAGGTGAGGTCGATCCAGCCCAGGCTGACGTCCGTGGGGTCGACAACCGTCTTGGATTGGGCGAAGGAGGTGCTGTAGCGGTTCATCCTTTCCACGGCGTACTGAGCTTCGCGCGTCACTTCACTGATGGAGCCGCTGCGCATCCGCACGGACATCATGACGTCCGTGGCGAGGGCGTGGGCCCCGGCCAGTGCGGCCGCGTCGGCCAGGTTCTGAAGGTCGGCCCGCGTGTTGTAGATCGCGCCCACGTCGACCGTCAACGCGGCGACCCCCAGGAGCAGAGGCACCATGGTAACCACGAGCACGGCGGTTGCTGCTTTTCGACGAGTGTCCCGAACGATGTGCGACGGCATGATTGCGCGCTCCTCCCCGATGAATCGAGTCGGACCAGGCGCTTCCCCCCCGGAATCGCCTGGGCAGCGCGACAATCCACGGGCGACGTGGACTCAACGCTTTGCGTCCCAGCCTTGCGACTGGTTTGCCCTTTTTCTGACCCTCGAAGGGAAACCTACGATTCAAGCAGAATCAAGGCAAACTCGAATCTCGAACAAACGGAAGGCGACTTCCTCTGCGGATGACAACGCGCGCGTATGCGTGGCAGACCGATAATGGGTGCGTTCTGCGGGCGAGTTGGACCGCGCGGAAGGCCTGGCCGACGATCCACCACTCGCTTGCCGGGCAACGTGCACTTGCGTACGATGCGATCAA
>Ga0214472_10004291_pt1 | contig 15037 bp, 12 predicted proteins | sample RVTome_6_FD_207662 | JGI IMG/M metagenome (GOLD analysis project Ga0214472, IMG submission 207662) | Soil microbial communities from uranium-contaminated site in the Upper Colorado River Basin, Wyoming, United States - RVT140D175 | ecosystem: Environmental > Terrestrial > Soil > Contaminated >...
GGCGCGCGTCGGCGCCTGCCTCGCCGAGGTTCGCCGTGCGGCCGACGATCCCGGCCTGAATCTCATGCCGGCGATCGAGGCGGCGGTCCGGGCGCGGGCCACGGTCGGCGAGATCTGCGGGACCCTGCGCGAGGCGTGGGGCGAGTTCCGGCCGCCGGTCGTCTTCTGACGTGGCCGTCGAGGGACAGGCATGAGCGAGGCCGACATGAGCGGGACATCCAGGAGCCGGATCAAGGTCGTCGTCGCCAAGCCCGGCCTCGACGGCCACGACCGTGGGGCCAAGGTCATTGCCCGCGCCCTCAGGGATGCCGGGATGGAGGTCATCTACACGGGCATCTTCCAGAGCCCGGAGTCAATCGTGCTGACCGTACTCCAGGAGGACGCCCAGGTCCTCGGGATCTCGAGTCTCGCGGGCGCCCACCTCGAGTACACGACCGAGATCATCCGCCGGCTCCGGGAGGAGGGCATGGGCGACGTGCTCGTGCTTGTCGGCGGGACGATACCGAGCGCGGATGCTGAGGTCCTGCGCGAAGCTGGCGTTGGAGGCGTCTTCGGCCCCGGCACGCCGACGGCCCAGGTTGTCGCGTTCATCGACGAGCATGCCCCGCGGATCGAGGATCGGGTGAGCCGGCCATGGACGACCTGATCGCCCGGTCGCGCCGCCTGGGATCGGACCCGACGGTCACGAACTTCGGTGGAGGTAACACGTCCACCAAGGGCTGGGGGCACGATCCGGTCACCGGCGCGCCCCTCGAGGTGCTCTGGGTCAAGGGTTCCGGCGGCGACCTCGGCACGCTCACGCCGGATGGGCTCGCCGTCCTCCGGCTCGACCGGCTCCGGGCGCTCCCGGCAGTCTATCGGGGACCCGAACGCGAGGACGAGATGGTCGATGCGCTCGACCACTGCCTGCACGGCCGGGGCGGGGCGCCGCCGTCCATCGACACCGCGATGCACGCTCTCGTCGGTGCAAGTCACGTCGACCACCTCCACCCGGAGTCGTGCCTCGCGCTCGCCACGGCGGTCGACGGCGAGGAGTTCACGCGGGCCTGCTTCGGGAACCGCGTGGCGTGGCTTCCGTGGCGCCGGCCGGGCTTCGAGCTGGGGCGCGAGGTGGCCGAGATCCACGCGCAGCGGCCCGGGACGATCGGTGTCGTCCTTGGTGGACACGGCATCACCGCGTGGGGCGAGAGCTCTGAGGCGTGCGAGGCCAATTCGCTCGACATGATTCGCACCGCCGAGCGGTACATCGCGGCGCACGGGCGGACGGAGCCATTTGGACCGCTCGTCCCGGCCCTCGTGGCCCTGCCGGAGGCAGACCGGCGCGAGCGGGCGGCGGCACTCCTGCCGCTGCTCCGAGGCCTGGCCTCGACCGACCGGCGACAGGTCGGGCACTTCGTCGATTCGGCGGTCGTCCTCGACTTCCTCGCCCGCGAGGCACACTCGCGCCTGGCCGCCCTCGGCAGCTCGTGTCCCGACCACTTCCTTCGGACGAAGATCCGCCCGCTCGTGCTCGACCTCCCTCCGGCCGCACCGGCGGGCGAAGTCGAGGACCGGCTGCGGGAGCTGCATGCCGGCTATCGCGCGGAGTACGCGGCTTACTACGCCCGGCACGCGGGTCCCGACAGCCCACCGATCCGCGGTGCCGACCCGGCTGTCGTGCTGCTGCCAGGGATCGGGATGCTGAGCTTCGGCCCGACGGCGCATGGAGCCCGCATCGCCGGCGAGTACTTCGTCAACGCGATTGCGGCCATGCGTGGGGCGGAGGCCCTATCGTCGTACGCCCCGATCCCGGAGTCGGAGAAGTTCCGGATCGAGTACTGGGCGCTCGAGGAGGCGAAGCTGGCGCGGCAACCGCGACCGCGCGCACTCAGCGGCCGGATCGCCCTCGTGACCGGCGGCGCGTCGGGCATCGGCCGAGCGACCGCCCGGCGGCTCGTCGACGAGGGGGCCAGTGTCGTCGTCGCCGATCTCGCCGCGGACGCGGCGGTCGCGGTCGCACTCGAGCTCGGCGGTCCCGACCGGGCCATCGGCGTCGTCTGCGACGTGACGTCCGAGCCCGATGTCGCCGCTGCCATGCGGGCGACGGTGCTCGCATTCGGTGGGATCGACATCGTCGTCGCGAGCGCCGGCCTGTCGATCTCGCGATCGCTGTTCGAGACGAGTCTCGACGACTGGGATCGGCAGCACGACGTGATGGCCCGAGGCACGTTCCTCGTGGCGCGCGAGGCCGCCCGGGTCATGCGGGACCAGGCCCTCGGCGGCGATATCGTCGTCGTGGTCAGCAAGAACGCGATCGTCGCGGGGCCGGACAACCTTGCCTACGGTGCGGCCAAGGCGGACCAGGCCCACCAGGTCAGGCTGCTAGCCGCGGAGCTGGGGCCGCTTGGCATCCGCGTCAACGGGGTCAACCCCGACGCCGTCGTCCGCGGATCGGGCATCTTCGCCGGCGGCTGGGGAGCCGAGCGAGCGCGGACGCACGGTGTGGCGGAGGACGAACTCGGCCAGTTCTACGCGCGCCGGTCGCTCCTCGGCCAGGAGGTCCTGCCGGAGCACGTGGCGGCAGCCGTCTTCGCGCTCATCGGCGGCGACCTCGCGTTGACCACCGGAACGCACATCCCCGTCGATGCCGGGGTGGCCGCCGCCTTCGTGCGATGACCGGGGGCGTCGTCACGGCGATCGACCTCGGTGCGTCGAGTGTCCGGGTCCTGCTTGCCAGGGTCGGCCCGGGGCAGCTCGCGGTCAAGGAGGTCCACCGGGCTCGCAACGAGCCAGTCGCCCTGCCGGATGGCCTCCACTGGGACGTCCTGCGGCTCCACCACGAGGTCGTCGTGGGCCTGAGACTGGCGGCTCGTGGCGCCGACGAGATCGCCAGCCTCGCGGTCGACGGATGGTGCATCGACTACGCGCTGCTCGACGATGCGGGGTCCCTGCTCGCGAATCCGTACCACCACCGCGATCCGCGCCACGCGAGCGGGGTCGACATCGTCCACGCCGCGTTGGAGCCTCGCCGGTTGTACGAGCGAACGGGGATCCAGTACCTGCCGTTCAACACCGTCTATCAGCTCGCCGCGGGCCAGGAGAGTGCGGCGTTTGACCGCGCCCGGACGGTGCTCCTCATCCCGGACCTGCTCGGGTTCTGGCTGAGCGGGGTCACCGCCGCCGAACGCACGAATGCCTCGACCACGGGGCTGCTTGACGTCCGCACACGCTCGTGGGCCCCGGACGTGGTCGCCGCGGCCGGGGTGTCGCACTCCCTGCTCGCGCCGCTGCGCGACGCAGGCGAACCGCTCGGCCCGATCCGACCAGCGATCGCCACCACAACCGGTGTCCCGGCGCGGGTCGAGGTTGGCCTGGTCGGGTCGCATGACACGGCGTCGGCCGTGGTCGCCATGCCCGCCGTGGACGACCGCGTCGCGTTCATATCGTGCGGGACGTGGTCTCTCGTGGGCGTCGAGCTGGCGGCCCCGATCGTGACCGAGGCCGGTCGCGCCGCAAACTTCACGAACGAGCTCGGCGTCGACGGCCGGACGCGCTACCTGCGCAACGTCATGGGCCTGTGGGTGCTCCAGGAGTCGCTCCGCACTTGGGAGCGCGCCGGCGAGCCCGAGGATCTCGACCGCCTGCTCGCCGCGGCCGGGGCGCTTCCGGCCGGCGGTCCCGTCATCGACCCGGACGACCCGAGCCTGCTGGCCCCCGGCGATATACCGGAGCGCATCCGGGACCTGTGCCACGCGGCGGGCGAGCCCCCGCCGCCCTCGAGGGCCGCGCTCGCCCGGTGCGTGCTCGACAGCCTGGCTGCGGCGTACGCGCGGACGATCGACGACGTCGTCCGGCTGACCGGCCGTGAGGTCAGGACCATCCACCTCGTCGGAGGAGGCTCACGGAACGGCTTGCTGTGTCGGCTGACCGCCGACGCGACCGGGCTGCCGGTCGTCGCAGGGCCGGTCGAGGCGACGGGGATCGGGAATGCGCTCGTCCAGGCGCGTCGCCTCGGTTTCGTACGCGGCGATCTCGACGCCCTTCGGGCCCTGGTCCGGGCGAACGCAGTCGTCACTCGCCACGAGCCGCGGCCTCGCATCTGATCCGGGTGGATGGGGTGCCGGCCGCCTCGTTGGTGGTTGACATGACATGTACGGTTAAGCATGCGCGACAGCACAACAGACGGCACGGGAGGGAGGCCATGGCAGAGGCCGCGACGGGTCTCATCGGGCTCGGGGTCATCGGCCAGCTCTATGCCGGCCACCTCATCCGGGCCCGCGGCGCACTCGCGGTTCACGACGTGCTGCCCGATCGTGTCGCCGCCGCCGTCGGGCTCGGTGCGGTGTCGGTCGGATCGGCTCGGGCCGTCGCCGAGACGAGTGACGTCGTCGTCGTCGCGCTGCCGAACCCGGCCGCGGTCGAGTCCGCATTCCACGGACCCGACGGCCTGCTCGCGGGCCTGCGCCCCGGGTCGCTCGTCCTCGATGTGTCGACCGTGGATCCAGACACGAGCCGGGCGATGTACACCGCCGCCCGCGAACGGGGGGCCGACTATCTCGACGCGCCGGTCTCCGGCGGGGCCCCCGGCGGGGCGGGCACGGACGGGGCGCGCGCCGCGACGATCAGCTTCATGGTGGGCGGCGATCGGGACGCCTTCGAGCGCGCCCAGCCGATCATGGCCGTGCTCGGCAAACGCTGGTTCTACCTCGGCCCAGCGGGCAGCGGCAGCACCGTCAAGCTCATCAGCAACCTCGTCGCCGGCCTCCACAACCTCGTCGCGTCCGAGGCATTCGTGCTCGGTGCCGCCGCAGGTTTCGCGCCGGACACGCTGCTCGAGGTGTTCGACGGCACCGACGCGAAGAGCTTCTGGCTGACCGACTACTTCGCGCCGCGAATCCGGCGGCGTGACTTCGAGCCGGGTTTCAGCGTCGATCTCCAATACAAGGACCACCGGCTCGCGAGTGAGCTCGGTCGACGTCTCGGCGTGCCGCTCTTCCTCAACGATCTCGCCGTCGCGCTCTACCAGGCGATGCGGGCGAACGGTCTGGGCGGCCACGACCTTGTCGAGAGCGTGCGGTTCCTCGGTGGGTTGTCGGGAGCCGACATCTATGCGCCACGGACGGCCGACGAGTGACGACCACGGGCGTGGCGCGTGCGACGGCGCTGGACGGTGACCCGGGCGCCGAGTACGACCTCGGCGGAGAATTCGGACGGCGCGTGGCGAGCACGATCGAGGCCTGGCTCCTGACCGCACCCGGCGCCAACCCCGACATGCTCGAGATGTTCCGCCGACGCAATCGGCGGCCGCTCCAGCTCGTAGCGCCGTGGGCCGGCGAATACGCCGGCAAGTTCCTCACGCATGCCGCCCTCATCTACGCCTTGACCCGGGACGAGCGACTGCGCCGGTTGCTCGATTGGTTCGTCAGGGAGATCGGCACCACCCAGTCCCCCGACGGGTACCTCGGCCCGTTTCCCGACGACGACCGGCTGCGCCCCGGTGGCGGGCCCGTCATCGAGCTCCAGCCACCTGAGTGGGTCTGGCCGACGCCCTGGGACGCATGGGGCAACTACCACGTCCTGCTCGGCCTGCTGACCTGGCATCGCTGGACCGGCGACGAGCGGGCGCTCGTGGCCGCCCGGGCCGGCGGCGAGTTCTTCGCCCGTTACGTGCTCGACGAAGGACATCGCCTGTCGGCACTCGGTGCAATCGAGATGAACCAGGCGCCGGTGCACGCCGCTGCCCTTCTCCACGGGCTGACCGGCGATCCGCGGCAGCTCGCCCTCGCGGAGGCGATCGTCGAGGACTTCGCGGCGAATGGTGCGGGCGATTACCTGCGGGCCGGCGTGCGGGGCGTGCCGTTCCACGAGACCCCCAAGCCGCGCTGGGAGAGCCTCCATGCGATCGAGGCACTCGCCGAGCTTGGCGCCCTGACCGGGTCCGCGGCGTATCGCAGCGCGGCCATCTCGCTCTGGCAATCGATCGCCCGGCACGACCGTCACCCGAACGGCGGCTTCGGGTCCAACGAGCGGGCGAGCGGCGACCCGTACGCGGGTGGACCCCTCGAGACCTGCTGCACGGTGGCATGGCTGGCCCTATCCATCGACGTCCTGCGGCTCACCGGCGACAGCCTCGCCGCCGACGAGCTCGAGCTTGCGACGCTCAATGCCGGGTTCGGCGCGTTGTCCCGATCCGGACGCTGGGTCACCTACGACACGCCACTCGACGGCGAGCGACGCGCATTCGCTGTCGACAACCCGTGGCAGGCGCGGGTCGGCGCACCGGAGCTGAGCTGCTGTGCGACGAACGGCCCGCGCGTCCTGGGCCTGGTTGCCGACTGGGCCGTCATGGTCGGGCGTGACGGCCTCGCGCTGAACTGGTTCGGGCCCGGATCGGTGACCGTGACGCTGCGTGACGGCCGCCGGGTGACCGTCCGCCAGGTGACCGATTACCCATTGGACGGCCGCATTCGAATCGTGATCGAGCCGGATCGACGCGGTCGGTTCGCCGTGGACCTGCGCATCCCGCGCTGGTCACGGCAGACCTCGCTGTCGGTCGCGGGATCTGCCCTCGAGGCGCCGGTTCCCGGCCGCTATTACCGCGTCGAGCGGGACTGGGGCGACGCCGACGAACTCGTCCTCGACCTCGACCTCGATCTTCACGTGTGGGCGCGGCCGACCGTACCGGACACGGACGGCTCGCTGCCTGCGACGCTGTTCCGCGGCCCGCTCCTGCTCGCTTACGACCCACGACTCGACACCGCCGATCGGACGACCGAGCTTCGTTTCGACGCGTCGACCCTCGTCGCTCTGCCGCGCGAGCCGACGACGACGTGGCTCGCTCCGTGGCTTCTCGTCAACGTCCCCGATGCCGAAGGCCGATCCGTCCCGCTCGTCGACTTCGCGAGCGCCGGGCAGGGCGGCGATCGGTATCGCTCGTGGCTGCCAATCCGAGGGCTCAGCGACCGCAGCGCGCCGGTCGATCCCGCCTTCCCGAGTCGTCCGATGCGAGCACCGGCCGACGGGCCGCCGCGTTGACCCGCGTCGGGCGCGCGAGTACCGTCGCTCCCACAAACGAGGGCAGGTGAACAGCGTGACGGACAAGCGGATCGGCGGTGCCATCCAGAGCCTGGCGAGTGCGATCGGGGCCGGTAACGGCGGATCACCTTCCGCCGATGGCCCGGACGCTCCTGTCGTCGGAAGCCATATCGCGAGCACATGGCGGGTGCCGGCGGGCGAGCCGCGACCCGATCCGGCGCCGCTCTACCACCAGGTCAAGCAGTACGTCATCGGCCAGATCGAGTCGGGCGAGTGGACGGCTGGTCAGCGGGTTCCCTCGGAGAACGAGATCGTCAAGGTCTGGGGCGTGTCGCGCCAGACGGCCAATCGCGCCCTTCGGGAGCTGTCGAGCGAGGGGTACCTGACGCGGATCCAGGGCGTCGGCTCGTTCGTCGCGAACTCGAAATACCAGGCACCCGCGCTCGTCGTCCGGAGCATCTCCGACGAGGTCATGTCCCGCGGCCACGAGTACCGGGCCAAGGTCCTCAAGCTCGACCAGACTCCGGCCAGCGACTTCATCGCGTGGGCGCTCAACCTCCCGGCCGGCGGGATGGTCTTCCACTCCATCATCCTCCATTACGAGAACGACACGCCGGTCCAGCTCGAGGATCGCTACGTCAACCCGGCGGCGGCCCCCGACTACTTGTCCGAGGACTTCACGCGGGTCACGCCGAATCAGCACCTCATGAAGGCGCACCCGCCGCTATCCGAGGTCGAGGAGACGATCGAAGCCGTCCTCCCAAGTCCGGTCGTGTGCGAGTCGCTCGGCATCGAACCGTCCCAGCCGTGTCTCGTCGTGCGGCGACGGACGTGGTCCGGACGTCTACCGGTGACCCAGGTCACGCTCACCCACCCGGGCAACGCGTACCGCCTGCTCCTGCACTTCCGGCCCGGCGAACCCGGGGCGTGACCGGTTCACCGCGGGCCCTCCTGCTCGATGTCGGCGGGGTGCTCGTGCTGCCGCACCACGAAACGGTGGCGGCGGCGCTGACGGCGGCCGGGGCCGGGTACGAGCCGTCGCGTCTCGACGCCGCTCACTACGCGGGCGTCGCGGCGATCGACGAACCGCACGTGCAGCCGGAAGACCGATCGGCGGTCTATCGGGCGGCGTTCGTCGGGACGCTCGAGGTCCCGCCGGCGCTCCGCGCATTCGCATCGGAGATGCTCGCCGATGCGTTCCGGGCGCCCGCCGCCTGGTCACGCCCCAGCCGCGGAGCCGTCGAGCTGCTCCGATCGTGTGAGGCTCATGGCGTGTCCGTGGCGATCGTGTCGAACTGGGACGGCACCGTGGCACGCCTGCTGGCCGATGCCGGGATCTGCCAGCCGGGCCCCGGTCCGCTCCCCTCGGTCGAGGTCATCGTCGACTCGGCGCTCGTCGGCTGGGAGAAGCCGGACCCGCGCATCTTCGGTGTCGCGCTCAAAGCACTCGCGACCGAACCGGCCCGGGCCATCCATGTCGGCGATTCGGTGCGCGCCGACGTCGATGGAGCCGTCGCCGCAGGGGTGGAACCGATCCATCTCGACCCGTTCGGGCACTGCCCGGATCGGGACCATGCGCACATCGCGGACCTCGTCGAGGTCGCCAGCCGGCTCGGCCTCATCATGCCCGCCGTGCAGGCCCGCACGACGTGACGTCGGAGCAGGTCACGACGATCCGGCTGGGCACCTTCAACGTGCTCGGCCTGACCGGTTTCCGCGCCGCCGACGCGGCCGAGTCACTCGGTCCGCCCGGGAGCGAGTCGTGGGTCGACGCGTGGGCGGAGCTCCTCGCCCGGCTCGACTGCGACGTGATCGGCCTCCAGGAGGGTATCGACCACGCCGGCGCGGTGCGGATCGCGCGTCGAGCCGGGTGGTTCCTCGCGACCGTCCCGTCTCCGCTCCGCTGGTCCGGCCACATCCTGTCCCGCACGCCGATCCTGGAGACCCGGGTGTTCAGCCATGCGACGCCGATGACGACCGACGACGACCCGTTCAGTCGCTGTCTTGGCGCGGCGCTCGTCGACGTCGGTCGCGACGAGCGCCCGTGGTGGTTCGTCGATCTGCACCTGTGTCCGAGTCGGCCGGACATTCCCGAGGACGAGGCGCGTCGGCGGCGGGCAGTGGAGGCCGAAGCCATTGAGCCGGTTGTCGATGCGCTCGAGGCAACCGGCCATCCGCTCGTCCTCGGCGGGGACTTCAACAGCGACGTCGATGAGCCGATCCACGACCGCCTGCTGGCTCGCGGCTACGTCAATGCGATGGACGCCGTCGGTGGCGGACGTCGGCCAACGTTCGGGAAGCATGGGACGCGCCCGGAGCATGTCTACGTGCTCGACCACCTCTACGTCGGGCCCCCGCTCGTCGGCCGGCTCCGCGCGGCCCGCGTCGGCGGCGACGCGGGCTTCTGGTACCCGGGCCCGGAGCAGGCCGGTCAATGGGTCGCCTCCGATCACCTGCCGGTCGTCGCGGAGCTCGCCCGCCGGTCATAGGTCCTACGAGGCCGACGCCGCGTCGACCGCCGCCAAGAGCGAGCGGTCGGCGATGAGTCCCCGGAGTGCCTCGATGTCCGGAGCGATCGGGCGATCCGTTTCGAGCGTCGCCACGACGTCCCGGATCACACGATAGGCGACCCTGGTTCCGGCGCCCAGGCGGGCCGGGCCGTCCTCGCGCAGGTCGATGCCCTGGGCGGCGACGAGCAGCTCGATCGCGATCACGGAGCGCACGTTGTCGAGCACCTCGGTCGTGTGGCGCGCGGCGTTCGCGCCCATGCTGACGTGGTCCTCCTGGTTCGCACTCGACGGGATCGAGTCGACGCTGTCGGGGTGACTCAGGGTCTTGTTGTCGGAGACCAGCGCCGCCGCGGTGTACTGCGCCATCATCAGTCCGCTGTCGAGACCGGGTCGACGGACGAGCATCGACGGCAGGCCGTCGCTCAGCTCCGGTGTGAGCAGGCGGAACGTCCGGCGTTCGGCAATGCTGGCCAACTCCGCGACCGCGATCGCGAGGAGATCGAGCCAGAGCGCCGGACCCTGGCCATGGAAGTTGCCTCCGGACAGGGCGGCGTGGCCGCCCTCGGCGTCCGGATCGGCGACGATGAGCGGGTTGTCGGTCGCGCCGTTGAGCGCCGCCTGGACGCGTGCCGCGACGAACTCCACGGCATCGCGGACCGGTCCGGCGACCTGTGGGGTGCAGCGCAGGCTGTAGGCGTCCTGGATCCGCTCCGGTCGCGAGTCGACGAGCGCCGAATCCGCCAGCAGGTTCCGGAGATTGGCCGCGCAGGCGATCTGGCCGGGCTGGCGCGACGGCTCGTGGATCCGTGGGTCGAGTGCGGCGCTTCGACCGAGGAGCGCCTCGAACGAGAGTGCGGCCGCGATCTCCGCATGGGCAACGAGGGACCGCGCGTCGGACACGCCGAGCGCCGCCGCCGCGACCATGAAGGTCGTGCCGTTCGTCAGGGCGAGTCCCTCCTTCGCCTCGAGTCGAAGGCGCGGGATGCCGGCCCCGGCCATCGCCTCGGACCCGGTCATGCGCACGCCGTCAAGGCGGGCGAACCCGCTGTACGCCGACCCGTCACCGGGTTCGCCGAGCTCCGCGACGACCGCGGCAATATGGGCCAGGGGTGCGAGGTCGCCGCTCGCACCGAGCGACCCCTTGCCAGGCACGATCGGCGCGACGTCAGCCCGGAGCATCGCCAGCAGGGTCTCGACCACGATCGGCCGCACGCCGGACAACCCCGCGGCGAGCGTGTTCCCGCGGATCAGGAGCATCGCCCGAATGACATCGTCGGGCAGGGGCTCTCCGACGCCCGCGACACACGCCGCGACGACCCGGCGCGACAGCTCGCGCGTGTCGGCGGGATCGATCTGTTGCTGAGCGAGCGGTCCAAAGCCCGTATTCACGCCGTAGACGATCGCGCCCCTTCTGTGGACGGCGGCGTCCACCCAGGCACGGCTCGCCTCCATCCGGGGTCGCGCGGACGCGGCAAGGGCCGCGTGGTGACCGTCGCGCGCGACAGCAACGACGTCGTCCACGGTGAGTGCCGACCCGTCGATCACGATCGGGTCGTGCGGATCTGGCCTGGACGGTGTCGTCATTCGGCCGTCGCGACCTCCTCGAGGAAGACTGCCAGGCTCTGCTCGCAGAGCCGGAGACCGTCGATGGTGGCGTATTCGTCCGGCGCGTGCGCGCCGCCACCGTGGCCGAGCCCGGCCGGCGCAAAGGGTACGCCGAGGACATCGGCGAAGAGGTACATCGGGCTCGATCCAGCCTGAGTCGGCCAGACCTCCGGTTCGAGGCCGAACGCTCTGCAGGCAGCAATCGAGGCACGGGCAGCGAGACTCGATGCCGACGTCTTCGACCACTTCGTCGTGCTGTGCAGCCGCACCTCGACCTGGGGAAACCCCGCCGTCCGGAAGTGCTGGCGCAGCCGTGCCGTCAGGACCTCCTCTGTCTGGTTCGGAACAAGCCGGAACTCGAGCTTCGCGCGCGCCTCATGGGGCAGGATCGTCTTGGCGCCCGGGCCCATGTCCCCGGTTGCCAGCCCGTCGATGCTCAGTGACGGCTGGTAGAGGTAGCGTTCGAGCAGTCGCACGTCTCGCTCATCCCACTTGAATCGCAGCGCGTCGTCCTCGCTCAACTCGATCGACGCGTCGAACGTCTCAGCCAGCCTGGCGAGCGCAGGCCGGTCCTCGTCCGGAATGCCGGCTACCTCGTCGTGGAATCCGTCAATCAGGATGTCGCGCTGGTCCGGCGACATGAGTGTTGCGAGGGCCTGTACAAGCGCGACCGCAGGGTTGTGGTACCACACCGCCCGGCTGGAGTGAACCGCGCGTTTGGTCGGCCCTCCCCACTCGCCGCCGCGGACAGCCAGCTCGTAGAACGCGATGCCCTTGTGGCCGAGGCGTACGACAGGCTTTCCCGTGGCTGCCTGGAGCAGCGATGGAAAGACGCCAGCATCCCCGACGAGGCGGTCCCGATATCGCTCGATGACTGCTGGCAGAGATGGGCTGCCGAGTTCCTCCTCGCCCTCGAATACGAAGCGGACATTCACCGGCAGCCGACCATGGACGCTCCGCCACGTAGCGAGCATGTTCAACCACGCACCGAGAGCACCCTTTGAGTTCTCCGCGCCCCGTGCGACGATCGACGGCCCGAGGCCCGGAAGGTCAACGATCGTGCCGGCGAACGGGTCGTCCACGATCCACGTCTCGCCTTCGACCGGCATCGTGTCGTACATCCCGTACACGACGAGCGTTCTTGGAGCCCCGTCGTCGAGCTCACCGAGGACGACGGGAAAGCCGGGGGTCTGGACGATCTGCGACGTGGCGCCGAGATCGCGGAGCATCCCGTCGAGCAGGGACGCCATCGCGTCCATGTCCCCGCCGTCCGCGCTGACCGAACGCTGGCGAAGCAGCCCGACGATCGTTCCGAGGTGGTCTTCGAACCGTCGCTCGATGGCGTCGACGACGGCGCGCGCGTTCGGCGACACGCGCATCGGTGAGCCGGAAGCGTGCGATTGCTGGCTCAAGGTACCTCCTCAGGGCTCGCCATCGACGGCGACGTCCTCGGACTCTGGACAGATTGACGACCCCCGTATGATGCCCGTACGGACATGCACGGACAACTACCAACAGCCTGACCACGGATTGCGTGCCCGACGGTCCAACGGTGTCGCGAGGAGTGCCCATGAACCATCAGGCCGGGGTTGCACCAAAGGCGGAGGCATCGGTCGAGACGATCGGGCCGTGCCGCGTCCAGCGGAACGTCCGGACCCAGCCGGGCGTCGAGTCGGTCGAGGGGACCCTGATCCCGCTCATGGCTGGGGCGACGATACGCGCACAGGTCATCGACATGCCAGCCGGGTTGTTCGTGGCCGCCCATCCGCATCCGACCGAGAGCCTCATCCTGACGATCTCCGGTCGCTGGGTGTTCTGCAACGGCCCGGATCGCGTCGTCCTCGAACCTGGAGACCTGCTGCACTTCCCGCCGGATGTACCGACCGGTTTCGAGGTTCCGTTCGACGAGCCGGCCGTCCTCTACATAACCAAGGGGGACGGCGGCGGCCAGTCTCTCGACGCTTCCCGGACATTCCTGGCCTCCGCGGCCGCGAGGATGGCCGATGAGGCGGATCACGGCGAGGTGTTCAGCCTGGCCGAGCTACCGGAGGATCACCCGGCGCGGGTCTTCGCGCGGGGTCTTGGCGCCTGATCTGGCGCGCTGGAAGGGCGATCGCGGAGGGGCGATCGGTCGGAGGAGGACTTCGGAGTGATGAGGTACGCACGACGACTGGCAGCCATCGCAGTTTCGACGACGCTCGTCGTCGCCGCCTGCGGCGGTTCGGCTTCACCGTCGCCATCGGGCGCGGGGACCCAGCCGCCGGGGAGTGACGCTCCGGCGACGCAGGCACCGCCGACGCAGGTAGAGCAGGTGACGCTGGCCACGTTCGACACGGAATTCGCGCTCACGGCGCTCGACTTCAACTACGGCTACCCCGGCTTCGAGTTCGTCAAGTTGCAGTACGACACGCTCGTCCAGGTCGACACGGGCAACAACCCGCAGCCGCTCCTGGCCACCGAGTGGGAATCGAACGCGGGCGCGACCGAGTGGACCTTCACGCTCCGCGACGACGTAACCTGGCACGACGGCGAGCCGTTCACCGCTGATGACGTGGCGTTCACTGTTCGTTACCAAAACGACGTCGTGCGCGGCGGTGGCGCGTTCACGACGCTGCGCGGCTTCGAGGCGGAGGTCATCGACGACACGCACGTCATGATCACCACCCCCCAGCCTGAGCCGGAGCTCGCCCGCAAGCTCAACCTCATCGTCATGCTTCCGGAGCACATCTGGGATGGTGTCGGCGATGTCGAGGACCTCGAGGAATCCGATCGACAGATCACCGAACTGGCCGATCACACGGGCACGGGTCCGTACATGATGGGCGACTACGATCCGGATCGCTCGTACACGTTCCTCGCCAACGAGAACTACTTCCTCGGCGCTCCGGCGGTCAAGAAGATCGTTGTGCCGATCATCAAGGACACGACGGCACTGTTCTCCGCGCTGCGATCCGGTGAAGTCGATGCCGTGGTTTCCGCGCTCCCGGCTGAGAACATCGCCGACTTCCAGAATCAGCCGAACCTGACCCTCCTCGAGGGTCCGGCGTTCTCGAGCCGCGTGCTGCAGATCAATGCCGCGCACAAGCCGTTTGACGATCCGATCGTCCGCCGAGCGATCGGGATGATGATCGACCCGCAGGAACTCGTCGACGTGGCCAAGCTCGGGCAGGCCGTCATAGGCAGCCAGGGATACATCCATCCGAACCTCCCGGGAGCCGCCGCAGGCCTCACGCTCAAGCGCGACTACGCTGCGGCGAACGCCCTGCTCGAAGGCGCCGGTTATGTCGACTCGAACAACGACGGAGTCCGGGAGACACCCGACGGCACACCGATGTCCTACGAAGTTGTCGCCTGGGCCGAGGAGCCCGACATGGTCCGCGCGGCCGACCTCCTCGTCGAGTGGGGGGCCGCGATCGGTCTCGACCTGCGCACGGCGGCGACCGAGACGAACGCGGCGGTCGACCTGGTCTGGCCCGGCTTCAACCGGTCCGAGAGCGGTCCTGGGCCGTTCGACCTGGCCGTCTGGAATTGGTCCGCCGGCGTCCTCAACGTACCGTCACAGGCGCTCCAGCTGTTCTACCACTCCGATGTTGTGACTGGACGTCTGAACGTCGACTTCTACGAGAGCTCGGAGATGGACACGCTGCTCGACGCGCTGGCGGCGTCAACCGATCAGGACGAACGGGCGGATCTCATGACCCAGATCCAGGAACTGGCCGCCGAGGATCTCCCGTTCATCATCCTGTGGTACCCGGTCGACACCTACGCGTTCGACTCCACCGTCTACGACGGCTGGCGTTTCCTCGACGGATTGGGGATGATCAACAAGCTGTCGTTCCTGCCGCAGGTTTACCCCTAGGCACGACCGCGTACAGGACCTGGCGGGGGGGGCCCGGCCCCCCCGGGGC
>Ga0214472_10004292_pt1 | contig 15037 bp, 12 predicted proteins | sample RVTome_6_FD_207662 | JGI IMG/M metagenome (GOLD analysis project Ga0214472, IMG submission 207662) | Soil microbial communities from uranium-contaminated site in the Upper Colorado River Basin, Wyoming, United States - RVT140D175 | ecosystem: Environmental > Terrestrial > Soil > Contaminated >...
GGTGTGGCTCATGCTCCACTCCGGCTCGCGCGGCGTGGGCAATGCGATCGGCAATACCTTCATCGAGCTCGCGCGCGCCGACATGAAAGGGCACATCGCCAACCTGCCCGACCGCGACCTCGCCTACTTCGAGGAAGGCAGCGCGCACTTCGACGATTACGTGGAGGCGGTCGGCTGGGCTCAGGATTTCGCCCGCTGCAATCGGGCGGTGATGATGGAGAACGTGATCGCCGCCACCCGCAAGGTGATCCCCAAGCCCTTCGCCGCCGACGTGGAGGCGGTCAACTGTCACCACAACTACGTGCAGAAGGAGACCCACTTCGGCACCGACGTCTTTGTGACGCGCAAGGGCGCGGTGTCGGCGAAGAAGGGGGAACTCGGCATCATTCCCGGCTCCATGGGGGCCCGCAGCTATATCGTGCGCGGCCTGGGCAACGAGGAAGCGTTCTCTTCGTGCGCTCACGGCGCCGGTCGCGCGATGAGCCGTGGCGAAGCCAGGCGGCGGTTCACGGTGGAAGACCAGCAGCGCGCCACGGCGCACGTGGAATGCCGCAAGGACAAGGACGTGATCGACGAAATCCCGATGGCGTACAAGGACATCGATGCCGTGATGCAGGCCCAGCGCGAGCTGGTCGAGGTGGTGCATACGCTGCGGCAGGTCGTGTGCGTGAAGGGGTGAATGAGCTGCGAAGGGGACGGCATCTCTGGCGGACCCGGCCGGCTCCTGACGCCAAGGAATTGCCGCTACGAATGATCACGGGGGAAAGTGGTCGATGGCACTGTTTGCGCAGCGTGCCCGCAGGTTCGTGAGCATTTCGTTCTTCCCGTCGGTAACCCGATCATCGACAGCACGCAGGCTACGACCGTCAGCTCGGCGCAGGCTTACTCACCGCGGGCCGATCGCCGCCATGTAGCGCGCCACATAGTCCGCAAAGTCACCCTGCTGTTCTTGCTCCAGTCGTGCCTGCCTGACCATCGAGTCGCGTGCAGCCTGCTCGAAGGCTTGCCGCGTGGCGGCATCCAGCGGTCGTCCGCGGAACCAGGCGGCATGCCGTTCGGACTCGCGCAGGGCGAAAGCGCAGAAGCTGAGCTTGTCCTCGCGCATGCTGTTCAGCACCCGCGCCGAAGGCGTCAGGTTCGGGTCCTGCAGCTTGCCGCGCTGGGCGTCCAGGGCTTGCCGATGCGCGTCGGTGCCGTGGGCGGCATCCAGCAGCGCGGCGCACGGCGCCAGGTGCTCGAGCAATTCCAGCCCCCAGGTCGCCAGCTCGCGCGCCTGGCGGTGCTGCCGTAGCGCCACACCGGCGCGGCGGCCCTCCTTGACGGTCAGCGCGAAGTTGGCGGCGGTCTCGCGGCACTCCTCGCCCGACATTGCCGGACTGTCCTCGAGGGCGCAGTAGAGCAGGAAGGCGTCGAGGAAGCGCGCGGCGACCAGGTCGATGCCGAGCGGCAGGAACGGGTCGATGTCCATGCAGCGCACCTCGACGTACTGCACACCGCGCGCCCCCAGCGCCTGGATGGGCCGCTCGCCGGGGTCGGCTACGCGCTTCGGGCGGATGCTCGAGTAGTACTCGTTCTCGATTTGCAGGACGTTGGTGTTGAGCTGCAGCCACGCGCCGCCCTGTTGCGTGCCGATCGCCTCGTAGGGCGGATAGGGTGTAGACACCGCCTGGCGCAGGCTGTCGAGGTAGCTGGCGAGACTGTTGTAGCAAGGCTGGATGCTGGCCTGAGCGTTGTTCTGGTAGCCCAGGTCGCTCATGCGCAGGCTGGTGGCCCAGCGCGCGTACAGAGTATCTTCGTCGAATTTCTCGAGCCCGTGCGCTCGGCCCTTGAGGAAGTCGGCGGACACCGCCGGCGAGGCGCCGAACAGGTACATCAGCAGCCAGCTGTAGCGGCGGAAATTACGGATGAGTGCGATGTAGCACGCCGACTGGTAGTCCCGCGCGGTCCGGGCGTCGCCCTCGGCCTGCTGCAGCAGCCGCCACAACGCCTCGGGCAGGGAGAAGTTGTAGTGAATGCCGGCGATGCACTGCATGGCCTTGCCGTAGCGCACCGCCAGCCCCTTGCGGTAGATGTGCTTGATCTGCCCCGTGTGGCTGCTGCCGTACCGGGCGATGGGAATGTCGGCCTCGTCGTCCGGCAGCTTGCATGGCATCGACTGGCACCACAGCAGCTCCTCACCAAGCTGGGCGTAAGTGTAGCGGTGGATGGCGTCCAGCTCGTCCAGGGTGCGCGCCGGCTGTTCCTCGGCGGCCGTGATGAACTCCAGCAATGCTTCGGAGTAGTCGGTGGTGATCTGTGCGTGCGTCAGCGCCGATCCCAGTGAATGCGGGTGCGGGGTGAGGGCCAGATGGCCGCTGCGGTCGACACGCAGGCTTTCCTTTTCCAGCCCGTGTCGACAATGGCGCAGCAGGTCGATCTGCTCGGCGCAGTCGAGCAGGGCCAGGCGGCGGGAAAGGAGGTTGATCAAAGTCAGGTGTTCCCGTTCGAGCTATCTCGGCACCCTGAGGCGCCGAACGGTCGTCTCAAGGGCTGAGGCGAGAAGAAAAACCGCCGGCGCCCCGGCGTGCCCCTGTGTTGCCGGTCGCGCCAATCAGGCTGCTGCTGCGCAATCATAACTGAGCACGTGCGCGCGATCTTCGCTGATCACGTCTCGATGAATTTTTGCTGCCAATAACGCGGACGCCGGCGCTGGCTCACGGTCCGGTGCTCTTCTTGTCGCACACCGGCGGTCCCGGTGAAACGGGTGAGATCGCTTTCGGCAACACCAGCGGGGTCAGCGCGTAAAGCAGAGCCGCGGTGAGAAGGACGCCACTGAAACCGATCTCCATGGCGAGTAGCGGCGCCGCGACCGCACTCGCCACCGAGGCGCAACCATTCACGCCCCAGGCCCAGGGCAGGAGCTGCGGGTTCTCCGCACCGAGCCGGGCGAGACCCAGCGGAAACGGCATGCCCATGGCGAAGGCCAGCGGCGCCAACAGGATCAGGCCGCCCAGCGCCCGCCACGGGGCGGCCAGGCTGTTCATGCCGGCGAACACCGCCGGCAGGAGCGTTACGTACAGCACCACGGTCGTGACGATCACCCCGACCGCCAATCGCAGTCCCCACCCGGCCCGCCCGGCCGACCAACGCCGCGATGCCCGGCTGCCCAGACCGGCAAAGACCAGGAACCCCGTGAGGACCAGGGCGATGGCATAGAGCGGATGCCCCAGGAACAGTTGAAAGCGCTGGATGCAGGCGAGCTCGATGAACAGGAAGGCTACCCCGACCAGGGCGAAGTACAGCGGCGCGCGCCAACGCCACCCGGCGGCCGTGCTGTGCCGAACGCGCACCGCGAGCAGCAGCGGAAGCAGGATCAGCACGGCACCGGCAGTCAAGGCCAGTAGCAGCGTCGCCACCGCGACGACGTAGCCCCAGTCGAGTTGGCCCAGGCCGCGGCCGCCCGGCTCATTCCACAACCGCGGGATGCTCGCGGCGCGCACGAAGCGCTTGGGATACGGTCGGTCGTCGGTCGCCGGCTCGATCAGAAACGGATAGGCTGCGACGAAAGCATCGCGCCCGGGCGCCAGCAGCGCCCGCACGCCGTCGTGGAACACCGGCTCGGCCAGCCGATGGACGCGGTTCGCCTCGCTGCGCTGCATGCCCGGCAGCCAGACCAGATCGAAATTGCGCTGGCGCGCGAATGCCCGCAATGCGCCAACGCCCTCGGCCGACCACGGTTCGCGGCTCACCAGCAGAGTGAAATATTGCCAGCCGCGCACCATGGCGAGGTGCTCTCCCGGCCGGGTGACGCCCTCGCGTTCCAGCGCGGCGATCGCTGTCGCCACCAGCCGCAGCGACAAGCGCGGCGGCAAGCGCGTGCCGCCGCTCACCGCCAGCACCCCGCCGGGCGCCAGGCGGTCCAGGGCGGCGGCGAAGGCCTCGACGGTGAGGCCGTAGTGCTCGCGCTGCGCCGCCAGCCCCGCAGGGTCGCTGCCGGCCGCAAGCTGAATCAGGTCGAAGCGCTCGGTCGATCGGGCGAGGAAGGCGCGCGACTCGGTCCGGTGGACGCTCACCTCGCGGCGAGCGTACAGGGCACCCGTGAAGTCCCGGAACTGCGTCTGCAGCAGTTCAACCAGATCGGCATGCCATTCGACCGCCTGGACTTCGACCGCGCCGTGAGCCAGGGCCTGCAGCACGGCTTCGCCGGCACCGGCGTCCAGCACCACGACCCGCGGCCGGTCGAGCACCGCATACGGCATCGCCGAGGTCTGATCGCGCAAGTACGCCGGCGCGCGCACGCCGTCGAACGCCACGAGCGCGCCGGCCGCATCCCCGTCGACAAACAGCGCCCGCTGGGCGGGCGGTGACGCCCGTGGCAGCAGGCTGAGCCCCGGCGCGTGGCGATGCGGCACCGCGTCGTTGCGCACGATCGTCACCACGCCGAGCGGGCCGGCGGTCTGCGCCTCGACCTCCGCCCCCAGCACGGTCAGCGCGCGAGCCAGATCCTTGTATGCGGCGGGCCGCGGCGTCGAGACATCGACCAGGCCCAGCGACACGATGCCACCCAAGGCCAGCACCGCGACCGGCAGACGCCGCCAGCGCAAGGTAATAGCGCCGATGACGGCGCCCGCCAGGGCAAGCGCCGCGAGCACCGTCAGCGCTCGGCCCGGCGGGAGAAGCACCAGAAGACCGACCACGGCCGGCGCCCCGAGACCGGCACCGGCCAGATCCGTCGCGTAGATGCGGTGCACCTCGTCGCGGAAGCGCCACAGCGCGAGCCCGATGCAGTTGGCGACGGCGAAGAACGGCACCGCCATCAGGGTGAACACGGCCGCCAGGTGCAGCAACTGGGCGGGCTCCCAGGCCAGCGCGAGCGGGTCCAGGGCGATGTGGCTGGCCAAGGCGAAACTGCCCACCAGGCTGACGCCGAACAACAGCGCGTTGGCAACGAAGACCGGCGCGAACCACGGCACCAGGCGGCGATGCAGCAGGCTCAGGAAGGTGCCGCTGGCACCATAACCCAGGAGGGCCAGACTGATGATGGTGGCCGCCAGGTGATGCCAGTGGACCAGGGCGAAGAGGCGTGTCAGCAGCACCTCGTAGGCCAGCGCGGTACCGGACAGCAGTCCGACCGCCAGCCACGGGACCGCCCCCTCCTTATCCGCCATGGCGCCCCTCCGGCGGTCCGCCCGACGCTATTTCCTGCCGGCCATTGCCACGAAGGACACATCGATCAGCTCGCGCGTCTCGATACTGCCGTCGGCCTGACGGGTCACCAGCACGAGCTGCTGCATGAAGTAGCGGCCGCCGATCGGCAGCACCATGCGCCCGCCGGGCTTGAGCTGCTCCAGTAGTGGCGGCGGCACGTGGTCGCCGGCGGCCGTGACGATGACGGCATCGAACGGCGCGGCCTCTTCCCAGCCGTAGTAGCCGTCGCTGGTCCGCGTGCGCACTGCCCCATAGCCGGTGGCGTCGAGCGCGGCGCGAGCCCGTTCGGCCAGTGGCGGTACGATCTCGACGCTGTAGACCTCGGCCCCCAGGGCCGCCAGCAACGCCGCCTGATAACCCGAGCCGGTGCCGAGCTCGAACACCCGCTGGCCGGGCTCGAGGTGCAGCAGCTCGGTCATGGCGGCGACAACCACCGGTTGCGAGATGGTCTGGCCGTAGCCGATTGGCAGCGGCCGGTTTCGGTAGGCATGGGCCCGCTGGTCCGCCGGGACGAACGCGTGGCGTGGGACTTCGCGGATCGCCCGGCGTACCGCCGGACTCAGACCGTCGATGCCCAAGGCCGGTCCGAGGCGCGCCAGGTCGTGCTCGATCTCGGCGACGAGGGCGTCAACCCGGTCGCCGACAATTGCGGACGCGTTTCCCGCCATCCACAACAGGCCGGCAAGGAACGCCCGCAGCAGTTCGCGCCTGCCCGACGAGCTTGGGAAGAGCATGAACGCCTCCGCTGTTCGCCGTTCTCGACCCCTATGGGACGGATGTTGAGCGCGATCGTTCGCACTCGCCGGGCGCGCATGCAGCCCGAGGGGTTGGTCACCCTGAGCCTCGACGCTGAGGACGGGCGCCTGCGCGTCGCGACATTGTCCAGGAAAGGCCGCGAAGTGCACGATCAGTCGCCGGGCATCGCCCTCGAAAGCGAACGTGCCCGGCTTTCGGTGTTGAGCGAATCCGAGCGTGAAACGCTAGTCGGCCGCTCAAACGGGCCTCGAAAGCACCCTGCCAAGCACCGCGGCCTCACCTTCCGACTCAAGCATTGCCGCGGCCCCTGCAGCGGCCAGGAGTCGTTCCAAGTCCATGTATGCCACGTGATCGAAGCGCTGGACGCGTGGGAGGCCGGACCTTGGCCCTATCCGGGCCCAGTCGGCATCCCCGACAATCAGGCCATGCGTGTCTCCAGAGCTGACTGCCCGTAAAAAAGAAGCGGCCCGCTTATTCGTGAGCCGTTTTGTAGAATGACCTGCATTCCCTGATAGATCGGACCTTCGCCGCCCTGCGGCACGCCCCGGGTGATGTTCTGCGTCGGATCCTCGATGTCGCAGGTCTCGCAGTGCACGCAGTTCTGCGCATTGATCTGCAGGCGTGAATTCGAGCGCTCGGCGTCTCGCACGATTTCATATACACCAGCCGGGCAGTAGCGCTGTTCCGGCGCGTCGTACTTCGCCAGATTGATTGAAATCGGCACTGATGCATCTTTCAGCTGCAGATGGCACGGTTGGTCTTCTTCGTGGTTGGTGTTCGACAGGAACACGGACGACAGCCTGTCGAAGCTCAGCACACCATCCGGTTTCGGATAATCGATCCTTGCGCTGCGACTCGCAAGCTCGGGCAAGTCGAAGCCCAACGAGAAGTTCAGAACTGCGCCAGTTGGGTCCGCCAGGCCGCCCGCAGGGCTTCGCGGTGATCGGGCGCAGCGATCGCGATGAGGCGCGCCGCCCGCTCGGTCAGCGTGGCGCCGCGCAGATCCGCCACGCCGTGCTCGGTGACCACCTGGTCGGCCAGATGCCGGGGCGCACCGACCAGCGCCGATGGGTCCAGGCGCGGGACGATGCGCGGGACGGCGCCGCGCGAAGCGCTGGACAGCAGCGCGAACACCACCCGACCGCCCGACGACAACTTCGCACCTTGCGCAAAGGCCGGCATGCCGCCCGTACCGGCGACCAGCTGTCCGCCGAGGGTGTCGCAATTGACCTGCCCCGCCAGATCCACCTCGAGCGCCGCATTGATGGCGACGAAGTTGTCGATGGCCGCGATGCGCCGGATGTCGTGGGTCTCGCACACGGGTGCGAAGCGAAAGGTTTCGTCCTGCGCCGCACGGCGGTAGAAGTCGACGCCGCCCAGCGCCACGCCGACATTGGTGCGCCCCGCACCGCTGATGACGCCGTGCTCGATGAGCGGAAGCACCGCCTCGGTGGCCATGCCGGCATGCAGGCCGAGGCCACGGTGCGCGGACAGCGCCCCGAGCACCGCGGTGACCATCCGGCCGATCCCCAGCTGGAGGGTGTCGCCGTCACGCACGATGCCGGCCACATGGGTGGCGAGTTGCTGCAGCGGCCCACTGGCCGGCTCGGCCGCGAGCGTCACCAGCGGCGCGTCGGCCCCGACCATCGCATCGCACTCGTCCAGGCGCAGCGCGATGCCGCTTTGCGCACGCGGCATGGCCGGGTTGATGTGCACCACGCGCCGCCTGGCACGTGCCCACACCGCGGGCAGAAAGTCGTGGCAGATGCCGAGGCTCAGCCGCCCGTCCGCATCCGGCTCGCTCGTCTGGACGATGGCCAGATCGATGTCGAGGCTGGCCAGATCGCGCCATGCGCCGAGATAGTCGACCGGCAGCAGCTCCACCCGCCCGTCCAGGAAATCCGGGCGGAAGGCCGGCATCATGAAATAGGCGCGCTGGCGTGCCTCGGGGTGAAGTTCAACGTATGCGGTGTGGTTGATCCCGGGGAAGAGGACGCCGACGAAGCGCACGCCCGCCGCACGCTCCGGGTCGGCCTTGAGGGCCGCGGCGAACGCCAGCGACTCCCCCGAGGTCCCGCCCACAAAGACCGTCATGGCGGGCCGCAGCGAGGCGACCACGGCGGCCATCGAGCGGCGCGCGGGATGCCCCCCGGGTGTGCCCATGCTCATGCGCCGAGGCGCCCGATGATCGAGATGGCGCACACGTTCTGGTGCGGATGTCCGCCCAGGTTCTGGGTCAGGCCGATGTCGGCCTTGCCGAGCTGGCGCTCGCCCGCGCGTCCGAGCACCTGCTGGTAGATCTCGTACACCATGCGCAGGCCGGAGGCGCCGATCGGATGGCCGAAGCACTTCAGCCCGCCATCGACCTGGCACGGGATCGCGCCGTCGCGGTCGTAACGGCCCTCGAGAATGTCGAAGGGCGCGCGCCCCGGATCGCTGAGCCCGAGGTTTTCCATCAGCACCAGCTCGGTGATCGAAAAGCAGTCGTGCACCTCGATGAGATCGAGCGCCTCGCGCGGGTTGGCGATCCCGGCTTCCTTGTAGGCCCGTGCCGCCGCCACTTCGGCGGTGCGCACCGAGGCGCCGTCCCAGCTGTCGAACTGCGCCTCCTCGCCGTTGGAGACCGCGAGCTGCAGCGCCTTGACGGTGACGATGTCGCGCCGGCCCATCGCCTTTGCGATCTCCGGCGTGGTGACGATGGCGCAGGCCGCGCCGTCGCTCACCCCGCAGCAGTCGTACAGCCCGAGCGGGTCCGCGATGATCTGGGCCTTGAGCACATCGTCGATGGTGATCTTGTTGCGCAAATGCGCCTTGGGATTGAGCACGGCGTTGTCGTGGCTCTTGACCGAGACATGCGCCATGGCCCGCTTGAGGTCCTCGCGCGAAATGCCGTACTTCGCCTGGTAGGCCGACGCGAGCTGCGCGAAGGCACCGGGTGCCGAGGCGTTGGGCTGCCACAGGTCGGCGACCACTCCGCGCGTGCGCACCGGCAGGCCGCCGTAGCCGGTGTCCTTGAGCTTCTCGACCCCCAGTGCCAGTGCGATGTCGCAGGCACCCGCGGCGACCGCATACACCGCGCCGCGCAGGGCTTCGGTGCCGGTGGCGCAGGCGTTCTCGACGCGCGTGGCGGCGATGAAGGGCAGACGCAGGCCTTGTGCGAGCGGCCCGGCCGTCTTGCCGACGTTGTTCTCTTCCAGGCACACGCCCAGCCAGGCGGCCTCGATCTTCGACTTTTCGATCCCGGCATCGGCCAGCGCCCCGCCGAAGGCCTCCAGCATCAGGTCTTCGGCATTGTCCGACCAGCGCTCGCCGAAGCGGGAGCAGCCCATGCCGAGGATCGCCACGCGATCACGAATTCCACTTGCCATGCTCACTCCCCTGCCTTGCGTTGCGGCGTCGCTTTCCAGAAATAGCGCCTGAATCCGCGCAGCGGATCCATCTCCTTGATGCGGAAGACCATCTCGAGCGGCACGCCGACCGCCAGCTCGGCCGGGTCGCAGTCGGTGAATTCCATCAGCACGCGCGCCCTGCTCGCGAACTCGACGTGCCCGAACATGAAGGGCGGACACGGCTTGTACGAGAGCCAGTCGGAAGTGAAGCTGCGCACCGTCGCGGCCTCGTCCGCCATGCGGTGCGGCGTCTGGGAATCGACCGCGCCGCATTCGGGATTGACGCACACCCGGCTCGCCGGGAACTGCACCGTGCCGCAGTGGCTGCAGCGTCCCCCGACGAAGCCATTGACCGTGGCCACGCTGCGCCACGCCGCCGACAACGCGGTCTTGCTGTCCATCTCGGCGCGCATGCCCCACTCCAGATCGATCTGGCCGGTGAAGGAGAGGTACTTGAGGTAGTTGCTCTCTGGCTGCCCCGCGCCGAGCCAGGCCGGCTCGGCATCCGACCCGCTCGCCCTGTCGGTCGTCTCGAGCACGATCGCATCGCACCCGCTGCCAAACTGCACGACGAGAATCTTCTGCCCCGGCCCGGCCATCGTGAGGGTTCGCGCCAGCATCATCAGCGGATGGGCCACGCCGGTGTCGCCGCAGCGCTCGAATAGGGAATCGACGACGGCCTCCGGACGCACGCCCGCTTTCTTCGCCACCAGCGGCCCTACCCGGCGCAAGAGCTCCGGCATCACGAAGTGGTCGATCTGCTCCGCGTTCAGGCCGGCCGCGTCGAGCGCCCGCTTGATTGAGGGCGGCACGATCCTGGAAAAACCCTCGTCGCGCACCCAGCGCTCTTCCCACGCATAGTCGCCATTGCGGCCCGTCTCGCGGAAGTGATCGACGAAGTCGGCGGTGACGCTGGCGGCACCGAGCAGCACCGCCAGCGGATCACCCTCACCCACCAGGATCGCCGCGGCGCCGTCGCCGGCGAGGAGTTCCGCGCTGCTGGCCGGCGTCGGAATGCGCCGATCGGAGCCGATGACCAACTCCCGGCCGGCCGAGCGCTGCAGGGCGCGCAGCAAGGCGCTGCTGCCCGCGCGCAGGCCGCCGCCCGTGTCCGCCGCCTCGACCTTGCTCGGCAAGCCGAGCGCCCCCGCGACCACCGCCGAATTGAGGCGATCGGCGAACGGCAGCGTGGTCGAGGCCAGCGTCAGTCTGTCCACGTGGTCGCCACCGGCCGCGCGCAATGCGTCGCGGCCGGCCTCGACGGCCATGCTGACGGCGTCCTCGTCCCAGTTCGCCATGCTGCGGGCGCCCTTCGCGAGGGCGCGCAAGCCCGGCGCCATCCAGCGATGCCCCGCGGCGACCGCCTCGCGGCTCAGGCGCAGGCGGGGCAGGTAGCCCCCCACTGCGAGAATGCCGCGAGCCGCCGCGGCCTTGTCGTTCGTATTCATCGAGACCTCATCGCGCCCATTCGGGCGTATTCATCAGGGCAGGCGGTCGTGACCGGGCCGAGCTCACTCGAGTCCGCGCAGGATCGCGGCGCCGGGCGCGATGCCCTTGCTCGCCACGTGCTTCAGGTAGGCGCTCGGCCAGGCCATCTCGACGTGGCCGACGCCCGCGTGCCCGTCGATGGTCACGGCCATCGAGCTCTCGTTGAGCGTGATCTCGGGGCTGACCACGAAGGGGTAGGCGGCAAACGTCTTGCCCTTGACGAGCGTGCTGCGACCGAGCGTGTCGCGCACCACCGCCTCGACCGCCGTGTGCGAGAGCGCCGCGTCGTGCTCGAAGCGCACATCCACGCCGGTGACCTCGGCCATCTGTCCGTCGCGCAGCACGTAGCCGCGCAGCACGGTCCGACCGAGCGCCTCCACTTCCCAGAAGTGCACCACCCGGTCGGCGCCCGCCTGCGCTTCAAGCCACTTCCAGTGCTGCGAGAAGAACCAGTCCCGGGTGCCCCAGGAGTGGTCGCGGTGGCCCATGGTGTCGAAGGGGATCTCGCGTCCGTCGAGCGTGATCACCCCGCGCACGCGCCCGCTTTGCTCGATGCGCTCGTCGGCCACCCAGCCCGGGCATCCCGCGGGATGGGAACCGTAGTTGTAGGCGGGATGCACCGCCTCGAAGCGATAGTCGAGCGTGGCCCGGCCGCCGCTCGCCACGGTGACGTGCGCCGCCTCGAACGGCTTGCCGTGGCGCACCGTGACCCGCCCGACCGTCCAGTCGTCGAAGCCACGATCCGCCTCAACCTCCACGCCGTCGACGAAATCGGCGATCACCTCGCCCACGGCAGGTCCGTAGACGACGAACGCCGAGCGGGCCTTGCCGAGGCCCGACACCCACGTATAGACGAAAGCCGCCACACCCTCCTGCGGCAGTTGCAGCATGAATACCAGCGATTCCCGGGCCAGCGCTTCCGCCCTGAGCCGGTGGCGTCCGTCGTGGATCGGATCGATGAAGATGCGCTCGTCGGAACCTGTCGCGGTATTGCCCATGTCGTCTCCTTGCGTGGTCCGTGGCTGGATGCAGCGAGGCCCATCCGCCCCGTCCCGGCCACCGGTTAACTATTCGTACATATCGTCCTGTATCGTACCGTCAATGTCAATGCTCGACCGGTGAAATTCGATGTGTCCTTGCGCGACCTCCTGATGCCCCGGATTCGGGCGCACACAAGCCGGTCGAGGTTCGACCAACAGTGGAGACCGGCCGGCTATTAACCCGGCAGCTAAATACCGTTCGGGCTGAGCCTGTCGAAGCCCTGCGACTGCCCTTCGACAAGCTCAGGGCGAACGGGTGTGTTTGATCGCCGGGTTAATAGGGTCAACGATCCGCCACTTGCGATGCTTCCGGGACAACCCGGGACGGCCTCCGACCCTGCACCTGCGGGCGCAACGCGTCGCATCCGGCATCCCTGACCCTTTTAAATTGCCCGACGACGATGACAATATTTAGACGTACAATATTTAACAAGCAAGTACCCGCCGCGTGACGGCCCCGGCCGCCCACGGTGGCCCCGAACAAGTTTGCAGCTTCACCGTCCGGCCAGACTGAATTGCCCTATGCATGGAGCAGGAAATGACGACAAGAGAAGCCGAACCGGCACGCGCCAAGCCCCCCCGGAAAACCGCCGCGACCACCGCGCGGGCGAGCAAGGAAGCGGCCGTCGACCCGGCCGCTCGCCGTCGCGACATCAAGCTCGGTTACCTCATTCACGACGTGTCGCGCATGCGTCGTACCGCGTTCGACCAGTTGATGAAGCCGCTCGGGATCACCCGCGCCCAATGGTGGGTGCTCGCCCATCTGTCGCGTCACGACGGCATGGCCCAGACGCAGCTCGCCTCCATGCTCGATGTCGGCAAGGCCAGCCTGGGCTCGCTGCTCGACCGCCTGGAGGCAACCGGCTTCATCGAGCGCCGCCCGGACGCCACCGACCGCCGCATGAAACGGATCTTTCTGACGCGCAGCTCGATGCAGCTGCTGGAGCAACTGGTCGACGCGGAGCGGGAATTCAACGAGCGCATCCTCGGCCACCTCACTGACAAGGATCGCGACGAGCTGATCCGCATGCTGAGCTCGATCAAGGAGTCCCTGCTCGCATTCGGACCGCAGGTCGCCTCGGACGAAGACTGAAGCCCGCGCGGCGCAGGCGCGCCCGGCTGAAAATGAGCACCGATCCGACGAGCTTCGCGCTGCAGGGCGCGCGCAATTTCCGCGACCTGGGGGGCATTCCGGCCACCGGCGGCCGGCGCCTGCGGCGCGGGCTGCTGTACCGTTCCGACTCGCTCGCCGATCTGACTGCGGACGACCTCGCGCACATCGCCGCGCTCGACCTGCGCACGATCTGCGATCTGCGCCACGACTCGGAGCGCGCGCTGAAACCCAACCGCCTGCCCGCCGGACACCGCATCCGGGAGCTTGCGATCGGCTTCCTGCCCCGGGGCGCGCACGACCTGCTCGAAGGGCTCGGCCCGGACACCGACGAGCTCGCGGTCATCGGCGCCCTGAGCGGCTACTACCGGCGCTTTCCGCTCGACCACGCGGACAATTACCACCACCTCTTCGGCGCACTGCTCGCGGATGACGGGCTGCCGCTGCTGATCCACTGCACCAGCGGCAAGGACCGCACCGGCTTCGGCGTCGCGCTGGTCCTGATGGCGCTCGGGGTGTCGCGCGAAGACATCGTCGCGGACTACCTGCTGTCCAATCGCGCGCCGCGCGACCTGCGCTTCATGGTCTCCGGCGATGTTCCCGCCGCTGCGCTGCAAGCCTTGATGCGCGTGCGCGAGGACTATCTGCAGGCTTCCTTCGCCGCCATCGACGCGCATTGGCCCAGCCCCTCGGCCTTTCTCGAAGCGGCCATCGGCCTGTCGGACAGCGACCAGGCACGGCTGCGCGAGCGCATGCTGGAATAGGGATCGCACACCGACGCCCACGCCGGGTCGATCGGGGCTTGCACGCGGCCACGTAGTTCTGTAGCATACGATTTGTATGCACACAGATACGGAGTGATCATGTCTTCACGCGAGATCCTGGTGGTCGGCGCCGCACGCACGGCAATCGGCACCTTCGGCGGCAGCCTCAAGGACGTACCGATGCACACCCTCGCCACGACCGTGGTGCGCGCGGCACTGGAACGCAGCGGCGTCCGGCCCGAGCGGGTCGGTCACGTGGTGATGGGCAACGTCATTCCCACCGAGCCGGCCGATGCCTATCTGAGCCGCATCGCCGCCATCGACGCGGGGCTCCCGGAGGAAACCCCGGCCTTCAACGTGAATCGCCTGTGCGGCTCAGGCCTGCAGGCGATCGTCTCGGCGGCCCAGGCCATCTCCATGGGCGACACCGACGTGGCCATCGGCGGCGGCGCGGAATCGATGAGCCGCGGCCTCTTCATGGTCCCCGGGCTGCGCTGGGGCGCACGCATGAACGACAGCGCCGTGGTGGACTACGTGACCGGCATCCTTCACGACCCGTGGAAGCGGGTGCACATGGGCATCACCGCCGAGAACGTCGCCGAGCGCTACGGCATCACCCGTGAAATGCAGGACGCGCTCGCGCTCGAGAGCCAGCAGCGGGCCGCGCGGGCCATCGAGGAAGGCCGCTTCGACAGTCAGATCGTCCCCGTCGAGATCGCCAGCCGCAAGGGCACCATCCGCTTCGAGCGCGACGAGCATGTGCGGGGCGGCGTCACGCTGGCGCAACTGGCGGCGATGAAGCCCGCCTTCAAGCAAGACGGCGTGGTGACCGCGGGCAATGCTTCGGGAATCAACGACGGTGCCGCCGCGGTGGTCCTCGCCGAGGCACGCGCCGCCGAGGCGCTGAGCCTCACTCCCCTCGCCCGCCTGGTCTCCTACGCCCATGCCGGGGTCGATCCCCTCTGCATGGGCATCGGTCCGGTGCCGGCCTCGCGCAAGGCGCTGGAGCGCGCCGGCCTGTCGGTCGCCGACATGGACGTCATCGAATCCAACGAGGCCTTCGCCGCCCAGGCGTGCGCCGTGTCGCGCGAGCTCGGCTTCGACCCGGCGAAGGTCAATCCGAACGGATCGGGCATCTCGCTGGGGCATCCCGTGGGCGCGACCGGCACGATCATCACCACCAAGGCCATCTACGAGCTGCATCGCGGCGGCGGGCGCCATGCGCTGGTGACCATGTGCATCGGCGGCGGCCAGGGCATCGCCGCCATTTTCGAGCGGCTGTAAGCCGCGCTGCGGCTCGCC
>Ga0214472_10004293_pt1 | contig 15037 bp, 20 predicted proteins | sample RVTome_6_FD_207662 | JGI IMG/M metagenome (GOLD analysis project Ga0214472, IMG submission 207662) | Soil microbial communities from uranium-contaminated site in the Upper Colorado River Basin, Wyoming, United States - RVT140D175 | ecosystem: Environmental > Terrestrial > Soil > Contaminated >...
AACGTGATTCTGTTTGGCGCCAGCGGCATGGTCGGCACGGGTGCACTGCTCGAATGCCTTGCCGACGCACGCGTCGCTCGCGCACTCGCGGTTGGCCGCCGGCCGCTGGGGGTACAGCACGAGAAGCTCGACGAGCTGATCGTCGACGACTTCTTCGATTACGCCGCGGTCGAGCAGCGGCTGGTCGGATACGACGCGTGTCTGTTTTGCCTTGGAGTCTCGTCCGCGGGCAAGAGCGAAGCCGAGTACCGCCACGTCACCTACGACCTCACCCTCGCCGCCGCGCAGACGCTCGCGCGACTCAACCCGACCATGACGTTCTGCTACGTCTCGGGCGCCGGCACGGACAGCGCGGAGCGTAGCCGGCAGATGTGGGCGCGCGTCAAAGGCGCCACCGAGAATGCGCTGGCACGGCTCCCCTTCAAGGCGGTGTATCTGTTCCGGCCCGGGTACATCCAGCCGGTGAAAGGTGCGCGATCAGGCACGACGCTCTACCGCGCGTTCTATGCCGTGTTGTCGCCGTTCTATCCGATCCTGCAATGGGCGCTTCCAGGCTACGTCACGACGACCGAGACGGTCGGACGGGCGATGATCGAGGCGGCGCTCCATGGCGCCGGCCAGCGCGTGGTGGCGAGCCGCGCAATCAATGGGCTCGCTACACGACCGCCGCGAGGGGAATCGTGATCGCTGGCAAACGCCGGATCCACGCTGAGTGGATCCGGTGGTCCTCCCGTTCCCGGGATTGGGGCGCTCAGGTGGTTATGGCGCTTCGACCCGCGACCATGTTGTAGCACCATCCGAAGACCGCGCCGCACACCGCGCCGTCCACCAGGGCGTACAGCGTCACCACGAGCACCGACCCGAACCCTGCCGGGCCGTCGTAACCGGGATAAAGCGAAGCCACGAGCTGCAGGAATGCAGCGCCGTACGATTCCCAGATCAGGTTCCCCACGCCGACGAGAAAGACGCACGCAGCGGTGAGTACGCCCGTCGTGATGGCCAGGGCCTTGATGTTCAGCGACATGAGTTGCCTCCAGGGTGACTGGATGAAACCGAACTAGCCCAACGCCGTTTCGAGTCGGTCGGTCACGGTCGTGAGGACCTTGATCCGCGCGTACCGCTTGTCGTTGCCCTCGACCAGCGTCCACGGGGCCGATCCGGTGCTGGTTCGCTCGACCATGTCGTGCACCGCCAACTCGTACAGGTCCCACTTGGCGCGATTGCGCTTGTCCTCTTCGGTAAGCTTCCAGCGCTTGAACGGGATCTTCGCCCGGGCCTTGAAGCGTTTCTTCTGTTCGGCCTTGCTGATGTGCAGCCAGAACTTGACCAGCACGATGCCGTATTCGGTGAGTTGTTGCTCGAAGTCGTTGATCTCGCCGTACGCCCGGCGCCAATCGTCCTCGTGGGCGAATCCTTCGATTCGCTCGACCAGCACGCGCCCGTACCAGCTGCGATCGAAGATCGTGACGCGGCCGGCGCGGGGAAGGTGGCGCCAGAATCGCCACAGGTAGTGATGCGACCGCTCCTCTTCCGTGGGCGCGGCAATCATGATGACGTGATAGTGTCGCGCCTCGATGGCGCCGGTCAGTCGCCGAATGGCGCCCCCTTTGCCCGCGGCGTCCCATCCCTCGAACACGCAGATGGTCGACACGCCACGGGCATGCGCCTCGCGGTGCAGTCGCGCCAGTTTGGCCTGCAACCGTTCCAGCTCGGCCTCGTACTCGCTCTTGGACAGCTTGCTGTCGAGGTCCAGCGTGGACAGGATCGTCGGGTTCTCGGCGTCCAGTCCGAGGCGCACCGGGCGTGAAGGCCGCGCGCGGGTCGCCGGCGCCTCGTTGAGGCGCCCAGCGATCGCGTCGCGCAGCACGGTCGCAACCTCCAGCCGCCGGAAGTTGCCATCGGTTCCCTCGACGATGTCCCACGGTGCCTCGCCGCTACTCGTCCGCTGGATGATGCGCTCGCCGGCCGCGGCGAAGCCCGTGTACTTCTTCAAGTGCTTCCAGTCACGGTCCGTTACGCGCCAGGACTGGTTTGGATCGGCACTCAAGGCATCGAGGCGTTCCTTTTGCTGCAGGCGGCCGAGGTGCATCCAGAACTTGAGCACCAGGGCGCCGTCGTTGGCCAGCGTGCGCTCGAACCCGGCGACTTCATCGAGCCGGTCATCGAACGCCTGCGCCGAGATCTTCCCGAGTGCGCGCTGCACCAGCGGCAGGGAGTACCACGCGCTGAGGAAAACCCCGATGTGACCGTTGGGGGGGAGATCGCGCCAGAAGCGCCAGAATCTCGGCCGTTCGGATTCTTCGACGGTCGGTTCCGAGAAGGCGCGCGTGACGATCCAATGCGGATCCATCCACTCGTGGAGCATGTTGGCGACGTCTCCTTTGCCCGCACCGTCAACGCCCGCGAGGAGGAGTATCACCGGAAACGGCGCGTCACGAAGGCGGGCTTGCACGTCGAGGAGCTGTTCGCGCAACTCGGGTAGGCGCGCCCGGTAGTCTTCATCCGCAACCCGGCGACCGACCTCGGCGGTTTGAAACATGGTTGCCTCACCACCGGCGTTTGAGAAAGCGTGTGGAAATATGCGCGGCATTCCCGCGGGGGCCAGGAGCGCCGGGGCGCGCGCCGCCTCGCGCTCGCTATTCCGCTGTGTAGCTTTATCACGATTGGCAACCCATGGTGGGCAAACTGCTTGCGAGGAGGAGTACATGCGATTCCGCGGATACTGGTTGGCTGGGTTGGGGATGGCGATCTGTGCGGCGTCCGCTCATGCCCAGGCGACAGGCACTCCGTCGTTCAATGCGCCGTATCGGGCATTTGCCCGGTACGAGTTCGGCGGGACACTCAGCCTGCCCAGTGGGCCGGCGGATGTGGCGGTTGAGGGCCAGTTTCGGTTTGGACAGGGCAAGTGGGACATCGGGGTCCGTGGCGGCATTGTGCGGACCGACGCGGGAGCAGGCAGTTCGAACAGTTGGATCGCCGGCGTGGAGGGTCGCCAGCGCATCCTCGAGCATTCGGCAAGCTTCCCGCTTGACGCCGCCGTGGTGATTGGGGCGGGGACGAGCGAGTTCGATGCCTGGACCTTCCCCGGCACCGTCACATTCGGGCGGCGCGTCGATGTGGAGGATTTCAGCTTCATTGCCTACGGGCAGCCCGGAATCTTCATTACGACGGGCACCGGGGATACCGATGTGAGCTTCGGCATCGGATTCGGCGCCGACTTCCGGGTGGGAAACGCGCTCGACCTTCGTGTCAGCGTGGGGATACTTGACGGACCGGAGGGCTTGGCGGTGAGCCTGGTGTGGGTGCGGTAGGCCGGCGTCGCCTGCGGCACAATCGCCGATGCGCCACGACCCTTGCCGGCATCCGCAGGCAGACGTGACACCGACGCTCCGGAACAGTGTACGATGAGGTCATGAAGCCTCGAATCTACGTCGATGCGTCAGTGGTCGGAGGCTGTGAGGACGACGAGTTCTCGGAGCATTCCGTGCCGAGCGAGGTGCGCAAGCACCTCGCCGCGGTGCCCGAGGCGCACATCGCGACGCTCCAGCTTGGCGCTGAGGCAAGGAAACTTGCCGAAGCCTACATTGCGGAGGGAGTGATCTCGGCCAAGATGCGGGCCGATGCCCAGCACATCGCCATGGGAACCGTGGCCCGCGTCGATGTCCTGGTGAGTTGGAACTTCAAGCACATCGTCAATTTGTACCGGATCCACGGAGACAACTCCGTGAATCTGCGCAGGGGCTATCCGACGCTTGAGATCCGGCGCCACGGGAGGTACTGCCGGATGAATAGAACCCGGAAGACGTTCGACGCCGTTGCCATGATGCGGTCGATTCGAGACAGGGTCTCTGCCCAGATCGAAGGCATGACGCTTGAGGAAGAACTGGCCTGGCTGGCATCCCAGGAACTCAAGGATCCCTTCCTGGAGCGTCTCCGAGACAGAGCTGCCCAACAACAGCAGAGCCTGTGTGAAAACTCCTCGATGTGGAGAAAGAGGGGGTCCTCCGATGGCTCGCCGAGTCGCGATCGTGGCTCCTGAGCGAAATACGAGCGCCGATTTTCTGAAAGCGCGTGATCGCCGCGGGTTTTCACACAGGCTCGGCATCCAGCGGACGGCGCTCCGCGCGGCCGCTGATGCTGAGCGTTGACCGCGCGGCATCCATGCCCTCATGATCATCATGACCCAAGCATGACTCCACGGAAAGTGTGGATGTTCTCGCCTCATACGGGCGGCACGCTAATACCACCTCCCCTGCGAGAGGAGACGCGCCGCCGCATCCTCGCGCATGCAGATGCAAACTACGCAGGGCGCTTTTCGCGCATCACCGTGCGCTTTCGGGGCGCTTTCTGTTACATCGACGCATATTGTGAGCCGGATCGTCCAACCAAAGCCTTGCTCCGCGCGCGTGGCGAGACCGAGCGGCAATACTATCAACGCCTTCGGGAGAGTCCGATTCATCTCTGCCGGTTACGCTACTTCGCCGGGCGGCAGCGATGGACCGTCGCGTTCTATACCTACAGCCATGAACGGTACGAAGCCGCGGTATTCCCCACCGGCGACTTCCACGGGACACCGGAGGACGCCTTTGACCTTGCCGCCATCTACCTGCGCTAAGACGATTCCGCTACTGGCGGCCTAACACCTATAAGGCCTCCGCTGTCCAAGTCGACGTAGCTCTACAACACGGGGTGGGGTGGTCCCGTTTGAACGTGTGTCTCGGCCCCCTGTGCTCTGACTTCATTTCGGGATCGGTGCGCTGTTCTGCACCAAACACCTATCGAGACTCGGCCCAACACCGCCGGTGGCGCCGACCGTTTCCAGGCTTACGACCCGACGCGCCGAGATCTCACTAGCCCCACATCCTTCGAAACTTCACGAACCTCACCAGCTCCAAGCCGGGTCGCGCCGGGGTGAGTCCATATCCTCCCTCGTTCAACCAAGGAGTCACCGCGGCAGGCGAAACGCCACTACGTAGTCGCCTTCGCCGAATGGTCCGCCGCCGCCGACCGCTATCGCAACGAACTGTTCGCCGGATGCGAGACGGTAGGTCATCGGGGTCGCCTTGCCGCTCTCCGGCAGTGGACCGCGCCAGAGTTCACGGCCGGTCTCGATATCGTATGCCTTGAGCGACCGGTCGAGGGCGGCCGCGATGAAGACCACGCCGCCCGCGGTGGCGATCGGCCCGCCGAGGTTGATCGAGCCCCACTCCGGCGGGAGGTCGGTGCCGGGCGGCGCTGTACCTTCGAAGGAGCCGAGCGGGACTTCCCAGAGGCGTTCGCGGGAATCAAGATCCACGGCCACGAGTGTGCCGAAGGGCGGTGGCGTACACGGCAGCCCGGACGGCGACAACAGGATACGTCGGCGCATAATGTAGGGCGTCCTGCGCATGATGTTGTATTCGTAGCCGAGGTCTCGCCGCTCGTTCTCTGCGCTGGCCTCCTCGAAGTCCACGGAATCTCGTGCGATGAGCTGAACCTCGGCCGCGACTCGGTTCACCGGGATCACGGCGATGCGCCGTTCGGGATCCCAAGCGAGGCCACCCCAGTGCGCACCGCCGATGTTGGACGGCAGGACCAGCGTGCCACCCGTGTCCGGTGGCGTGAAGATCCCCTCGTTGCGCAGCGGCTCGATCATCGCACGGCACGCCGCCCGATCCTCCTCGCTCACGCCCCAGACGTCTTCGAGCGCCAGGCGATGCGGACTCAGGAGAGCGATGGCGCGGGTGAACGGCTGCGTCGGCGACGCCTCCTCGCCCGGGATTCTGCTCGCCGGCGCGAATCGCTCTTCGACGGGGAAGAGCGGCTCGCCCGTCTCGCGGTCCAGCACGAATAGCATGCCCGTCTTCGTCGCCTGGAGCACGGCAGGAACCTCGACGCCGTCACGAAGGATCGTGACGAGGGCGGGTGGGGCGGCATTGTCGTAGTCCCAAAGGTCGTGGTGCACGGTCTGGAACACCCAGGCGAGCGCCCCCGTCAACGCCCGAAGAGCCACGATCGAGTTCGCGTACCGGTTGTCGCCCAAGCGCAGCACGCCGTAGTAGTCGGGCGCGGCGCTGCCGGTCGGGACAAACACCAGGTCGCGCTCGGGGTCTGCGGCAAGGATCGACCACGCGTTCGCGCCGCCGGTCCCATGGGCGACCGCGCCGCGCCAGTCGCCGTAGGCGGGGTCGCCCGGATCCTGCGGGATCGGGTCCCAGCTCCACACCAGATCCCCCGTGCGGGCATCGTATGCTCGCACTTCGCCACTGGGCAGATCCGGTTGTGTGTTGTCGCCAACCGACGACCCCGTGATCACCAGGTCATTCACGACCACGGGCGGCGACGTTACGGTGTAGGCCGCAGGTTCGAACGGCGCGATGCGCAGACCCTTCTTGAGGTCGACCCTTCCGTCGTCTCCGAACGCGGGACAGGGCCGCCCGTCACCGGCATCCAGCGCGATGAGCTGGGACTGGGCGTTCGCGACGAAGATGGTGCGATGGCACGGGTCGCCCGGCAATGCTCGTTCGTCCACCCATAGCGAGACACCGCGGCTCACGAAGTCGCCGTAGGTCACGTCCCGCCGGATCTCGGGATCGAACACCCACACCTCTGCGCCCGTTTCCGCGTCCAGCGCGATGACGCGGCCCAGCGGCGTGCCGACGTACATGGTGCCTCCGCTGACCAGCGGTGTCGTCTCGAACGATGCGGCCTTCGCCGTCGCGAACCGCGGTTCCGTCTCACCGGTACGATACGTCCATGCTATCTCGAGCCGCCCGACGTTTCCACGGGTGATGACCGCAGCGGGAGAATAGCGGGTGCCGTATACGTCCCGCCCGTTCGCCTCCCAGCCAATTTCCTGCGCCCCGAGCGGTGCCGCCGCTGTGCAGAGCAGGCATGCAAGCAGCGTTGGTCCTATGATTCTCATCGCCAAGGTGAATCTCCATTCCACGAGGAAGGCGTCCGGATTTCTCCTAACAACAGCAATACCGCACCTCTCGGTGCATTCTAACGCATTGGGCATAAGCCGCGACGCGCCTGCTCGGAGCGCAACAGCATCCGGAGCAACGGCCGCGTCGTCGGCTTCATGCCGAGAACCGGCGCGGCGCTCGATCCCAATCGTCGCGAGGCGTGTTCCGCAGCTCCACAGCATACTGGAACCCTGCCATGAGTTCGTCCTTCTGCCAGGGCGTGTCGCCCGAGCCACGGCTGATTGCCGGATCCATCGAGCCCCTCCGTTCGGGCCCCGGGGAAGAGATAGCCGTTCCTTCGCCACGCTGGATAAGCGAGTCGCGAGATTAAGCAGGAACGTAGGTCAACCTGATCACATCCTCGCCAATCCGATCATGAGTCATAAGGCGGAGCGGCGGCCGGGGTCCGGCGAAATATGGCTTGCCATGACCGAGCACGACGGGATGCAGGTAGATTCGATACTCATCGATCAGGCCAAGTTCGGTGAGGCTTTGCGCCAAGTCTGGGCCAGCAACTTCGATCTCCCCGTCGCGCTCGGCCTTCAGCTCGCGGATCGCGCCCTCGAGATCATCCTCAACAAGCCTGGCGTTGGGGCCGACCGAGTTCAACGAGCGCGAGACGACCCATTTCGGCTGGTTCCGCCACGCCGCCGCGAAGGCGTTTTCCTCTGCATCCCATTCAGGATGTTCGTCGTCCCAGTAACGCATGACCTCATACATTTGGCGACCGTATACACTGCCCGCCTGCCCCTGGGCCTCCTCGATGAAGTGGCGGAAGAGCGTGGGGCTTGGTGCAAACGCCATATGATCGACGTAGCCGTCCAGGGACTGGTTCATTCCGAACACGAGCTTAGCCATACCTCTTCCTCACACGGCCCAACCGACGATGTGTGTTGGCGTATAACGGCCAGGGCATAAGTTGCGGCGCGGCCCACACGGGGCCAAGGGGTTCACCTGAAGCATCGGCCGCGCCGGCAACTTGATGCCCGTGTTAGGCACCCCCAACGCGGAAGTCCCGGCCCGTCTCGGTCAGGAGCCGTCATGGATGCGCTGTGCCAAGCGCTGTATTGCGAGAACGTCAGATCGTTGCGGGCGGGGTATCCGGCCGTGCGCGATACCATCCCGCACGCTCTTCAATCGTTTGAACTCGTCTACGTCGTCGTCCGAAAAGCCCGTCCAGACTGATACGACGCACCAGACGAAGCGGTCCGCAAGGTTCCGCCAATTGTCGCGCGTCTCGAGGAGTTGCGCAACGGAGCGGCCCGCTCGCGCTCCTGCGGCGACCACATGACGGAGATGCTCGGCCCTCGAGACGCGCCTAAAGGTGCGATGCACCTCGATCTCGACCGCGAGGAAGAAGTAGAGGAATCTCTTGAGGTCGTCTTTGTCGCGTGCACCGAGTTGAAAGAATCGAGCGACTCGCGGATCCACCGAGGAGGCAAGCCGTGCGAAATCGGTCAGACCTGCCTCCAAGACACTGGTGGTCAGTGGACTTGAGACACGCAGCTCGGCGGTGCCCGTCATGTGCAGATCGTGCACCGTTGTACCGTCCGGAGTCACCCCGTACACGGTGCGAGCGATCGGGACAAACGTGGTGGCATTGCCGCGCTCTGCGAACGCGCAGTCGAGCGCCATCTCAATCGACGGCAGGGTCGCCGCCTCCAGCTCGCTAAGTTCGGCCTTTGCTGCCGGAAACGCGTCATAGGTAATGATGTCCCCCTCATGGCGCTTCCAGTGCGCACCCGTCACCATGTGCTCTCTCGTTGGCCCGAAATGCACCACGGCATATGGAGGAACGCTCTTTCGCTTGTTGGCCCACGCCTTCTCATCGTCGGTGAAGCCATCGCCGACGAGCATCTCGCACGCCGCGTTCACGCTGGGTCCGATCGCGACGTCGCAGTCATTGCTGCAAGCGTTGCAGCGGACTGACACCGGCACCCCGTCTTGGACGGTGAACCCCCGAGCCTCGAACACGTGCAGGCTGTGAAACGCGGCCGATAGGTGCTCGCCCTCGGGCATTAGGGTGAAGCCAATTGACTCGATTGCGTGGGTCGTCAGAAACATGCGGTTGAGCCGATTGATCGCGGGGGTGCCTAACGTCTCGGCCATAAGTTGCGAGCGCGCTCTCGCCAGGCGGGCGGACGCTCAAGAGAGCTTGATCTTCCCACGCGCCCAATCATTCCGCCATTGCCCGCGCTCGGCAACTTCATGGCCTTGATACGCATGAAGGCCTCCTATGGAGCTTACCATAGGGGGTAAGCTCAGGTTGCATGTCACCTTCACGCCAGGAGGCCCCCATGAGGTTCTACACGCAGCAGCACCAACACTACTGCGGCATCGATCTCCACGCCCGCACCATGTACCTCTGCATTCTCAACTCGGCGGGCGAGGTCCTGCTGCACCGCAACCTCCGGGCGACGCCGGAGGTGTTCCTCCAAGCTATCACCCCGTACCGCGAAGATCTCGTGGTCGCCGTCGAGTGCATGTTCACCTGGTACTGGCTCGCCGATCTGTGCGCTGCCGAAGGGATCCGGTTCGTCCTGGGCCACGCCCTCTACATGAAAGCCATCCACGGCGGCAAAGCCAAGAACGATCGGATCGACGCCCACAAGATCGCCGTCCTGCTGCGGGGCGGGATGCTCCCTCAAGCCTACGTCTATCCGGCCGCGATGCGGGCCACCCGCGACCTGTTGCGCCGCGGCTGCACTTCACGCGCAAGCGGGCTGAGTTGTTGACCCACATCGAGAACACCAACAGCGCGGCACGAATCTCTACTTCGTGATGCCGCACAACACACCTCAGGCCGCCTCGGGATACGGCGCGACGTGATCAAACGTGAAGACACGCCGAATACGCTGCATGTCGCGCGAGTTCTTGGTCACCAGCACAATCCCGTGCTCGCGACAGGAATAGGCGAGCAGGACGTCAAACGTAAAGCTGCGCGGCACATGCGAGGGCTGCAGCCCTTCTCGCTCGCGCAGCACCGACAAGGTACGCCCCAATGCATCCCACGCCGCCGCGCTCGGCGTAAGCAGCCGTTCGCGCCGAGCAAACGGTCCCAGAACCTTGTCCTCAAGCAGCTTGCGATCCTTGGCCGAGCGCGCACCGCCGCGGAGCTCCGCCGCGACAACGCTACTGACGTAGAGCCCCGGCGCCGCCCGCGCGACGAACCCCTGCAACGCCGCCAGCTCGGCAGTGTCGCGGCTGGCGTCGACATAGCAGTTGGAGTCGAGCGCGTACTTCCGCACGTCACCCGCGGGCGTCGAGTTCCATGCCGGCGAGCGCCGCGACCCCCTCTTGGAGTTCCGCGCGGAACGCGACAATGTCCAAGGCACGCTCGACCGTTTCGCGCTCGGTGGCCGTGCCGAGGAGCGCTTGCGCGCGGCGCAACGCTTTTGGATCGAGCCAGAACTCCTTGCGCACCTTGCCTCGGCGGCCAGCGGGGCGGCGCGGACCGCGCTTCGTACTCGTCATCTCAGGCTCCAAGTAGCGTACGTACGCAATCTATACAATATCCGTACGCGCGCAAGTGCCACCCCGTGCGGCATAATCTGCAACGGGGCGAGACGCTGAGCATGCACACTCCCGGCCCATCCTCACGATCGGGCCGCGGTGTCATGAACTCCGGGTACCAGACGAGCAGGTCACGTGGCGCATCATGCACCACCTGGCTGACGACGCCGTGGTCATCTTGGCGGTGTTCGAGAAGAAAACCAGCCGGACGCCGAAGCACGTGATCGAGACCTGCCGGCGACGGCTGCAGTTGTACCTCAAGGACGTGAAGGAGTAGACGATGAAGAGGGAGAAGAGGGCTCGGCTGGAGGCGGCTGGCTGGAAAGCAGGCGACGCGGCCGATTTCCTGGCACTGAGCGACGAGGAGCGGGCACTGGTGGAAACCCGACTGGCCTTGGCAGAAGGGGTCCGCCAGCGGCGGCGACGCCAGCGGCTCACGCAGATGGAGCTCGCGCGGCACCTGGGATCCAGCCAGTCACGGGTGGCGAAGATGGAAGCAGCCGACGCGTCGGTCAGCCTCGACCTCATGGTGCGCTCACTCTTCCGGTTGGGGGCTTCAAAGGAAGAAATCGCGCGCCTCATCAGGCACGGGCCGCGCGTTGGTGCAGCCTCCTAAGAAACTGCTTTCGACAGGGATTCGACCGGCGGCAGATCATCTCATGGCGCTCCAACAACAGCTTACGCGGATTCTCGTCCGCAGTTTCTGGCGCGATGACTCGGCGTCCCACGGCGTAGGATGCTAACGAGGATGTAGGATAAGTCGCCAGCGCCCCGAGGCCGCCGATTCCGGGGGTCCCTCGACCATCACCTCGGTCACGATCGTCGTTCTCAGGGCAACTGTGGAGGCGGAACTGTCCACATCATCCCTCCCAAGTCCAGGCGCCGGCTTTTCCTACATCCTCAACGCTCCGGTTCAGCAGCGGCGCGGTAGCGCCGTCCGCTGCAACCGGTTGTTGGGCGGCCACTGACACACGATGCGTCTATCGGCCATTAGTACGCTTCTTTCGAAAGTGAATCGCCCCTCCTTCAGCCGTTAAACTAGGGAGTGGCTTCGCCTTTTTGTTGCCTTTGCCCGTGGCCTTTTCTTGGGAAGCGATCTCGCAAACCGAATCCCGCGCTCGATCCAGGAACGCAACGAACGTGCGCCAGTTAGTCCAGCCGGCTGCACATAAACGACACCTCGCAGCGGCCTTCCCGTTAAATCCATCGGCCGCGCATGCCGCAACTTAAGCGCCGTGTCGTAGTGGGCGGGTCCCACTCGGACGACGAGTCGAGTCCTTTCCACCCCGAAGGCCATGTTCCCGTTCACCAGGTAGCACACGCCTCCGACCATGCGGCGTGAGGAGACTCCGCACTTTCCCTTCAGCAGCGCCTCGATCCGGTCGCGCAGCGTCGGGTCAAGGGGCATGCGCGCCGCCTGTGCCAATCGCTTCGACGATCAGTTTGGCGACCTGTTGCGGATTTTCCTCGGCCAAGAAATGATGGCCGGGGCCGAAATTCCTGATCCGCAACTGCGGAAGCAATGACTTCAACTCCTCCAGCTTCTTGAGCGATGGCGGGTAGTCGTCGCTTGGCACAACGCCGGGGGAAGCCTTGAGCCACGTCACGGGCAACCTCAGCTTCGGAAGCTCTTCGCGCAACGCCCGGATGAATTCGACGCTCGACTTCGGTTCCCCATGCAATGGGTTCAGGCGCACGAATGCCAGCATTGCGCGACGCGAACGGATCGTCGGGAAGGAATCGAGATAGTACTTCATCCCTTCATCCGTGATGGGGCAATGCTCGGGAATCAGCTTCTTAATCATCATGTTCAACACCTGCACGAAGAAGAAACCTAACGGTCCGCGCATCAGGCGAAACGGCATCCGAAATTTGGGTTCGAAGTCCTCCTCAAAAGTAAACGTCCAGAGGAACGTCTCCATCAGCACCGCTCGCTCGAAGTGCTCGGGAAACCTGACGACGGCGTCCATTCCCAAAGGGCCGCCCCAATCGTCCGCCACCAACGTGATCCTCTCCAAGCCGAGCGCCTCGACGAATCCACGGATCACATTCGCATGAAGTCTCAACGTGTAAACGAGATCCTCCGGCTTGTCCGACCGGCCGAATCCCAGTAGGTCGAGCGCGATCGCCCTCCTGCTCGTTCGCTCCACCACGCCGGGAATGACGTTCCGCCATAAGTATGAAGAAGTCGGGTTCCCATGGATGAACAGGATAGGATCTCCTGATCCGTGTTCGACGTAATGGATTTTCCTGCCCATGACCTCGATGAACCGGCTACTGAACGGATAAACCGCAGCTTGTCGAATCATCGTCTCCGTCCCTCTGCCTCTATGATTTGTGGTGACAGGGGTCGATCGGAAGCTGTCTCAAATAGCCCGCTCATGACACTGCGTAGAATCGACTTTTCCGAGTCGTCGCCGCAAGAGTTCCTTCACTGCCGCCGTAGGGGCTGTTTGGAACGCCGCGTCCCGATGGCGCCTCGCCGTTGGGGCGTTCCCGCAGCGTCGATGCAAATCGGCCAGTACCGCCGCCCATAGGTAGGAGCCGGCCAGCCAGGTTGGTGGTTCAAAGCCCTCGAGAACGGCGAGTCCCGCGGCAGGCCCTTGCCATTCCGCCACCGCTACCGCACGGTTCAGTTTGTGGAGCGCGGAGGGCGCGATCTGCTCCAGGGACGCGTAACACTCCGCCACCTTGTCCCAGCGCGTCTCTTCAAACGAAGGGGCGAGGCAGTGTTCCGCGGCGATCCCGGCCTCCGCGTGATACCGGGAAAAGACATCGCCTTGCGCAGATTTGGCCAACCAATCCAATCCGACATGAATTTGCTGCCGGTCCCAGCGCTCGCGGTCCTGCTCCTCCAGTAGCAGCAACCCGCCGGATCTGTCCTGGCGAGCCGTCATCCGTGCGGCGTGCAGATGCATCAGCGCCAAGAGAGCAAACGTTTCCGGAGTCCGGCCTACCGGGTGTTCCGCCAGGATGGAGGCCAGCCGTATCGCTTCGTTACAAAGCTCCCGGCGGATAGCCATCTCCGCGTGGGAAGAGAGGTAGCCCTCGGTGAACAGGAGGTACAGTATCTTGTTTACCGCCAGAAGCCGCGAGGAGTATTGCTCACCGGTAAGCGCCCTGAGGCGAGGCGGAAGTTCCCGCAAACGGCTGCGGGTTCGACTGAGGCGTTTGTATACGCTGGCTTCGCTGGTAAATAAGCGAAGCGCAATCTCCCGAATATCGAAGCCGCAGAGGGTCTTCAGCGCCAACACCAACTGCGACTCCATGGGGATCGCCTCGTCGCAGCAGACAAACAGCATCCGCAACAGGTCGTCTTGCACCTCCTCCGCCTGGAAGACCCTCGGATCGTTCTCCGGAGTATCGATGTCTTCCGCGGCATACTGCTCCAGGATGCGGCGGCGGCGCGATCGTTGGCGCAACTCTCCCACAACGTTGTTATGCGCCACCCGAAACAGCCAGGCCGACGGACTGTCCGGCAAACCCGCAACGGTCCAAGACTCAAGTGCGGCCATCAAAGCGGATTGAACGGCGTCCTCAACAACCTCGATGTGGTGCACTCCTACCCGACGGCAGAGCGTGGCTACCAGCCGTCCGTATTCGCGCCGGAAGAAGTGCTCAACCAGTTGCGGTGTGCTCACGGAGCATGGATCTCGATGACTTCAACGCCTGAGCCGGGGCGCACGAGCCCCGGGCACTCACGAGCGACCGTGATCGCCTCTTCCAGGCTCTTCGCCGAGACGATCATGTAGCCGCCGACCAGTTCCTTAATCTCTACAAACGGCCCGTCCGTTGCAGGCTCCACGGTGACGAGCCTTCCAGCTCCGAGTTTTCCTCCCATGTCGACGAGGTTGTCCTTGAATTTCTCCCGCCAAGCGCCGAACCTGGAGTACATCTCCTGCATTTGGGTGGGAGAGGGCTTCTCGCTGCCTCCACCCGACAGATTTCGTTGCATACATAAGTACTTGGGCATGGCCTCTCCTTTTGGGTTCTGTCAGTCAACTCGACCGATACCCTATGACGCATGGGGAGACTGGTTTTGGACACTTCCCGGCGTCACGTTCTTGAAGAGCTCGCCTCCATACCGCCCAACGCTCCCGTTCAGCGGCGCGCCGCTTTTGGCGCGTCCGCTGCAACGGGTTGTTGGGCGGCCTTTGCGCGAAACTGCGCGAAGATCTTTGGCGACGGTGCATCATTGGTCCTCATCCGGCACAGCACCCCCCAAGCCGTTCTCGTGCTGAAGCTCTCTGATGTCGATGTCGGCGACCACCAGGTCAGCGACCAGTGCGCGGGCCGTGCCGAGCACCCGTCCGTCGCGATTCACGATGCCCGAAGATCCATAGGACGCGAAACCGCCGTCGACTCCGGCGACATCGGCGCGAAGGATCGACACGCCGCTCTCCAAGGCACGACCGATGTCACAGGTGCGAGCCTCTACGACTGTTTCCGATCCACCCTTCACCGGGGGCATGCCATTGTTCGTCGGTACGAGAAGGACCTGGGCGCCACGTGACAGCATGAGCCTAGCTGGCTCCGGGAAGAGGGAATCGCGACATATGAGAACCCCAAAGGTCACG
>Ga0214472_10004294_pt1 | contig 15037 bp, 16 predicted proteins | sample RVTome_6_FD_207662 | JGI IMG/M metagenome (GOLD analysis project Ga0214472, IMG submission 207662) | Soil microbial communities from uranium-contaminated site in the Upper Colorado River Basin, Wyoming, United States - RVT140D175 | ecosystem: Environmental > Terrestrial > Soil > Contaminated >...
ATGGCTCTCAGGATGTCGAAACGGGTGCCGATTCAATTCATGTAGATCCGGAATCATTGATCTACCTATGTTGTCGGTGGCGGCCAGGGTTCGATTTGGCCTCCTCAGCCATCCCGGCCGTCATCGACGACTCCTTGGGATGACTCCTTGGGACGACTCCTTTTCGGCTGGGCGCTAGGCGGGACGCTGCGCTCGTCGGTGCCAGAGTCGGTGCAAGAGTCCGGCGCTGCCAATGGCGGCAAGGCCACCCAACGGCATCCACGGCGGTGGACCACTGGCAGGCAACGATCCTGCGGGAGTCGCATCTGTCGGTGGCGATCCCGATGGGAATTGCGGGCCGCCCAGGTTGTTCGCAGGTCCGGCTGGTGTGGGCGAGTCGGCCATGTGCGGGCGGTAAAGCTCCATTCCGAGTTCATCCACCGCCATGTCCAGCACTGCCCATGATTCCGGGTTCGCCGTGAAGTAGGAATGGTTCGTCACCAGGATCGAGGTGCCACGAAACGCGATGGAGGCGGGCGCGTCATAAGGGATCTGTTGCTGCCGGTTGGCCACCGGATCGGGGACGCGCGCGACCTCAGTCCCATCGGGTTCTAATACGAGAATGTGGCTGGAAGTCACCAAGGCGACGTAGATGCGTCCGCTTTGCGCGATAGCCAGGCCGTCGGGGCCTTCAGCCGGTGCGGTCTGTGCCACCACGCGGCGTTCGCCGGGCGAGCCGTCCGGTCGAACCTGCAGCCGGTAGATGATTCCGCGCGCGGGACTGCCCGGCGCGAATGCTCCGGTGAGCACAAACACCAGGCTGCCGTCACGGCGGTCAAATTGGATGCCGTTCAAGCTGAACACTGACTGATAGTCGCCCGATTGGTGCCAGGCCACTGCGGTGCCTCCGCCGGGTGCCACCTTCCAAATGGTGGCCTGGTGCAGGTCCGTCACATACAAGTTGCCGACGGCATCAAACACTGGCCAGTTCGGCCACGGGGTGGTGTCCTGGGCCCCTGGCTCACAGTTGCCGTCGGGTACGGCGTTGGGTCCGCAGGCAGGCAGGTTCGGGATCGTGGCGTAGGTCTCCTGGCGGCCCGACTCGACGTCGATTCTCAGCACTCGCGCGGGGTCGGAGTCCATGACATAGAGCCGGTCGGCGTCATCGAAGGCGATGCCGAGAAGGCCGTGGTCACGGTCTAAGTGCTGTCCGGCCGCGACGTACTCGCGCTCCAGACGTCCGGCGGGGGAGTAACGAAAGATCTTCGAAGGCCCGGGGCCGCCCTTGCCGCGGTTGTTGGTCGACACGTACACGCGTCCGCGAGAATCCAACGCGATGCCTTCGGGCTGGCCCGGGTCACCGACACGCGCAAAGACCTGGGTGTCGCCGAACGGTCGTGGTTGCGCGCTGGCTGGAAGGGCCACCGAGGCGACGAATAGCAGCAGCACCGACGCCCAACGCGTACGGCGGGTCACGGGCACTCCTCCCGACCACACTTGCATCGACCGCGACCACACGTCGTGGTCACCAACGCAGCCGAAGCTAATGCAAGCAGGGGGCGATCCCGTGGAGCTGACGTCAGCTGCGGGAGCTACAGACGGCGGCCGGAACGGTCGAGGTGCGCCACGATGGCGTTGCTAATCGAGTGCAGCTGTTCGACCTGCTCTGAGGTCAACTGATCAAACAGGTGCGTTCGCACACCTTCGACGTGCTTTGGGGCGGCGGCCTCCAGAGCGGCGAAGCCCGCATCGGTCAAAATTGCGTGCGCACCACGTCGGTCGGTGTCGCAGCCTTCGCGCCGCAGCCAACCCTCTTCCTCTAGCCGCCGCATGGCGTGAGACAAACGACTGCGAGAAGACAGTGATCGTTGCGCCAGCTCGCTCATGCGCATCTTGCGGTCAGGTGCTTCAGACAGGCGCACCAAAATTTCGTAGTACGCGTGGGGCATGCCGGAGCACTGTTGGAGTTCACGTTCAAGGCGCTCGAACAACAGCCGGTTGGCGGTCAAGAACGCCCGCCATGCCTGCTGCTCGCCGTCATCAAGCCAACGGGGTTCCACAGGTGGTTCCCCAAGGGGCTCGTAGGCCTGCCCACTCATGTGTTTCAGGGTACGGCGGCCAGCGGGCGACCGCTTGTGAGATTCGGTAATTCCGCTATCTACAGATTGCTAGGACGCGGAAGGAGCTTCGGGCAACGTCAGCGTGAAGATCGCGCCGCCGCCCTCGGCGTTGGCGGCATGAACCGTCCCGCGGTGAGATTCAGCGACCTGATGCACGATGGCCAGACCCAGCCCCGAGCCAGCGGCCGCGCGTGCGCTGGGTGCGCGATAAAAGCGATCAAAAAGGTGGGGAAGATCCGAGGGATCGATGCCGGGCCCACCGTCTTGGACCGTGACGGTGCCGCGCCCCACGCTGATGCGCACTGCAGTGCCGGCACCGTACTTCACGGCGTTGTCGATCAGATTGCTCACCGCGCGGTTGAGTTGGTCACCTTCGCCCATCACGGTTGTGGGCTGGGCCTCGACCACAATCGGCGTGGTCTGGCCAGCAAAGGCGCGTGCTTTGGCGGCTACCTGTTGCACCAGTTCATCCAGGGCAATCGGCGTGGCAGCACGAACGGGTCGTGCACCGCATGCCAATTCGACGAGCCCGGTGACCAGACCACCGAACTCTTCGAGTTGGGTGACCACATCACGGATGAGGTCGGCACGGTCGGCGGCGTCCAAGCGATCAGCCGAAGCCAACACCTCGATGTTGGTGCGCAGACTGGTGAGTGGCGTGCGCAGTTCATGCGAGGCATCAGCGATGAGTCGTTCTTGGGCGCTGCGCGCTTGTTCCAAATTGGCCAGCATGGTGTTCATCGTTTGCCCCAAGCGACCCAACTCGTCATCGCCTTGCGTGGACAAGCGGCGACTGAGGTCTTGGGTGGCGGCAACTTCTTCGGCCAGCTCGGTGAGTTGGTGCACCGGGCGGATGGCGCGTTGCGCGACCGCGATGCCCAATAGGGCCGCCAAGAGCACCCCGCCAAAGAGCCCAGTCGCCAACTGCTCGCGTAACCGTTCCAGTGACTGTTCCACCTCATCGATGGGTCGCGCGAATTGCACGGCGCCTGCACGCGTCGGGGCAGTCAGGATGCGCAGCGAGACTCCCTGCACCGGCGCGGTTTCGAACAGCGCCTCGCGCAGCCCTGCGGCAACCATGCGCGCCTGTTCACTGACGGGTAGCACCACGCCCCCGACGGCGCCCCCCACGGTGCCCCCCACGGTGCCTAGGGGTTCGCCAAACACATCGATCACTTGGACGAAGACACTGGCCCCGCCGAAGCGACCGGTGCGTGGACCGGGAGCGGGTTGAGGCCGTCGCGCGATGTCCTGCGCTTGCGCTAACAAGGTTCGATCGACCGCGTCGTGCAACGTCCTGGCGGTGGCCACATAGACCCCGATCGAGACGGCGAGCACCGACACGGCCACTGCGGCAGCGGCGATCAACGCGATACGGGTACGCAGGCTCATGCTGGCCGCAAGGCGTAACCGAAGCCGCGAACGGTTTGGATCACGCGCGGCTCTCCGCCTGCTTCGAGTTTGCGTCGCAGGTAGCCGATGTAGACGTCCAGTGTGTTCGATGCGCTCATGTCCGCTCCCCAGACCCGTTCATGAAGAATGTCGCGCGTGAGGACGCGGCCAGGGTTTTCCATGAACGCTTGGAGCAGGGCGAACTCGGTGGGAGAAAGTTCCACGTCGCGGTTTCCCCGGCGCACCTGCACGGTGCTGGCGTCCAGCACCAGATCGTCGAAGTGCAGTGGCCCGGTGGCGCGGCCGACTGCCTCGCCGTTTTGACCTTGTCGTCGAAGCAGCGCACGCAGACGTGCCAGTAGCTCCTCAAGCGCGAACGGCTTGACTAAGTAGTCGTCTGCGCCGACGTCCAAACCTGCGACGCGGTCGGTGACACCGTCGCGGGCAGTGAGGAGCAGGATGGGCAGGCCAATGCCGTCCTCGCGCAGCCGTCGGGTGAGGCCAAAGCCATCGACGCCGGGCATGTTGACGTCCAAGACCATGGCATCCGGCGTCTCGCGGCGAATGGTGTGCAATGCCTCGATGCCGTTGGGGGCCGCGAGGGCTTGGTAGCCGTGGAGCTCTAAAGCCCGCACCAACGAGTCGCGCACGGCGCGGTCGTCATCGACTACCAAGATCCTCATGCGGTAAGCCTGCCAGGTCTGTGCCGCTTAGGCGTTGGCTGGCTGCTGGTCCGCTCCGGCTTGGCCTGCTCCACCGGGGCCGCGTGGCCCAGGGCCGCGGTGGCCGGGTCCACGCTGACCAGGTCCACGCTGACCGCGGGGATGCAGCGGGAACGTGCCAGCTTCTGCAGCGGCATAGATGGCGTCAGCTTGTTCCTGGGTCAACGTGCCGTCGGCGACGGCAGCGTCCAGGCGTTGCTTGAGGTGAGCGAGACGTTCCGCCTTGTGCTCCTCGCGCATCCGCTCGCGCACCGTCTCGATGGCCTCAGCGACCTGTTCGGTGGGCAGGTCCAATTCGTCGGCGAGGGCGGCGGCGAACTCGGCCTCATGTTCTGCACGGCGCTGTTCGCGCTGTTCACGCTGTTCACCAAAGGGTGACGCGTCGGACGGGGTTTGATTGCCATCTTGCGCGATGGCGGGATTGAGCACTGACAGCAGCGAGCCTGCGGTCAGCAATCCAGCCACGCCCATGGCCGCGAGCCGGGACTTTGTGGTTGCCATAACGGTCTCCTTGTTCGGCGATGTGGGTTGTGTGTGTCGGCGAACGAAGCATCGACCGGCTGCATGAGATCGCGGTGAGAGCGAGGTGAGAGTTCTCAGCTTGCGCTTCGTGGCGTGAACTGCAGGGTGTCGCCGGGGCGTAGTTGCGCCAAACGGTCGGTGACGGCAAGGTCTGCCACGCCGATGACGGGGTAGCCACCCGTTACGGGGTGGTCGGCCAAAAAGATGATCGGGACACCGTCGGGCGGGACTTGCACCGCCCCGCGCACCAGGCCTTGGGGAGGGAAGTTGTCGTGGCGTAACGGGACCAACGGGGCCCCATGCAAACGCAGCGCCGCCCGACTGCCCCCTGCCGTGACGGCGTAGGTGTGGCTCGCCAAGCGCGTGGCATCGACCCAGTCGATGTCGACAGTGGTCACCATGGGCACGGACAAGACTTCTCGGAAGCGCTCCAACGGAGCGGGAGCGCGCCAGTGTTGCTCGTCGGTGTCCTCACCGATTGGCAGGACGTCACCCACTTGGCATGGCGGCGGACCTAAGTGGGACAGCGTGTCGTAGCTCCGGCTGCCCAGGACCGGGGTCACGCGAATGCCGCCGCGGACCGCCAGGTACGTGCGCACGCCCCAGGTGCTGGCGTCCAAGCGCAGTTGTTGTCCTGCGCGGGCGGCAAACACGGCGTCATGGGGGATTGGTTGTCCATCGAGGTGGGCCACGGCGGGTGCGCCGGTGAGCGCCAACGTGACGTCGGTTCGGAGCAGGCAGGTAAACCCAGGCGGCACGATCTCCAACGAGGCGGCCTCTGCGGCATTGCCCACGAACGCGTTGGCACGCCGAAACGAGTTGAGGTCTGCGGCACCGGAAGGCGAGACCCCCAAGTGCGCGAAGCCTGGACGGCCAAAATCTTGCACCAAGGTGGAAACACCGGCGTGCAGAATCTCAATCATGCGCTCGACGCCTCGCTGGCCACGGTGAAGCGGACGCGGTCCCCCGGCTGCAACAGGGCTGGTTGCGGGCGATTGAGGTCCCACACCACGACGTCAGTGTGGCCCAACAACCACCAGCCGCCGGGTGACGGCTGCGGATAGATCGCGCTGTACCCGGCGGCGATTGCGACGGACCCTGTGGGGACACGAGGCCGCGGAGTGACACGACGCGGTATGCGCAACGGTGACGCCACACCAGTGAGATAGGCAAAGCCTGGCGAGAAGCCACAAAAAGCGACGTCCAACTCCTGTTGGGAGTGCAGGGCGATGACCTTGGCAACGGACAGGCCAATGCCCTGCGCGACTTCTGCCAAGTCTTCCCCGTCGTAGTGCACGGGGATTTCGATCAGCTTGCCTTGGGGGGCTGGTTGTTGTGCGGCGCGCACCTCGCAGGCCTTGAGTGCCAAGGTGAGTTGCCCCACGTCGGCGACCTCGAGGTCCACGCGCACGAGGACCGACTGGGCACCCGGCACCACGTCGCGCACGCCAGGCAGTGCCGCGGCCACGATGGTGGTGTGCCAGGCTCGGACTTCGGCCGCGTCACGGCAGCGCAACAGCACGGCGTCGCCGCCGTACGGGTGGGCGATCATTTCAATGCCGGGGCGATCGTGACCCCGTGGGCTTGAAGGGCGCTGCGGACCGCCTTGGCCATGCCCGCAGCTCCGGGGGTGTCCCCGTGCAAACAGATGGTGTCGGCGACGACCTTGATGGCGGTGCCATCCACGGTGATGACGTCCCCACCGGTGGCGATTGCGACAGCCTGCGCCACCACATCGTCGCGATCGCTGAGCACCGCACCGCCGGCCGCACGAGGATGCAAGCGCCCATCACGGGTGTAGCGACGATCAGCGAAGCCCTCGCGCACCACCTCAAGTCCTGCGGCTTGCGCGGCATGCAACAGGGCGGAGTTGGGGGGAGCGACCACGCCCAACGTGTCGTCGAATGCCGCTGCCGACCGTACGGCTGCTGCTGCGGCTTCTGGGTCGCTGGCACAGCGGTGATAAAGCGCGCCGTGCGGCCGCAGGAAGCGCACGCGTGTTCCGGCGACCTTGCAAAAGGCGTGCAGCGCACCCAGTTGGTACAGCACGTCATGTTCGATCTGCTCCGGGGTTGCGCCCATTTCGCGCCTGCCGAAACCGACCAGATCGGGGTAGCTGACCTGCGCGCCGATCAGAACACCGCGCGCGTGCGCGGCTGCCACGGTCTGGCGGATGGTCGACGGGTCTCCGGCATGGAAGCCACAGGCGATGTTGGCGCTGGTCACCACGTCAAGCAGGGCTTCGTCATCTCCCAGACGCCAAGCGCCGAACGATTCACCTAAATCGCTATTGAGGTCCATGCGCATGCGATCCAGCCTAGTCTGCGCGGAGGCGTAACCGCTGTCAGGCGCATAAGAAAGGCACCGTGGGCTATGACCGGGACCTTGTTGAACGTGGGTGCCATCGTGGCTGGTGCCTCGGTCGGGATGCTGTTGGGTGGTCGTCTTCCCGCGCGAGTGCGCAGCACCGTCACCGACGTCCTGGGACTGTTTGTCGCGGTGCTCGGCATTCATGACGCCATGCGCACGTTCGGTGACGGGCTGTCGGCGGAGTTGGGCCGTGCGGCGGTGCTTGTGGTGTTGGGTTCGCTGCTGGTCGGCGGTGTCATTGGTGAGGCCATCGACTTGGAGCGTCGACTCGAGCAGGTCGGCACTTGGCTACGCGACCTGGCGATGCGCGGACGCGAAACGATGCCGGTCGAGGCCAGCGGCCCGGATCGGGCGACGTTGGCGCAAGACCATCCGCCGCACGACCCACGCCACCGCTTCGTCGAAGGGTTCGTGATCTGCTCCTTAGTGGTGTGCGTCGGTCCGCTGGCGATTTTGGGGTCGCTGCAGGACGGCCTCACCGGTGATTACCAACTGTTGGCCGTGAAGAGCTTGCTGGACGCGTTCGCCGCGCTGGCCTTCGCCGCCGCTTTAGGTGTGGGTGTCGCCTTTGCCGCCTTGCCGTTGTTCCTTTGGCAGGGCGGAATCACGCTGCTGGCCGGAGCTTTGGAAGGCGCGGTCACGCCGGTGATGATCGAGGCGTTGACGGCGGTGGGTGGCTTCCTGGTCGTGGGGATTGGCCTACGACTGCTGGAGATCCGCGCGGTGCGGGTGGCGAACTTGCTGCCGGCCCTGTTGATCGCTCCGTTGGCCGTTCGGTTGTGGCCGTAGGCGCGGTTAGGATTTTGCCCGCAACGCAACGCACGCCTGAGGCGGGCCACGAAACCAAGGGAGCAGCATGAGCGGCGAACGAATCACGGTGGAACGCGACGGGCATGTGCTGCTGATCGGCGTGAACCGACCCGAGAAGCGCAACGCCTTCGATCTGCAAACGATCCGCGAATTCGCTGCCGCCTACGAGGTGCTGGGCGATGACGACGACCTTCGGGTCGGTGTGGTATTCGCTCATGGGGACCATTTTTCAGCCGGCTTGGATTTGGCCGAGGTCGGTCCCGAAGTGGCGCGCGTCGGGCCGGCAACCATTGCCGGTGAAGCCAAGTACGACCCCTTCGGCGTGTGGCGCGACCCCGTGCCCAAGCCGGTGGTGATGGCCGTCAACGGCATTGCGTTCACGTTGTCCATCGAGCTGGCGTTGGCCTGCGACGTGGTGGTCTGCGCCGACGACGTGCGTTTCAACCAGTTGGAGATCGGGCGCGGAATCATGCCCTTCGGCGGTGCCACGTTGCGCGCCACTCAGCAATTGGGCTGGGGTAACGCCATGAAGTTCTTGCTGACTGCCGAGGAGTTTGGCGCGGACGAGGCGTACCGCATCGGTCTGGTGCAAGAGGTCGTGCCGGCAGGTCAGCACGTGACCCGCGCCATCGAAATCGCGCAGCGCATCGCCGCGCAGGCCCCGTTGGGTGTGCAAGAGACCTTGCGCAGCGCTCGCCTTACGGCTCCGGTCACCGATGAGCAGCGCCAGCATCTCAACGAGGTGTTGCAGACCATCATGAGCAGTGAGGACGCGGCCGAGGGCCTGCGCAGTTTTGTGGAACGGCGCCCTGCGGTGTTCACCGGGGAATAGCCACGCGTTGCGGGCAAAAAAAATTAGTGCTTGCATGATCGGACATTTTGGGCTTAGGGTGCTTCCTAGGTCGCTCAGAGGGGACTGGCCAGCGGGGTACTAGGGCCGAAGGGGGCATGCGCGGGGGGCACGTTGCGTCACAACAGCAGTCCGATGTGGGCTGTTTGATGGGGGACGGAGCGAGGGTCGGGGAGCCGACCCTCGCTCCTATTTCCGGGCTGTTTCGCTAGTTGGTTGGCCGCGTGCCCAGGGTCCTGAGGTACTCCGCTCGGGGCCAGATGCCCTCCATGTCCTGGCGGGTGAGTTGCGCGACCTCTTGCACGAGGTGCGCGCGAACATTGTTCCAAGTGCCAGCGGCCAGCATGGCGGTGCGTGCGGCCATGACCGCTCCGGACGTGGATTCCAGCCAGCGCACTCCTTCCTCGGCTGAGGGGAAGAGCCAGGTCACGGCGTCGCGTTCAAAATTGAGGTCTGTGGCCGTGGGCCCGAAGAAGGCGCGTACGTGGTCTTCGTCGCCCCAGGGCAACAGTTCGGTGGTCGCGGTGGCGGGCAGGCCGACTCCCCCCAGCGCATGCAGCACCGTTTCCACCAGCCCGCGCGCGGACCAGTTGGTGATGCCAAAGCGGCCCCCTGGGCGCAGCACGCGGATGAGTTCGTTGACTGCGGCGTGCGGGTCCGGCACGTACATGAGCGCGAAGGCGCTCACGACGCAATCGAAGGAAGCGTCGGGGTAGGGCAGCGCGCTGGCGTCGCCTTCATCCCACTGAATGGCCAGTCCCGCTTCATCGGCGTGGTGCGCGCCCTCGTCGAAGAGCTCAGGAGTGATGTCGACGCCGATGACATCGGCCCCCATCATGGCGGCTTCTAGTGCGGCACCGCCGGTGCCAGTGCCAATGTCGAGGACGCGCATGCCCGGGGTTATGTCGAGCCGGCGGATGAGCTTGCGGCTGCTGTGGCGCAGCGCTTCGGCAAACGCGACGTAATCCCCAACGGACCATCGCTGGCGCTGCCGCTGCTTGAATTCGTGGGCCGATTGGTCGCTGCTCATTGACGCAACCCCCGTCGACGTTCTACCCCCACTGGCGTGTGGAGCTTACGTCGACCGTTGGCTCTATTGCACCCACACGTTCCCGTTGTGGGCCGATACCAAGCCCGGTTCCCGGACCGAAAATTGCTTTGCCGTGGAGGCGAGGGGTTGACAGTTTCGTAGTACTTTCGTAATATTATGAAAGTCTTACGAAAGGTGCGGAGGTTGGCGCGGCGATTCTTCCGGCATGGCGAGTTGCATCTCGTGCTGCTTGCCGTGCTGCAACGCAGCCCGATGCATGGGTACCAGTTGCTCCAAGAGCTCGAACGTCGCTTCGCACCACAGTGGCGGCCTTCGCCGGGAAGCATCTACCCGGCCCTGGACGCATTGGTCGCTGAAGGGTTGCTCGCGTCGGTGGACGATGACGGTCGCAGCGTGCTCAAGTTGACGGCAAGCGGCACGGCAGCGCTTGAGCGCCGCGTTGAACAACTCGCGGAGGTCGAGGCGCGCACGGGGATCCGGTTGCGGCCACACGACGCGGTCCAGTCGGCGTGGGAGCGACTGCACCGCAGTGTGCGCGCGGCGGAGCCACACATGCCGGTCGAAGAAATCGTCGCGATTTTGCAACGCGCGGACGACGAACTCCATCTGCTCGCAAACCAAAAGGGGTAACGAAAATGGCTGACGATGCACTCGATCAGGCAGTGGCGAGAACGCGTGACGCGCGACGCCGATCGCGTCAACGCGCCGCGCGCCGAGGCTTCCGGGTTCACGCGAGCGTGTTTGCTGCCGTCAACCTTGGACTGTTCGCCATCTGGCTGTTGCAGTTTGTTCTTGAGGGCAGCGACCAGCCGTGGTTCCTCTACTCGGTGATCGGCTGGGGCGTTGGTGTGCTCGTGCACTGGACCGTGATCCGCAAACCCTTCAGCGGCCATGGCGCACCATGACCAAAGTGCCGACTGATCCGACCACACTGCGGTTGCGTGCTGCCCGACCACATGCACTGACACTCGCTTGTGGGGCGGCGGTGGGGCTTTGGGTGGGCGCTGCCCAGGGTCAAGACAATTGGCCGGTGTACTTGGTAGTGACCGTGCTCGGTGGGATCGCCGCAGCCATTCTGCACGCGCGTTACGGGTTCAGTCAGGTGACGTTGGTTGGCCTGGTGGTGTTTGCGTTAGGACACGTGGCTGGCGGCATGTTCACCGTGGGGGACCAGACGCTGTATGGATTGTGGTTGATCGAGCCGGTCGTGCGTTTCGATAACGTCCAACATGCCGTGGGTTTTGGGGTGGTAGGTCGGGCCGCATGGGAACTTTTGCGCCACCGCGTGCCGTTGGATCGTTTGGTAACCGTGGTGTTGATCACGGCGTTCGCGGTCGCGGCTGGCGCGATGAACGAGATCATCGAATGGGTGATGACCCTGACGATCCACGGCACTGATGTTGGCGGCTATGACAACACCGCACGCGACCTCGTCGCCAACCTCGTGGGTGGCCTGGCCGCCGCCACCCTGACAGCTGGTCATCGGTGATGCACACAACCGCTCATAGGCCTATCTGCACGGTCGTCGGTAGATGGGCGAACAGCTGTCACCTTTTGGAGGTGTGCCTCGAATTCGGCACCGCCGGAGGCCGCGAGTCATGCCGCCGATGTCTTTTGGCGGGCGCCATCACAACGGCGCCCTCGACGGGAGCCGGATCAGACCTGCGACACCAGAAAGCGTGAGGGAGGCGGATGACCGTGGTGGGCTGCCCCGGCCGCAGGATGGGCGAGGACGATTTCTATCCAGACCTCCAGACGATGTCAGAAGCGAAGGCTGGATGGCGTCCGAAATGAGGGACAGACTCCGTCGGAAATGATGGTTAGCCCGATGGCGGAGGCTCGAAAAGGGCGAACGGAAGCTCGAGACGCCTTTCCCTCGGCGCATGGACGACCCTGGCGGGACAGATCCTCGAGTCCTTCGTCAGCAACGAGCTGGCCAGGCAAGCCTCATGGCTGGACGATGCCCCGGACCGGTTGCATTTCTCCGAAAGCGAACGCGCCGAGGTCGACGTGGTCTTGGAGCGTCGTGATGGGGGCGTGTTCGGGATCGAGGTCAAGCTGGCCGACCACATCGAGGACCGCGACCTGCGCGGCCTGCGACGGCTGCGGGAACTTGCGGGTGACCGCTGGGCCGGGGGTGCGGTGTTCGCGGCCGTGCCCGCGGCGTACCGACCCGACAGCGACCACGATGTCATCGTCCTGCCGATCTCCGCGCTGTGGAGCCTGGCTGCCTGACTCGTGTCGAGGCGGCGACTTGCATCACCGAGCCGAGCGATCAACGCAGCGAGGACAACGCTCGTCCCGGTCCTCCCCCAAGGACCAACGGTGAGTCGGAGGATGGGTGCCATTGCGCTGGCCTATGCCCCTCGGCCTCAGGCGGGCCTTCCTCAGCAGCCGGTGATCTTCACCGCGTCCTGGCTCTCGAAGGCCGTGCCGTCAGTCAGCCGCCCGGTCAGCACCCCGTGTTCGCTCGTACAGGTGAACGCGGTGAGCGTGGTGTCGAAGTGGCAGACCAGGTCGACCAGCCCATCATCGTCGACGTCCTCCGGTGCGCCGCAGCGCACCCAGGAATCCTCGGTGCCTGTCGCCCCGAAGCGTAGGCTCGACTGCACGACTTCGGTGGGCGCATCGAAGGTCGCCGTCGACAGAATCGCCACTGGGACGAGCCCGCGCTGCCGGAGATTGATCGCGCTCGGGAAACTGCGGGGCTTGACGTCGATGGGCAGCCACTCGACGGCGCCGGTGTCGTTCACGGCGGCCCGGTCCTCCGCGTGCGGCTCGTCCGCGCTGATGCGGGCGTCGGCCCGCAGCACGTGCCGACCGGCGTCCGTGCAGGTGACGTGGAAGCTGTCGGTGTAGTCGGCGGTCTCGCCGTCGGCGAGTTGATCGGTGTGCGACCGCTCGGCGCCGGAGACTACGCAGCCTGCCGGTGCCGTCACCGTGACGTCGGTCAGTGTGGCGACCCCGGTCGCAACACCGTGATTGGCGACCGTGGTAACCACCGAGCAAGTGAAGTCCTGCGGGTCGGCGTGCTCATCACAGGTGATGTCCAGGTCTTGGACGGCCAGGTCAGCCGCCTCGAAGATCTCCACCACGGTGGGCTGGACGAGCGACGCGACGTCGTTCGCGGTGTTCGGGTCCTCGACGTGCAGGTGGTCCAGCGTGGCCACCACCTGCGCCGTCGTCGGATGGAAGCTGCGCTCGGCGCACGTCACGGTCCACCCGCTGGTCACCACGCGCGGGACGCCCTGCATGATCGTCAGATCCTGCTGCGTGGACTCGTCGCTGGAGGTGGTGCAGTCGGGTGGAACGGTGAGCCCGAGCACGACATCGGCTGACGCGGCCGCGTGCGGGCCCGCGTTGCTGATCTCCGCGGTGAGGGTGCATATGAAGTCCTCGCCCACGTCGCTGCGGGCCGGGCAGACCAGCCCGACCTGGTCGACGGCGATGTCGGCACGGTCGAACACCGGGATACGGTGGGTGAACGAGCGGACGTTATTGACGGGATCCGGATCGTTGACACCGGGTGTGGTGATGGCCAACTCGTTGGTGAACACGAAATCGTGGTCGCTGGGTTCGGTGCAGGTGACGCGGACCACCAGGTCGACGATCTCTTGTTGGCCCTCCACCAACCGCCGGGCAAAGGTCTGGCGTCGGGGCAGGATCGCGCAGTCCTCCGGACCCGTCAGCGAGAAGGTGTCGGCGACATCCACGATGTCCGCCGGCCCGTCGTTGCGCAGGGTGGCTCGCACGGTGAGCTCTGCCGGCTGGTCCGCCTCGAAGCGGGTCGGCGGGTCGACCAGTGCAAAGGCCACCTTGACCACGTCGGCCTGGGTTTCGACGTTGCCGAAGTCGTTGCCGCCCACGACGCCGTCGCCGAGGCCGAAGGGCATGACCACGTCGCCGGGCTGGCGAGTCTGGACCCAACCGGCGCGCTGCTCCTCGACCACCCGGTAGCGACCGGGAGGCAAATTGACCAGTCGGAACAGGTAGCTGCCGTCGGCGCCGGTCGTCGTCTCCGCGACCTTGCCGGGGGAGAAGCCCGGCACGAAGGCCTCGAGCAGGTGCAGTTCGATGCGCCAGCCTGCCAGCGCTGGCTCGCCGGGGTCGCGAGCTCCGTCGCGATCACGGTCGAGGAACTTCAGTCCTGCGATACCGGGTGCGGGAGTGAGATCCGGCAGGGGCGTGTCGTCGCGCAGGTTGCCGCAGTAGAGCCCGACAAAAATCCCTTTGTATTCCAGCACCGTGAGGTCGACTGGGCCGCCGAATGCCTGCCTGATCGTCCGCACGGACGAGACCACGCTACCAACGGCGCAGCCGTTGCCCGGTCCCGGTCGGTACGCGCAGCCGTTCCAGCGCACCGTCTCGTGCGCCTCCACTCGGCGCACTCGCTCCGGCGCGTGCCACAGGAAGGCGTCGGGGATTCCGATGGACTGGTACAGGGCCGCGTTGGCCGCCAGCAGTGGCCTCGAGATCTTCTGACCCACTCCCGCATCCACCAGGAAGAAGCGGCAGGACGGCGGCTGCTGCGAGAACTCGGTCTCGTTGTGGTACTCGCATGTGGGATCGTGGTGCGCGGCCGCCGGGGCGCCGAACGCCGCCGTCAGAATCACCAACGCGATCACCATGGCCGCGAGCGCCCGCGACGTGACGTTCATCCCACCTTGCATCGATCCGCTCCCCGTCAGGGGGGGCACCCACCACCCCCGCTTGAGGGACAAACTGTAAAGGGCCGACTGATATTCGGCAAGGGGGTCTAGACCGCCTATCCGCAGCCGCCCGTACGGATCGATGCCATTCTTTCTCGTTACCTGCCGCCGAACTTGCGACTGAACGACCGTGGCGTGCCATACCGCTTTTCCGCAGGCATTGATGTCGTTTTTCCGCAATGCCTGATGCCACTTTCCCACATCGTTTGCACAGGCCCGCCTACGATGCGTACAGCGGCTCTGGCGTGGCGGGGCTCGAGCCGTTCGGCTCCCTGCGTGTGCCGACGCCCACGTCGCAGACGCTCAAGTTGCCTCACGTTCGCGTGTGCTTGGCCTCGTTCCCACGTTCAACAGCCTGCAGCAGACCCGGGCGGCCCGGGTCGCACACCGTCCGAAACGGCGCCCTCGGCAGTGTCTGATTTCAGGACATCGTTCCCGCATGTCTCGCGACATCGTTCACACCCTTGACGCGGGAGGTGAGCGATGGGCATGGCGCGGCTGGTGGTCACCGC
>Ga0214472_10004296_pt1 | contig 15033 bp, 13 predicted proteins | sample RVTome_6_FD_207662 | JGI IMG/M metagenome (GOLD analysis project Ga0214472, IMG submission 207662) | Soil microbial communities from uranium-contaminated site in the Upper Colorado River Basin, Wyoming, United States - RVT140D175 | ecosystem: Environmental > Terrestrial > Soil > Contaminated >...
AAGCGCCACGGCGCCGCGCAGCTTGAGGATTTCGGACATTTCGATGGGTGCGAACGGAGAAGTGGAGGCGACCGGAGGGTGCCGGTCGAAAGCGCGAAATTATACCCGACACCCGCCGCTCCGCCCTGCCGCAGCGTCCACGGCAGGCGTCCGCCCGTGCCCCGGCGCTGCGCCCGCGTCGGACATGCCCGACGCCAATCGGCTAGAATTCGCGTTTTTCCTCAGCGCCAGCCGATGACCGTATCGACACCGCCCGCCATCCAGGACGACCGGGGCCTGTACTGGGTCACCGCCCCCGCCATCCTGCTCGCGCTGCTCGCGGTGGTGACGGCCGGTGGCGATGCCAATACCGCCTGGTTCATGCACTGGAACCAGTTCGCGCTCGCGGTGCCGGCGTTCCTGTGGGCCGGCGCGACCAATCTGGGCTCCACGGCCGGCGCTTACGCGCTTCTCGGCGGGGGCCTCGCCTGGCGACCGCGCTGGGTCGCGGCCGCGGTGCTCGCGCTGCCCGCCGGGGCCCTGTACACCCACGGTCTCAAGGAGTTCTTCGCCGAACCGCGCCCCGCGGCGGTGCTCGATCCCGACCAGATCCACATCATCGGCAAGGCACTGCTGACGAGCTCCTTCCCCTCCGGGCATGCCGTCACCGCGTTCGGACTGGCCGCGGCCGTGGCGCTGTGCAGCCTCGCCCCGGGGCGGCGCTGGATCGCCTGGGCCGCGCTGGCGGTGGCCGCGCTGGTGGCCTTCTCGCGCGTGGCGGTGGGTGCCCACTGGCCGCTCGACGTCCTCACCGGCGGCGCCGGCGGCTGGCTGTGCGGCGCGATCGGCGTGTGGTGGTCGGCACGCTGGCGATTCTGGACCAACGCGCGCGGCGTGCGCATCCTCGCCGTGCTGGTGGCGCTGGCGTCGCTGTCGCTCTTCTACGAGGACCTCGGCTACCCGGAAGGCCGCTGGGCGCAGTACGCGCTGGCGCTGTGGGGGCTCGCCGGCGCGCTCGTCGCGCTCGCCGCGGGCAACCGCTGGAGCCGCCATTGAAACGCATCGCAGGCGTCGTGCTGACGCTGGCGCTGCTCGCCTGGCTGGCCGGCGACGCGCGCTGGCGCGAGTTGGGCAGCGCCTTCGCGCGGCTCACGCCGGCGATGCTCGCCATCGGCGCGGCCGGCTTCGCGCTGAGCTACCTGCTGCGTGCGCTGCGGGTGCATGACGAATTCCGCGCCGAGGCGCGCGGCCGCTTCCCCGCCTGCCTGCGCATCGTGCTCATCCACAACGCCATGATCAACGTGGTGCCGTTTCGCGGTGGCGAGGCGGCCTTCCCGCTGCTGCTGCGCCAGACCTTCGGCACGCCGCTCGGACGGGCGATCGCCTCGCTGTTCTGGTTCCGCCTGCAGGACGCGCTGGTGGTGGCGGTGCTGGCGGTGCTGGTGTGGCCCGGCCTGCCACCCGCGCTGCGCGCCGCGGGCGTGGCGGCACTCGTCGGCGGGGCGTGGTACCTGCCGCGCTGGGCGCGCGCCCCACACGACTGGGCGGCCGGCCGGCCGCTCGCCGCCAAACTCGGCAAGCTGCGCGACGCCTTCGCCGAATCGACCCGCCATGCGCGCTTCGGCTGGCTGTGGACCATCGCCAACTGGTCGGTGAAGCTCGCCGTGCAGGCGTGGCTGCTCGCCGCGCTCCTGCCGGCGCCGCTTGCCACCGGCGCGGCCGGTGCGCTCGGCGCGGAGCTCGCCGCCATCCTGCCGGTGCAGGGCGTGGCCGGCTTCGGCACCTACGAAGCGGGCGCCGCCGCGGCCCTGCTGCCGATCGGCGTCGCCTTCGAGCGCGGGCTGCAGGCGGCGCTGGCCCTCCACCTTTTCGTGATCGCCTGCGCGCTGGCGGCCGGCGCGTTGGCATGGCTCGCGCCCGTGCCCCGCTCGCCGGCCACCTCCAACAATAATCCACCCGTTTCCGGAAACTCCCGATGAGCAAGTCTCCCCTCCCCCCGGCCGAACCGCAGATTCCCGCGGGCCTGCCGGCGCACTCCCTGTCGGTGGTCGTGCCGATGTACAACGAGGCCGACAATGTCGAACCGCTGCTCGAGCGCATCCACCTCGCGCTCGGCCCTTATCCGTGGCCGTGGGAGGTCGTACTGGTCGATGACGGCAGCTCCGACGCCACCCCCGCCGAGCTCGCGCGCTGCGCGCGGCACTTCGGCCCGCACGTGCGGGTGGTCGAGCTGGTGCGCAACTTCAAGCAGACCGCGGCCATGCAGGCCGGGCTGGATGCGGCGCGCGGCAGCGTCATCGTCACCATGGACGGCGACCTGCAGAACGACCCGATCGACATCCCGCGGCTGGTGAATCGGCTCCTCACCGAAGATCTGGATCTCGTTGCCGGCTGGCGCAAGAACCGCCAGGACGGGCTGCTGCTGCGCAAGATCCCGTCGCGCATCGCCAATCGCCTGATCGCGCGCATGACCGGCGTGCATCTGAAGGACTACGGCTGCAGCCTCAAGGTGTTCCGCGGCAGCGCAATCAAGAGCGTGCGCCTGTACGGCGAGATGCACCGCTTCATCCCGGCCTGGCTCGCCACCGTCACCACCCCGCGGCGCATCGCGCAGGAAGTCGTGACCCATCACGCACGCGTGTTCGGCGAATCGAAGTACGGCATCTCGCGCACCTTCCGGGTGGTGCTGGACCTCGTGTTCGTCTATTTCTTCATGCGTTACCGCACTCGCCCCGGGCATTTCTTCGGCGGCATCGGCATCGTGCTCGGGGCCATCGGCTCGGTCATCCTCGCCTACCTGTTCGGGGTCAAGGTGTTCCTGGGCGAGGACATCGGCACCCGCCCGATGCTGTTCGGCGGCTTCTTCCTGCTGATCGCCGGGGTACAGATGGTGACCTCCGGGGTGCTGGCCGAATTGCTCACCCGCATCTACTACGAGTCGGGCACCTCGCAGGCCTACCTCGCGCGCCCGGCCGTGCCGATCGGCGAGCACGAAGGCTGGCACCGCATCGAGGCGGCATGAACGGGGCCGCGCCCCTGCCCGTCCCGCCGCTGCGGTGGGTGCTGCTCATCTTCGCCCTGCCGCTCGCCGCGTTCTTCCTGCGGCTGGGCGGGGCGCCGCTGTTCGACGTCGACGAGGGCGCGTTCTCGGAGGCGACGCGCGAGATGTTCGAGCGTGGCGAATTCCTGTCGACCTACCTCAACGGCGAGCCACGCTTCGACAAGCCGATCCTGATCTACTGGCTGCAGGCGCTGGGCTACCTGCTGTTCGGCACGAGCGAATGGGCCTTCCGCCTGCCTTCGGCGCTCGCCGCGGCGTGCTGGAGCTACGCCACGTGGGCCTTTGCGCGCGAGCGTTTCGGCGCCAACACCGCGCTCGCGGCGCTGGCGGTTGCCGCCACCGCCCTCGGCCCATACGCCATCGGGCGCGCCGCCACCGCCGACGCGCTGCTCAACCTGCTGATCGCGCTCACCCTGTTCGATGCTTGGCGCCACCTGGAATCGGGCCGTCGCACCCCGCTGCTGCGCAGCTTCGTGTGGATCGGTCTCGGTGTGCTCACCAAGGGGCCGATCGCGGTGCTGGTGCCGGGCGCGGTCACCTTCCTCTACTGTGCCACCCGTGGCGAATGGCGATTGTGGGCGCGCACCGTGTTCGATCCGGTCGGACTGGCCATTCTCGCCGTGCTCGTGGTGCCGTGGTATGCCGCCGCGCTCGCGATCCACGGCCAGGCCTTCATTGACGGCTTCATCTTCAAGCACAACGTGGAGCGCTTCACCGGCACCCTCGAAGGTCACGCCGGAAGCCTGTTCTACTACGTACTCGCGGTGCCGCTCCTGCTGCTGCCGTGGACCGGACCGCTGCTCGCCACGCTGCGCCATGCCCGGACCGACTGGGCCACCGGCGCGCGCCGCTTCCTGTGGTTGTGGGCGGGTTTCGTGGTGGTGTTCTTCTCGCTGTCGGGGACGAAGCTGCCGCATTACGTGCTGTACGGTTCCACCCCGCTGTTCCTGCTCATCGCCGCGCATCGCAATACGCTGCGGCGCGCCTGGGCGCACCTCGCCGCGCCCACCCTGTTCTTGCTGTTGCTGCCCCTGCTCCCGCTGGTGTTCCATTTGCTCTCCACAAGCACGGCCGGCAATGCCTACTACCGCGGGCAGTTGAGCCTCGCGCTCGGCGAGGCCGGGGTCGCCTACTATCTGGTCACGGTCGCCGCGCTGGCGCTCTGGCTGGTCCTCGCCGCGCGCTGGAAGGCCGCCCCGTGGCTCAAGCTGAGCGCCGCGGCCGCGATTCAGGTGGTGATCCTGAACCTGGTGGTGGTTCCCTGGATCGGCGCGGTGCTGCAGGGGCCGGTGAAGGAGGCCGCGCTGATGGCCAGGTCGCTCGGCGAGCCGGTGGTCGCGTGGCGCTTCACCGCACCCAGCTTCAGCGTCTATCGCGAAGCGGTGACACGTTATCGGCCGCCGGAACCCGGCGAGCTCGCCCTCACCCGCATTGACCGCGTGCCCGCGGACGGGTATGAACTGATCTACGGCAAGGGCGGCATCGCACTCGTGAGAAGGCGGCCCGAATGAGCGCCACGCCGCGCCCCCGGGGCACCTCCGGATACCTGCGACAGGAAGGCTGAATGCATTGTGAGATGGGCTCGATGACCGGCGAAGCGCGTCGGCGGAACGTGGCGGGAGGCGCATCGCGATGAGCCGGCTGACACTGACGATGGTGTTCAGCATGCTCGCCTGCGCGGTGCTGTTCTCCGTCTATCCGCAACTCGATCTCGTCGTCTCGGGCACCTTCTTCAAGCCCGGCCACGGTTTCGTGGGCGATCACGATCCGGTGATCCAGGCGATCTACAAGGGCGTGCCGCTCATGTCGCGCGCAATCATGATCGGGCTTTTCATCGCACTCTTCGCCTACGCGTTCCAGCGCTGTGGCACCGGGCTGCGGCGGCGCATCCAGGTGAGCTACCTGGTGGTGTCGCTGGCGCTCGGTCCGGGATTGCTGATCGACGTGGCGCTGAAGGACCACTGGGGGCGGGCGCGTCCGGCCAAGGTCACCGAATTCGGGGGAAGCGCCACTTTCACGCCTGCGCTCGTGCCCACCGACCAGTGCCACGACAACTGCTCGTTCGTGAGCGGCCACGCATCGGCCGGCTTCTACCTGGTGAGCCTGGGATTTCTCGGCGGCGCCGCGGCGCGGCGGCGCTGGACCTTGATCGGATTTGCCGCGGGGGCGCTGTTCGGCTTCGGCCGCATCACCCAGGGCGGGCACTTCCTGTCCGACATCGTGTTCAGCTTCTATGCCACCTGGTTCGCGGCCTGGGCCGCGTGGCTGGTGTTCCACCACTTCGGCTGGCTGCGCGAGGAACAGTCCCGGGCGGCACCCCGCGAGGCGGGCGCCGCCGTATAGCGAGCCCCCTCGCACGCGCGCATCGCGAAGCGTCCAAGGCCGCGCGTGGCGTGGATCGTGATCCCGCTACGCGCCGGAAGGGGTGCCCGGCGCGCCGCTCAATGCCCCGCGGCCACGGCGTGGGGCGCGGCCAAGCTCACCACGTTCGCTTCCTGCTCGCACTCGTCGGCCTTTTCCAGCTTCCCCTCCACCGTCGCACCGCATTCCATCTGCAGCCGGCGATAGACGATGTTGCCGGAAATGCGTGCGCCGCGCTGCAGCTCGAGAAAATGCTCGACCTCGAGGTCGCCCTCGATGCGGCCGTTGACCACCGCGTCATAGACCGTCACCCGGCCGGTGATGGAGCCCTTGTCGCTCAATACCAGCAAGGTCCGCTCGCCGTCCCGATTGCGAACATTGCCCTCGACCTTGCCGTCTACCCGCAGTCCGCCCGAAAAGATCACGTCGCCGACGACCTGGACGTTATCGGCGATCAGGCTGGAGAGCTTGGTCACTTCGATCGATCTGTTGCGCTTGCGTCCAAACATGCGTCCGTTCTCCCTGTATCGATTGTCGGATCGGCCGGCCCGGCCACGTGCCGGCGCGCTCAACGGGCCGGCTTGAGCATCGCGGCCTTCACGAAGGCGAGTTCCTCCTCGGTCTGGTGGAGCTTCTCGGTGAGCCCCGCCAATTGCCGCTCGAGCTCGCTGCGCGTGGCCCGTTCGAGTTCGAACTCGAATCGTGCTTTCTCGAGCGCGCTGCGCAACTCCGCATTCTCGCGCCTCAGGCTGGAGATTTCTGAGCCGGAGGCGAAGTGCTCCAGGAAATAGCGTACCCCACCGACCGACAGCGCGGCCACGATGATGATGGTGAGTACGACCAGCAGCAGCCGCGTATGACGACCGCGCGGCGTGAGCTCGTACGCGCCGGTGGTCAGCTCGCTGTTTGCGGAGCGACGACGACGGAAGAACATCGCTCAGCCCGGCTCAGAAACGGGCCAGATACCGCGCCGGGTCGGCGAAGCGCCCGTTCTGGAGGATCTCGAAATGCAGATGGGGCCCGGTCGAACGTCCGGTCGAGCCGACCTCGGCGATCTTCTGCCCCGGCATCACAACCTGCCCGGGCTTGACGTGTAGCCGCGAGGCGTGGGCATAGCGGGTGACGAGCCCGCCCCCGTGGTCGATCTCGACGGTGCGGCCATACTCGCTGCGATAGCCGGCATAGATGACCTGCCCGCCGGCGCTGGCGAGGATCGGCGTCCCTTTCGGCGCCGGATAGTCGACCCCGCTGTGGAACGCCAGGCGCCTCCTGAACGGGTCGATGCGGTTACCGAAATTCGAGGTGAACTGGACGTCCGCCAGCGGCGAGCGTCCGGGAAACGACATGTAGGCGAGATTGTAGGTGGTGGCGATCTGGTCGAGCTGGGCGAGATTCCCGGCCAGCCGGCCGAGGTCGCGCTCCATGCGCGACAGCTCCTGCGAAAGCGGGTCCGAAGCCGTGGGGGGCTCGTCGCCGCCTCCGGCCTGCGGCCGCAGCATCGGCCCGCCCGCCGGCATGCCCGGCTGCGTCTTGGCCAAGCGCGGGCGCTGGTTGCCGCTGACGCCGTCGAAGGTAACGCGCGACTCGAAGTCCTTGATCATCCCGATGCGCGCACCGAGTTCGACCGCCTCCGCCTCCAGCTGCATCATGCGGGCGGAGAGCTCGCCGAAGCGATCGACGAGCATTCGGCCCTGAATCTGCTCCGGCGTGCCCGCATCCTGCGCGCCGCCATCGGCCGCGCCGCGGCTGAATCCGTAGCCGAGCGCGAACCCGCCCGCGAGCACGACCGCCACCGCCACCGTCACGATCGCGACCAGCGCCCTGGTGCTGATGGTGTGCATCCTGGCCTGAGCTACCGTTCCTGCGGAAAGAATGACAAGGGCCACTCCTGTCCTCCACGTATCGTCTTCGGTCCGGCGCGCCTGGTGCGCCGTAGCGAGGTGCTGAATGAGATCAGATTTCGGCCCGATTCAATTTGCGCAAAATCAACGCGCCGAAACTAAGTTGGCCGAAGTCTATCATCAAAGCCGGGTAGCAGCGCGAGTCGGCCTCGTGGCCGAGCCTGTGCGGTGCAGCAAGAATCGCTCCCGGACATGCCGATACCGACGCGCCCGGCGCGGGTTCCGCGCCCGTCGGTGCTCAGTTGCCGTACAGGTAGCCCGGCAGCCAGAGACCGATGGCGGGGAAGGTGTAGAAGAGGATCATGGCGACGAAGACCATCGCCAGGAACGGAAAGATGCCGGCGAATATCTGCGTGAGGTGCAGCTGTGGCGCCACGCCCTTGAGATAGAAGGCGGCCATCGCCATCGGCGGAGTGAGGAAGGAGGTCTGGATGTTGAGCGCCACCAGCACGCCGAAGAACAGCGGATCCACGCCGAAGGCGGGCAGCAGCGGCAGGAAGATGGGCACGAAGATGATGATGATCTCGGTCCACTCGAGTGGCCACCCGAGCAGGAAGATGACGAACTGCGCCAGGATCAGGAACTGCAGCTGCGTCATGTCGAGGCCGATCAGCCATTGCTCGATCAGGGAATGCCCCCCCAGCAACGAGAACACCGACGAGAAGATCCACGAACCGACGAACAGCCAGCACACCATGGCGGTCGTGCGCGCGGTGAGGAACACCGACTCCTTGAAACGCGACCAGCGCAGCTGGCGATAGCTCGCCGCCAGCACCAGCGCGCCCAGCGCGCCGATGCCCGCGGCCTCGTGCGGCGTAGCCAATCCGAACAGGATCGCACCGAGCACGGCCAGAATGAGGAAGGCCAAGGGGAAGAAGGACACCATCAGGTTGCGGATCACGATCCCGTACGGGACGTTGCGCTCCGCCATGGGCAGCTTGGGCGCCACCTTCGGATCGATGAGCGCACGCGCCATCACGTACAGGACATAGAGCCCGGCCAGCAGCATGCCGGGGAACAGCGCCGCCGCGTACAGCCGGACAACCGACACCCCGGCCATCGCGCCGTACAGGATGAGCATGATGCTGGGCGGAATCAGGATGCCGAGGCACCCCCCCGCACAGATCACCCCCGCCGACATCTTTTTGTCGTAGCCGGCTTTGAGCATCGCCGGCAGCGCGAGCAAGCCCATCAGGGTGACGACCGCGCCGACGATGCCGGTGGCGGTCGCGAACAGCGCACACGTGATGAGGCTCGCCACCGCCATCGATGCCGGCAGCCCGCCCGAGGCGAGTTGCAGGCTGCGAAACAGCCGGTCGAGGATATTGGCGCGCTCGACCAGGTAGCCCATGAACAGGAACAGCGGCACGGCGATGAGCACGTCGTTCGACATGACGCCGTAGGTGCGCTGCACCAACAGTGGGAAGATGAAATCGCCGATGGCGAAGTAGCCGAAGCCGAGCGCCAGCGCGACCAGCGTGAAGGCAACCGGAAAACCGAGCAGGATCGTGACGATGAAGATCCCGAGCATCAGGATGCCGAGCTCCGGGTTGCTCACCGCGGGCGCTCCTGTGACTGGGCGGCGAGCTGCGCCACACGTTCGATTTCCTCGACGTCGGGCAGGCGCGGCGGCCACTGCCCGGTGCGGATCGCGATGACGCAGCGAATCACCTCGGCCACGCCCTGCAGCAGCAGGAAGGCACCGCTCAGCGGGATGGTGGCCTTGAAGTGGTAGAGCGGCGGGCCGGCCGGGCTGAACGAGCTATGCTCGTCCATCACCCACGAGGCCTCCGCGAACTGGTAGCCGGCGTAAAGGAAGGCGAGCACTGCAGGCAGGAAGAACAGGAAATACAGCGCAAGCTCGATGCTCGCCTGGGCGCGGGGGCTCAGCAGGCGGTAGACCACATCGGCGCGAACGTGCGAGCCCTGCGCCAAGGCGTAAGCGCCCGCCATGATGAACAGCGAGCCGTAGAGGATATAGGCCGCGTCATAGGCCCACGTCGTCGGCGCCCCCATCACGTAGCGCATGAACACTTCGTAGCACACCACGCCGGTGAGCAGGACCACCGCCCAGGCGAAGAGTTTGCCGACCCATGTGCTGATCCGGTCGATGCACAGCAGGAACCGCTGCATGCGATGCCCTCCTCCCGGGGGCCGAACCGGGCCGGGCGCGCCGCGGCGCCGGCCCGTCCGCCGTCGCCGCAATCAGGTCTTCTTTCCGAAGAAATGGTTGTGCGCCAGGGCCTGGTCCGGCTCGTTCTCGAACTGGAAGCGAACCACCTTTTCCGCCCACCGCTTCTGCGATTCGATGACCTTGGCGAAGAAGGGCTCCTTCGACAAGTCCGCGATCACCCTGTCCCACGCTTCCAGCTGCGCCTTCAGGATCGCCTCCGGGGTCTTGTGCGTCTGCACCCCGACCTTGCGCATCGCCTCCAGGTCGTCCGGATAGCGGTTCATCGCCTTCCACGACATGTCCGCCGAAGCGGCTTCGGCCATAACGCGGAGGAGCGCCTGGTGTTCCTTGGGCAGGCTGTTGAACTTGGTACCGTTGAAGATGATCTCGAAGCACTCGGACGCCTGGTGGTAGCTCTGCAGCATGTACACCTTGCTCACGTCGGGGAAGCCGAGTGCCCGGTCGGACGACGGATTGTTGAATTCCGCCGCGTCGAGCAGGCCGCGGTCCATCGCCGGAACGATGTCGCCGCCGCCCAGGATGGTCACCGCCGCGCCCATCTGCCGGAACAGGTCGGCCGACAGGCCCACCGTGCGGTACTTGAGATTCTTGAGCTCGTCGGCCGATTGCACCGGCCGCTTGAACCAGCCGAGCGGCTGGTTGGGCATCGGACCGCTCAGGAAGCCGACCAGGTTGAGCTTCAGCACGTCGTGCACTAGTTCGTCATAGAGCTGCTGGCCACCGCCGTACTTGATCCAGCCGAGCATCTCGTTGGCGTTCCAGCCGAAGGCCGGCGGAGTGCCGAACAGCGAATAGGCCTTGTGCTTGCCGTACCAGTAGGCGGTCACGCCGTGGCCGCCGTCGAGTGCGCCCGCGATCACCGCATCCTGCATCTGCAGGGCCCCGACCACCGCTCCGGACGGCAGCAGGTTCAGCCGCAGCCGACCGCCGCCGAGCTCGTTCACCTTGTTGACGTAGTCCTGCGCGTACTCATGGAAGATGTCGCGCGACGGCCAGGTGCTCTGAAAGTTGAGGGTGACCGTCTGGGCCCGCGACACCATCGGGAAACCGAGCGCCGCCGCGCCGCCCAGCGTCGCTGCGGAAGCGGTCAGGAACCTGCGCCGGCCGGAACGCCGGCCTTCCACCGACTTGCTGTCGGCGACCTTCTCGCGGGCCGCTTCGATACACTTTGCTTGCTTGTTCATCACCCATCTCCTCCTTCACGTCGTGCTGCTCAAGGCCCGCGGTACATCGCGGACACGCTGACGCCCCCTCGGCCGGGCAATGCTTGGCTGACGGGGAATCCGGGCAAGATGAACGCGACCGTCGCGCGGGCGCACGGACGGGCCGCACGCGACGCGTGGGCGCGTGCGAAGAATTCGCGGCCATGACGTCGCCGCGAACGGAGTGTGGAGGACAGCAACCACGGCACCACAGGTTCACCTTGTGTATGGGAACGCAGCGCTTCTTGTTGTTCGGCGGTTCGTCCTGGTGGGACTCCCGCCCAATGTATGTCGGTCCCTGAAAAGTACCGTTACATGTAGCCTAGCCCCATTGTTTGGGAAAGTGAAGTTTCCGAGGACCCGACAACGGCCGGCAGCACGGCCGCGGCACCGGGAGCCGGCGCTGTACCTTGCCCCGGCGCGCGCGTCGTATCGCATGGCGTCGACATGCGCAATGTGGAAGCCCGACCATCGCGAGCGATTCAACGGGCGCACGCTGTACGTCCGGGTGGTCCCCGCACGCGCCGGCGGACCGTGGCAGGTGCAGGCAGCCCGTAGGAACGGCGGAAGCCGCGAATACGGCCGGTGGGCGGACCCGACGCCCTGTTCGCGCCTGCCGGCGCTCCTACAGGGGGAGCGCGTTCAGCCGGCCGTGGATTGCGTCGGCCAGGCCGGGCGGCGCCCTTCGATCAGGTAGGGCTCGCGCAACGGCGGCGCGGGCGGGGTCGGCACGATCCGCTCGCGCAGCGCGTGCTGGCGGCCCGAGAAGAGATCGCGGGCGATCGTGTTCACCGCCGCGAGCCACGCCGCCGAGGCGAGGCACACCGTCGGATCCCGCTCCTCGCCGCGGCACACCGCGACCTTGCCGTCGTCGTGCTGCACGACGTGCATGCCGGGCAAGGGGCGCACCTGCAGCGCCGTGCCGCCGCGGATGAGGCTCATCGGCGTATCGACCGGATTTCCGAGCAGCTCGAGCACCAGCGACGGCAGGCCGTACAGCGGCATGTCGCCCACGCGCAGCGGCCCGCGCCGGCCGTCGATGACGATGAGCGGGGTGGCCTGCGCTTCGACGAACATCGCATCGCTGAACGCGCCGCGATTGCTCTCGAGGACGCCCGAGGCGACGTACTGCTCGTTGTTCGGCCCCAGGAACGGCAGGTGATCGCCGAACACGACGATGATGCCGTCCGGATCGCGCGCGCGCAGCTCGGCCAATAGCGCCATCAGCTCGAACGACTTGTAATACACCGTGTTGGCGTACAGCGCGAGCCGCTCGTCGCCGTCGCCCGTGGCGATCACCGGCGGACGGCTGTCGGCGAGCGGAAAGTCGAGATGGCCGAAGAAGGTGAGGATGTAGTTGAAGATCGGCACGCCGGCGTCCAGGAACGGCGTCACCTTGTCCATGACCTGGCGGTACAGCGAAGCGTCGCCGAGGAAAGAGCCGTTCATGTCGTCGAGCTCGAAATCGCGCTTCGACCAGTAGGTGTCGAACCCGACCCGGCGGTAAGCGTGCACCCGGTTCCAGAATACCGCGACGTTGGGATGCGCGGCGAAGCTGCGGTAGCCCAGCGCCCCCAGCGCACGCGGCAGGCACGGCGCGTCCCGGCGCAAGCGCCCTTCGAAGAAGACGGCGTCATCGCTCACGGGAAAGCCGCACAGCGCCTCGAATTCGGCGTTCGCCGTGTAGCCGCCGAACACCGGCGACAGTACCCGCGAGCGCCCGGTGGCGTCCCACAGGTCACGGAATTCCTTGGCGAACGGATCGCGCGACAGCCCCGCGGCCTCGAGCACCGAGGGGTCCCAGAAGCTTTCCAGCACGATCATGTGCACGTTGCGCGCGGCACCATGCGGCACCGGCCCGGACGCCGCGGCGTTCGTCAGGGCCGCCGGCGGCGCCGCCGGCAGCAGCAGCTCGGCCGCCGCCAGCACCGCGGCCCGGTCGGGCGGTGCCTCGCGGCGCGCGGCGTAGCGCGCCGTCTCCTGCAGCGCGTGCACCAGCGGGCCGCGCCAGCCGTAATTTGCGTGCTGGTCCCACACCACGTTGCCGAAATGCCGGTCCATCGCGGCGACCAGCGGGCCCGGCGCGAAAGCCACCAGCGCCGCCACGGCGGCGAAGCCGCCGGCGGCAAGCCGCGCACGCCGCGGGCGCAGCGTAAGCGCCGCAAGCAGGGCCACGGCCAGCGCCGCGCCCGCCGTCAGCGCGAGCAGCAGCCAGCCGCCCTCGAACAGCAGCAGCAGGGTCCGCAGCGAGCCGGCATCGTCGGGCATCACCGGACCGCCCAGGATGGCGATCTTCATGGCGTTGCCGAGGTGCACTACCCCCATGAGCACGGCCAGCAGCGCGACGAACACCGGCGTGTTGCGCGACAGCGCGCGCAGGCCGACCGCGGCGATGCAGTGCAGGAGCAGGTCGGCGGGGATGGCCTTGGGCTTCAGGGTCACCCCCAACAGCAACGCGACCGCAAGCTGCAAGCCTGCGTACAGGAGGATCACCGCCACGCAGGGCAGGATCCAGTGGTGGAACACGGCTTTGGAGGGTCTTCGCATCGCAGCGTCCTGGATGCCGCGCCCACGCTCCCGCAGGAGCCGCCGACGCCAGGCGGTAAGGGCAATATGGCACAACGGGAAGAGCACGCTTCCCGACTGTTTCATTTTGATGAAATTATCTGCAGTATCAGCGCGGGCCCGGATGCATATCGCACTTGCCCGGCCGGGTGCAGTCTCACCGTGCGAAGGCGCACCCCCGCCTCACGCCTCCCGTCCAAACCCGCAAGGAGTCCAGCATGAACGTCACCCTGGCCATCGGACCGTTGATCGCCCTCATCGCCGGGATCCTCATCCTCGTGATGCCGCGGCTACTCAACTACATCGTTGCGCTGTATCTGATCATCGTCGGCCTGATGGGCCTGTTCGGCGTGAGCGGGATGCACTGGTAGCGCAACGGCGCGTCGCATGGCCCATCCCGTCGGCTGAGCGCAAACGCGCTGGCGGGAAAGAAAACGGCGGCCGAAGCCGCCGTCCTGCCGTGCCGGGAGCGCGCCCGCTCAGGCGCGCTCGTGCGCCGCCAGCTTGAGCCAGGTGTCGATCACCGTGTCCGGGTTGAGTGAGATGGTCTGGATGCCCTCGTCCATCAGCCACTCGGCGAAGTCGGCGTGGTCCGACGGGCCCTGCCCGCAGATCCCGACGTACTTGCCGAGACGGTTGGCGGACTGGATGGCCATCGACAGCAACAGCTTGACCGCCGGATCGCGCTCGTCGAAGGCGTGCGCCACCAGTCCCGAATCCCGGTCGAGCCCCAGGGTGAGCTGGGTGAGGTCGTTGGAGCCGATGGAGAAACCGTCGAAGTGCTCGAGGAAGGCGTCGGCGAGCAGCGCGTTGGACGGGATCTCGCACATCATGATGAGCTTGAGATCGTTCTCGCCGCGCTTGAGGCCATGCTCGGCAAGCAACTCCACCACCCCGCGCGCTTCTTCCACGTTGCGCACGAAGGGGATCATGATCTGCACGTTGGTGAGACCCAGCTCGTTCCTCACCTTCTTCATCGCCGCGCACTCGAGCTCGAAGCAGTCGCGGAAGCTGTGCGCGATGTAGCGCGAGGCACCGCGGAAGCCGAGCATCGGGTTCTCTTCCTCCGGCTCGTAGATCTCGCCGCCCAGCAGCTTCCGGTACTCGTTCGACTTGAAGTCGCTCATGCGCACGATCACCGGCTTCGGGTAGAACGCGGCGGCGATGGTCGCCACCCCTTCCACCAGCTTCTCGATGAAAAACTGCTTGGGCGTGGCGTAGCCGCGCGAGCGGCGCACGATCTCCTCGCGCAGGCTGGCCGGCACCTGACCCAGGTCGAGGATCGCCTTGGGGTGGATGCCGATCATGTTGTTGATGACGAACTCGAGACGCGCGAGGCCCACCCCGCCGTTGGGAATCTGCGCGAACTCGAAGGCGAGCTCCGGATTGCCCACGTTCATCATGATCTTCACCGGGATGTCGGGGAGGTTCCCCATGTCGGTGGTGATCACCTCGAAGTCGAGCTTGCCGCGATACACGTAGCCGGTATCACCCTCGGCGCACGAGACGGTGACCGAATCGCCCTCCTCCAGCACCTCGGTGGCGTTGCCGCAGCCGACGATGGCCGGGATGCCCAGCTCGCGCGCGATGATCGCGGCGTGGCAGGTGCGCCCGCCGCGGTTGGTGACGATGGCGCTGGCGCGCTTCATCACCGGCTCCCAGTTGGGATCGGTCATGTCGGTGACCAGGATGTCGCCGGCCAGCACGCGGCTCATCTCGGAGGCATTGGCCACCACGCGCACCGTGCCGGCGCCGATCTTCTGGCCGATG
>Ga0214472_10004298_pt1 | contig 15031 bp, 12 predicted proteins | sample RVTome_6_FD_207662 | JGI IMG/M metagenome (GOLD analysis project Ga0214472, IMG submission 207662) | Soil microbial communities from uranium-contaminated site in the Upper Colorado River Basin, Wyoming, United States - RVT140D175 | ecosystem: Environmental > Terrestrial > Soil > Contaminated >...
TCCGCACTAAACGTCGTTCTTGCTTGTCTTGTCATCTTCACTCTCCTTTGGGACTATTGTCCCTTTTAGAAAGTGTGCGTCAAATCGGGGTAGGATTAAGGTGTCCCAAAATCAATTTGTGATGAAATCGCCAATTTATTAAAAGCAAAAACTTATGAGGATGATCGTAGTTAACGAATACCTAATTCTCTTACAATATGTCCGCTTCTGGCCGGAATACGAATGATGATAAGATCGACCCAAAGCGAACATTGTTGTAGATCTAAATTTTAATCAAATATGAATTTAAATGATTTAAATAATTATTTTGAATCACTTTCTAATGGAGAACTAGAAGCATTAGAAAATGAAGGTGCTTTCATGCACTTCCCCCCTATTAAGGCTGGATATGATGCTGACCCAAATGGATATATTGCATTTATGAATACCGGTGGAGATGGCGTACATTTCAATATTCCAGAGGATATGAGTGATGGAAAGATTATCATGACTGTACCTATGAATTTTGGTAATGAAAATTTTACCGTTGGAGAGTCACTATATGAATTTTTATCTCTGGGTTCTGACTTTGGTTACTTTTCATTAGAACAACTTGTATATGATTTTAGTGCCACGGTTAGTAATATACAAAATGCTAGTTCTAATTCAAATGCTCTGAAAAAATTAAAAAATCACTTTAATCTCAATCCATGGACTGACGTAGAAGGCAGATTGAGAGAATTGAATAACTTACTTTAATAATGTCCGCTTATGGCCCGACTAAGAATGATGATAAGATCGACCCAAAACGGACATAACTCTTATTTATATATTTATGAAATTAACTGTTAAAGCATACATTCAAAATATCTAATGAAATTCAATAATAATTAATGAGTGATGAAACTAAAAAAGTAGTTAACTCTGGTATAAACAAAGCATTTTCTGAACTAACAGATCGCTTTGAAAAGTTAGGTTTTAAAAAAGGAAAAAAGAAATTTTGGTATCGAATTAAAAATTTATCCATAGATTTTATACATATTCATATTTCAGGCAGTTCATATGGAGCAATAGTTAATAGCTCTGTTTCTTTTCGTATTCATTGTGGCAATCGCATACTAAATGATACTTTTGAGGCGCTTGCATTAAATGGTCCAAATTCTGACTCGCCTGATACTTCGAATAAAAAATACCACTTAAGGTTTAACGCTGAAACTGGAAGTACATATGAGCGGTGCGTAGATGATATTGAGAAATTTATAATTGAGTTTGGTGAGCCTTGGTACAAATCAAATGAATTGAACAATCATGAGCAAGGTGAAATAAACCCATACAATCTTAAATTGTCGTATAAGTTGCTAGGAATAAAGGATATAAAAAAATAATCATAACGTCTGCTTTCAGTTGGATTCGGTAATAAAATGAAATGTAATAAACTGTCTGCTTCTGGCCGAAATATGAATTATGATAAGATCGACCCAAAGCGGACATTAAAAATGATATGGAAGTGAATTATATGGATGAATATATTTTAACTGAAGATAGGTCAAAATTTATATTAGATAATTTTTTCGAATGGTCATTTAATAAAGATGATGATTATGTGCCAGACAAAGAAAAATTTAAGGAATTAACACATCCTTGTGAATTACATTATCTCGCTGACATCCACAATTGGGACGATGGTTCATTGATTTTAGAATGGATATTAGAAAGTGAATTATGCAGTAGAAGTACTGCAAATCTATTATTTTGGAAGTCTTCACCCGTAGATCATCTGGATTACGAATTAACTTTGGACGAAGGTGAGGTATCTTATATCTATCTTGATGGGATTAGAGTTATCCGGAATGTTATGAATAGATATAAAAATAATAATTTTTCGGAGATTAACATTGAATACGATCCTAAATCTAATTTGCAGGATATGGAAAGCGACGATCCTAAATGGGCGGTTCCGGAAGGTCTATATGATGTTATCAGCGGGACTAAGTTAATAATTGAATAGGTATCATAATGTCCGCTATTGGCCGGGATATAAATAATGATAAGATCGACCCAAAGCGGGCATTATTAATCCTACTAAATAAGTTGTATATCAAGGAAGTTAACAAATGAATAAATTAGAGTTATTCGGAAAATTAATCTCTGAAGATTTAAGAGATAGTTCACTCAACCGTTACATGGATTTAGAATCAGACCGGCTTGGTTCAGAATATTCAAAGCAATTATCTAAAGAACTGTCAACTTTTACGGGAGAACAAAAGAAAATTATACGAAAAGTATTAACTGCGTCAGTTGATACAGGAATACATAATTTCTTATTCGCATTAGAAGAAGAAAGAAATGGGATAAAAGTGATGATTGATAACGAAAATATAGCTGAATTATCAGATGGACTCCAAGGTGAAATATATAGCTCTGATGGTTGGTTTGAAAAATTTAGCCAACATAAAGAAAATGGAATTTAAAGTTAATTAAATTCAGATAATTTTTATAAGTAGTTAATGTCCGCTTATGGCCGAAAGCAGACATATTAAAAATCGATATTAATCATTAACCATCATCTGGATCATAACCTATATTAGGGGATAGCCAGCGTTCCATTTCTTGAAGTGACATGCCTTTTCTTTTTGAATAACTGACTACCTGATCTTTATTTATTTTTCCTAAGCCAAAATACCGCGAATCAGGATGTGAGAAGTACCAACCGGATACTGCGGCTGTCGGATACATGGCATAAGATTCAGTTAATGTAATGCCAGTGTTTTTTTCAACATCGAGTAGTTTCCAGAGTTTTGGTTTTTCAGTGTGATCCGGACAGGCAGGATAACCGGGAGCAGGGCGTATGCCTTGATATTTTTCAGAGATTAATGCGTCGTTATCTAATCCGTCATCGGAACTATAACCCCAGAATTCTTTTCTGACTCGTTGATGCAAACATTCAGCGAACGCTTCGGCAAAACGATCAGCAAGTGCTTTTAACATAATCGCACTGTAATCATCATGATCAGCTTCAAATGCTTTAATACGATCTTCCATGCCGAAGCCTGTCGCAACAGCAAATGCACCGATATAATCTTTAACATGCGTTTCTTCCGGTGCTATAAAATCAGCCAGCGCATGATTTGCTTGACCCGGTGGTCGTTGTGTTTGTTGTCGTAACGAATGCAATGTTTCTAATAAACCATCACGCTTCTCATTGGTATAAACTTCAATATCATCGTGACTAATTGAATTGGCAGGAAAAAGACCAATAACACCTTTTGCACTAAACCATTTTTCAGAAACAATTTTATCCAACATTGCTTTTGCATCGTTATAAAGTTTTGTTGCTTCTTTGCCGACTACTTCATCTTCTAATATACGCGGAAACCTGCCCGCGAGTTCCCATGCAATAAAGAACGGCGTCCAGTCGATGTAGTCTTTTAATTCATCGAGCTGGTAATCTTCAAAGACAGTAATGCCCAGCTTTTTTGGAACTGGCGGCGTGTAGCTTTCCCAGTCTGCTTTAAAACGATTTTCTCTTGCTTGCTCGATGCTTAACCATTTTGTTTTTGATTGTTTACCTTTATGACGTACACGTAGTTCTTCGTACTCAGATTTAATTTCATTTGCAAAATCTTCTTTCATATCAACACTGAGTAATTTTGTTGATACACCAACTGCACGTGATGCATCTTTAACATGCACAACAGGTTGATCATAACCGAGATCAATTTTAACAGCCGTATGCGCACGCGACGTGGTTGCGCCTCCAATCATTAACGGTAACTTAAAGTTTTGACGTTGCATTTCTTTGGCCACATGCACCATTTCATCCAGTGAAGGTGTAATGAGGCCGCTTAAACCTATAATGTCGGCATCATGTTCGCGTGCTGCATCCAGGATTTTTTGCGCCGGCACCATGACGCCAAGATCAATGACTTCAAAGTTATTGCATTGTAAAACAACACCAACAATATTTTTGCCGATATCATGCACATCGCCCTTAACAGTAGCCATAATGATCTTGCCATTATTTTTTGCTTCTTCATCACCGCTATCAATTTTTTCCTGTTCAATAAAAGGCAAGAGATAGGCAACTGCTTTTTTCATCACGCGTGCACTTTTAACGACTTGCGGTAAAAACATTTTGCCAGCGCCAAATAAATCACCAACGACATTCATGCCATCCATTAGTGGGCCTTCGATAACATGCAATGGTTTTTCTGCCTGCTGTCGTGCTTCTTCAGTATCTTCTTCGATATATTCTGCAATACCTTTAACCAAGGCATGCGTTAAACGGTCGCCAATGGATTCTTTACGCCACTCAAGATCAACTTTCTTTTCTTTTGTTGCGCCTTCTTTAACAGTATCGGCAAACTCAACCAGGCGATCAGTCGCATCATCACGTCGGTTTAATAAAACATCTTCAACGTATTCTAATAAGTCTTTGGGTATTTCATCATAGATACCTAATTGACCTGCATTGACAATACCCATATCCAAACCAGCTTGTATGCTGTGATATAGAAACGCAGAGTGCATGGCTTCACGAACAGGATTATTTCCGCGAAATGAAAATGACACATTACTCAAGCCTCCGCTAACCAATGCGTGAGGCAAATGTTCTTTAATTAATTTTGTACTTTCAAAAAAAGAAACCGCATAGTTGTTATGTTCTTCCATGCCGGTGGCGACAGTTAATACATTCGGATCGAAAATAATATCTTCCGGAGGAAAGCCAACTTGATTAACCAGAATGTCATAAGATCGTTTGCAAACTTCAAAACGCCGATCAGTACTATCAGCCTGTCCTTGTTCATCGAAAGCCATAACGACGACCGCAGCACCATAACGCCGTACCAGTTTTGCACTGGCAATAAATTTTTCTTCACCTTCTTTCAAACTAATGGAGTTAACAATGCCTTTGCCTTGAACGCAGCGTAGACCTGCTTCGATAACACTCCATTTAGAGGAGTCGATCATGATTGGTACACGGCTGATGTCAGGTTCAGATGCAATTAATTTTAAAAAGTCTTCCATTAATTGCTCGGATTCGAGCATGCCCTCATCCATACAGACATCGATCACCTGCGCACCATTTTCTACTTGCTGGCGAGCAACTTCGAGTGCTGCATCGAGATTTTCTTCTTCTTTGACAAGTCTTAGAAAAAGAGGGGAGCCGGCGACATTGGTTCGTTCACCAACGTTAACGAAATTAACTTCGGGTGTAATGTTGAAGGGTTCCAGGCCACTGAGTCTTTGCACAATCGGTAACTCCGGTATTTGCCTTGGTGCTTTACCTTCGACGACCTTTGCCATTTCACGAATATGATCCGGTGTTGTGCCGCAACAGCCACCAACAATGTTTAATAATCCGGATTCTGCCCATTCCTTGATGTGTTCAGACATGGGTTCGGGATCAAGGTCATATTCACCGAATTCATTCGGTAATCCGGCATTGGGATGAGCCGAAATATAACATTGCGAAAAGCTAGAAAGTTCTTCAATATATTGACGTAAGTCTTTGGGACCTAAGGCACAATTTAGTCCAACAGTTAGCGGATTTGCATGTCTGACTGAGTTCCAGAAGGCCTCAGCGGTTTGACCTGTCAAGGTGCGTCCTGAAGCGTCGGTAATCGTGCCTGAAATCATTATTGGCAGACGAATATTGTGATCTTCAAAATATTGGTCGATAGCAAATAGTGCCGCTTTTGCATTAAGCGTATCAAATATGGTTTCGACTAATAATAAATCGGCTCCACCATCAACCAGACCACGAATTGCCTCGGTATAAGCTTCAACCAGTTCCATATAGGTGACGTTTCTGAAGCCTGGATTATTAACGTCAGGTGATATTGAACAGGTTCGGTTTGTAGGTCCTAAAACGCCAGCAACAAATCGAGGTTTCTTTGGATTTTGAGCCGTTAATTCATCCGCGACTTCACGCGCAATAACAGCTCCTTGTTGATTCAACTCATAAACAAGATCTTCCATTTCGTAATCGGCCATCGCGATAGAAGTGCCGTTGAAAGTATTGGTTTCAACAATATCTGCGCCAGCATCAAAATATGCAGAATGAATAGCCTTGATAATATCCGGACGAGTCAGCGTAAGAAGGTCATTGTTTCCTTTAACGTCACAAGGGTGATTAGCAAAGCGTTCGCCGCGATAGTCTTCTTCTTCCAGTTTGTAAGACTGGATCATCGTACCCATACCACCATCCAGAACGAGGATGCGTTCTTTAAGCAGTGATTTAATTTGTTCAGTCTTGTCCGTCATATCGCTTAGTTTCTATCTTTAAGCGAGCGCGGTTTTAAAAAATGACGTCTGAGCCTGGCAACAGACCCATTTGCTGTTGTCGCAGCGCTCCTCAGAACGTGTTGAAGGATGCGAAGTATAGACTATGAATTACGTTATTCCAATATGAACGACCATAAAACAAACATATTGGAGCTGGATTACTCTGTAATGACGTGAGCTGTCGCAGGGCGTAGGAAAAACCAGGCAACGTAACCAATCGGCCATGCTAATAATGCCCATAAGAAACCTTTGGTTAATGCTAATGCTGCGGCAATGACAAAGATTAATGGCAATATACCACCCTTAAAACCACCCATATCGCGGGTCGCCGCATCACCATATATCCAGAGTATGCTACAGACATAGACGGAGCATAAAATTATGAAGATAAAGACTTCTGTTGAGTTGCTAAATGAAAATGACACGGTAATTCTCCCGAAAGTATTTTTAAGAAAATCAATCTTTCATATGATGTTTTGAGTTAACGGGACGCATTGTTGCATTTGCGATTAGTGCAACAAATAAGATAACGGCCATCAAATACATCGTTGTGTTATATAAACTTGCAGTCGGATCAACCGTACCTACAGGCGCAATTTCCATCAATTTGCTTATCGTCACTGTTTTTGCAGAAACCAATTGATCCAGTTGATCAATGCCTGCACCAAATGCAGTTTGAAAGGCTGTCGGATCTATTTTTGAAACGAGATCATTAATTGCATTTTTAACGGATATTTCGCGCAGCGAAGTAATTGCCAGAGGACCAAAAACACCCGCACTGGACCATGCGGTTAACAAACGGCCATGGATACCACCAACATATTTTGTGCCAAAGATATCTGCCAGATAGGCGGGGATGGTTGCAAACCCACCACCGTACATGGTGAAGATAATCATGGTTGCCGCATAAAAATAAACCAGCCAAACCACAGATGGATTCACGCTGACTTGTTGTGCGGTATACGGTATAGAACAATATAAAATGATACCCAGCGTAAAAAATATCCAATATGTATTTCGTCGGCCAAGATAATCCGAGGCACTCGCCCAAAGGAATCGACCACACATATTAAAGACACTGATCATCAAGACATAAGTAGAAGCGAAACCAAAATCAACAATGTCGGGCAGAGTGGAACCAAATATCTCGTTCATCATCGTTTTGGCAACGGCAAGTACACCAATACCTGCAGTGACGTTGAAACAAAGAACAATCCAGAGTTGATAAAACTGGGGGGTTTTTAATGCTTCATCAATATGCACACTGTGTTGGCTGATCATGGCATGTTGCGAATCTTCTGGTGGGGGTTCCCAGCCCTTCGGCTTCCAACCTTCGGCTGGAACCCTGTAGCCAAATGCAGCGCACATCATTATGACAAAATAAATCGCACCTAAGGTAAAAAAGGCCTGTGCAACACCAATGGTGCCTGTACCTACGAGATAAACGCCTTCAGGGCCGGGGACAAGCATGTTCGCAATGTCATTTGTACCGACAATAACAACTTCTTTAAGCACACCGGCGACTTCTGCGAAGCGCCGCCCTGAATCATCAGTCGTTAAAGTAACGTCGACTATAGCGCCAAGATATTCAGGCGCTTTATAAAAAAGTTTAATGAAAGGCTCGATCATGAACTTCGCAATCATCGCGCCACCGCCAAATCCCATGATAGCGATACCTGTGGCCATGCCGCGTCGATCCGGAAACCAGCGAATTAATGTACTTACAGGAGAAACATAACCCAAACCAAGACCACAACCGCCAATAACGCCATAACCGAGATATAACAACCATAATTGGCCTGATAGAATGCCAAACCCGCCAATCATAAAACCACCGCCCCAACAACAGGCGGCTACCGAACCGACCATACGCGGCCCGACTTTTTCTAACCATTTGCCGGCTACAGCAGCAGATAAACCTAAAAAAACTATCGCAATAGTAAAAGTAATAGTCACACTTTGTAGCGACCAATCATCAGCAGCACTGGTAACAACGCCAAGCCGTTTAATTAAGGCGGGATTAAATAAGCTCCATGCGTAAACAGAACCGATACATAAATGAATTCCTAATGCAGCGGGCGCAATCAACCAACGATTGAAGCCTTCCTTGGCGACAATGTGTTTTTTAGATAGTAATTCAAACATGATGCAAAAATTTCCCCGAAATTTTTTCTAGTTGTTGTTCTTATTGTTTAATATTTTTATTTTGTCGTTTGAATAATCTAGTTATTTTATTCGCACAGTTTAATGAGCTAAGGAAAATATCTATTTGACAGTTGTAGGATAATCAGTATTCTCCGCGATTGAAAGTATTAGGTGCCAACTGTTTTAAAGCAGTTGTGTTAAACGGGAAGTCGGTGCATTGCAATAATAATTCCGACGCTGCCCCCGCAACGGTAAGTGAGTTTAAGTTTGTTCATTAAGTCACTGTGTCAAATAGTTATTTATAGACATGGGAAGGCGAGCAAACTGATGTTTTCATCCCTCACAAGCCCGGAGACCGGCCTGATATTTATTAAACCACGCTGCGGGCGGCTGTGAAGGTGATTTAAAAATATACGCAGTCTTGCCCGTATTTTTCCTGATCCTTTTCTTCATCCCCAGCTAATAAAAATCAAACGGTGCGGCGGGCACCATGGGGAGAAGTACTCAAATGTTACGTTTTGATATTTTATCAGGTTGTTTTTCTATACTTATTTCACTTTCATTTCAGATATCAGCAGAAGATATTAATAGTTATGACGAACTGGTTGTGACCGCATTCAGAACACCTACACAACTCGATGCTATTGGTAGTGCTTATACCATCATTACTGCTGAAGAGATTAAAAACAGACAGGCACAAACAGTATCGGATTTATTACGCACTGTTCCCGGTATTGAAATTGATCGAAGTGGCCCTGTCGGAACAGCAACAACATTGCGCATGCGTGGTGGAGAAAGCAACCATACATTGGTGATTATTGATGGTGCTGTGGCTAATGATCAATCTCAGGACGGTACGTTTAACTTTGCTGATTTGATGACAACGGACATCGAACGTATCGAAGTCATACGTGGACCACAAAGCGCTTTATGGGGTAGCGATGCGCTCTCCGGTGTGATTAACATTATTACAAAAAAAGGATCAGGCAAAACAAAAATCATAGCTAATCTGGAAGCCGGATCATTTGATAGTAAAAAAATTGGTGGGAGTATCTCCGGTGGTAGTCAACTCTACGACTATAAATTAAGCGCCAGTAAATTTAACACCGAAGGCACCAATATTAGACAGGGTTTAACTACTTCCAACGATAAACTTGTTAATGACAGAGATGGTTATGATAACAACCGTTTATCTTTTAGTGGTGGCTATAGACCGAATGATGATTTGGAATTGACCACATCCGTGACACATACCACCTCTACCAATGAATTTGATGGTGGTGGTTTTGCCTCAAATGATCAGGAATCTTCGAATCACTACACCTATGGATCAATGCAGATCACACATAACTCGTTTGATTATCATTGGCAAAACAGCGCAAAGACAACGTTCAGATTGACCGACCACGACACTTTCGTCAGCGGCACCCAAAGTTCCGGTTCATCTGCGGAGGAATATGAGCTCGCACTGCAAAGTTCGGTGTTTTTCGATACCCCCGAACTTCTGAATGCCAACCATGCTTTTACGCTTGCCTATGAACACGAAACAACAGATATTAAATCAATCAATTTAACCGGATTTAATTCACCTGACAGTGCTGAAAAAAATAATACGGTGAATAGTTATATTGCGGAATACCGGATTTCTTTTCTGGATCGGTTACATCTGTCTGCCAGCGGCCGCCATGATGACCAGACCTTGTTTGATGACTTTACAACTTACCGTACTACGGCTGCTTTTGTGATACCTGAAACCGGTTCACGTCTGCACGCAAGTTATGGTACCGGTGTAAAAAATCCGGGTATTAGTGAAATTGATACCGTCTTTGGCACCTTTGTCGGTAATCCAAATCTGGTTCCGGAACAATCCAGAAGTTGGGATGCCGGTATCGAGCAATCTTTTTTTAATGAACGACTTGTTTTTGATGCCACCTATTTTCAGGAAAGATTAGAAGATGAAATAATAGTCGTCTTTGGAACGCCAAACACGAATAAAAATGCTGCTGGTATCAGCAGACGCAGGGGCTATGAACTTTCTCTTTCTGCTCGTGTTTCGGATAAGACCGATCTGACCGGTTCCTATACCTACACTGATTCTGTTCAGGATCAAAATGGTACCGGTACCTTTACTCGCGAGGTAAGACGGCCGCCACACATTACCAGTCTTAATTTGAATCATCGGTTTTATAATGATCGAGTCAATTTTAATATTGGCGTATTTCATAATGGTGATGATCTGGATACAAGTAGCAGATTAATAAAACAATACACCTTGGTTAACCTGGCTGCATCCTTCGATGCAACAAAATATGTGAACCTGTATGCCAAGATAGACAACCTGACTAATCAGGTCTATCAATCACCCATAGGATTTTTCTCCAGTGGTATTGCTGCTTATGCAGGTATCAATTTATCTTTAAATCCGTAATAATTAACAACATATGACTTGGTGGAGTATGGCGATGAATAAATTTTTGACTGAAAAAAACGGGCTGTTCTATTTGTTGGTGGTCTTGGTTGTTGCAACAAGATTACTGCCGCATCCAATGAATTTTGCTCCTATTGGCGCATTAGGACTTTTTTCCGGAGCCTATGTTACGAATAGACGTGCATGGCTGATTCCATTAGCAGCATTGTTTATCAGTGATCTTTTTATAGGTTTTTATACGCCTTTGGTCATGTTGTCTGTTTATATTAGCTTTGCGATTAGCGTCGTGTTAGGTCGCTATGCCTTATCTCAAAAGCGTAGTGTTATTCGTATTGGTGGCGCAGCTGTTGCCTCGGCAACTATTTTGTTTGTGTTATCAAACTTTACGCTTTGGCTGACAGGTCTATATTACCCTATGACGTTTGAAGGATTAACTTTGTGCTTTGTTAAGGCTATTCCGTTTTACGGAAATACCTTGGCAGGTGATCTCTTTTACGCATCAGTTTTATTTGGCATTTATGAAGGCGTTAAACAATTACTCAATAAAGAAGAGGCTGATTTACACGCAGTATAATGCGCGTAGTTCTTTCATGGAGTTCAGGCAAGGATTCTGCCTGGACTCTGTATCAATTGCAGCAATCTGAAGACATAGAGATTGTTGGTCTACTTACCACCATTAATGCGGAATTTAATCGGGTTGCTATGCATGCTGTTCGTGAAGAACTGCTTGATGCTCAAGCTAAAGCTGCTGACTTACCTCTCTTTAAAGTTCCTCTTCCCTGGCCATGTTCTAATGCTGAGTATGAGAGTGCAATTAAGTCAGCCTTTGAAAAGATAAGAGTAGAATATGATGTGACACATATCGCGTATGGAGATTTATTTTTAGAGGATGTGCGTCAGTATCGTATTAATTTAATGAAAGAGTCGAGCTTAACGCCGTTATTTCCAATCTGGGGTTTACCGACTAAAGAACTTGCAAGCACAATGGTAGCAAACGGTTTATCTGCATACTTAACCTGTGTTGATCCAAAACAATTATCTTCTGATTTTTCAGGGCATCAATTTAATAAAGAATTTTTATCCAGCATTGATGAAAATGTCGACCCCTGTGGAGAAAATGGCGAGTTTCATACTTATGTTTACTCAGGCCCAATGTTTAAATCAGAAATTCCAGTTCAAGTTGGGGAAATTGTAAAAAGAGATGGTTTTGTTTTTACTGATTTGATGTTGGTTAATTAAAATACCATAAAAATTGTTTTTTTCTGATATTCATAAATTACCAAATAACTTTATTGCAGTTACAAAATATGGGGAGTTTATATATGGGTAATCGGCTCAGTTCAATTTATACAAAAACCGGTGACGATGGCACGACTGGTCTTGCCAACGGTAATCGTATTGATAAATCAAGTATTCGTGTTGAGGCGATGGGCAACCTTGATGAGTTAAACAGTTTAATCGGCGTTATTGAAGCGAGTGATATACCTAGCGATATTTCCGGTTATTTATTAAATATCCAGCATCGCTTATTTGATGTTGGTGGAGAGATTGCAACTCCGGGTAATGCTGTGACTGCGCCTTCCAGTATTGAACGACTTGAAGAATTAATCGACTCTTATAATGAAGACTTACCTAAATTAAAAGAGTTTATATTACCCGGGGGATCACTTTCTGCTTCTATTTGTCATATGGCAAGAAGTGTTTGTCGTCGTTGCGAACGTAGTCTTGTTGAATTAAGTCGAACAGAATATCTAAACCCGGAATCATTACGTTATATAAATCGTTTATCCGATTTATTATTTGTATTAGCAAGAACCTTGAACCAGGGGAAGGGTGGTAAAGAAATACTTTGGGATAGTGAGAGATTAAAACGGTCGGTGTAGAAATCAGTATTTTTTATGTAATTCCAGAACGCGTCCTTCACGTTTCATATCGAGTTTTCCTAAAAAAGACATTCCAAGTAAGGTAACGACTGGAAAGCTGCCTTCATGTACAGCGCTTTCTACATTATGTAATTCAATATCACCGACTTTTACTTTCTTTAAATTGACTATATAAATTTTATCCATTCCTGAAGCAGTGTATGACTGACTTTCCTTGCCATTTAGTTTGTAGTCAATGCCTAATTTTTTTGCGACATTACTATTCATTGACACTAGTGTTGCGCCGGTATCTACGACAAAAGGCACATGAAAGCCATTGATTGTTCCGCTTATGCTATACATGCCAGCTGAGTCAGGGGCGATAATTAGCTTTTCTCCACCAGTAGGTGGCGCATAATTCCCGCCAATGTGCTCACCTAAAGTATAAGTCTCCTGTTGACCATCAATTTCAATAAACGCTTCTTTGCTGTTTGATTCGATAAGTAAAACACCTTCAGGACTTGCTTTTCCTTTTTTTAATACTCTCTGTTTACCATCAATTGTTACTATTGCTTTGTCCTTAAAAAGACCATTGATAGTAATTTTATCAATAGCGAAAGAGGATTGGCAGAACAATAAAAACAATATGCCGATGAATATGATATTAATTTTTTCTTTCATGGCGATTAGAATTATTTAAAATATAATTTAAGTATATATTAGTTTTAATAAGAGGCATCTTCCAGATTAACGGGTATTTCTTTTTGTCCAGGTACTGAATTAATATTCCAGTTTTCTATAGCCCAGTCTAATATTGCTTTAACGTCATAAGCTATTAATTCTTTAGGCGGATTTTGTCCTAGAAAATCAAGCGCATTAAATAATATTTTATTCGACTTGCTTGAGTTTATAGACGATGGATTAATTGATTTGCTAATTTTTTTTCCCGAGCTATCCACCGCAATTGGCAAATGAAGGTAGGAAGGTGTGATTAAGTTTAATTTGTCCTGCAAGTAAACTTGTCTAGGGGTTGAATCAAGTAAATCAACGCCACGTACAATGTCCGTTATATTTTGTTCCGCGTCATCAACTACTGTTGCTAAATGGTAAGCAAAAAAGCCATCAGCACGTTTAATTATAAAATCGCCAATGTCGGACTCTAGACATTGTGCATAATGTCCTTGTAATTGATCATTGATTCCAATTTCATTGTTATCAGTCCGTATTCTTATTGAGCGTGCAATTTGATTTGGTTTAATGCCGTTTCGACAAATACCGGAATAAGGCCCATCAGATAAATCCTTGCGGCTACAAGCACAAGGAAAAGTACATTTTAATATTTGAAGCTTTTCAAGCGCTTCCTGGTATAAATCAAGTCTTTGGCTTTGATAGACAACATCTTCATCCCAGAACAAACCCAAGTCTTTCAGTTGTTCAAGTATTATTCTATCTGCGCCGATGACAGAACGATCTTGATCAATATCATCAATACGAACTAGCCATTTGCCCTGTTTACTTCTAGCTTGTAGATAGCTGCCAAGAGCAGCAATGATGGAGCCAAAATGAAGCGGGCCGCTTGGCGTAGGAGCAAAGCGGCCAATGTAGTCGGGTTTTGGCATTATCAAACAATAGAAACAGGAAAGTTGCTTGAGTAAGAAATCACAACTACGGTGAAACGTGAAGGGTAGTACGTGAAACGCAAATGTTACTTTTCACGTATCACATTTAACCTTTCACTTTGAATCAGCCGAGTTGACGTTCTTTAATTTCATCCAGGGTTTTGCAATCTATGCAAAGCGTTGCAGTTGGTCTGGCTTCCAGTCGTCGCACACCAATTTCAATGCCGCAAACTTCACAATAACCATAGTCACCGCTATCTAAAGCTAAAAGAGCTTCGTCAATCTTTCTAATTAATTTTCTTTCTCTATCACGAGTACGAAGCTCAAGAGAAAACTCTTCTTCCTGCGTCGCTCTATCGTTTGGATCTGGAAAGTTTGATGCTTCATCCTGCATATGGTGAACAGTACGATCTACTTCAGCAATTAGATCATCTTTCCATAAATTGAGTAATTCACGGAAGTGAGCTGTTTGCTCCTTACCCATATAATCCTCACCTTTTTTCTCTTTATAAGGTGAAATTTTTTCTTTTTTAGCTGCTTTAGGCTTACCTGATGCTTTTGTTTTAATGCTGGTTACTTTCGTCATTGTTTCTTTGTTCTTCTTGGTTGTCGTTTTTTTTTTTAAAGCCGTTTTTTTTTTTTTGTTTTTGTTTGGGTCTTTGTTTTTTTTTGTGGCGTTTTTTTTTTTTAATTTTTTTTGGGTGTGTTTT
>Ga0214472_10004299_pt1 | contig 15029 bp, 12 predicted proteins | sample RVTome_6_FD_207662 | JGI IMG/M metagenome (GOLD analysis project Ga0214472, IMG submission 207662) | Soil microbial communities from uranium-contaminated site in the Upper Colorado River Basin, Wyoming, United States - RVT140D175 | ecosystem: Environmental > Terrestrial > Soil > Contaminated >...
GAACTGTTGGCCGTTTTGCGGGTTGACGAGATCTTCGATTGGGACCTAGCGGAAGAGGCCAGCCAAGTAATCGGCAGCACTGATACGCGCCACCCCCTGGTCGCCGAGATGCATCGATGGGGCCGGCGTTACGTATCGGGCCCGATGCAGGTCATCGAGCTACCGCGTCATTTTGATTTCAAGGAATTGCGGCTGGGTCCCAACGAGACCCGCGGTCGCCTGGCATCGATGGGCCATCCCAATGTGGTTGCCTTCCAGACGCGCAACCCGCTGCACCGGGCCCATGAAGAGCTGACCAAACGGGCGATCCAGGGGGTCGACGGTGCCTTGCTGCTTCATCCCGTGGTGGGTGTGACCAAGCCAGGCGACGTTGATCACTTCACTCGCGTTCGAACCTACAAGGCGCTGGCCTCCCGCTACTTTGAAGCCGATCGGGTGCTCCTTAGCTTGCTGCCGCTGGCTATGCGGCTGGCCGGGCCAAGGGAAGCCGTGTGGCACGCCATCATCCGCCGCAACTACGGCGCCAACTACCTGATCGTCGGCCGCGATCACGCCAGCCCCGGCGTTGACTCCGAGGGTCAGCCTTTCTATGGTCCGTATGATGCCCAAGATCTGGTGCGCTCGTACGCCGGCGAGTTGGGGGTCGAGCCGATTCCGTTCAGGGAGATGGTCTACCTGCCGGAGGAGGGGCGCTACGAAGAGGCCAGCCGCGTCGGAAGCGAGGCAAAGACAGCTTCGATTTCTGGCACCGAAGTCCGGGACGCCTATCTCAACGCCGGTCAGCCGTTGCCGGACTGGTTCACCCGGCCCGAGGTGGCTGAAATTCTGAGCGAGACCTATCCGCCGAAGCACCGCCAGGGTGTGTGCATCTGGTTCACAGGGTTGAGCGGCGCCGGCAAGTCAACCACGGCCGAGGTGCTGGCCGTTCTGCTTCAGGAGCACGGACGGCAGGTCTCGATGCTCGATGGCGACGTGGTGCGCACCCATTTGTCCAAAGGACTGGGCTTCGGCAAGGAAGATCGCGACATCAATATCCGGCGTATCGGGTACGTGGCGGGAGAGATCGCCCGCCATGGGGGAACAGTCGTTTGCGCAGCTATCAGTCCCTACCGGGCAACGCGCAACGATGTGCGTAATATGGTCGGCAGCGACCGCTTTATTGAAGTCTTCGTTGACACGCCATTGGAAATCTGCGAGCAGCGTGACACCAAGGGTCTGTATGCCAAGGCGCGCCGCGGTGAGCTGGACGGTTTCACCGGCATTGATGATCCCTACGAACCGCCGGAGCATGCTGAGGTGAACTTGACGACCGTAGGCGTTTCGCCGGAAATGAACGCCCACCGGATCCTGACGTACCTGCAGCGCGCCGGCTTCCTGCGCCCCGACAAGTGAGCCCAAGAGCGTGGGCTTGCCCCTGCCCCTGCCCCTGCCCCTGCCCACAGCCCTGTTGGGGGCCTCTGAGCTAACGGACGGCGGACATGGCCGGACTGCTTCCCATTGCTGCGGCATCCATCCTGGGGCTGATCGCCATTGGCTGGCCACGATGGACGGACGAAGCCGGCACAACCCGCAGGCGACTGCTGATGGCGGCGGCCGGCCTGGCTGGCCTGGTCATCACTGCCAGCGAGCTGCTCGGTCTGTTCCATCGCCTCGACTTTCAAGCGCTGACCATCTTCTGGTCGGCGCTATTGGGTATCTTGCTGGCCATCGGGCTCAGGAATGGGACCCTGGTGGGCGGCCTGCAGCGTCTGCCCACTGCAGGGCGAGCGGTGGCCAACATGAGCTTCGGCGAGCGGTTGCTGCTGGCAGCGGCCGCCTGTGTGGCACTGGTTCTGTTGCTCATCGCCCTACAATCCCCGCCCAACACGGTTGACAGCCTGCAGTACCACATGGCCCGCGTGGCCCATTGGGCGCAGAACCACAGTCTGCGCCACTATGCGGCTACCTATCACCCGCAGTTGTGGAACGCCATCGGCGCGGAAATCGAAGTCCTGCATCTGTATATCCTGGAACAAGGGGACCAACTTGTAAACCTCATCCAATGGGCCAGCATGATCGGTGCGGCGGTGGCCGTTTCCGTGCTGGCCGCCGAACTTGGCGGTGACCGTCGGGCTCAGCTGGCTGCTGCCGTTTTCGGGGCGACCGCGCCCGCCGGGTTGCTTCAAGCGACGAGCACGCAAACGGACTATTCCGTTGGGTTCTGGGTGGTGGCGACAATCGCCATGGTGATTCCTTTTGTACGCCGGCCCCTTACCTATGCAGAGTGGGCCGGCTTTGGCATGGCGCTGGGCGTCGGCATGCTGACGAAAGGGACATTCTATCCATTCATCGCACCGGCGGCCGCCATCATCCTGCTGGCCGGTGGTCTGCGGCGGCGCCGGGCCGTCGGAGCTGAAGGGCCAGCACTACTGCTGGCAGGGGTCATCGCCCTCGGATTGAATCTAGGTTACTTCGGTCGCAACCTGTCCACCTACGGAGGGCCGTTTGGTACCGCCGAATGGCTTGACCATAAGCGTGCCGCCGTTCTCTCGATACGGGCCCCTGTCGTTCGCAGCGTCCAAGAAATCATGGCCAACTTCGGTTCGCCCAGTGAAGTATGGACAAGGGGGCTAACCGATGCCGTAGTGCGCTGGTCGGAGGCTTCGGGATTTCCACAACCCGATTTCGAAGTCCCATGGGCCTGGAATCATGAGGACCTGAGCGGCAACCCAGTCCACATGCTCATTGCACCGGCGGCGGTCGGCCTGGTGTTCCTCCAGCCTGACCTACGAAGGCGTCGGCGGCTGTTGATTGCAGCTGTGGGCGTCGCCACCACCTTCGTTTTCTACGCTTGGTTTAAAGCCTATGATTTCTACGGTTTGCGTCACTTGATCCCCTTCTACTTGCTGGCGGCGCCAGTCTTCGGCATCGTTGTCGCCAGCCAGCGCTGGCCGTGGCTGGCCCAACGCGCCTGCCTGGGGTTGTTGGCGCTGGCGGTCCCTTACGTTCTGCTCAACTCCACAAGACCAGTCATTGGATTAAGGCCGCGGACTAGAGTCGTGTCTGTGTTTGTCGCACCCCGGACCGACCTGCTGTTTGCCAACCTGGCGGAATTGAAGGAACCATACGTTGCCGGGGCGGCAGCAATCAGGGAAACCGGCTGCCGACAGATTGGGACCAGCCTCGATTCGCGCGATCCTGAGTATGCACTGTGGTATTTGCTCGGGGCTCCTTCCGACTTGCTGCGAATTGAATCCGTCCGGCCTCTTGAGAGCCTGGAGCCGCTGCGCGATCCTGAGTTCGAGCCGTGCGCCGTCTTTTGCACCAACTGTGGCGACCGGCAGGAATTCAATGGGCTTGAGCTTCTTGCCACTCATGAACATGTCCGCGTGTTTGGCAAGTGACGTGGATCGCCTGCGCGGCGATCTAAGCGGAGGACCGGCCACCGCGGATGGATGCCGACACGGTGGAAAGCTGGGATAGCCGCAGGATTGTTGACCTTCGATGCCCATTTCGACTGGAGTCATTGCCTTCGATCCTCGACTAGTGATTGCCACGATGTTCGGCTAAGCTTCGAGATCGCAGAGACCAGTGACGAGCCAATCACCTATGAAGATCGGTCTTCTTGGAAATCTCGGAGCGATCCACTTCCTTCGTTGGATTCATGCGCTGAAGGACCGGGGCCACACGATCCATGTGTTTTCCTCACATACCCCACTTGCAAGTTGGCTCGGGGAAATAAGCTACCGCCGATTGCCCATCGCGGCACCGCATGGTTACTTCGCTAATGCGCCTTTTCTTCGAAGGCAACTTGCCCGCCTACAACTTGACTTGCTTCACGTCCACTTCGCAAGCGGATACGGCACCTTGGGTAGCCTCACGGGTTTTCATCCGAGGCTGTTATCTGTGTGGGGCAGTGACGTCTACCAATTCCCGGATCGGTCCCTCCTGCACAGGCTGCTGCTGACCCAGGTACTGCGCAGTGCGGACCACATTAGCGCTACGAGCCATACGATGGCCGAGCGCACAAGGCACTTCACGACCACGCCAATCGATGTTGTTTCCTTCGGGGTGGATACGGACCAATTTCACCCTCGTAATCTTGCTAAGCAGGATCATGAGCTCCGGATCGGAACTGCCCGCACTCTCAAACGTCGCTACGGGATTGATATTCTGCTACGGGCCTTTGCCCTGCTGACCGCGCGGGGAGATTCGACTCGGATTCGTCTCGTGATTGCCGGGGACGGCCCAGAGCGAATCCGCCTCGAATCGCTAGCTGAGATTCTAGGCATTCGCTCAGCGGTGGAGTTTGGCGGCAGAGTCCCTCATGCACATATGCCTCAGTTCCTGCAATCCCTGGATATCTTCGTTGCTCCTAGCAGGTACGAATCCTTCGGGGTGGCGGTGCTCGAAGCGTGCGCTTGCGAATTACCCGTCGTTGTCTCCGACGTCGGCGGACTGCCCGAGGTAGTCTTGGATGGTGTTACAGGTTTGGTGGTGGAGCGGGAGAACCCCGCAGCGCTGGCCGACAGATTGGGGCGGCTAGTTGACTCAGCCGAACTGCGCCGCCAGCTGGGCAGTGCCGGGCGGTCCCATGTCATCACGAATTACCAGTGGGAGCACTCGGTCGACCGGATGGAATCCCTATACCAACGATTGCGACCGGACAGAGGATGAGTCCATCGAAAGATCGAGCAGCTACCGACGGGACAGGAAGGAATGTTTCTACCTCGGTGGCCAGCATGGATATCCCATGACGGATGTTCTCATAGTTGGCCAGTTCTTTCCACCCGAGACCGGTGCGGGTGCCCGGCGGGCCGGCGCGCTGTCCACCGCCCTCGCCAACCGGTTAGATCTGGTCGTGCTCACACTCGAGCCGAGCTATCCTGACGCTTCACTTTATGGGCCCGAGGATGCTGCCAGAATCGACATGGAGTCCGAGTTCCGCATCAAAAGGTTGTTCCGCTTTGACCCATATCGCGCCTCTCACTCCAGCCGGGGTCTGGCCGAGATCGGTATGGCAGTGCGCATCGCCTGGGCCGCACTCAGGATGTCTTGGCAGACCGCCATCGTCTCCACCCCAAGCATGTTTCTGGCGCCGTGTATGTTCCTGGTTTGCGTCCTGCGCCGCCGGCACTTCATATGGGACCTGCGAGATCTGACATGGCGCTATATCGCTGAAACAGGCAGGGCAGGGCGGGCGGAGCGGATTATTGGCCGGGGGATCGAGCTGGTCATGGGATGGCTACTGCGAGCCGCCTCCCTTGTGATTGTGACGAATCAAGGCGCCGGAACGATGTTGGCGGCCGATTACGCCGTAGAATCCAGCAATATTGTTGTCTTACCGAATGGCGTCTCCAGGGCGTTTTTCGACCAATTTGAGTCAGCAGAAGCGCACACACAAGCGAGACCCGTCGTCCTGTATTTAGGTCTGCTCGGCCGCAATCATGGCGTTGAAGTGCTCACACAGGTGGCGCCCCTTGTTCCGGAAGCGGATTTTGTTATCGTCGGTGATGGACCCATGCGGCCTGCGATTGAAGCGCGGCTGAGAACTCAAGACCCAGGCAATCTTAAGCTTCAAGGCTACAGTGTCGATCAAGAACGGATTGTCCAGTACTACCGGGATGCCACGATATTGTTCAATCATACGTTGGACACGCCGACGCTCTCTCAAGCAGTCTTGGCGGCCAAGATTGTTGAGTATATGGCGACTGGCAAGCCGATTGTTTCGGGTGGGGCCGGAGTGCCGGAAGACCTTCTCAGGTCGATTGGCTGCGCAGAACTAGTTCGGTCGGGTGATCCGCATTCGATCGCAAATGGTGTGCGTCATCTCTTGGCGGACCCGGCGCGCCGCGCTGCTCTTGGGAAACGCGGTCGAGAGTACGTGAGCGAGTACGCGCTGCGGGAGGAGCTCATGGGTCGTTTCGCCGAGCAGTTCGCTGTCTGGCAGCGAACTGGCGGAAGGGACCCATTTGGCGGTCGCACCGGTGTCTGATCGAATGGTCAGTGTGTCGGTGTGCTGCTGGCGCCAATGCGTCCCGGAGACAGGCGGGGATTTGCACATTGTCCAGCATTGCCTCGTCCACACCCGCAAGGGCGGATCTGAATGAAGCGAGACAGCTTGGCCCCAGCCAAAGGCGATTCGGCTGCGCACTGGCGCCGCTACAGGCTATCCAATCTGATGCTTACCGCGCTGCTCATCGGCGGGCATCTCTGGGCTGTGGTTGTGAGCTTCTTGGCAGCCTTCGTCCTGCGCCGATTCTTGGGTGAGCAGGGCCTCTTCTTCTCGCCGCTGCGTCCGGAGCTCGGCTTCTTCCTCGGCTACTGGCCAATCGTCATTTTGTGGCCCCTAATCTTCTGGCGTGGGGGGCTCTATCTCGGGGCGTGGTTGGAGCCCGAGGAGGAACTACGCAGGATTCTCGAGGGAACAACGATTGCAAGTCTGCTGGTAATTGCTTCCACCTTTCTCACCCAAACCGGGCCCGAGTTTTCTCGCCCCATCCTCGCAGGTTGGTGGATGCTCTGTTTGATATTGGTTCCGCTTCATCATGCCGGCATCAAGCACCTATTCAGGTCGCTTCACCTTGGCCGGCCCACTGTGATCGTTGGCGAAGCCGGCCCTGCCCAAGAGGTGATTGCTGCGTTGCGTCGGAAGCGCTTCATGGCGCTTGATCCGGTTGCTGTATTCACAGACGACAATGGCCGTTCCCCTGATCAGATGGACGGCGTGCCCGTTGCTGGCGAGATTGAACACGCCCAGCAGTGGGCGGATGAGCGACGGATCGACACGGTTTTGATCGTCCGCCCCGATCTGCCCAATGCCGAGCTGGTTCGCATCACTGACTATTTTGGGGCGCGGTTCCGGCATGTCTACGTAATCCCGGATCTATCGGGAATGTCAACCGCCGAAACCGATATCCGTAATATTGAAGGCACGCTGACGCTCGAAGTGCGCAAGAACCTGCTGCTCCGGCGGAATCAGGTTTTCAAACGGATCCTTGATCTGCTGGTCACATTGATACTTGCGGTGCTGGCGGCACCGATCATGTTCGTCATTGGCCTAGCACTTGCCCTCGAGCGGCAGGGTTCTGTCATGTTTGGCCACCGGCGAATCGGAAAAGATGGCCAATCGTTTGTGGCTTGGAAGTTTAGGACGATGGTCCGAGACGCAGACGAGGTGCTTGCCCGTGCGTTGGCGGGGGACCAGCAGCTGCAAGCTGAATGGGCAGCAAGCCAGAAACTCCTGAACGACCCGAGGTTGACACCCATCGGCCGCCTTCTGCGCCGGCTGAGCATGGATGAACTTCCCCAGATTTGGAACATACTTAGAGGTGAGATGAGCCTGGTCGGGCCACGGCCGATCGTAGCCCACGAGATCGAAAAGTACGGAGAAGCCTTTCAGCTCTATACGCAGGTGCTTCCCGGATTGACGGGCCTCTGGCAGGTGAGCGGCCGTTCGATGGTCAGCTATCCGGTTCGCGTCCGCTTGGATTCATATTATGTCCGCAACTGGTCCATCTGGCTCGACCTGGTCATCATCATCCGCACGTTCGTTGTCGTACTTTCTGGCACGGGTGCGTATTGAATCCGGATTGAGAGTGAGTCTGACATTCGTTGGCGAGAGAACTTAACAGAGGAGCTGATCAAACCTTCGAAACGCAAGAGGGTGGCGGCGGCATGATGAAGAAGCTGGCCTGCTCGGTCGTTATCTGCACAAGAAATCGATCGATGGAGGTATTTTCGCTCCTGGAACGACTGCGCAGACAAACCCGCTTACCAGAACAGGTTGTCGTGGTGGATGGGAGTGATTCTCCGATCGGGGAATCACCCCCGGCGGTGGAGGAAGTATCCGCGTGGTTATCACAGGGGACCACCCTCGTTATCGTCCACACCGAGCCGGGGCTGACCCGGCAAAAGAATGTCGGTGCGCGACTGGCGACAGCTGACATAGTGCTGTTCCTCGACGATGACGGTACCCCTGATGCGGAAACGATTGAAAGGCTCATGACCGTCTTTGAGAATCATCCAGAGTTTGATGGTGGCATGGGCACGGTCGAACCAGCAATAAACCGGCCACTCCTGAACCTATTTCGCAGGTTCTTTCAGCTAACCCACAACTTCGGATCGGGTCGCTTTCTCCCATCCGGGCTTGCCTCATTCCTGCATGGGAGGGACAGGTTTGCCTCGACCGAGGTCCTCAGCGGCGGTTTCATGGCTCTGCGCAAATCGATTCTGGAAAGGCACGCATTCGACGAGAAGCTGGTTGGCTACAGTTACATGGAAGACTTGGATTTCTCCTGGCGGATCTCCAGAGAAGCCCGGCTCTTCTTTGAACCGGCAGCGATTCTGCACCATCCATTTAAAGCACCACGGGGCAAAGTTGCTGGAGACCGGGCGCGCATGTTTGTGCGGCACCACGGCTATCTGTTCTTCAAGAACATCTTCCCGGGATACCCCTTCCGTTTGGCAGCCTTTGCCTGGTCTATTCTCGGCTACTTCATCCTGCATTCCCTGCGTGGAGATGGCCATGCCATCAAGGGAGCCTTCCTGGGGCTTGTTGACGTCTTCCGCCGGTGGTGGCGCATTGAGCCTTCCTACCAATAACAACATCCTCCATGCCATCCGTTGGAGGGGAAGCAGCAAACGCATCAGCGTGGACCTGCCGTCGATTCGTAGCCGGTTCAGCTCGGCTGAGCCCAGCGAGACCAGGCCCCGGATGAGCGGGTCGCACTGCTGGTCAGGAGTCCAAATCATAGAAACTCATCACTTGGGATCCACTCGTTGAGCACCCTTAGGCTTGGATTGACCTATGCCCTGGGTGATGTTGCCCTCAAAGGGCTGTCGCTCATCTTGGCGCTGGCTTATGCCAACAGCCTCTCCACCAGCGACTACGGCATCCTGGCCATCGTCACAGCAATCTCTGCACCGGTCGCGCTTTTCCTAGGTTTTGGCCTCAAGGCCGCTGTGTTCCACTTCCACTTCGCACTGCAAGACACACGGGAGCAGCGGTCGTTTCAAGCGACTGCATGGCTGTTCACGGTGGCCGTGCCGTTCGTTGTATTGCTCCTGGTGGATACGCTCTTGGGGCGCAATGTGCTGGTGCTGCCTGGCACAGGAGACATTTCCACATTCCTCAGGTTCGCGCTGTGGGCCGACTACTTGAACACGACATTCAAGCTAGTCATTCAAGAGATCCTGCGGGCCGAGGAGAAGGCCAAGGTCTATACCGCCCTGGCATTCGGCAACGCCGCCACACTGTTACTGCTTGTCATTCTCATTGTGTTATTCGGGCGACAAGGCGTGATGGGGGTCCTTGTTGCCATGCTGCTTACCGGCATCGTCTGGGCCCCGGTATATGCCATCATGACAGCTCGCTATCATGTGCTCAGGCTGGATCTTGGGCTCTTGATGAGAGGTCTGAAGTATTCGCTGCCGATGCAGCCTCACTTCCTGGCGCATTGGCTCTTGAATCTTTCTGACCGGCTTATCCTCGGGTGGTTCGCGCCAACTGCTGACGTCGGCGTCTATTCGCTCGGCTATCGGGTGGGTTCGGCCTATGAGGTATTGGTCACGGCGGGGAACAGCTCGATCATGCCGAGATTTGCCAGGGCTTTCACCAAGGGCGAACTGGTTCCTTCGTTGGCCCGGCTGTTCACGTACTTTGCGCTGTTCATGGGGTTTCTTGCGCTGGCTGCGGGAGCATTTTCGGATGAGGCAATCCGGCTGCTCGTTCCCAAAAGCTATCACGGTGCGACGGCGATTTCCAAGTGGATCGTGATGGGTTTCTTTGCGCTGGCGATGTACTATGGACCGATGAATGCAGTGACGCTGACAGCCGGCCAAACCAGCGGCGTCGCCAAGTTCACTCTGCTGGCGGGTTTCATCAACGTGGTTGCCAACCTTTTGTTCGTCCCCCGATTTGGTGTCCAGGCTGCGGCTATCAACACATTCGTCGGCTACGTGGTGCTGTTTGGCCTCATCTTGAGGCATTCAATCCGGGTCGCCCGAGTCAGTTTTGAGCTGCCAAAGCTGGCCGCGATTTGGCTGTTCTTGGCTGTTGGCTTATTGATCGATTCGATCGTGGCACCTGCCTCTATTGCCCTGGGTCTGGCCACCGATGTGCTCATCCTGATTGGCTTTGTTGGCATAATGCGGGGATTGCGGGTTCTCGACTCGGGCGCAATTGAGCAAGCAACGATGTTGCTAGGTTCCAGTTTCAAGAGATCCCCAAATCGCAACATGAGTTAGTCTGCGAATCCTGGCCACCCAGCCTCGTGGGGGATCGCGCAGTCCTAATGAGGAGGCGGACATGGCCCGGCGCCTCCTTGAGATACAGGTGGAACTCGGATGGCAGTGTCTTGATCACGAACCCAATTCTGGTCTTCCACTCAGCCTATCCCGATCGATCGGAAGTCGAAAGCATCCCTGGCTTGATTTCCGTCTGGTGGGATGGCAGCTCGCCTCTGCTGCATGGCCTCCTTCGGGCCTCCCGACCGTCCGAGCTCTATATTCAGGATGTATTGCTGGACACGGCCTCCTCGACTGACTTACCCAAGCTCCAGGGTCGCGCATGGCAAGCAAAACCGGTGAGCCCTCGCGTAAGGGAAGGACGCTCGTTGCTCGTGATTCCCTCCAGTGATACCCACATGCATATGTTCGAGGCACTTCTTGGGCTTTCCGACGACCTGGCTTTCCGGGTCCTTGCGCTCAAGGAGGAAGGAGCCAGGGAGGCGATGGCGGTCCTGGGCATAGAAGTCGACAGGATTCGCTCCGGAGACGTTGGGCGGCACTTCGGTCTGCTGGTAGCCAATGACTGGGGACCTGCGGAGAAGTACTGGGTTCATCGGTTCCGAAAGATCGGGACGCCGACAGCATGTCTTCAAGAGTCCGTGATTGACTTCGGCGGCCCCGCCAGGCGCATGCGTTGGGTTGACTACCCTCTTCTCCAAGGGGCTGCCTCAGTCGAACCGCTTGGCAGGCGAATCGTGTTCCTTACAGGCAATCCACGCTATGAACAGCTGCGACCACAGGCCATGCCTCGGCGGCGCAAAATCCTAATCAACAGCAATTTCACATACGGGATTCACGAGGAGGTCCGCGACTCCTGGCTCGAATCAGTCGTGTCTGCCTGCACTTCAGAGCGCTGCGACTACCTTATCGCCCAGCACCCGAGGGACCAAGCTGACCTGGCCAAATACAACCGCATACGATCGAACAGCGGCAATGTTCAGCAGCTCCTGGTTGAACATGACATCCTGGTGACCAGATTCAGTTCCCTTATCCACGAAGCGCTGGCGCTTGGCAGGCCAGTCATCTACTTCAACCCGCACCAAGAAACAATGCTCTATGATTTTGAACCCGATGGATTCCATCTCCGCCTGGTCAACGAGGCGGGTCAGCTACCGGGCGCGATCGCCAGCGCCCTTGCCGATCCGTCACTTCCGGACTCGGATCCGTTCTTCGAGGAGTACTGCTGGCGGCATCTGGGATCATCGGATGGCAAAGCATCAACACGCGTGGCAGCCGCGATGGAATTGATGCGTACTCTGCCAGCAGACATCGGTGATCCATTGCCAATCAAGGGTCGCCTTGCCTCGTCTGACTATCTGCGTTGGCAAGTTCGGAGCATTGGCCGCAAGCTGCGCTCCGTGATTCGCAGTTCATAATTCGAAATGGAGCGGACTTGGCTGAAGGAAGTCATTCAGGCGGCACATAGAAATCGCAGAGGGGCGAACTGGCTGCCATGCTTAAGCCCTCTGCCCAAAGGGACCACGCTGAACCAGCATGACTAACGTCCCGGAACTGCCTGCAAACAAGCAGGGCACCCAGGCTGCTGGAATCAATACTGTCCAGCGCCTGCTGGAAGGCCGGACTGTCCCACTCGAGCCAGGCCGGCCGCATCAGCGCCCGCCGCCCGGCGTAGTAGGCGAAGGCCGGGTCCCAATCGAAGCCAGACAATCACCAAGATTTCATCTTCTTTCGTAAAGCGGCGGGCTCGTTCGACGCTGCCGTGCTGGCTGACGTTGGCGGCAGACAGGCTAACCAGGGCACTAACAGCATGATTGGGCGCGGCCCCTACGATCAAGCAGGTGCAGACGCATTGGAGGGATTCTTCGATGTCCGGTTTGCTGGCCCCAGCTCCCTCCGTGGTGATGGAGGGCTTCTCCATCACCGGAGAGAACTCTGGGTAGCTGGCCACTTACTTGTGGTCGGTGGCTGGCCACTCGCTGCCCCTCGGGTAGGAAGCCAAGGAATTCCTGGTGGAAACTACCCATGTCTCCCGGGCGCTGGTGGCCGCCACAGTCGCCGGAGGGGCGATTGCGATGGTCCGGCCGGGCAAGTTGGTGGACGGTCGTCTGAACCACGACGCGGCCGGGCATGGCGCATTTGATGCTTTCACAAGCGGATCATAACCCCCCTGGTTTGAGCGCTGTCAGGCGTCTTTCTCGGGTCTGGCCCTATCTGTTCCTGGCCGGCCTGACATGGGTTGCTCATTTCTGGCTCAGCAGTTCCTTTGGCTTGTACGAGGATGACTACACCCTGATCCCGGCAGCCATCGAAGCCACGCCCGAGGGATTGGCGCGCTCGGCGGCCACCTACTTCCTCGAGCTTCGCGGCCACGGCCGCACGATTCAGGGCGTGGGGACCATGTTTCTCTCCCGTCTGGGGTGGTCACTTGGTGGTCTGCAAGCAATCTATGTTCTCGGGTTCACCATGGTTGCGGCCAACGGCCTGCTGTCCTACGGGCTCTTGCGCCGGCTGACTGGCCCCCTGCCCGCATTCTTCGGTGGACTGGCGTTCACGCTCTACCCGTCTGACACCACCCACGCCTTTCTCACGCACAGCCTGGGCCTGCAACCGTCCATTACTTTCTTCCTGCTTGGAGCGCACGCCTATCTTTCTGGCAAGCGATGGGCTCCTTTTGCAGCAGGCATACTCATCCTGGCAACCTATGAGACCGTCTATCCACTCCTGCTCGCTGTCCCGCTTCTGCAGCAGCCATGGCGTCGCGGAACGCTGCGCGGGCTGGCGAGAAACGGGTTGGGGCTCCTTGGCCTGTTCGCAGTCGTCGCCGTGGTAAGGTCATTGCTGGGCGATTCCAGGGTAGCGAATCTGGACTTGGGCCAGGCTATCCTGACAGCTGCGGGTCATTCGCTTGTTGGGCCATGGGTTGGATTCGGAGGCTACTTCTACAAAGGGGTCAAGTTGGCGGCCACGCTGTCACCAGGCGTGCTGGCGGCGATCGTGGCCGGTGCCGGCGTGGTCGGCTGGACGCTTGCCCGTCTTTACCCGGCGGCCATGCCGACTCAATTGCCCAACACGCTCTCGGATCTGGCGCTGGCCTTGCGAAGCTTTGTCCGGCCAAGTGCGAAACGGGCCGACGGCCGATACCTGCAGATGGTCGGCCCGATCAGGCTAACATTGCTGGGCTTGATCTTATTGGTGTTGGCGTATCCTCTCACATTGACCACCAATCCGATCGCCCTGGTGAGTCGGGGCACCCGCGTGCATTTTGCAGGTGTGATCGGTGCCGGATTGTTGTGGGCTGGCGTGGCGGCGATCACCCTCAAGCTGGCAACCAGGCGAGTGGGCGTTTTCATGGTCCTGTCAAGCATCTTGGTTGTGCTGGGACTTTCGCTGGCATACGCCGTCACAGTACAGCAAGACTACGCGCGAGCGTGGCAGCTGCAAAGGACGTTTTGGCGAGATGTGCTCGGCGCTGCGGCCGACCTGGAGGAGGGAACGGTCGTATTGGTTGGGGGCGAGGGTATCGAGGACAGCCTTCAAATTGGAGCCAATACGTGGGCCGTCCCAATGGTGATGCCGCAAATCGCTCACTTTCCAGACGACTGGTCGCAGCCGCCGCTCGTATTCCGGTTGCATGCCGATTGGCGGAGCACGCTCTGGCAGGGCGGAGACGTCTTGACGCTTAGTGGGCAGAGTGTGTTGGGGCCGCCGGCCATGTTCAGTGTCGTTGATCCGGACGATGTGATTGTCGTGAGGATCAACGCCGATGGGTCCACTGATCGGCTGGAAGAGCTGGCCATTGGCTCGCAAGTGTTTGGGCTTAAGGCGCAGGGCTCACCAGCGTTACCGGCTCTGGAAAAGTCGGCCCTATGGCACTTGCTGCTAGATAGTCCAACCGACTTAGAGTGACCGGGCGGCAAGCGAGCGTGCCAAGCGGCTCTCTTCCAATCATTGACGTCGTCCTAGCTTGCGTAGGGCCTTCCACACTTCGGACGGATCGACTGCGATGGGGAACTTGTATTCGCCCCCTAAGTCGTGGTGGAGACCGGATGAGTGGTGCGGAGCCATATGTCAATTGCGTGACGTATATGAGGCTGCCTCCATTCCAGTCCGCGGCCGGTCGGCGCCAATCAGAAGTCGACTCGCCGATACTTGCGCCACAGCCGGGCCAGCCGCGAACCAGACTGGACTAGGGCCAGCCCGCCGTCACGCCGTCATCGCCCTCCGGCAGATAGAGGTCGCATAGCTCCGTGCTGGCCGCTGGCCTGCTTGACATGCCCAGGTCCGACCGCCAGCCCCCCACTTCGCCTTGTGCATCACGCTCGGCTCGGCAGACCATGAGCGCGCCGGTGCGTTCCCTCTCCAGATGGGCGAACGCCCGCTGGAATTCGGGACCATCCCACTCGAGCCACACCGGCAGCATCAACGCTCGCCGGTCAGCGTAGTAGGCGAAGGCCGGATCCCAGGCGAAGCCGGCAATCAGCACGATCTCGTCGGCCTCGGTCAAATCTCGGGCGGTCAGCGCCGTTTCCATGATCGGGCCCTGGCGCGTATCCTGGCGCTGCACAGGCAACCAGACCGCCCGATAACGCACCAGGCCGATGCTGGCGAACAAAACCAGCAGCAGCACCCCGGTCCAGCCAGCCAAGCCCTCGGTTCGCAAGAAGGCCACAATCAAGAAGCCGGCCGACGCCAGCAAGAACAGGCCGACCGCGTACTGGTAGTAGTTGTGGATAAGATGCAGGTTGGCGAAGACCAGGATCGGAGCCAGGAACAACAGGCCGCTGGCCAGGGAGAGCCTG
>Ga0214472_10004300_pt1 | contig 15029 bp, 10 predicted proteins | sample RVTome_6_FD_207662 | JGI IMG/M metagenome (GOLD analysis project Ga0214472, IMG submission 207662) | Soil microbial communities from uranium-contaminated site in the Upper Colorado River Basin, Wyoming, United States - RVT140D175 | ecosystem: Environmental > Terrestrial > Soil > Contaminated >...
GGGGCAGGATCAGAGATAGCTGATCCTGCCCCGCTGCTGTTCAGAGCAGAAACCTCAGTTCCGCCGACGGCGGCCAATACCAAACAGGCCCAGCAAGCCGCTGGCCAGTAAATACAGCGAAGCTGGAACAGGAACCACAGTCGCCGTGCCCGAAAAGGTCAGGGTCGTGTCCGGGCCATCAGCCGAGCTTGCCTGGAGATAGCGCGTCGACAGGGTACTGCCATCGTCGGCCAGTCCGATGGTGATATTCCATGTCTGTCCGGGCCCCAGGTATTGTCGTCATCGGCACTAACGCAGGAAGACAGCTGGATGAACTCGACATCGATTTCACCGAGGCGCATATCGTTTGCGCTGCCACCGGCATCGAGACCGCAGTTACCGCTCCACGGATAACACATTGTGGCTGCCCAGCGATTACCACTATCACAACCGGGCGCAGCGATCATTACTGCAACGGCATCATATGCATAACTTGCAGCACCGCTTCAGTAATGTACCGATGCTACGAAATATGCATTGTTAAATAATAAATCCCTGATATCAGCACCGGGTTTTATATATTGGTACATTAGTACATTCGTACATCGTAAATCGCTTTCTTATCAACGTAGTGGTTTCGCCGATGAAGTGTCGTCTGCGAGCGCACTATAACGGCTAAGCTCTAATAAAAATTGCTCGCAAACAGTATCAGACGTGAATCAATCGGCCGCCCCGGCCACGCGCATCAACCAGGTTCGTCGCCTGCCATGCATTCAAGAACACATTGATTTATATAGCTTTACAATCAACACAAGATGCAGTGTGCTGATCTAGAGACTTTGTCACCCACGAACTAAAGGCTGAACTGATGAAAGTAGCACCCTATCTGAAAGTACTCTGTGAAAAAGGCGGTTCTGATCTGTATTTATCGACGGGGGCAAGGCCCAGCGCAAAATTCAACGGCGTGCTCACCCCCCTGGGCAAAGACCCGGCGCCGGTGGGCTGGGTGGAGGGCCTGGCCAATGAGCTGATGTCAGAAAAACAGAAGGCCGAATTCAGCAACAAACCCGAAATGAACCTGGCATTGTCCCTGCCCCATATCGGGCGTTTTCGCGTCAACATTTTCAAGCAACGCAATGAAGTCTCGATGGTGATCCGGAATATCGTCACCGACATTCCCAAAATCGCAGATCTCGGCCTGCCCGATGTTCTGAAAAAAGTCATCATGCTGAAGCGCGGCCTGATATTGTTCGTCGGCGGCACCGGTTCGGGCAAATCAACTTCACTGGCGGCCCTGATCGACCACCGCAACACCCATTCCAAAGGCCACATCATCACCATCGAGGATCCAATCGAGTACGTGCACAATCACAAAGGCTGCATCATCAACCAGCGCGAAGTCGGTATGGATACCGACAGTTTCGAAGATGCGCTCAAGAACACCCTGCGCCAGGCGCCGGATGTCATATTAATAGGTGAGATACGCGATCGCGAAACCATGGAACACGCCATGGCCTTCGCCGAAACCGGCCATCTCGCGATTTCCACCCTGCACGCGAACAATGCCAACCAGGCGCTCGACCGCATTATCAATTTCTTCCCGGAAGAAAAACGCCAGTCCTTGCTGAGCGACCTTTCGATCAACCTGCAGGCGTTTGTCTCGCAACGCCTGATACCCACCACCGATGGCAAACGTTGTGCCGCCATCGAAGTGCTGCTGAATTCACCGCGCGTCGCCGATCTGATCAAGGAAGGCGATGTGCTGGGCATCAAGGAAGTCATGGAAAAATCAGGCCCCATGGGCATGCAGACCTTTGACATGGATTTATACAACTTATACAAAGCCGGAAAAATCAGCCTGGACGAAGCGCTGAAGAATGCTGACGGCGAAAATAACCTGCGCCTGAAAATCGATCTGGAAGAAAAAAACCACGGTGAAGATACTGCCAGCGATGACAAATCCGCGCACGGCGGCCTGAGTCTGCTCGATGACAGTGCGGATGAAGATTTTAATCAGTCAGCTTCAATGTAACACAGCAGGGTTTTACCCCTCTTATTAAGCCTTCACCCAGTTCGTCTGTTTGAATCGGTGCAATTTGGCATAGCCTGCCAGCAATGCCTGGTGGGTTTCAAAACCGTCCAGCGACAGGCCGGGGCTGTGCAGGCCATGAAAAGTTTCGCTGCCATCGAGTAGCTTGAGCGCGATGCTCAGATATTCCTGGCCATAAAGCTGGGCCAGGCCCGCGGTATAATCTTCCGCATCGCGCGACGCGTCCAGAGTGAGTTCCAGCAGCACGTTCAGGCAATTGTATAAATGCAAACGACACACCGTGAGCTGGTCCATATGCAAACACCAGTCCACCCATTCGGCAGCGCGTTCGATATCGCCCATCGCCAGACATAACATCGCCTTGAGCTCACCGATTCTCAGTCCCGACCACACCGTTCCATGGTCGGGTGCGACACCGATAAACTCCGCCACCCGCTGCATATCGTGATAGCCGCCTTCATCGAGGCGATTGAGAATATCCAGCCATTGCGTTTTATCCAGATGTTTTAATGACAGAATCTCTTCGCGGAACAGCGCGCCTTCATTATTGTTGTTCCAGACAATATCATCGACCTGATAAATATCCGACATGCCCGGTACGATAATACGGCAGGCATAGACATTCAGATGTTCGTAGTCTGCGATATAAATATCGTAGCCCATGTCGTGAATGATCCTGCTCAGATAGTCGAATTCATCGGCGTTGTCAGTGTCATGGTCCCAGTCGTAAAAGTCATAATCGGGTTTATTTTTAAAAAAGTCGTAAGCGATCAGGCCACTGGAATCGATAAAATGGGTTTCCAGATTATGCTGATCGGCGACTTCGTCCAGATCCAGGCTCGGCGGTAAAAAACCATCCAGCTCGTGCAGTCCACGGCCCTGCAATAATTCGGTCACGGTGCGCTCCAGCGCGACTTCAAAACTGGGGTGCGCGCCGAACGAGGCAAACACCGTGGCATCGCGCGGGTTCATCAGGGTCACGCTCATCACCGGGTAACGCCCACCCAGCGAGGCATCGGCGATGCGCAGATGATAATCGTGGCTTTCTAATTCAGTGATCGCCTCGACAATTTTCGGAAAGCGGTTTAGAACGTCTTTGGGTACTTCAGGCAAACAAAGCCCTTCGGCAATGATCTTGTTTTTCACATAGCGCTCGAACACTTCAGACAGGGCCTGCACCCGCGCTTCGTTTCTGGTATTGCCCGCCGACATGCCATTGCTGACATAAATATTGCCGATTACATTCACCGGAAACCAGATCGTTTTGCCATCAGCTAGTTGCGTATACGGCAAAGCACAAATACCGCGCTCACCTGTACCGGAATTAGTATCAAACAAATGTTTTGGCTCGATCAATTTTTCAGGATCGTAATAATTCCACAAAGCTTCATCGAGCAAACCTTCGGGTATGCGATCACCTGCTACCTCAAACCAGCGCTCATCCGGGTAATGCACAAACTCGCCTTTGCAAAAGGTATCACCCAGATAAAAATCCGCAAAAAAATAATTGCAGCTCAGGCGTTCAAAATATTCCCCCAGCGCACTCGCGAGACAGGCCTTGCGCGTCGCGCCCTTGCCATTGGTAAACATCAGCTCGCATTCCTTATCGCGGATATGCACCGAATACACATTCGGCACCGGGTTCAGCCAGGAGACTTCCTCGATCTCGATCCCCATATCCGCCAGTTTGCCTAGCATGGTCGCGATGGTGGATTCGAGATCGCGGTCCTTGCCCTTGATGAAGGTTTTTTCGGAGACGCTGGTTTTTGCTGCGATGTGGGTCATCGGATCACTCTATATTATGGGGCCGAAAACGGCTGCTGCCTGGCAATCTATGTATGTTATCAATAGCTTAACGGGGAAAGTATAAACCTGAACACACTCTGTGTGCTGACGAAAGGGTATTTTAAGTGAATTAGTGGCTACGGAGGAAGAATAAGGTGTAATCAGAGCATTAAAAGTAGGTTGGCCCTTTTAATGATCAAATCTATCAAAACGCTCAAGCCGGTTTAACTATTGCTTGTAGGTAACCGCTTCCACCCAGGGTTCGAATCGTTTTCCGATGTTTAACAGCACTCGGTAGCGCGGTGCTATTGGCTCTTTATTGTAGTCATAATAACGACCACCCGTGCTGTAGCTGGAAATCTGTTTTGAGAATGGCAATGGCACATGCACATCCTGAATTAGTAGCTGCTTAATGCGCCCCTCAATCGCATCCTCCCTCCAGGTCAGGCCAATTTCACCCTGTACAAAAAGATAATTTCCCTGATCAGGATATTTTTCCAGCAAGGCCTGCGCATCCAGGCCAGCATCTATCGCAAACAAACGCGAAGCCGCAATTTTATCGCGCGCGAGCTGATTTTCCCGCCTTTCCAGCCTGTCTGACAAGTTCTCATCTCCAGGATCATTGGCCACACTTTTCTTGAGTTCTACCAGTTTGAGCTCCGCCAGTTGCATCGCCTTGCGGTAAGACTCTCCCTGATATTCCAGAACGAGTATTGCCACCGTGCTTAGATCATACAAATGGAGCGAATTTTGCTTGGTGTCACGATTGATCTTTCGCATATCAAAACCAAGTTCAGTCAATTTATTATCGTTTAGCCAGAATGGCGTATTGTGGCTACGATAAAGATACTCAATATCCGCGCCAGGATCCAGGACTTGCCATGATAATGTTAGTGAGACGCCACTATTTTCATCATTTCTGGAATAAAAGTAGCGCACGGGCAACTCGCGTTCTGTTAACTCAATACTCGTCAGTGCTGTACCTGATCGGTTATAGGCGACACCCGCCAGTGCAATGATATTTGTCAGGAGTAGTAGCGCTACTGAAATAATAATTAATTTACGCATCAGCAATCTCCTGTAACTGACTTTGCAAACGTATACGCTTATAGACAAATAACAACAACAGCGATGATAGTGCGATCACCAGGAAGAACAAATACTTCGGCATAATATCCCACCACCAGTCGAAAAATTTTGTATAGAGAAAAATTACAAAGAAGATATTTCCGGTATTGATAACATCAGTCCATTGATAACGAATTCCTAATGCAATCAGGCCGGCACTGACGATAAACCCAACCAGCTGATAACCGCCTTCGATGATGTCAGCATCACCTGCAAAATAACTGCCATAGCCCCAGTTAGACAAAACCAGGACTGGTATGAGGAACATCAAACAAGCAAATACACGATAGATCACAGCAAAGCCGTTGTAGTACCGCAGGTTAAACAAGAGCGGAATGGCAAATGTCAGTAATGCCGGTAAAAAGAAGTTTTCCGGTCTTTCGCCCATGCTCAACCAGTACATACCCGACCAGGAACCGACGCGAGCAGCAATAAAACCCGCGAGTGCTAATATCCCCATCCCCAGCAGAAGACGAACATCAAAGCTATACGCCAGCAGAAACCCGTACGCTGCCCAGGCAATCAGGGCCTTATCTGATGGCGTGACATTAAATATCTGGCCTAACATCACCAGGTTAAGAATAAAACAGGCGAAGCTCAGCATGCTCAGCAGCTTGGAAAAATAACCTGTCGCTTCCCGCTGTGATACCCAATAAGTCGCAAACAGCGACAACAGCGGTGCACTGATCAATACCGTCACCTGTACAGGCGTAGTTAAATACCCCCAGAACTGATAGAACAGAAAGAACACACTGGCGGCCAGCGCCAGTGCGCCAATGAAAGAGGCAATCTTCATGCCGATGGATAATTGCTTCTGCCGTGTACTGGTATCAATGTCGAATTTTTCTGTCAGAGATTTAAGCAGGGTCTCATGATAGCGGCTGACAACAGCACGCTGCTCAGATTCAAGGCTTAGTATCTGCTCTGCTTCGAGCTGCTGCAGCTCATCGTAGAATGCCTGAACCTGATCTGCTCGATTTTGGGCGATGTGCTTATTATCCATAATATTAATATTTACTCATATTGAGTGATCCGATAGAACTCACATTGCTATTTACAGGAATATACCACATGACTGCAACTGCTTACTTGCAAAAAACAGCCCGGCCCCCACTGATCAACTCAGGCCCAGGCCATTGTATTCAAGCTTGCGGTAATGCGGCAGCAAAGGCATTTCTACTCGCTTTGCCAGCGCTTCTGCCCGCGCGTCGAGGCCCGGCTGGTACAGGGCCACCATGCTTTTACAGCAGAACATAATACAGTTTCGCTCGCCAGAATCATGCACGATGATGGTGCTGAAAAAACTGTCCAGGGTATCCATTAACAAAGAACCGCGATACGGTTTCTGGTGAAAATTCAACACCAGGCAACCCGATTCGCTCAATGCCTGGTAACAGGCAACGATAAAGTCCTGCTCTGCCTGGCAGGCCGCCATCCTGTCGTCTACGTATAAATCACTAAAAATAATATCGCAGCTGCCCTGTTTCAGTTTCGCTACATAGCGCATGGCATCAGCATGAACAACCTGTAGATTATCCAGCCGCGGTAAAGCAAACCAGTCATAGGCAATATCGATCACTGCCTGGCGCAGCTCGACCACCTGGATGCTCGAGTCCGGATAATACTGACTCAGACAATGCACCAGACTACCACCACCTAAACCTAGTATGACAATATGCCGGGCATCGCTGAACAATAAGCCCAGCAACATAATCTGGGTGTATTCGTGTATCAGGTAAGAAGGCTTGTCCATCGATACGCAGCTCTGCTCAAGGCCCGATCCAAAACTTAACAGCCGCTTATTTCCGCGCTGGCTAACCACGATAGCGCCATCGCTATCTTCGGTACGATAAAGTTCTCTCCCCATTAAAGTAGCCTGATTGATACGCGCGCCGTGCCTGATGGGTTTCACTGGGGCCGCGTTGCCGTAGTCATCACCAGCAACCACCATTCAATATTGATCAAAATTAAACACCCTGTTCCTGTTTAGGGAAAAATATCCATTCCTGTTTTCATAGATTTTCTAATTCCACCTCCTCTTTAAGCACAGTCAGCCTGTCGAACATATCGTCATAATTTGAAATATATTGATCAATACTTACAGGGGAGACCGCAGGGACAAACGATGGCTTAACCGTGACAGAGTGAACAGGTTCGCTAGTGTAATCCGGTTGATACATATAAACGATTAATGCTATGGCACTTACTATGCATGCACTGATCAGCATGCCTTTTTGGATTGGTCGCAGACTATAACTGACCAATGCCAGGCCGAATCCTGTCAACAGACCCAACACAGCAACAGATATCAACCAGTCAGCAATAGTGCCTGCAAGGGGGCTGGAGAACATATAATCGACGTAGCTACCAAGGTCGCCTGCTAATAATGCCAATATTAAACAAAGCGAGGTATAGAAAAGATGTGAAGAAAAGTAATAATCACCCTTAAGTAAGCGGCCAGCCAAAGACCAGCCTGATGACCACAATAATGCCAGCACGATAAACACAGTCGCCGAGGACGCTAGCATTCCCCAATTCACAGTCGTTGATATTTCTAGAGATGTCATTAGCAATGCCACACCAAGCAGGAGCAACAGCATCAGTATGGCAATGTACGGTTTGAATTTATGATTGTGTAGCCAGTTTGTAAATGAAAACCCCCTTGTTTCAGGCACAGCGTGGTCTTCAGTATAAAACGTAATGTTTGTGCGGCCTATGGTGATGACATCTCCTGAACGTAATTGCACTTCCTGGGCATCGATTTTCTTTTTGTTCAGCAAAGCAGGGTTCGTATGATCCGTAATTTTTACACGCCAATCGCGATCACGATCGAGTGAACGGTGTATTGTCAACTGAGATTTTCCGACATACGGATCGTCGATGATAATATCATTGGTGAAAGCACGCCCCAGCGATAATCCAGAATCATCATCACTATTAAAATAGTGCTTTTTGTAATTACCCCCAACTTTAATTATTAATGAGTCCATTTAACAGACTCCATAAATTTGTTATGCAATTTCTTGATGTTATTTTTATCTATACCTGTATTGGTCATTGTAACCACAAGTGCATTATGATTATCGCCGGAATCATCAGCATGAATGGCAATCAGGCCAGCATCGTATAGCCCTTCGTACTCGACATACTCCCTGATACAGCTTGTCACCTTCCAGGGTGTATTATGAATATCCGACTTGCCACCCAGGTATAGAAAATTAGTCCCACACACAAAATTAGTTGTTTCTTTCTTGTCGTAGCTATTGGAATAACCTGGCAATACGTATTTACTCTCGAGAAGTTTATAGAACTGCAGTGTATTCAGCTCGTGGCTGGAGATGTTTTCATAACTGAAATTGAACGCGCCTGTATAGAAACCCGATTTTATATAGATTTCGTCTTCTGTTTTACAATGGCGGTGAGTCTCCTCGTAGAGCCTGTCATCCCCCTCTTCGGTGTGCCCCCAGCATTTCAGGGAGCCATGGATCTTGTCTGGTAATTCGAATTCCTGAAAACTTTTCGTCAACCATTGTGAATCTATTAACATGCTGTAATAGGTATCCTGATCTTTAAGCAAAGAATCAAGCGCGCGCGCATTATAGCCATCTGCATTTAGTGGCTCGTAACCCTGAGACATAAGCTCAACAAGATGTCGGACAGGAACCAGGAAACTAAGCTGCTCGCCCCCTTTTGATACATTGATGCCGATAATTTCACCGGCACCATTGAATACAGGCCCTCCGCTCATGCCGGGGTTAAGTGATCCAGAAAAAAGATATTTATTATAACGTGAAGCCTCCACCAGACCATTGTAAGTGCCTTCGATAATTGTCATACCCAGGTCATTGGGATTGCCCATGGAGTAAATGCGATTACCATGGGCAAGCGGTTTTCCGCTAATCTTCAACGCTGTAGCATTCAGGCCATTCGTCTGTAACAGCGCAAGATCATGTACGATGTCAAAATTGATAATAGAAGATTTGATTGAATTATTCCTGTAGTCGAGCACCTCGATTGTGTATTTATCTTTTTCGAGCAAGTACTCTGAAACCACATGATAATTCGTTGCAATCACTCCAGATGAGGATACCTGGAAACCCGATCCGAGTATTGACTTATTACCAGAAGCCTTATCAATGACCTTGATTTGAAACACCATTGGAGAGTATTTCTCGAATAGCATTGTTGCAGCATCATCAGCATGACCAGGAAGAGAAAGCAGGCAAAGCAGGGCAGGCAAAATTCCTGACCGATATAACGACATAATAACTATCCTTAATCTACATGGGATGAACAAATCAAGATGGCATAAATATTATTTGTAGTGATTTACAGACTATAGTACATGAGATCATGCCAGGCTCCAATAAGCTGATATATTGCGGCACAATGACAGATAATCTGGTCTGAATCTATTATATTATCCTGGCCGTTTCTGTGAAGGACCTTATCTCTCGGTGGTCAAAGATTCTTCGTCATAAAACAAAAGCGACTCAGAATGACAGAGCACTGAATGACAGGGCACTGCTGTCATCCTGAGCCGCTGTTGCGAAGGACCTATGCTTTAGAACTATTCGTGTCCCCTGTTATTCCCCTTTGCGTTTGGCTCTGCTGGTTGCCTGCGCCCGCAATGGATCATCCGGCCAGTGGTGTTTGGGATAACGGCCTTTCATATCTTTTTTCACATCATGATACGAACTCTGCCAGAAGCCGGCGAGGTCCTGGGTGATCTGCACCGGGCGTTGCGCCGGTGACAGCAAATGCAATAGCACGGGGATTTTGCCCCGGGCAATGCGTGGCGTATCGGCGAGGCCAAACATTTCCTGCAAACGCACCGCCAGCACCGGTGGAGAATGTGAATAGTCGACGCGGATGCGCGAACCGCTGGGCACATTTATATGAGTGGGCAAGACTTGTTCGAGCTGCTGCTGTTGTGGCCACGACAACTGCGCCAGCAATATCGCAGTCATATCCAGCCGCGCAAGATGCGACAAACGTGACATCTTGATCAGATAAGGCTGCAACCAGTTTTCCAGCGTAGCCAGCAAGACGGCATCACTCACATCCGGCCAGCTGCGATCGAGCTGCTCGTGCATGAACTGCATGCGCGCGCGCAACTCGCGCGCGGCATCGTTCCAGGGCAGACAGGCCAGGCCGCGCAAACGAATCCCTGCCAGCAGCGCGTCTGCCATCTCATCCGGACCAGGGTTCTGTATTGGCGTATCATCAATCACCACCTCACCGATGCGTTGTTGCACGCGCGCCTGCACACAGGCATTTCTATCATCCCATGCTACCCGGGTCTGCGACTGGATGAGTTCGCTGTGATACTGCAACAATTGTTCGTGATGAATGCCGGCAGCGAGGAATATACGCGCTTCGCGAGCACCATCGAGATGCGCGGCGACGATGTACTCGTGCGTCGATAAGGGATCACCCTCGTTCAGGATCGCGCCGCGGCCATTGCTCAGTAAATAACGCGACGAGTTATCACGGCGACGGCCGATGCGATCCGGATAGGCATAGGCCAGCACCACACCCAGCAGATGACTAGCTTCGGGAGACGACTGCGCCTTCACGCTTAACTGCTGCTGATACTGCGCAGACGCCTGCTGCGCCAGACGCAAGGCACCCTTATCGATAGTTTCACGCAGTGTCCGATCATGCATGGCAGCTACACGCAGCTGCAGATCACACTCACGCACAGCGCTGGCGCGCAAAATATCACGCTCAGCCAGAACCGCCGCGACATCACAGGCCAGCGCACCGGCGCCGATGGCTCTGGCGCAGAGCAACATGTGCGCCAGGCGAGGATGCACACCCCACTGCGCCATCGCCGTGCCATGCGGCGTGATCCGGTTTTCGTGATCCAGGGCACCGAGTTGCATTAATAAATCTCTCGCCTGTGCGACATGCGGCGCGGGCGGCACATCGATCCAGCGCAGCGCATGAACATCGCCCACACCCCATTGCGCCAGTTCCAGCAACAGCGGCGCAAGATCAGCGTCCAGCATTTCCGCCGGGGTTTGTGCTAACAGATTCGCGCTCTGACTCCACAGGCGATAACACAGCCCGGCCTGCAAACGCCCGGCACGGCCGCAGCGTTGATCGGCGCTTGCCTGCGACACCGGCAGAGTGACGAGTGATGTCAGACCGGTGTTGGGATCAAATCGTGGCATCCGCATCAACCCGCTATCGATCACGATACGAATGCCTTCGATGGTCAAACTGGTCTCGGCGATGGATGTCGCCAGCACGATCTTGCGTTTGCCCGCAGGTGCCGGTTGAATCGCTGCATCCTGCTCGGCCGCGCTGAGCTGACCGAACAGCGGGGCCAGCAAAACATCAGCACCGAGTTTCGACTCCTGCAAGACCGCAGCCAGCTGGCGGATCTCACCGGCACCGGGGAGAAACACCAGCACGCTGCCATGCTCCTGCTGCAATACATGAATGATGCGTTGTGTCACTTCCGCCAGGAAACCACGCCGCTCGCGCGCAAAGTTGTGCGCCAGCGGCTGGTGATGTATCGCCACCGGATAACTGCGACCCTCGGACGTTAATATCGGCGCATCGTGCAGCAGCGTAGACACCGCTGCCCCGTCGAGCGTGGCCGACATCACGATGATTTTCATATCCTCGCGCAGACCCTGTTGCGCATCGATGCACAGCGCCAGACCAAGATCGGAATTCAGATTGCGTTCGTGAAACTCATCGAAGATCAGAACGCCATAGGCTTCCAGCGCCGGATCGTCCTGCAGCAATCGGGTGAGAATACCTTCGGTCACCACTTCGATGCGCGTCTTCGGGCCGACCTTGTTATCAAAGCGCACCCGATAACCCACGGTCTCGCCCACGCGTTCATTCAGAGACTTCGCCATAAAACGCGCAGCGGTACGCGCCGCCAGGCGACGCGGTTCGAGCATAATGATCTTTTTGTTGCCCAGCCAGGCACAATCCAGTAAACATAATGGAACCCGCGTTGTCTTACCTGCACCGGGTGGCGCCTGCACCACCACGCTGGCGTGTGTATTCAGGGTAGCGACCAGGCGCGGCAAAAGTTCATCGATGGGAAGAAACATAGGTGGCTATAGTAGCGCAAGAACCCCATGGATTCCCGCCACAGGCATGCGGGAATGACGAACTATAAAGAACGTCATCCTGAGCTGCTGTTGCGAAGGCACTACTGTTCTGAGCCGCTTTTGCGAAGGATCTTGACCCTCGGTGGCCATAGATTCTTCGTCATAAAACAAAAGCGACTCAGAATGACAGGAAACTGAATGACAGAACACCGCTGTCCTGAGCCGTTTTTGCGAAGGATCTTGAACCACCGTGGCCATAGATTCTTCGTCATAAAACACAACGACTCAGAATGACAGGGAACTGATTATTCGGGGCCTGCCCGCGATGGTTACCTTACCCATGATAGCAACATATGGCCTGTGGTAAAATAAAAGTCCGATTCAGGGGTAAAAATATTGTGATGAAAAACACATTATTGCTGGTGATTCTTACACTGCAAAGTTCGCCTGCCCTGGCATTGACAGCTATAACCGACCTTTTCAAAGATGAAAACGGGGTAAGAAACTGGCAGCATCTGGCCAATGTTACCGGCAGCACACTGCTGATTTTGTTATTGATTGTCACCGTATATCTGTTTATCGCCCGGCGCAAAGCGTATAAGGCGAACCTTGAGTTGACCGCGATTCGTAATGAACTGGAGAAGCGGGTGCAGGAGCGAACCGCCACGCTGAAACAGTCCAATCAACTGCTACTGGAGAGTAATCGGCGCCTGGAAGATGAGATCTCGAAGCATATTATTACTGCCGAGCAATTACGCTATTCCGAGTCTTATATCAAGGATATTTTAACTTCGATGCCGTTGATGCTGGTGGGCCTGGATAAAGACGGCCTGGTCACTCACTGGAACAAACAGGTGGAAGATGTTTCTGGAATATCAGCAGATGAGGCCCTGGGTAAAACACTATGGCAAGCCTATCCGCAGTCGACTGTTCGACCCGAGCATGTTCAGCAGGCAATCGAAGAGAACAGAATTATTCATCTTAAGCAGAGCCTGCGCAGCCTCTATCACTTCGATGTGACTATTTACCCGTTACAGGGGCAAAAGTCCGGGGTGGTGATCATGGTCGATGACGTGTCAAAGCAGGCCGCTGCGGAAAAGATGCTGATCCATAATGATAAAATGTCATTCATGAGCGAGCTGGCCTCGACCATGGCGCACGACATCAATCTACCGCTGCAGGCAATGAAAATGGATTTGAGGCGCTTTCAGCGGACCATAAGCGGTGCGAGTAAACCGCAGCTGGTCTCCGATAGTGATCAGGCGCAACAGCTCAATACCATCTTCGTCGATATGTCTGCCAGGGCCGACCAGGTCGCGACCATTATCAATAATTTACTGGCCTTTGCCCGAAGCCAAAATGGCGAAAAACAAATGGCCGATATCGTCGATGTGATGGAAAACACCATCAGCCTGGCCAATGAAGTCATTGCCATCACAGATGAGCTGCCATTTAACCAGATTACACTTGAGCGCAAGTTCGAAAAAAACCTGCCGCTGATACCCTGCTATATCACCGAACTACAGCAGGTTTTCCTCAGCCTGTTTCGTCATGCCTGCCATGCACTGACGCTGAAGAAAGAGGCCGTGGACTTCGAGCCGACAATCAAAATTATCCTGACCGAGAGTTATGACAATCTGTGGATAAAAATCCAGCACAACGGACCTGGGCTGACATCTGAAGAACAGATGAATCTGTTCGAGCCTTTTTTTACCGGCAAATCCTCAGCCGAAGATTTTGACGCCGGGCAACGGCTCTCCTTCTCGTACTACATTGTGACCGAACAGCATCAGGGCCACATGGCGGTGACATCCGATGTTGAACTGGGATCGACCATTCATATTCAGCTGCCGATCAGCATTGATACGGTAAAAGCTCAGAAGCAGAATAAGGCTTAGTGGGTAGCAGAGAATGTTTCCAGATCATTAATCCTGGCCTGCCCTGCTACTGTCCCAGATACTCGTCATCGAGTGGCGGCAATAAATTCGTTATTGTCTTTATCAGAACAGGTATATCTTCTCTCGCCGTCTTATAGAGTAATTCATGATCAATCTGGCCGTATTCATGTGCCAGTAAATTTCGTTGCCCTGTGATTTCACGCCATGGTATTTCAGGATGAGCGTTCTGATAGCCGGGTGTAACACATCGAGCGGCCTCGCCAATGATCTCGATAGTTCGTTCGCTCGCTCTCAATAATATTCGATCAGCAAGGAATGCAGCGAGATCGACATTATCAAGCATGCTAACAACCTCTTGTGCCGCCTGGAGCATGTCCCATAAATAGGCCGGGTCCCTGTCTTCAGGCCGCATAAAGCACTTCCATTTCTCGCTCGATTGTTTGTCGGCGGTACGGATTATTCAAAATAGTTGGCGTAGCCACATCCACTTCGCGTCCGCCGAACAAAACTACAAATTCATCGTGTAGCTTCACCATGCCACCAAGGGAAGGCGCTTTCCCTGCTTCAAACTCCACCAATAGATCAACATCACTCTCAGGTTTTAGTTTACCTCTGGCAGCAGAGCCAAACAATGCAAGACGCTGGATATGATATTTTTGTGAAAGCTGTTCAAGCGCCTCACGTGACACAACAAGGGTTTCACCTATCACAAGATTATTTTTATCATGCATGATTAAACCATTCTGCGAATCTTCGGATGATGTCAGTCGTAATACCAGTAATTTTCTGGCGATCTCGCTTTCCCTGGCTCGGCCACCACGAATGGCATCCACAATCGCCAGCAGCTCATATAATTTCGGGTCATTCTTCGCTGCAAACGGTGCCGATTTGTAGAGGGGTGAAAATAACTCACCTCTAACTTTTCTTTCCGGGTCAGGCCAGACAGGTGGTAGTTCATTTTCTGACACAAATGCACTACTGATCGCAGCCGCCGCATACGAGGTTGGCATGCCCCAGGTCAGCCCACCACGCGCCGGCACAAACACATATTGAATACCGTAGAGCAGAAACTCTTCCAGATTTCTGATACTGGGACGTATGCGCTCACCC
>Ga0214472_10004302_pt1 | contig 15024 bp, 13 predicted proteins | sample RVTome_6_FD_207662 | JGI IMG/M metagenome (GOLD analysis project Ga0214472, IMG submission 207662) | Soil microbial communities from uranium-contaminated site in the Upper Colorado River Basin, Wyoming, United States - RVT140D175 | ecosystem: Environmental > Terrestrial > Soil > Contaminated >...
ATCTGCGGCTTCACCTTGAGGGCGAGGTTCGCCTTGCGGAAGGCGACCGCCGTGGCGCCCGAGGAGGTCGCCTGCTGGTAGGGAATCTCGGTGCCCTGCTCGATCAAGGCCTCCACCTGGTCGGCGGTCAGCACGCGCGGGCTGGCGATGATCTTGCCCTTCCCGTCGGCCTCCAGCGCCGTGAGCTCCACGTTGATGAAGCGCGTGAGCGAGTTCGAGAACAACGTGAAGGCGAACGAGCCGGCGTTGAAGGTGTTCAGCCCTGCCGCCGGCAGCACCACGTTGTAGGTATTCGGGAAGTAGCTCGCGGGACCGAAGGGTGTCTGGCCGGTGTTCTCTCCTATGCCGGTGGCGTTGCCGCTGATCAGGAAGCGGGCGTCCGTGCCTCCGATACTCGTGCCCGGGGTCAGCCCCTGCCTGAACTTGTCATCGTTCCAACCCAGTCGCACGCCGAGGTTCTTGCTGAACGAGTCGTTGGCCTCGACGATGCGCGCCTCGATCATCACCTGGCGAACGGCGATGTCGATCTTCGCGAGCAGGGCGCGGACCTCCTCGAGGCGGCTCGGCGTGTCCTGCACGAACAGCGTGTTGGTGCGCGCATCGACGACCGCGCTGCCGCGCTTGGAGAGGATGCGCTGGTTCGGGTCCGACAGCAGCTTTTGCACGTCGGACGCCTTCTGGTAGTTCATCTGGAAGGTCTCGGTGCGCGTCTGCTCCAGATCCTGGATCTGCTGCGCCGACTCGAGCGCCAGCTTCTCGCGCGTGGCGAGCTCGTCCCGCGGCGCGATCCAGATGACGTTGCCGCTGCGGCGGCTGTCCAGGCCGCGGGTCTGCAGGATGATCTCGAGCGCCTGGTCCCAGGGCACATCCCGCAGGCGAAGCGTGATGTTGCCCGTGACGGTGTCGCTGGTGATGATGTTGAGATCCGTGAAATCGGCGATCACGTTGAGCACCGCGCGCACTTCGACGTTCTGGAAGTTGAGCGAGAGCTTCTCTCCGGTATAGCGGCCGCGCTGCGCGGCACGGCTCGGGTCCGCGGAGACCGGCCTCACCTCGAGGACGAACTGCGTGTCGGACTGATAGGCGTTGTGCTCCCACTGGCCCCTCGGCTCGATCACCATGCGCACGTTCTCGCCCTGCTGGAACGTGCTGACGCTCGTCACCGGGGTGCCGAAGTCCACCACGTCGAGGCGCCGGCGCAGGCTGTCGGGGAGCGACGTGCGCAGGAACTCCACCATGATGTTCTGGCCCTGCTGGCGGATGTCGATGCCCGTCGTGGTATCCGAAAGGTCCACCACCACCCGGGCTTCGCCCGCGCGGCCGCGTCGGAAGTCGACGTCGCGGATCGCGTGCTTGGCGTCGGCCTTGCCCTCGGCGAAATGCGCCACCTGACCGCCGGGCGCGCTCGGCGCGATTGCCGGCTCCGACAGCGTGATGACGAGCGCGCTGCCCTCCACGGTCGACTCGTGCACCACCGGCCGGCGCAGATTGAGCACCAGCCGCGTGCGATCGGCGCCTTGCACCAGGTTCATGCTGCGCAGCTCGCCCTGGCCGATGTCCTGCGTCGAGCGACCGAGCGCGTTGATGGTGCCCGGAAAGTCGAACGCGATTCGCGCCGGGTTGGCGACCGCGAAGTTTGCCGGCACCCCGCGCAGCGGCTCCTTGGTGGTGACGCGCACGATCGTCTTGCCGCCCTGCTGCGAAACGTCGAATGCCTCGATGCTGTTCGCCTGGGCGGCCGCAGGGGCGGCGCCCGCCAGCCACAGCGAAAATCCGCAGACGAGCGTCAGGGCCTTGGTATTCATCGTTGTGCCTCCACCAATTGCAGCGAGCTCGCGCGCTCCACCCATTCGCCGCCGCTATCCTGGACCAGCTCCTTCAGGTCGATCTGATATTCGTCGATCTGCGTGATCACGCCGAAGTTCTGCCCCATGTAATTGCCCTTGCGCACCCGGTACAGGTTGGGGCCGGCCTTGACCAGGGCAAAAACCTGCTTGCTCTGCGTGATCGTGCCGAGCATCTGGATCGACTCGAGGGGAAAGGCCTCGAGCGGCTCCTTCGGGCGCTTCTCGTCGGGCGCCAGCGTGCTGCCCACGCCGCGTCCCGCCGCCAGGGCGACTTCGATGCGTTCCGGTCGGAACGGGTCGACCAGCTCTTCGGCGGTATAGGGCACCGGCTCGTAGGGACGAACCTGCGGCAGCGGATCGACGCGGCCGCGGAAGTCCTTCGTCGCCACGATCAGCTCCTGCTTCAGATCGCCGTGCTCCTCGCCGCCGCAGCCGGCAGCGAGCAGGGCCGCAACCAGCCCGGCGGCGAGTGGGCGAGTCCGTGTCATCGCCGCTTGGCGCCCTTCTTGGCCGCCTGCTGCTTGCGCTGCGCCGCGATCTCCTCATCGTCGAGGTAGCGGAACGTGCGCGCGGTGGCATCCATCGTCAGGCTGCCATCCTTGCCGGCCTTGATGGCGACGTCGTTGAGGGTGACGATGCGCGAGAGCTGGCCGACGTCGCTCGCGAATGCGCCCATGTCGTGATAGGTGCCGATGATCTTGAGCTGGATCGGCAGCTCCGCAAAGAACTCCCGCGTGATCTCCGAGCCCGCCGGCTTGAACAGCTCGAACTGCAGGCCGCGCCCCAGGCCGGCCTGGTTGATGTCCACGAGCAGCGCGTCCATCTGCGACTTGTTCGGCAGCTGGCGCAGCAGCGCGCCGAACTGGGTGTCGATCTCGCGCAGCTGCTGGCGGTGCAGGTCGAGGTTGACGGCCTGCCGCTTCTTGGCGAGATACTGCTCCTTGAGCTTCACTTCCGCGGCTCGCCCGTTCTCGAGCTCCTCGAGCTGGGAGCGCGTGTCGTAGAGGAACCCGGCCACCGGGATGACGATGAGGATCGCGAGCAGCGCGAGCGCCTTCGGCGCCGCGTGCCACGTGCCGGGGTCCTGCCAGTTGGTGCGCTTCAGGTCTTCGACGAAGGCGTTGAGATTGATCGCCATGACCGCTAGCCCTTCTTTGCCGGCGCCTTGTCAGCCGCCTTGGCCGCCTCGGCGGCCGAGCGCTTCAGCGACATGAACAGGGTGAACTCGGACACGCGCTTCTTGTCGACGTTGGCGGCCTTGACCTCCACCAGCACCGGCTGCTCGAGCCAGGGGGAGGACCCGATGTTGCGCATCAGGGTGGACACGCGGGCGTTCGACTGGGCGTAGCCCACCATGTTGACGCGCAAGCCCTTCTGGCTGATCGACCGGAGATAGACCCCTTCGGGCATCTGCTTGACGAGCTGGTCGAGCAGGTGGACCGTCTGCGCGCGGTCGGCCTGCAGCGTTTCAACGATCTGCTTGCGTGCGAGCAGCGCCTGGATCTCGCCCCTGAGCTTGTTGATCTCGGCGATTTGCTTGTCGAGCGTCGCGATCTCGCCTTTCAGGAACCGGTTGCGATCGTCCTGCCACTCGATCTTGGCGGCGTAAAACGTGTGCATCGCGAACACGATCACCGCGCCCAGAATGGCGGTGCCGCCGGCGAGCACGTAGAAATGCTGCCGCGCGCGCTGGCGCCGCTCCTCGCGGTGGGGCAGCAGGTTGATGCGGGCCATCATCATGCGGGATCGAACCTCCTCATGGCGAGGCCGCAGGCGACGATCAGGGAAGGCGCGTCGATGATGAGCCGCTTCAGCGGCACGCGCGACGAGGTCTGCATCAGCGCAAACGGGTTCGCCACGCTCGTGGGAACCTGGGCGTGGGTGTGCACCACTTCGTCCAGCCCCGGGATCACCGCCGAACCGCCGGCGAGCAGGATGTGATCGACGCTGTGGTACTGCGTCGAGGTGAAGAAGAACTGCAGCGCGCGCTGCACCTCCTGAGACAGGTTCTCCATGAACGGCCGCAGCACCTCGGCTTCGAAATCATCCGGCAGCCCGCCGGAGCGCTTGGCGTTCTCCGCCTCTTCGGGGCTCATGCCGTACCGGCTTACGATCTCCTGGGTAAGCTGGTTGCCGCCGAACGCCTGCTCGCGCGTATACACCGACTGGTCGTTGCGCAGCACGGTCACGTTCATGACGTTCGAGCCGACGTCCACCACCGCGATGTTCTGATCCTTGCCGGCGTTCGGCAACGCCTGCACCACCAGCGTCAGCGCGCTTTGCTGCGCGAAGGACTCCACGTCGATGACCAGCGCCTTCAGGCCGGCGGACTCGGCCACCGCCACCCTGTCCTCGACCTTCTCCTTGCGAGTCGCGGCGATCAGGACTTCCTGCTCCTCGGGGCTGGTCGGCGACGGACCCAGGACCTGGAAATCCAGGTTCACCTCCTCGAGGGCAAACGGGATGTACTGGTTGGCCTCGCTCTCGACCTGCACCTCGAGCTCGGCCTCGCGCAGCGCCGCGGATACTACGATCTTCTTGGTGATGACCGCGCCGGTGGGCACCGCCATGGCGACGTGCTTGGTACGCGTGCCCAGGCGCTTGTGGGCGCGCTTCACCGACTCGGTGACGGCTTCGAGATTGTTGATGTTGCCGTCGACGACCGAATCGCGCACCAGCGGCTCGATGGCGTAGCGCTCGACCCGGTAGACGCCCTTGCCGGCGTCGACGATTTCGAGCATCTTGACCGAGGACGAGCTGATGTCGAGCCCGAACAAAGGCGGGGCCTTCGGCTTGAACAGGTCGAATTCCACTCGTTATTTTCCTTTGCGCACCAGCGCTTACGCGCGATACGTAGAAATCGCGTGAGATCCTAGCAACAAGCCCCCCGCGTGTCTAGTCAATTTTCCACGGGGGTTGGGGGTATCATGCGGCGTCAAAAGTCCCATGCCATAACGGCGCAGCAATGGTCCAAGCCCTTTGATGTGGTTCCGCTTTGTTGCATTTCCGCTCGCCTTGCTGGCGAGCCTGGTGGCGGTCGGCCTGCTGGTGGCCGCGCTCGTAGTCGCGCTCGCCCTGCCCAACCTCCCCTCCCTCGAAGCGCTGACGGAGTATCAGCCCAAGGTCCCGCTGCGCATCTATACCGCCGAAGGGATTCTGATCGGCGAGTTCGGCGAGGAGCGCCGGGCGGTAGTATCGATCGCGGAAGTTCCCGCGCAGCTCAAGAATGCCATCATCGCCGCAGAGGACGAGCGCTTCTACGAGCACCCCGGGATCGACTATATCGGCGTGCTGCGCGCAGCGTACGCCAACCTCATGGCCGGCGGCCGCCGCCAGGGCGCGAGCACCATCACCATGCAGGTGGCTCGCAACTTCTTTCTTTCCTCGGAAAAGACCCTTACGCGCAAGCTCTACGAAGCGCTGCTCGCCTTCAAGATCGAGCACAGCCTCACCAAGGACCAGATCCTCGAGCTGTACGTCAACCAGATCTACCTCGGCCAGCGCGCCTATGGGTTCGCCGCCGCATCGCAGACCTATTTCGCCAAGGCGCTCGCGCAGCTCAGCCTCGGCGAGACGGCACTGCTCGCCGGCCTGCCGAAGGCACCCTCCAGCTATAACCCCATCGCGAGCCCGCAGCGCGCCAAGCAGCGCCAGCAGTACGTCCTCCGCCGCATGACGGAGCTGGGCTACATCAGCGCGACACAGTACGAAGATGCGCTCAAAGCACCGCTGCGTGCGCGCAGGGAAGTGCACGAATACCCGGTCCACGCGGAATTCGCCGCCGAGATGGTGCGCCAGGCGCTGGCGGAGCACTACCCGGAGGATGTCTACAGCCGCGGTTTCCGGGTCTATACGACGCTGCGAAAGGCCGATCAGGAGGCCGCCTACGCGGCGCTGCGCCACGGCGTGCTGGAATACGACCGCCGCCAGGGCTATCGCGGACCCGAGGGGCATGTCCAGCTGCCCGCGGAGGCCACCGAGGACGACTATGACGAGGCGCTCGGCGATCATGCGGACAGCGATGACCTGCTCGCGGCAGTCGTGGTTGCGGCAAGCGCCCGGGAGGTTCAGGCGGTGCTGCGCACCGGGGAGCAGATCACGATCACCGGAGAGGGCCTGCGCTTCGCGGCGCGCGCGCTCGAATCCAGGACTGCGCCGCAGCGCCGTATCCGGCGCGGGGCCATCATCCGCGTGCAGCGCGACGGCAAGGCGTGGCAGATCACGCAGCTGCCCGAAGTGGAGGCGGCGTTCGTCGCCCTTGACCCGCAGGACGGCGCGATACGCGCGCTGGTCGGCGGATTCGACTTCTGGCGCAACAAGTTCAACCACGTGACGCAGGCGTGGCGCCAGCCGGGCTCGTCGTTCAAGCCCTTCATCTATTCTGCCGCGCTCGAAAAGGGCTTCACGCCGGCGACGGTGATCCCCGACGAGCCGGTGGTGCTGGAGGCAGAGGAAACCGGCACTCAGCGCTGGGAGCCGAAAAACTACGACGGCAGGTTCGAGGGGCCGATGCGGCTTCGCACTGCGCTCGCCAAGTCGAAGAACATGGTGTCGATCCGGATCCTGGAGGCGATCGGACCGAAATACGCCCAGGACTACGTCTCGCGGTTCGGCTTCGAGCCCGAGCGCCATCCGCCGTACCTGACGATGGCACTCGGCGCGGGCTCGGTCACCGCCTGGCACATGGCGCGCGCGTACGCCGTTTTCGCGAACGGCGGCTACCTGGTGCAGCCGTACTTCATCCACAAGATCGTCGACGACCGCGGCAACCCGCTTGCCCTCGCCGAACCGCGGCGGGCGGGCGACGACGCGCTGCGCGTCATCGACCCGCGCAATGCATTCATCGTCGACAACATGATGCAGGACGTGACGCGCTACGGGACCGCGGCGCGCGCCGCGCGCCTGGGCCGCGGCGACCTCGCGGGCAAGACCGGCTCCACCAACGAGTTCGTCGATGCCTGGTTCGCCGGCTACCAGCCGTCGCTGGTCGGCGTCGCCTGGGTCGGCTTCGATCAGCCCAAGACGCTCGGCAGGAATCAGACCGGAGGCGTAGTCGCGCTGCCGATCTGGCTGGAGTACATGGACAGGACGCTGCGCACGGTGCCGGAGACGTTCCGAACGGTGCCCCCCGGCGTGGTTTCGCTGCCGACCGGGCCTTATCCCTCGCTGCCCGGCGAGTCCAAGCTGGTGCCCGAGTTCTTCTACCGGGAGGCGGTGCCGCCGCCGGAGCTCCTGCAGCCCTCGCCGCCAGCCTTCAGCCCGCCGAACCCGCCCGCCTAGGGGCGCAAGATTGCCGGCTGAGCGCTGTGCGCGGACACGAGCTTGGAGAGCGCCGCGAACAGCTCGGCACCGTCGCGCGTGCCGCGCCAGGACGAGCCGTCCCAGCGAAAGTGAAAGCCGCCGGAGCGCGCCGCGACCCAGATCTCGCGGGCCGCGGAATGCCGGTTGATGATCAGCTTGGCGCCGTCGGCAAACTCGAGCTCGAGCACGCCGCCTTCCTTGCGCTCGATGTCCAGGTCCACCGCGCTTTCCTCCAGCGCCGCCTCGATGCGGTTCAGAGCCTTCTCCGCCAGCGCTTCGAACTCGGTCTCGTCCATGGGTGCTAACATGAAGATTCTATGCGTTTCCTCGTCCTCGGCGCGGCGCTCGTGCTGCTCGCCGCCGGGTGCGGACAAAAGGGTCCGCTGTACCTGCGCGACAACCCCCCGCCGGGCGTGACGCCGGAAAAGCCCAAGCCGTACCAGCCGGTGCCGTACCCCGAGCGCGACGGCCAGGCCGAGAGCCGGTAGGACCCATGTCCTTTGCATACCGCGACGGCGTGCTGTGCGCCGAGCAGCTGCCGCTCGACGAGATCGCGCGGCGCTTCGGCACGCCCTGCTATGTCTATTCGCGCTCGGCGATCGAGGCGGCATACGGGGATTTCGCCCGCGCGCTCGAAGGCCGGCGCGCCATGATCTGCTATTCAGTAAAAGCCAACTCCAACCTCGCGGTTCTCGCGCTGCTCGCGCGGCTCGGTGCGGGCTTCGACATTGTCTCGGGGGGCGAGCTGGCGCGAGTCCTGGCGGCCGGCGGCGATCCGCGCAAGACGCTTTTCTCCGGCGTGGGCAAGACCGTGAGCGAGCTGCAGCTCGCGCTGGAAAAGAGCATCTTCTGCATCAACGTGGAGTCCGAAGCCGAGCTCGAGCGCGTGGACGCCGTTGCCCGGCACCTGGGCCGGCGCGCGCCGATCGCGTTTCGCGTCAATCCCGACATCGACGCGAAGACGCACCCGTACATCTCGACGGGGCTGCGGGAGACCAAGTTCGGCGTGGCGCACGCCGACGCCGAGCGGCTGTACAAGCACGCGGCTTCGATGCCGAATGTCGAGCTCCTGGGCATCGGCTGCCACATCGGCTCGCAGCTCACCGATACGGCGCCTTTCGTCGCCGCTGTCGAACGAATGGTGGCGCTCGCAGACCGGCTTGCGGCCGCCGGCATCCGGCTGCAGCACATCGACGCGGGGGGCGGCATCGGGATACGCCAGAAGGACGAGGCGCCACGGCCGATCGGCGAGTTTCTGGGCGGCGCGCTTGCCGCGCTCGGCGGGCGCGCCCACACGCTGATCGTCGATCCTGGCCGCTCGATGGTCGGCAATGCCGGGTTGCTGCTCACCCGCGTGGAATACGTAAAGCCCGGCGCGGCGCGCAGCTTTCTGGTCGTCGATGCGGCAATGAACGATTTGATCCGGCCGGCCCTCTACGACGCCTGGCACGAGGTAAGACCGGTGCGTGCCGCCGGCGATGACACGACCCAAGCGGCTGTTTATGACGTCGTGGGGCCGGTGTGCGAAAGTGGCGACTTTCTCGCCCGGGATCGCAGGCTGGCGGCGGGCCCGGGAGACCTGCTCGCGGTGATGTCGGCGGGTGCTTATGGGATGACGATGAGCTCGAACTACAATACGCGCCCGCGCGCGGCGGAGGTGATGGTCGCCGGCGCGGACGCCCGGCTGGTGCGGCGGCGGGAGTCAGTGGAAGCCTTGTACGGGCTGGAGGAGGTTCCGCAGTGGTGAGGCCGGGGCTGCTGGCCGCCCTGTGGGCGGCGCTTGCACTCGCCGTGTCAGCATGCGGCGGCGACGCCGAGTCAGCCAAGCGGCCGGCCGGCCCGCGCGCCGTGCTGATTACCACCACCACCGTGGAGCCCCGCGCGCTCGAGATCTACGAACAGGTGGTGGGGTCTCTCGAGAACGTGATGGACCCCAAGATCTCCGCCGAGGTCGCAGGGCGGGTCACCCGGGTGCTCGGCTTTACCGGGAAGAAGGTCAAGCGCGGCGAGCTGCTGGCCGAGATCGACGCCCAGGACTTCGAGATCCAGTCACGCGGTGACGCCGCGGAGACGAAGCGGCTGCAGGCGCTGCTCGCCAACCAGGAGCGCGTAGTCGAGCGCCAGCAGAAGCTCGTTGCACAGGGGTTCATTTCGCAGAATGCCCTGGACGAGGCACTGGCGCAGCGCACGGTGCTGCGCGAACAGCTCAGTGCCGCCCGCGCGCGCGCCGAGTCGACCGGACGCAGCCTCGGCAAGACGAAGGTGATGGCGCCGATCGATGGAGAGATCGAAACGCAGGTGGTCGCTCCCGGCGATTACGTGAAAGTCGGCGACCCGCTGTTCGCGCTGGTCGGCATGCAACGTCTGCGGGCCCACCTCCTGTTCCCCGAGAGTGCCGGCAACCGCATCCGCCCCGGCCTCAAGGTCGCGCTCGAGTCGCCCGCCGCGCCGGGCCGCGTGATCGAAACGCGCATCGACGAGATCAAGCCCACCGTGAACGCCGGCAATCGCGCCCTCGACGCGATCGTGCGCTTCGAAGCCGACGACCGCGGATTCCGCGGCGGCGGCAGCGTGAACGCGCGAGTCGTCATCGACGTCAAGCGTGACGCGCTCATGGTCCCCGAGCAAAGCGTGGTGCTGCGTCCCGCCGGCAAGGTCGTGTACGTGCTCAACCAGGGCCGCGTCGCGCAACGCATCGTCGAGACCGGGCTGAAGCAGGACGGCCTGCAGGAGATCGTGAAGGGTCTCGCGCCCGGCGAGATCATCGCCGCCGACGGCGCCGGCTTCCTCACCGACGGCGCCGCGGTCACGGTGTCTCCCGCCCGAGGGGAGAAATCGAAGTGAACCTGCCCGAGCTCTCGATCCGCCGCCACGTGCTCGCGTTCATGCTGAACGCCGTGCTGATCCTGTTCGGCCTGATCGCCTACGACAGGATCGGGGTCGACAAGCTTCCCTACATCGAGTTCCCGGTGATCTCGGTGAGCACCGTGCAGCGCGGCGCCAACCCGGAAGTGATCGATTCGTCGATCACCAACGTCATCGAGACTGCGGTGAACAGCGTCCCCGGCATCGAGCACATCCAGTCGACATCGTCTCCCGGGACCTCGACGGTATCGATCACTTTCGATCTCGGCAAGCCGATCGACGTGGCGTTCCAGGAGGTGCAGGCCAAGGTGAACCAGGTACTGCGCCGGCTGCCCGACGACGCCGACCCGCCGGTGGTGGCGAAGGTCGAGACCAACAGCTCGCCCATCTTCTGGATGGCGCTGCAGGGCGATCGCACGCAGCAGCAGCTCAACCAGTACGCCATCAACGTCATCAAGAAGCGGCTCGAGACGGTCGACGGCGTCGGCGAGGTGCGCATCGGAGGACGCCGCGATCGCACCATCCGCGTGAACCTGCTGCCCGGCAGGATGGCGGCCTACGGCGTCGCGGCGCAGGACATCACCAACGCGTTCCGCAACGAGCACATCCAGCTCGCGGGCGGCTTTCTCACCGGGCAGTCGACCGAGCATCTGGTCAAGCTCGATCTCGAGTTCCACCGGCTCGACGAGCTCGCGGCGATGATCGTCGGCTACAAGGACGGCGCGCCGGTGCGGCTGCGCGACATCGCCGAGATCGAGGACGGCCTGAACGACTTCCGCCAGATGGCGCGCGCCAACGGAAGACAGACCGTGGGCATCGGCATCGTCAAGGTGCCCAACACCAACACGGTGGCGATCATCGACACCGTCCAGAACCGCGTCGAGCAGGAGATCCGGCCGCAGCTGCCGCCGGGGATGGAGCTGCACGTCATCCAGAACGACGCGCTGTTCATCGACGAGATGGTGCGCTCGCTGAAGAACCATCTGGTGGAGGGGACGCTGCTCGCGGCGCTGGTGGTGTGGCTGTTCCTGAAGAGCTTCCGCTCGACGCTGATCATCGCCACTTCGATCCCGGTATCGCTGTTCGGCTCGATCGCGGTAATGTACTTCTTCGGCTACACCTTCAACTCGGTGACCCTGCTCGCGCTGCTCCTGCTGATCGGCGTGGTGGTGGACGACGCCATCGTGGTGCTCGAGAACATCTACCGCCATCGCGAGCACCTCGAGCCCGACCGCGTCAAGGCGGCCGTGAGCGGCAGCCGCGAGGTGACCTTCGCGGTGATCGCGGCCAGCGTCTCGCTCGCGGCGATCTTCGCGCCGGTCATCTTCGTCTCGGGCATCCTCGGCCAGTTCCTGCGCTCGTTCGCGGTGGTGGTGACCTTCGGCGTGCTGGTGTCGCTGTTCGTGTCGCTCACGCTCACGCCCATGCTGTGCTCGCGGTTCCTGGACGTGACGCGGAAGCACGGCCGCGTGTACTGGGCGCTCGAGCGGTTCTTCAAGGCCATGGAAGCGGGCTACCGCGGGGTATTGTCCTGGGCGCTGGTCCATCGCTGGCTGGTGCTCGCCGCGGCGCTCGCCGCGACGGCGTCGTCGGTGTATTTCTTCCGCGCGCTCCCCGTGGAGCTCGCGCCGCAGCAGGACGAAGGCAAGTTCTTCGTCAACATCCGCGCCCCGGCGGGCTCCTCGATCCACTACACCGAGCGCAAGCTGAGCGAGGCCGAGCGCATCGTCGCGGCCTATCCCGAGGTGACCACGGTCTACGGGGTGATCGGGTTGGGCTCGGCCGGCCAGGTGAACCAGGCGCTGCTCATCGTGAGGATGAAGCCGCGCGCCGAGCGCGGGCGCTCGCAGCAGCAGGTGCTCGACCTGCTGCGTCGCGATCTCTCGCAGATACCGGGTGCGCGGGTGTTCCCGCGCGCGCCCGGGCTGGTGCCGCGGCAGCGCTCGGAGCCGCTGCAGTTCGTGGTGCGCGGACCCAACCTGCAGGAGATGGGGCGCCTCGCCGCGGAGCTCCAGGAGCGGCTGCAGGCCGACCCGGCGATCGGGCGCATGGACACCGACCTGCAGCTCGATCTGCCGCAGCTCGTGCTCGAGCCCGACCGCGTGCGCACCGCTTCCCTGGGGCTCACTTCCTCGGACGTAGCGCTTGCGGTCAACATGCTGACCGGCGGCGTCGACATCGCCAAGTACAACGACGCGCCGGGCGACGGCGAGCGCTACGACGTGCGCGTCAAGGCGAAGGAGGGCGAGTTCGCGCAGCAGGCCGACCTCAGCAAGATCTACCTGCGCAACCGCGCCGGCCAGCTGGTGCGCCTGGACAACGTGGCGCGCTTCCGCGAGACCGTCGGCCCGGCGGTGATCGGGCGCTTCGATCTGCAGTACGCGGCGACCTTCTACGCCAATCCCACCGTGGCGCTCGGCGCCGCGGTGCAGACGGTGCGCGCAACGGCAACCGAGACGCTGCCGATCGGCTACACGGTGAGCTTCATCGGCGAAGCGGAGCAGCTCGAGAAGACGAGCAGCGCGGCCGCCTTCACCTTCGCGCTCGCGCTGATCCTGCTCTACATGGTGCTCGCCAGCCAGTTCAACAGCTTCCTGCAGCCGCTGATCATCATGCTCGCGGTGCCGCTCGCGGTGATCGGCGGGGTGTTCGCGCTCTGGATCTTCCAGCCGCTGTCGGCGCTCGGCGCCGGGATGGGCATCGACATCGCGACGCACTCGCTCAACATCTACTCGATGATCGGCCTGGTGCTGCTGATCGGCCTGGTGGCGAAGAACTCGATCCTGCTGGTCGACCTCACCAACCAGCGCCGCGCCCAGGGCATGGGGGTGGACCAGGCGCTCGCCGATGCCTGCCCGATCCGCATGCGTCCGGTGCTGATGACCTCGCTCACGCTGATCCTCGCGCTGCTGCCGGCGGCCATCGGGCTGGGCGCCGGATCCGAGACCACCGCGCCGCTCGCGATCGCCGTGATCGGCGGCATGATCACCTCGACGCTGCTCACGCTGGTGGTCGTGCCGTCCGCCTATTCGCTGGTGGAAAGCTGGCGCGAGCGGCGCCGCGCCGCGCTCGCCGCCGGCGCCGGCACGCTGCATGCCCCCCAGGCCCCCAAGGAGGATCACTGAGATGGCCGCCAACCCGGAGAACCGCAACCTCGCGGTGTTCTGCGATTTCGAGAACGTGGCGCTCGGCGTGCGCGAGGCGAAGTACGCGCAGTTCGACATGGAGAAAGTGCTCGAGCGGCTGCTGCTCAAGGGCTCGATAGTGGTGAAGAAGGCCTACTGCGACTGGGAGCGCTACAAGGAGTTCAAGACCGCGATGCACGCGGCGTCCTTCGAGCTGATCGAGATCCCGCACGTGCGCCAGTCGGGCAAGAACTCGGCCGACATCCGCATGGTGGTCGACGCGCTGGATCTCTGCTACACCAAGGCGCACGTCGACACCTTCGTCATCGTGAGCGGCGACTCGGATTTCTCGCCGCTGGTGTCCAAGCTGCGCGAGAACGCGAAGACGGTGATCGGCGTGGGCGTGAAGAACTCGAGCTCCGACCTGCTGATCGCCAATTGCGACGAGTTCATCTACTACGACGACCTGGTGCGCCAGGACGAGCAGAAGCGGCGCGCGGCGAAGAAGCGCAGGGAATCGGCGCCGGCCGGCGGCGACAAGAAGCAGGAGGCGTTCGACCTGGTGGGGGAGACGCTGAACGCGCTCATCGCCGAGCGCGGCGAGGGCGAGAGGATCTGGGGCTCGATGGTCAAGCAGGCGCTCAAGCGCCGCAAGCCCGGCTTCAACGAGTCCTACTACGGCTACCGGGCGTTCTCGGACCTGCTCGAGGAAATGGCGGACAAGGGCGCGATCCGGCTTGAGCCCGACGAGAAGTCCGGCGGCTACCTTATCCGTCCCGCCTAAGCCGACGCGCGCCGAGCTCGTCCGGGCGGCGGGCAAGGGCATCCCCGACGTCATCGCGCCGGACCTGCGGGTGCTGTTCTGCGGCATCAATCCCGGCCTGTACTCGGCGGCTACCGGATATCACTTCGCGCGGCCGGGCAACCGCTTCTGGCCGGCGCTGCACGCCGCCGGCTTCACCCCGCGGAGGCTGCAGCCCTCCGAGCAGCGCGAGCTGCTCGAGGCGGGCTTCGGCATCACCAACCTGGTGAACCGGGCCACGGCGAGCGCCGACGAGCTCGCCCCGGGCGAGCTCCTCGCGGGCCGCCGGCGCCTCGCCCTCAAGGTGCGCCGTCACCGGCCGGCGGCCGTCGCATTTCTCGGCGTCGGCGCCTTCGGGCACGCCTTCGGGCTCAAGCAGGTGAAGATCGGCCTCCACCCTGAACGCTTCGAGGGCGCAGCGGTCTGGGTGCTGCCTAATCCGAGCGGCCTGAACGCGAATTACCAGCTTCCCGAGCTCGTCAAACTGTTTCGGCGCCTATGGCAGGCAACCCGGACCTCCACGGCAACGCGCCGGGCGACCAGGTAGTCAGATCGGATCATGCCGGTCTGCGGCACGATCCATGCTTGTGTCCCGCCATGGACCCGGTCGAAGCCGCGCTCGCCGTTGCGGCGCTCATGCTTCCCCTGCATCTGCTGATTCAGCGGCAGTTGCTGCGTCATTGCGATCCGCGTTACATCCGCAGCTGCGGGGTGGTGATCCGAAGCGAGCAGGTTCTCGAGCGCCGCTCCGGCGTCATCGGCTACTTTGCGGGCCGCGAAATCTATGCCAGCGTGGTCTTCATGGGGATGGAATACCGCTTCGATCGCGTGACGGGCCCGGCGTACCGCCGCTCGATTCACGAGCGGGAGCTGTATCTGGAGCCCGGCCTGCTCTACCTCACCGACTGACCCCGCGCCCGAATCAGGGATTGAGCTGCTGGTAGACCGCGTTGGCGACCTTGAAGAGGTCGTCCTTCGTGATATCGCCCGAAGACAACGCATAGCCGAACTTGCGGTCGACCCAGTAGAACACCCGCACGTTGCCCTCGCGGGCGTAGCGGAACGCGGTTTCGCGGTTCCCGGC